>Ga0208714_1000069_pt1 | contig 32120 bp, 27 predicted proteins | sample NGESurshal072012_3_FD_184461 | JGI IMG/M metagenome (GOLD analysis project Ga0208714, IMG submission 184461) | Arctic peat soil microbial communities from Barrow, Alaska - NGEE Surface sample 415-1 shallow-072012 (SPAdes) | ecosystem: Environmental > Terrestrial > Soil > Wetlands > Peat ... | reverse complement strand
CGGCGGTGGTGGTACGGGCGCCAGCAAGGCGCAAGCGGACGAGTCTGGACGAGCATGGTCGGTGAGAAGATGCGCATACGGTCCCCTGAGGGAGCTGGCAAGGTGGCTCTTGTGGAGGACTCCTTCCGTCACGAGGCGCTGTTCTACAACGGCGAGGATGGGCTCCTGCGCGGAGCCCTGCCGTTCGTCAAAGAGGCGCTCGATGCCGGCGAGCCCGTGCTCGTGGCAGTTCGCGACGAGCGCGCGACGATGCTCAAGCGCGCACTGGGGGACGCCGCCGGGCAGGTGCGCTTCGTCGACATGCACGAGCTCGCGCGCAATCCGGCGCGCGTGATCCCGGCGTGGCGCGAATTCCTGGCCGAGCACGCAGGTCAAGGCCCGGTGCGCGGCATCGGCGAACCCGTCTGGCCGGGACGCAGCGACGCGGAGCTCGACGAGTGCCAGCGCCACGAGTCGCTGCTGAACGTCGCCTTCGCCTACGGCCCGGCGTGGACGCTGCTGTGCCCGTATGACCTCGACGAGCTGGACCCGCAGCAGATCGAGGCCGCGCGCGTGACACATCCGGCGCTGACGCACGAGGGCACAAGCCGCCGCAGCGACAGCTTTCTGCCGCTGCGCCGCGCGCCGAGCGCCTTCACCGGAGCGCTGCCCGAGCCGCCGACCGATCGCGACGAGCTGTCGTTCACCTTTCGCGGTCTGGGGGCGGTGCGCAGTCTCGTGTCGGCGCACGCCACGCAGGCCGGAGTCGACATGCAAGCGCGCGAAGATCTCGTGCTGGCGGTCAACGAGCTGGCGACCAACAGCGTGCAGTACGGCGGCGGTGGCGGGACGCTGCGCATCTGGAGCGAGCACGGGGAGCTCGTCTGCGACGTGCGCGACCGCGGCTACATCGACGACCCGCTGGCCGGTCGCGTCGCTTCGCCGCTTGACCAGTACGGCGGGCGTGGGCTGTGGTTGGTCAACCACCTGTGCGACCTCGTGCAGATCCGCTCCACGCCCAACGGCACCGTGGTGCGCGTGCGCATGGCCGTCGACGCCGGCTAGCCCCTCCCGGCGACTACCGCCTCTTCGCGTCGGCCGCCCCTGGAAGCTGCGCTTCGCTCATGCTCGAGCGGCCTTCCTAGCCGACGAGCGCCGCGGCGAGCGAGCCACCGGACACGCCGTGGTGGGCAAATGACGTGCGATACGCTTTCGCTGTGAGCGCTCAGGAGCACCTGCAGGTGGATGCACGCAGCGAGCAGGACCGGATCGTGCTGCACCTCAAGGGCGAACTCGACCTCGCCAGCTCGCCGATCTTCGAGCGCGCGCTCGAGAACCCGGCGCTGGCGGATGCGCCGCTGGTCGTGCTCGACCTCGACGACCTGAAGTTCGTCGATTCCACCGGGCTGCGGATCATCCTGCTGGCGCACGAGGGCGCGCGCGGGCGCGGGCAGGAGTTCGCGATCACGCAGGGCTCGCCGCAGGTGCAGCGTCTGCTGAGCATCACCAGCGTCGCCGAGCACATGCACGTGATCGCCTCGCCCGACGACCTGCTCGTCTGAAGCTCGCGCAGCGCCGGCGGCGCGCGACCGGGCCGGTCTGAGCCCTCCGCCGGGGTGAATACGCTCACGCCATGAAGCCCGGAGCGCGCTTGGCCGTGATCGATCTCGGCTCCAACTCGTTTCGCCTGGTCGTGTTCACGGCCGGCGACGGCTGGTGGAAGCGCACCGACGAGATCTATGAGCCGGTGCGCATCGGCGAGGGCCTGGTCGCCAGCGGAAAGCTCGGGGGCGAGCCGATGGCGCGCGCGATGGCCACACTCGACGTGTTCGCGCAGTTCGCGCACGCCAGCGGCCTGCAGCCGGACTCGATCGACGCCGTAGCGACCAGCGCGATCCGCGACGCCGACAACGCCGAGGCGTTCCTGGACCGGGCGCGCGAACGTTCGCGACTGCCGATCCGCGTGCTCTCGCGCGAGGCCGAGGCGCGCTACGGCTACCTCGCCTCGGTCAACTCGACGACGCTCAGCGACGGCTGCGTGCTCGACCTCGGTGGCGGCTCGATGCAGCTCGTGCGCGTGGGCGATCGCCTGGCGCTCGAGACCGGCTCCTGGCGCGTCGGCACGGTGCGCATGAGCGAGCGCTTCCTGCCCGCCAACGGGCCGGCCAAGCGCCGTCAGCTGGAGGCGCTGCGCGAGCACGTCGCCGAGGAGCTCGCCCAGGCCGCTTGGCTGAGCGATGCCAAGGCGGCCGCCGGCGGCGGGCGGCTCGTCGGCATCGGCGGGACCGTGCGAAATCTTGCGTCCGCCGCCCAGCGCGCCGCCGGGCTGCCGACGTTCGGCGTGCAGGGGATGCTGCTCGAGCGCCAGGCGCTCGACGAGCTCGTCGAGCGCCTGGCGGCGCTTGCGGCCGCCGAGCGCGCGAGCGTCCCGGGAATCAAGCCGGCCCGCGCCGATCTGATCCTGGCCGGCGCGGTGGTCGTGCAGGGAGTGCTGCAGGCCGGCGGCTTCGACGCCCTGGAGGCCACCGAGGCCGGGCTGCGCGAGGGCGTGTTCTTCGAGCGGCTGCTCGGCGCCGACGCGACCGGCGAGCGACCGGCGCTGTTTGACGACGTGCGCCGCGCGAGCGTGCTGAACCTCGCCGGTCAGTACGACTTCGACTCCGCGCACACGCGCCACGTGGCGAAGCTCGCGCTGGGCATGTTCGACGAGCTCGCGCGCCTGGGGCTGCACGACGGCGACGCGCGCGAGCGTGAGCTGCTGTGGGCGGCGAGCATGCTGCACGACATCGGCATGTCGGTCGACTACGACGACCACCACAAGCACTCGCGCTACCTGATCCTCAGCGCCGGCCTGCCCGGCTTCACCCCGGTGGAGGTGGCGATCATCGCGCAGGCCGCGCGCTATCACCGCAAGGGGATGCCCGACCCGGGACCGATGCGCGCGCTGTTCGGCGACGGCGACCCCGAGCGCCTGGATCGCTGCGCCGTGCTGCTGCGCCTCGCCGAGGATCTCGAGCGCTCACGCGACCAGCTCGTGCGCGGCACGAGCATCGCAGTCACCGACAGCGAGGTCGAGCTGCGCCTGATCGCTGACGTCGAGCCGCTCGTCCCGCGCTGGGCGGCCAACCGCGAGACCGAGCTCTTCGCACGCGCCTTTCACCGCGAGCTGGCCGTCGCGGCCTGAGCGGAGGGCTCGCGCGACGGGCGCCGGGGCACCGGGCGGGGGCTCGCGCGACGGTCGCCGGGCACCAGGCGGGGGCTCGCTCGGCGGTCGCCGGGGCACCGGGCGGGGCTCGTTGGTCCAGACCTCGGTCGGCGAACGCTCAGGCGGTGGCCATCGCGGCCTGGCGCCCGGCGCAGTCGAACAGGGTCAGGCCCATGGACGCGAGCGGGCGCGGAAGCCACGCGCGCGTGGTGACGACGCGGCACGCTCGCTGTACGGCGACGGTCGCGCCGTTGCCCCCGCGCGTGGAGAACTCGCCGCCGAGTACCACGTAACGCGCCCGCCCGTCGGCGACCAGGCGCGCCAGGCCGGCGCCGTCGAGCACCGGGTCGGTGCCGCTGAAGCCGCCCAGCGCTCCCGCCTGGCCGCCGAGCAGGATCATCGGCGAGACGGTGTTCGACGCGTCGCCGAGCACCGTCCAGCGCGTGCCCGGCCGGTGGCCGTCGACGTAGCGCAGCAGCGCGCGGTCGACGGCCACGTGCTTGACGTCGACGCCGTATCCGCCCGGCCCGGCGGCCTGGCGCGGGCCGGCCGCGGGGAACGTCGACTGCACGGGCGCCAGCCAGTTGCTCGCCGAGTAGACCGTCGGCGCGATCAGCAGCACGCCGAGCAGCAGCGCGATCACCAGCGGTGCGGCGCGACGCAGCATCAGCACGGCGAGGGCGGTCGCGAACAGGCCGGCGGCAGTCAACGCGATCAGCGGCGCGGTGAACCACGGCAGGTAGTGGACCTTGTGCAGCAGCGACAGCTGCACGGCGGCCGTCGCCGCGGCTCCGCACGCCGGCAGCAGCAGTCGCCAGTCCCCGCGTTTGGCGAACTCGGCGAAAGCGAACGCGCCGGCGCCGACCATCGCCGCGATGCCGGGGCCGAGCGCGGAGATGTAATACGGGTGGACGATGCCCTTGGAGAAGCTGAGCACCGCCGCCTCGACGACGAGCCAGCCGCCGAAGCAGAGCAGCAGCGCCAACCGCGGATCCCGGCGCCGGCGATTGGCGCCGAGCAGCAGCACGGCAAAGGCCACCAGGCCGGCGATCGCGAACGGCAGCATCCACGCCCCCTGGTCGTCCAGGCCCTTGCCGAACAGCCGCAAGGGCCCGGTGTGGCCGGCGAAGGCGATCGGGTTGCGCGCGCGGCCGTTGGGCAGGATTTCCGTCCTTTCCGGGCCTGCGGGCGCCGTGTGCGTCTTGGTCGCTTCGCTCGGCCGGCCGCGGGCCGGCGAGACCTTGCGCGCCACGCCGCCGGTGCCCACCGGAATCTGCCCCGGGCCGCCGGTCTGGCCCCCGACGCGCCCGAAGCCGTTGTAGCTGAACGTCAGCCCGAGCTCGGTGTTGTCAGTCGAGCTGCCGACGTATGGTCGCTTGGACGCCGGTGTGGCTTCCACGACGGCCATCCACGCGAAGGACACGATGAGCATCGCGACGCCGGCCGCGAGCAGCTGGGTCAGCCGCCGGCCGAGCGTGCCCTGGCCGCACACGAGCACGCCGAGCGCGATCCCCGGGACGACGAGATACGCCGCGAGCGTCTTCGTGTTGAAGGCCAGCCCGACGAGCACGCCGCTGTAGATCAGCGTGCGCCAGCGGCCGGTCTCGGTCGCGCGCACGCCGGCGTCGCAGGCGAGGATCATCAGCACGATCAGCAGCGTGTCGACGTTCGTCGTGCGCGACACGGCGACGAATGACGGGAACACCGCGAGCGCTAGCGCGCCGGCCACGCCCGCCCAGCCGCCGAGTCGCCGCGCGAGCGCCCGGTAGAGCAGCAGCGCCGCGAGCATCCCGAGGATCGCCTCGGGCAGCAGCAGGCTGAGCGGCGAGAAGCCGAACAGCTTGGCGCTGGCAGTCTGCAGCCACAGGCCGAGCGGCGGCTTGTCGACCGTCACCAGGCCGCCCGGGTCGAAGGACACGAAGAAGAAGTTGTGCAGCGAGCGCAGCATCGACTTGTCGCCCGCCGAGTAGAAGATGTTGCCGTAGCCGTTCTGGCTGAGCCGGTGCAGGTTCAGCACGCCCGACAGCGCGAGCACGGCGGCCAGCGCCAGGTGATAAAGCGCCGGGCGCCGTAGCCAGGCAGGCGTGCGGGCGCCGTCCGCCGTCGGCTCGGCCGCCGTGCTCTGGCTGTCGCTGCTCGGCGGTGTGGCCGTCCGCCGCGGGTCGCTCATGTGGCGAGTGACGAGAGCAGGCGATCGAGGTCGCTCTCGTCGTTCCACGCTCCCACCGACGCGCGCAGCCAGGGTCGCCCGGGGATGTTGCGCACGACGCAGCCGCGCTCTGCCAGCAGCTCGCGCTCGGCCTCGGCATCGTCGCTGGCGAAGGAGACGAGCGTGGTCTCGTCGCGCGGCGCGACCTCGCGCCCGCGCTCGGCGAGCTGCTCGGCGAGGCCGGCCGCGAGCGAGCGGGCGCGCTCGTGCACCGCCTGCCAGCCGGCCGACTCCAGCAGCTCGATGGCGGACAGCGCGCACGCGACCGCCTCGGCGCTCAGCGACAGCGTGTCAAAGCGCCGCGCGTCCTCGTGCAGGCGCGCGTCGATCCCGCTGTTGGGGTCCTGCAAATTGGCGTAACCACGTCGTGAGACCTCCAGGCGCTCGCTCAGCTCTGGGCTGACGTAGAGCATCCCCAGGCCGTCGGGGCCGCACAGCCACTTCTGCCCGGCGCCGGCATAGGCGTCGCAACCGAGCGCGCGCACGTCGACGGGGACCGCGCCGACGCCCTGCGCGCCGTCGAGCAGCACCGGGACGTCGAGGTGCGCGAGCTCGGCCGGCGCGAGCAGGCCGCTCATCCAGCCGACGTGCGAGCAGGCGACCAGGCGCGTGCGCGGCCCGACGGCCGCGGCGACGTCGGCCATCGGGACTTCACGGATCGAGACGCCGCGCAGCTCGCGCGCCGCGCCGAGCGCGCCGAGCAGGCCGGGGTGCTCCTCGTCGCTGGTGATGATCTCGTCGCCCTCGCTCAGCGCCAGGCCGGCGATCGTCTGCGCCATGCCGTCGCTCGTGCACGTCGTCAGCGCGACGTCGTCGGGATCGGCGCCGAGCGCGCCCGCATAGGCCGCGCGCAGCTGTCCGTTGAGCTCCTTGCGGCGCTCGAAGTGCGCGAACGTGCGCCCGTCGGCGGCCTCGCGCTCCAGCTCGCCGGCGGCCGCCTGCACGGCGCCGTCGGGCAGCGGTCCGTCGGTGCCCGCGTTGAGATATGCGCGCGTTCGCAGCACGGGAAACTCGGCGCGCAGCCCAAGGACGTCCACAAACCGCGAGAATACCCGCATGGCCAGCGCGCCCCGTCAGTCACCGTTGTGGGAGCCCACGCAGGCCGATCTGCAGCGCGCGGAGATGACGCGCTTCATGCGCTGGGCGGCCGAGCGCCGCGGGCACGACTTCGACGACTACGAGGATATGTGGCGCTGGTCGGTGGAGGAGCTCGAGGACTTCTGGGCGAGCATCTGGGAGTTCTGCGAAGTTCGCAGCTCAAAGACCTACGAGCAGCCGCTGGTGCAGCGGCGCATGCCCGGCGCGCGGTGGTTCACCGGCGCAGAGCTCAACTACGCCGAGAACCTGCTCGCCCCGCTGCGCCACGAGCACGCCGACGGCGGCTCGGATCGCTCTGACACGGTCGCCGTCGTGCACAGCTCCGAGCTGCGCGACATGCGCGAGCTGACGTGGGGGGAGTTGGCCGCGCAGGTCGCCGCCGTGGCGGGCGGATTGCGTGACCTCGGCGTCGGGCGCGGCGATCGCGTCGTCGCCTACATGCCGAACATCCCCGAGACGCTCGTGGCCTTTCTCGCGACCGCCTCGATCGGCGCGATCTGGTCCAGCGCCGCGCCGGAGTTCGGCGCGCGCAGTGTGGTCGACCGCTTCGCGCAGATCGAGCCGAAGGTGCTGCTGACCGTCGACGGCTACCGCCACGGCGGCAAGGACTTCGACCGCAGCGCCGTCGTACAGAGCATTCTCGACGGGCTGCCGACGGTGGCGCACACGGTCCTGCTTGGTTACCTGAGCGAGGACGCAGAGCTCGACGGCGCGCTCGGCTGGGAGGAGCTCGAGCGCAGGGGGGAGGGCAGCGAGCTGGTGTTCGAGCAGGTGCCCTTCGAGCACCCGCTGTGGGTGCTCTACTCCTCCGGCACGACAGGACTGCCCAAGGCGATCGTGCAGGGCCACGGCGGGATCCTCGTCGAGCAGCTGAAGAAGCGCATGCACCTGGACCTGCACCCCGGCGACCGCATGTTCTGGTTCACGACGACCGGCTGGATGATGTGGAACTTCCTCGTCGGCTGCCTGCACTCAGACGCCGCGATCGTGCTCTACGACGGCAGCCCCGCGTACCCCGACCTCGGCGTTCTGTGGAGCCTTGCCGAGCGCGCGGGCATCACCTGCATGGGCGTCAGCGCCGGGCTGCTGGCCAGCTGCGAGAAGGCCGCAGTCGAGCCGCGGCGCGACTACGACCTCAGCGCCCTGCGCGCGATCGGCTCGACCGGCTCGCCGCTGGCGCCCGAGAGCTTTCAGTGGGTCTACGAGCACGTCGGGCGCGACGTATGGCTGTTTTCCACCAGCGGCGGCACCGACGTGTGCACGGCGTTCGTCGCCGGCTGCCCGCTGCGGCCGGTCTACGAGGGAGAGCTGCAGTGCCGCGCGCTGGGCTGCGCGGTGGAGTCCTGGGATGAGGCCGGCCACGCGCACGTCGATCGCGTCGGCGAGCTGGTGATCACCGAGCCGATGCCCTCGATGCCGCTGTTCTTCTGGGGCGACGAGGACGGTGAGCGCCTGCGCGAGAGCTACTTTGCGATGTATCCAGGGGTGTGGCGCCACGGCGACTGGATCCGCATCACGCCGCGCGGCGGCGCGGTGATCTACGGCCGCTCTGACTCGACGATCAACCGCCAGGGCGTGCGCATGGGCACGAGTGAGATCTACCGCGCCGCCAACGCGGTGGAGCAGGTGCTCGACGCGCTCGTCGTCGACATCCCGGCTCGCCCCGGCGAGGAGGAGTTGCGCATGGTCCTGTTCGTCGTGCTCGCGCCCGGCACGACGCTCGACGACGAGCTGACGGCGCAGATCAAGCGCCGCATCCGCGAGGACTGCTCGCCGCGCCACGTGCCCAACGAGATCCGCCAGATCGAGGAGGTCCCGCGCACGCTCTCGGGCAAGGTGCTCGAGGTTCCCGTCAAGCGCATCCTCATGGGCACCGCCGTCGGCGAGGCCGCAAGCGTCGACTCGCTGGTCAACCCGCGCGCGCTGGACTACTTCGTCGAAATGGCGCACGAGCTGCAACTGCAGTCCGCCGACGCAGCCGGCCCGCGCTGAGCGACCGCGCGACCGCGCGACCATCGCCGGTCCGCGCCAGACGGAGACTCCGGCGCCTCGCCCGCGGCGCGGGCGCGACACGCCAACCTTCAAAGACCCAGCGAACGCCCGACGATCTCCTTCATGATCTCGTTCGCGCCGCCGTAGATGCGCGTCACGCGGGCATCTGCAAACGCGCGCGCGATCGGGTACTCGAGCATGTAGCCGTAGCCACCGAACAGCTGCAGGCAGCGGTCGATCACGCTGCCCTGCAGGTCGGTGCACCACCACTTGGCCGTCGCCGCGTCCTCGGGCGTCAGCTCGCCGGCGTCCAGCGCCTGCGTGCAGCGGTCGACGAACGCGCGCGCGATCTGCACTTCGCCGTGCGCCTCGGCGAGCGTGAAGCGCGAGCTCTGAAACGAGCCGATCGACTGCCCGAACGCCTGGCGCTCGCGCACGTACTGCAGCGTCCAGCCCAGCGCCGCCTCCGCCGCGGCGACCGCCGAGGCGGCGATCGACAGGCGCTCCTGCGGGAGGTTTGAGACGAGGTAGCGAAAGCCCTCGCCCTCCTCTCCGAGCAGGTTCTCCACGGGCACGTGCACGTCGGAGAAGGACAGCTCGGCGGTGTCCTGCGCGTGCTGGCCGATCTTCTCCAGGTTGCGCCCGCGCGCAAAGCCCTCCATGCCGCGCTCGACGATCAGCAGGCTGATCCCGCGATGGCGCTGCGACGGGTCGGTCTTGACCGCCGTGATGATCAGGTCGGCGTTGATGCCGTTGGTGATGAACGTCTTCGACCCGTCGACGACGTAGTGATCGCCGTCGCGGCGCGCGCGCGTGGACATCGAAGCGAGGTCCGAGCCGATGCCCGGCTCGGTCATCGCGATCGCCGTGATCAGCTCGCCCGTGGCGATTCCCGGTAGCCAGCGCTCGCGCTGCTCCTCGGTGCAGTACGTGAGGAAGTACGGCAGCGAGATGTCGTTGTGCAGCGTGATCCCCAGCCCGAAGCTGCCCACCCCGGCGCGCTGGGTCTCTTCGCCGATCACCAGGTTCAGGCGAAAGTCCTCCGCGCCGGCGCCACCGTAGCGCTCGGGTACGGCCATCCCGAGAAAGCCGCCGCGGCCCGCCAGCGCGAAGACCTCGCGCGGCATCAGCCCCTCGCGCTCCCACTCGCCATAGCGACCGTCCTCGCCGATCACCTCGCGCTCCAAGAACGTGCGAAAGCTCGCGCGAAAGTCTTCGTGGACGTCCTCGAACAGCGTGCGGCGCATGGCGCGGACCCTATCTCGCGCGCCGTGCCCTCGGCCTCCTCAGCGGAAGCGCGGCTTGGCCAGCAGCAACTGCACGTCCTGGATGCGCCGCTCGCGAAAGCCGCCCTCGCAGTAGCTCAGGTACAGCTCCCACAGCCGGCGGAAGCGCTCGTCGTAGCCGAGCGCGGAGAGGCGCTCGCTCGCCGCGAGGAAGCGCTCGCGCCAGCGCTCCAGCGTCAGCGCGTAGTGCGCGGTGATGTCGTCGACGTGCGCCTGGCGAAAGTCGGTCACGCGCGCGACCGTGCACCCGATCACCTCCAGCGACGGCAGGCAGCCGCCGGGGAAGACGTGCGTGTTCATGAAGCTCTTGCCGGCCTTCTCGACCTCATACGCCTCGTCTTCGATCACGATCGCCTGCAGCAGCATCGCGCCGTCGTCCTTGACCAGCTCCGAGCAGCGCTTGAAGAAGGTCGGGAAGTACTGCCAGCCGACCGCCTCGATCATCTCGATCGACACGAGCTTGTCGTAGGGGCCCTGCTGGCCGATCTCCGATCGGTCGCGGTAGTCCTGGAAGAGCACGGTCACGCGGTCCTGCAGGCCGGCCTCGCGCACGCGCTCGGTCGCGTACGCATGCTGCTCGGCGGAGATCGTCGTGGTCGTCACGCGACAGCCGTGGCGCTCGGCCGCGTACAGCGCGAAGCCGCCCCAGCCGGTGCCGATCTCCAGCACGTGATCCTCGGGGCCGAGCTCGAGCTTGCTGCACACGCGCGCCAGCTTGGCCAGCGACGCCTGTTCGAGCGTGTCCTGCGGCGACTCGAAGACGGCGCACGAGTACATCATCGTCGGATCGAGAAACTGCGAGAACAGCTCGTTGCCGAGGTCGTAGTGCGCCGAGATGCGCTCGCGCGAGCGCCCCGGCGTGTTGCGCGCCAGCCAGCGCGCCCAGCGCTGCACGGGGATCAGCACCGGCGCGAGCACGCGCCGCAGGCGATCCAGCGTGGCGACGTTGCGCGCGGCGATGCGCGTCAGCGCGACCAGGTCCTCGCAGTCCCACAGGCCGTCGACGTAGGACTCGCCGAGGCCGACGCTGCCGCGCAGCAGCTGGCGGTAGAAGCGTGCCGAGCGCACGCGCAGCACCGCCGACAGCGGGCTTCGCGCCAAGCGCTCGCCGAAGACCAGCCGGCGCGAGCCCTCGACGACGACCAGCTCACCGCCGCGCGCCCGCGACAGCAGGCGCAACGCCAGCCAGCGCGCCACGCGGTCGATCGGCGAGTAGCCGCCGCCCTGCGGCCGGCCGCAGTCGATGTGCGCGGGGGGGAGCCGAGAGGCGGGGTGCTGCGCGGCGCTCACGCGGCGACCTCTCGCTCGGTGCGTCGCCCGGTCGTGCTCGCGCCATCGTCGGCGCTCGCCGCGCCGGCGGCGCCGGGGCACCTGCCGGGGTGCGCGTGATAGCTCGCGCCGCGCAGGCGCAGCCGCAGCGCATGCGCATAGATCCGCGCGCTCAGGCGCATCGTCAGAGCCGGATAGCGCAACAGCGCGCGACGCAGCTCGCCGGGGGTCATCTCGCGGCGGCGCAGCGAGAGCGTCGCGTCAAACGCCCGCTCACCGCCGTCGCGCGTCGATTCGATGTGCACCGACAGCCGCTCGCCCGGCTCGCTCAGGCGCCAGTCATAGGTGTGGTCCATGCCCATCAGCGGCGACACGTGCAGTGCCTTGGCAAAGCGCCCGTGCAGGACCGCCGTCGTGCCGTGGTCGCTGCGCTCGTCGACCGGCATGACATAGGCGTGGCGCTCGCCCCACGGGGTGTTCGTGACGTGCGCGATCACTGCCCTGACCCGCTCGCCGCCGGCGTCGTAGCAGTAGTAGAAGCTCACCGGGTTGAAGCAGTGGCCGAGGTAGCGCAGGTGCGTGAGCAGCCGGATCGGGCCGTCGGCGGCGATGCCGGTGCTCTGCATGACGACGTCGGCGACGGCCGCGCGCAGCGACGTCGCCGGGTCGCCGAGGTAGTCCGCGCGGCGAAACCACGCGACGGCCGGGCGCCGTGCCGACCACAGCAGGCTCGCGTCGAACAGCCCCGGCAGCTCGTCGATGTCCAGGTAGGCCATGAACAGCGGGAAGCGAAACTCGTCGCGCGGCGCGCTGCGCCGGTGACGGACCGACCCCGCGTACAGGCACGAGGCCCGCGGGCCCGGTGTCACGGCGCCGGCGACCGCGCGGGCGCCGAGCGCGGCCGGCGCCGTGCTCACAGGCTCACCCCGAACGGCTTGCACGCGCGCAGCGCGCTGACGACGCCGTCCTCGTGAAAGCCCCAGCCCCAGTAGGCGCCGCAGAAGTGCGTGCGCCCGCACAGGCCGCTGATCGTCGAGTGCTCAGACTGCGCGGCGACGCCGCTTGGCGTGTACATCGGGTGGGCGTAGGGGATCTTGCGGATGATCTTCGCCGGGTCGATTGCCTCCGTGCGGTTCAGTGTGACGCAGAAGTCCTCCTCGGCGGCCAGCCGCTGCAGGTGGTTCATGTAGTAGGTCACCGTGCTCAGCGGCTTGGGCTCGCGCAGCAGGTGGAAGTTCCACGCCGAGCGTGCGGCGCGCCGGCGAGGCAGCAGCGTGCCGTCGGTGTGCAGCACGGCCTCGTTGGGCTGATAGTCGATCGCGCCGAGCAGCTCGCGCTCGCGCTCGGAGGCGTCGCGCAGCATCGCCAGCGCCTGGTCGGAGTGGGTGGCGATGATCACCTGGTCATAGGACTCGCCGCCGGCGCCGGCGGCGAGGATCTCCACGTGGCCGTCATGGCGCGTGACCGAGCTGACCGGAGCGCGCAGGCGGATGCGCTCGCGAAACGGCGCTGTCAGCGCCTCGACGTAGCGCGCCGAGCCGCCCGTGACGGTCGACCACTGCGGCCGGTCGCGAAAGCCGAGCATCCCGTGGTTGGCGAAGAACTCGGCGATGAAGCGCGCCGGGAAGGAGCCGGCCCTGCGCGGGTCGGCCGACCACACCGCCGACATCTGCGGCACGATCAGGCGCTCGACGAACGCACGCGAGAAGCGCTGGCGCGAGAGGAAGTCGTGCATCGACTCGCCGCTCTCCTCGTGCTCGAGCAGGGTGCGCAGCGCGCGGTTGAAGCGCAGCAGGTCGACGATCATCCGTGCAAAGCGTGGGCTGGCGAAGTTGCCGGGCTGGCAGAACAGTCCCCGCGGCGTGCCGCTGAACTCGAAGTCGCGCTCCTCGCCCTTGACCGAGAAGCTCATGTGCGTCGGCTGGCGCGCGACGCCGAGGCGGTCGAGCAGGCGCGTGAAGTTCGGGTAGTTGCGGTCGTTCATCACGATGAACCCCGTATCGATGTGATGTGTCTGATGAGCGGTGTCAACGCGGATCGTGTTCGTGTGCCCGCCCGCGTAGGAGTTGGCCTCGTAGACGACGATCTCGTGCTCGCGGTGCAGCAGCTGCGCGGCGACGAGCCCGGAGACGCCCGCGCCGACGATCGCGATCCTCACCGGGCCGCCCTCCCGCCTGCCGTCGCGATGTCCGTTGGAGGCTGCATCTCCTAGGTCAATCTACGCCGCAGCGCCCCTTGCGGATCACCGCCGCGGCACGCAGATCCGGATCGCCCGGCCGAACGCCGATGCACAGTCGTTTCGCTCGCTGGCAGGAGTGAGTGCCCGCGGCGTCGAACAAGAGCGCCGATGAAGCGTGTTGCCACACCTCCCACCGATCGTCAGGCTCCCGGCAGCTCTCCGCTCGGCGGCACCAGCGAGCACCAGAGCCTCTCCAAGTACATCCGCGCACGCTTCGACGAGTGCTCGCGCTCGCAGAAGGACGTCGCGCAATACATCGTCGACCACCTCGACGAGGCGGCCTTTCAGACCGCTGAGGAGCTCGCGCGCCGCGCCAACACCTCCAGCTCGACCGTCGTGCGCTTCTCTCAGGCGCTCGGCTTCGAGGGCTTTCCCGAGTTGCAGGCAGCCGCGCGCGAGGAATATCGCCGCGTGCACGCCAGCTCCGCCGAGCCCGGCACGGTGTCGCCGTCGACGCCGCTGTTCTCGCTCGATCAGAACGAGTTCGAGACGGCCCTGGCGGCAGACCACCTGAACGTCGAGGAGACCGCGCGCAAGGTCTCGCGCAGCTCCGTCGAGGCGCTGATCGCGGCGATCGTCTCGGCCGAGAAGGTACTCGTCGCGGGCACCGACCAGATGGCCTTCTTCGCCAGCTACCTGCGCCACCTGCTGATGCTGCTCGACCTGCGCGTCGACGTCGTCGCCAGCCCCTCCCAGGAGGCGCTCAGCCGCCTCGGGCGCATCGAGCAGGGAACGCTCGTGATCGGCCTGTCGGCCGGTCGCCCGCACCCGCTGGTGGTGCGCGCGATGAAGCTCGCCCGCCATCGCAAGGCAAAGACGGCGGCGATCACCGACGCGACGCTCTCCGAGGTCGCAAAGCTCGCGCAGATCAAGCTGTACTACTCCTCCAACAGCCCCGCCTACGTGCGCTCGCACACGGCGCTGCTCAGCCTCATCCAGGCCCTCGCCTACGGCGTCTACGCACAGGACTCTGCGCAGTACGACGACCGCATCAAGGCCTTCCGCCTGAAGTAGGACCGCGCGGCCAAGCTAGACTTGGCGCATGCGCGACGAGTCGACCTTTCGGGTCAAGACAGGCTTGGCCGAGATGCTCAAGGGCGGGGTGATCATGGACGTGGTCAACGCCGCTCAGGCGACGGTCGCCGAGGAGGCCGGCGCCGCCGCGGTGATGGCGCTCGAGCGCGTTCCCGCCGACATCCGCCGCGACGGCGGTGTCGCGAGGATGTCCGATCCGGAGATGATCGCCGGCATCCAGGAGGCCGTGAGCATCCCCGTGATGGCCAAGGCGCGCATCGGGCACTTCCTCGAGGCGCAGGTGCTGCAGGCGCTGGAGGTCGACTACGTCGACGAGTCCGAGGTACTGACGCCGGCCGACGAGAGCAATCACATCGACAAGTGGGCGTTCAAGGTGCCGTTCGTCTGCGGCGCGACGAACCTCGGCGAGGCGTTGCGACGGATCGGCGAGGGTGCGGCGATGATCCGCTCCAAGGGCGAGGCCGGCACCGGCGACATCGTCGAGGCGGTCCGCCACATGCGCTCGATCACCGGCGAGATCCGTCGTCTGCAAACGCTGGCCGACGCCGAGCTCGCGACCGCCGCCAAGGAGCTCGCGGCGCCGCTTGACATCGTGCGCCTCCTCGCCGGCGACGGCAAGCTGCCCGTCGTGCTGTTCTGCGCCGGCGGGATCGCCACGCCGGCCGACGCCGCGCTGATGATGGCGCTCGGCGCCGAAGGCGTGTTCGTCGGCTCGGGCATCTTCAAGTCCGACGACCCGCCGACGCGAGCGCGCGCGATCGTCGAGGCGACGACGCACTGGCAGGACCCCGACCGCGTGGCCGCCGCCTCGCGCGGTCTCGGGCCGGCGATGGTCAGCCTGGAGAGCTCCAAGCTCGAGGGCGAGCAGCTCCTCGCTCAGCGTGGGTGGTAACAGCGGGGCCGATGAGGCTGAGCCGCGGGCGCCCCTGATCGGGGTGCTGGCGCTGCAGGGCGACTTCGAGGCGCACGAGCGCGTGCTGCGGCGGCTCGGCGCGGGGGTGCGCGAGGTGCGCGTCATCGACGATCTGGATGGGATTGCCGGTCTGGTCATCCCCGGCGGCGAGTCGACGACGATGATGTTCGGCGTGCAGCGCGAGGGGCTGGGCGAGCCGCTGCGCGAGCTGGTCGCCGGCGGGCTGCCCGTGCTGGGATCGTGCGCCGGGCTGATCATGCTCGACAGCGCCCACCTCGGGCTGATGGACATTCGCGCGCAGCGCAACGCCTTCGGGCGCCAGATCAAGAGCTTTGAGACGGACCTCGACGTGGCCGGCCTGCCTGGTGGACCGCTGCACGGCGTGTTCATCCGCGCTCCGTGGATCGCCGAGCACGGCGACGGCGTGGAGATCCTCGCTGAGGTCGACGGTCACCCGGTGGCCGCGCGCGAGGGCCGCCTGCTGGCGGTTGCGTTTCACACCGAGCTGACCGAGGACGATCGCCTGCACGTGCTGCTGCTGGAGTGGGCGCAGTCGGCTAGCGCGCAGGCGCCGCGCGGCTGAGCTGCTCGCCGCCGGTTGCGGCGGGGTCGGGCAGGAGATGGCGGCGCAGCAAGGGCGGGCTCGACGCCGATCAGGTCGCGTGCGAGGGCGAGTCCGGCGGCGCCGATCGCTGCAGCGCGTCCCAGCCCTGGTCGAGCTCGTTTTCGGCGTGCTCGGCGGCGAGACCGCCGCGCAGGCCGAACAGACGCTTGGCGCGCAGCAGGTACACGACGACGGCGAGGTTGATGACGAACGCGATCACCTTGAAGACGGTCGCGCGATTGGCGATCTCATAGATCTCCAGTGGCAGCAGCGAAGTGGTCACGATGAACGTCAGATACTCCGCCCAGCGCCGCTGAAACCACAGGCCCACGCCCTCGATCCCCTCGACGATGCCGTACAGCAGCAGCACGCCGCCGACGAGGTGCAGGTGCGAGGAGGAGGTCGTGAAGGCGTTGTCGATGTCGTGCAGCAGACCGGTGCTGTGCGACTGGCTCGCCGCGACGCCTCCCTGCAGGTCGGCGATCACCTTGTAGAAGGTCTGTCGCAGCGTCGCGCGGTCGGCTGCGAACAGCAGCACGAGCAGCCCCAGCGCGCAGAGGACGACGAAGTGAAACCCGCGATCGAGCGCGATCAGTCGCAGCACGACCTTGTCGCGCAGCGGCTTGCCGCGCAACGGCAGCTCGATCTCCTCGCGTTCGGGCGGGTGCGCCTGCGCGGGATCGGCCGGGGGCGCCAGCGCCAGCCAGCTGTCACAGCGCAGGCAGCGATACCAGCGCGCCCCGGCGGCGTCCTGACGGGCGAACAGGGCGTCCTCGGGACGCAGCTCGGCGGCGTCGGTGCCGACGAGCTCGTGCCCGCGCACGCTGCAGATCGACAACTCCCAGTGCAGACGCGGGCGAAACCGCCGCGGCGGCTGCGTGCCGGGTGGCTCGCGGTTCACGCGGCTCATCTTCGCACGCGCCATGCGCGACGGGCTGGCGGCGGGATCGACGCTGGCATACTCGCGCGCATGCGCATCTCGATCGCCGCGGATGAGCTGACCGGCGTCGCCGCGGCGCTGGCAGCGCAGCTGCAGCGCCGCGGGCATGCGACGCTCGCGCACGGCGCGCTCGGCGCCGGCGAGCGTGCCGACTGGGCCTGGGCGGCCGAGGCGGCGGCGCGCGATGTCGCCGAGGGCCGCGCCGAGCAGGCGATCGTCTGCTGCTGGACCGGCACGGGCGCGTCGATCGCCGCGAACAAGGTCGACTCGATCCGCGCGGCGCTGTGCCTCGATGCGGCGACGGCCACAGGTGCGCGACGCTGGAACGACGCGAACGTGCTTGCGCTGAGCCTGCGCAGCACCTCCGAGGCCGAGCTCGCAGAGATCCTCGACGCCTGGTTCGCGGCCGAGCCGAGCGACGATGCCGAGGATCGCGCGAACGTCGCGCACCTCGCGGAGATCGAGGGCGCCGGAGGCGACCCTTTCTGACGGGGCTCGCGTCCCCGCGCGCAGGCCGCGCGCCTAGGCCGGGCCGAAGCGCACTACGCCATCGTTCTCGCGCTCGACCACGCTGCCCTCGGCGAGCAGCAGGTCGACGTGGCCGAGCACCTCCGACAGCGTCAGGTAGGCCTGCGTGACGGCGACGTTGCCCCACAGCTCGTGCGCGATCTCATGCGCCGTTCGCGGTTGCCCGTCGACCAGGCGGCGGATCTTCTCCGCGCGCCGGCGGTGCAGGCGCATGCGCTCGTCGATCAGCGCCGCGTGGTCGACGATCGGCGGCCCATGACCGGGAAGCACGAGGGAGAGCTCCATCGCGCGCGTCTGCGCCAGCGACGCGATGTAGGTGACGAGCGCCTGCGGGCGCGGGCCTGTGTAGTCGGGCTCGGCGCCGAGCGGGCGCGCGAGCAACGGGTTGGAGGAGATGTGCTTGATCAGGTGGTCGGCCGCGAGCAGGATCGAGCGGGACTCGTCGTAGAAGACCGTGTCCGAGGGACTGTGGCCGGGTCTGTGCAAGACCTTCAGCGTACGGTCGCGCAGGCGAAGCTCGCTGCCGTCGGCGAGCGGCCGCGTGACCTCGACGGCCGAGCCCCACGCGCGAAAGCCCGCCGACACGGCGCGCAGTGCTGTGACGACTTCCGGCGGGATGCCGTGGCGCAGCATGATTCCCTCGGCGAAGGAGTCGTCGGCGTCGGCCTGCTCGCCGTAGCGCGAGAGGTAAGGCGCGAGCGCGTCCAGCGCGGCCACCTCGGCGCCCGAGCGACGGGCGAGGATGCTCGCGAGCCCGAAGTGGTCGATGTGCTGATGGCTGACGACCAGCAGCTCGATGTCCTCGACGGCGTGCCCGCGCGCCGCGAGCGCCTGTTCGAGCTCGTCCAGCGCCTTGGCCGAGTTGGGGCCGGAGTCGATCAGCGTGAGCGGCGAGTCCTCGATCAGGTAGGCGTTGATGCGCCCGACGCGAAACGGCGTGGGAACGGCCAGGCGGTGGATCCCAGCCTCGGCGGCCAGCGCCAGCTGCTGACGCTCCTCGCGCTGGGCGTCCTCGCCGCTCACGAGCGGATCAGTGCGAGGACCTCGTCGCGGCGCCTGGCCATGTCCTGCGGCGAGCGCAGCGACTCCAGGCACAGGCGCAGCAGCGGCTCGGTGTTCGACGGGCGCACGTTGAAGTGCCAGTCCTCGTAATCGATCGAGATCCCGTCGAGGCGTTTCTGCTCGGCGTCTGCATAGCGCTCGGCGATCTCCTCGATCTTCGCCAGCGGGTCCGAGACCTCGGAGTTGATCTCGCCGGAGATGAAGTAGCGCTCGTGGTAGGGCGCGAGCAGCTGCGACATCGACTTGCCTTCGCTGCAGAGCAGCTCGAGCACCAGCAGCGCCGGGATCGTGCCCGAGTCGGCGCAGTAGAAGTCGCGGAAGTAGTAGTGCCCGGAGACCTCGCCGCCGAACAGCGAGCCCTCCTTGCGCATGCGCGTCTTGAAGAAGGCGTGCCCGACGCGGTTGATGAACGGCGTGCCGCCGGCCGCCGTGACCGTGTCGGGCACGGCGCGCGAAGCGCGCACGTCGTAGAGGATCGCCTCGCCGGGGCTCTTGCGCAGCAGCGACTCGGCGAGCAGCGCGGTGAGGAAGTCGCCGTCGACGAAGGCTCCCGTCTCGTCGATGAAGAAGCAGCGGTCGGCGTCGCCGTCCCAGGCGATTCCCAGGTCGGCGCCGGTCTCCAGCACGTGCTCGATGATCAGCTTGCGGTTCTCCGGCAGCAGCGGGTTGGGCTCGTGGTCGGGGAAGTTGCCATCGGGCGTCCAGTAGGTCTCGATCAGCTCCAAGTCCAGGCTCTCCAGCAGCGGCCCGACCACCGGGCCGGCCATGCCGTTGCCGCCGTCGACGACGACCTTCAGCGCCCTCGGCGCGCAGCGCACGACGTCTGGGTCGATGAACTTCAGCGCCGCGGTCTGGAACTCCTGGAAGAGGTCGACCTCCTCGAGCGTTCCACGTTCAGAGCCGTCGCTGGCTGCGTCGCGCCCGGCGCTCGCGCCTTCGGCTTCGATCCGTCTGCGGATGTCCTGGATGCCCGAGTCGCCCGACAGCGCGATCGCGCCCTCGCGGACGAGCTTGGCCCCGGTGTAGGCCTTCGGGTTGTGCGAGGCGGTGCACATCAGCCCGCCGTCGAGCTCGCGCGAGCCGACGAGGAAGTAGAGCATCTCGCTGCCGACCTGCCCGGCGTCGATCACGCTCGCCCCGGCGCCGAGCAGCCCCTCGCGGTAGCGCGCCGAAAGCTCGGGCGCGCTCAGGCGCATGTCCCGACCGAGGCCGATGCGCAGCTGGGAGACGGGCTTGCCGGCGAGACCCGCGAGCACGTGCGCAAACGCGCGGCCGATGCCCTCGGCGACGTCGCCGTCGATCTGCTCGCCGTACAGGCCGCGGATGTCATACGCCTTGAAGATCTCAGGTGTCGGTGAGGCGCCCATGCGGCCGTCCATCCTATGCGTTCGCGCGCGCAGGCTCCGGTCGCGCTCCCGGGCGCCCCGGCAAGCGGGGGATTCGTAGACTTCGATGCATGTCAGGACATTCCAAGTGGGCGAGCATCAAGCACAAGAAGGCGATCGTGGACTCGCGTCGCGGCAAGCACTTCTCCAAGCTCACGCGCGCGATCATGGTCGCCGCGCGCGACGGCGGCGGGGATCCGGTCGGCAATCCGTCGCTCGAGCTGGCGATTCGCAAGGCCAAGGAAGCGTCGATGCCCAAGGACAACATCGAGCGCGCGATCGCCAAGGGAACCGGCGAGGGCGGCGAGGCCGACGCGATCGAGACGGTGCTCTACGAGGGCTACGGCCCGGGCGGCGTGGCGCTGCTCGTGGAGGCGATGACCGAGAACCGCAACCGCACGGGCGCCGACGTCCGCCACGCCTTCTCAAAGCACGGCGGCAGCCTCGGCGAGCCGGGCTCGGTGGCCTACCTGTTCGACAAGAAGGGCTCGATCGTCGTCGACGCGACGCGCTACTCCGAAGACGACCTGCTGCCCGCCGTGGAGGCCGGCGCGGAGGACATCGCGGCCGACGACGACGTGTTCGAGGTGATCTCCGAGCCGGCCGAGTTCACCGCCGTGCGCCATGCGCTGGAGCAGGCGGGCGTCGAGATGGACAGCGCCGAGATGGCCTACCGGCCCTCCAGCCTGGTGCCGGTCGACGAGAGTCACGCCGGCGCGCTGATGCGCCTGATCGAGTCGCTGGAAGAGAGCGACGACGTCGAAGCCGTGCACGCCAACTTCGATGCGCCCGCCGACGTCCTGGAACGGGTGGCGGGCTAGCTCGTGCTCTCGGGCGTCTGACGCCGCGCGCGAAACAGCGACACCGGGTCGCGGATGCCGCGCAGGCGCCGTTCGCCGGCGAACGACCAGTCATAGGGGCCGTCGATCGACTCGCGCAGCTCGCGCTCGACGAGCAGGCTCCCCGGCCGAGCGACGGCCGTGATGCGGCTGGCGAGGTTCACGGGGCGCCCGAACCAGTCGCCGGCGCGTGGCAGGGCCTGTCCGATCGCCGCGCCCGCGCGCAGCTGGGGGAACTCCTCGCCCTCTGCTTCGGCGGCGTCGATCAGGCTCAGCGTGGCGCCGAGCAGCGGCTCGGGCTCGGACGAGGCGAGCATCGCCGCGTCGCCGATCGTCTTGACCAGCCGAACGGGCGGCTCGGCGACGTCGCCGGCCAGGGCTTCCAGGCGCACCGCCAGGCGACCGAGCTCGTCGGGCGCCACTTCCTCGCCCAGGCGGGTGAAGCCGACGAGATCGGCGAAGCAGATCGATACCTCGCGCGAGCCGGGCAGCTGCCCGCCGCTTCGCTCCAGCGCGCTGACGACGGTGCTCTGCGTGGCGTGTTTGAGGTGCAGTGTGAGCACGCTGTCGACCAGCGGGTTGACCAGCGGGTACAGCGCGCCGGCGGCCTGCGCGTAGCGGTTGGCGAGCTCGGGCTCGCTCATGCCCGCCTGGAGCACGAGTTTCAGCGGCAGGGCGCGCAGCGCTTCGGCCACCTGGGAGAGGCCGCGGCCGAGCACGCGCATCAGGTCGAGCAGATCGTCGTCGGAGATCCCTGCGTCACGTGCGACGTGAGTCATCCGCGCGGACTCCAGCTCGGCTTCGGTGTACACGGCGTCGTCCTGCTCGGGGATCGGCAGTCCCATCGCTCTGCGCGCCGCGATCAAAAAGCTCTCCTCGACTCCGCTCATCTCGGCCACTTCACCCGAGGTGTAGCGCTCGCTGCCGACGATCACGCGATCGGCCGGCAGGTACACGATCGAGCCCGCGGCGGTGCTGCGGCGCAGCTCGGCCAGCGGCACGCCGTCGTCGGCGAGCTGTTGCAGCAGCGCCAGGCGCTCTGTCCGCTGCGCGCCGTCGAGCCCATCGAGCAGGCCCTCTGCGGCGAAGTCGATCCGCTCGGCGCTCATCCAACGCGCAGCGTACGCCAGGCAGGCGTCCGGTGGCGGGCGCAGAATCACCGAGCATGATCGTTCTCGGAATCGACCCCGGCCTGGCCAACACCGGCTATGGCGTGGTGGCGCTGCGTGGCGGCCGCCTCGCGGCGCTCGACGGGGGCGTGATCGAGACGCGCGCCGAGAGCCCGCAGGAGCGGCGCCTGGCGGACATCCACGAGGAGGTCGACCGGTTGATCTGTACGCACGAACCCGATGCGGTGGCGCTGGAGGAGCTGTACTTCGGCCAGAACGTGCGCACGGCTTTCGCCGTCGGCCACGCCCGCGGCGTCGTGATGCTCGCGGCCGGCCAGCGCGGGCTGCCCTGCAGCGGCTACACGCCCCAGCAGGTCAAGGGCGCGGTCTGTGGCAACGGCCGCGCAGCCAAGGACCAGGTCTCGCGAATGGTGCAGACGCTGCTCTCACTCGAGCACGAGCCGCGACCCGACCACGCCGCCGATGCGCTTGCGGTGGCGATCTGCCACGCCAACTGCGCGCCGCTGACGCGGGCGCTCGCGAAGGCGGGCGCATGATCTCGCTGCTGCGCGGAGAGGTGGCCGTGCGCCGCGCCGATCACGTCGTGATCCTGTGCGACAGCGTCGGCTATCGCGCGGCCGTCTCGGCCGAGACGCTGCGCCACGTGCCGCCGGTCGGCGAGCAGGTGACGCTGCACGCGCACCTGATCGTCCGCGACGACGCGCTGGCGCTGTACGGCTTTCAGGCCGAACAGGAGCGCGACCTGTTCCTGATGCTGCTCTCCGTGCAGGCCGTGGGGCCGAAGGTGGCGCTCGCGGTTCTCTCCGGCGGCCCGCCGCGCGAGCTGATCATGGCGATCGCCGCCGGCGATGCGGCGCGCTTTCAGGCCGTGCCGGGAATCGGCAAGCGCACGGCCGAGCGGATCATCGTCGAGCTGCGCGAGAAGGTCGTCGTTCGCAGCGACGGCGAGGTCGCCGACGAGTCGATCCTCGCTTCGCGCGGATCGCACGGCGGTGACGCCGCTGCGGGCACGGGTCGTGGCCTGGCGCGCGCCGGGCTGATCGAGCTCGGCTACACGCCGGGCGAAGTCGATGGGCTGCTGATGGATGCCGAGGGCGAGAGCGCCGAGGAGCTGATCGCGCACGCGCTGCGCCTGGCGCGATCGGGATCATGAGCAGCGACACCACAGCGGCGCCCGAGACGACGCGCATCCAGACCCCGTATCTCGTCCCCGAGGACGAGCTCGACCGCTCGCTGCGTCCCCGGCGCCTGGCCGACTTCGTCGGCCAGGAGTCCTTGCGCGAGCAGCTCGCCGTGGCGATCGAGGCCGCCACCGCGCGCGGCGATGCGCTCGATCACGTGCTGCTCGCCGGCCCCCCCGGACTGGGCAAGACCTCGCTCGCGCAGATCGTCGCCGCCGAGCTGGAAGTGCCGTTCGTGCAGACAGCCGGGCCGGCGCTGGAGCGAAAGGGAGACATCGCTGCGTTCCTGACCGCGCTGGAGCCGCGCAGCGTGTTCTTCGTCGATGAGATCCACCGGCTGCCGCGGACGCTGGAGGAGACGTTCTACCCGGCGATGGAGGATCACCGCCTGCCGATCACCGTCGGTCAGGGGGCCGGCGCGCGCGTGGTCACGCTCGAGCTGCCGCCGTTCACGCTCGTCGGCGCGACGACGCGCACGGGGCTGCTGACGACGCCGCTGCGCGATCGCTTCGGCATCCAGGCGCGCCTGGAACCCTATGCCGTGGACGACCTCGCGCAGATCGTGCGCCGCTCGGCGGGAATCCTGGAGATCGGCCTCGACGACGAGGGTGCCGTGGCGATCGCGGCGCGCAGCAGGGGAACCCCGCGCGTGGCCAATCGACTGCTCAAGCGGGTGCGCGATTTCGCCGAGGTGCGAATGCAGGGCGTCGTCACCGCGCCGGCGGCACAGGCGGCGCTGGAGATGCTGGAGGTCGACGAGCTCGGGCTCGACCGCCTGGATCGTGAGATCCTGCGCGCGATCTGCGTCAAGTTCGAGGGTGGGCCGGTCGGGCTGTCGACGCTCGCGGTGGCGGTCGGCGAGGAGCAGGACACGATCGAGGACGTCTATGAGCCCTACCTGCTGAAGGAGGGCCTGATCAAGCGCACGCCGCGCGGTCGCGCGGCGACGGCGGCGGCGTTCGCGCACATGGGCCTGCAAGCTCCGGCACCGGGAGACCGGGCGCTGTTCTGAGCGAGCCGAGGCTGCGCGATCGCCGCCCGGCGCGCAGTGCCGGGATCATCGGGGCCCCCGCTGGCTCTGCTTGCGTAGTCTGTATCCATCCATGGCACACCCGTTCATCTGTCCCAACTGCGGTCACCGCACCACCGAGGTCGACCGCAACATCGGCTTCACGCGCCAGCCCAAGGGCTGCTCGAAGTGCGGCTTTGCGTTCCTGTTCGAACTGCTCGACGACTACTACCCGGCGCCGGATGCGGCCTTTTTCGTGTGCGACGGGGAGGGTCGCGTGATCGGCTGCGGCAAGAACTCCTTCGCGTTCACGGGGCTGGAGGAGGAAGACGTGATCGGCCAGCGCGTCGAGCAGGTGCTCGGCCTGAGCTTCCACAACGGCGAGAACCCGGTGGCGACCGTGCTCGAGTGGGGCGTGCGCAAACTCGAGGTCCCGGTGCAGGTCTCAGGCGAACGCGACAACGCGGCCAGCGCGAAGGCCGACATGTTCCCGGCCTACGACGACGACGGCGGGCTGTTGCTCGTGCTCACGCCCGACAAGTAGTCTGAGCTGGCCATGGGTGCGCAATGACCGACCGCCGCCGCAACGCGCTGATCCTGTTGATCGTCGCCGGCCTGGTCGCCGCGTCGTTCGCGGTGCTCGCAACCAAAAAGACGCGACTCGGCCTCGATCTGAAGGGTGGCGTGCAGCTCGTCTACCAGGCCAAGCCCACGGCGCAGTCGAAAGTCGATGCCGAATCGCTGAACCGGGCGATCGACATCATGCGCAAGCGCGTCGACCAGCTGGGCGTCGCCCAGCCGGAAATCCAGCGCTCGGGGGCCGACGAAATCAATGTCTCTCTGCCCGACGTGACCAATGCCGAACGTGCAGAACAGGAGGTCGGCAAGACCGCCCAGCTGTTCTTCTACGACTGGGAGCCGAATGTCATCGGCGCCGAAGGCAAGCCGTCGCCGAGCGTGGCGACCGTCACCGGTGGCGCGCAGGCGGGGGCGGCGCAATTCGGCCTGACCGAGTACCAGGCGATCCTGCGCGCGCAGAAGCGCCCGGCCGAACTGCGCAAGACCGACACGACGTGGAGCAAAGGCTGCACGCCGCAGCAGATCGGCGGCTGCATCTACGGCAGCTGGTACCTGATCGAACCCAAGCACGAAAGGGTGCTGCGCGGGCCCGAGGAAACCGAAAAGAACCTGTTCGCCGACAGCAAGCTCGCCAAGGGCCCGCCGTACAAGGCGGTTCGCGTGAGCCCGGGCACGGTGCTGGTGCGCGCGCGCGCGGTGGAAAGCGCCTCGGGCAAGGTCACGAAGAAAAGCCCCAACAGCTGGTACGTGATCAAGGACGCTCCGGTGCTGACCGGCGCCGACGTGAAGAACCCGACGCAGAGCTTTGACGAAGGCGCGGGCGGGACCGGTGCGCCGAACGTCACCTTCGGGTTCACCGGGCACGGTCAGAGCGTCTTCCAGCACGTCACCAAGGAAATCGCCCACCGCGGCCAGGAAGCACAGCTTCCGGGCGTGGGCAAGGAAGCCGCGCAACAGCACTTCGCCGTCGTCCTCGACGAACAGCTGATCACGACGCCGTCGATCGACTACACCAAGTACCCCGAAGGCATCGACGCCGCCACCGGCTCGCAGATCTCCGGCGGCTTCACGATCACCTCCGCACAGGAACTGGCGCAGGAGCTTCAGTCGGGCGCGCTGCCGATCAAGCTCGAACCGATCTCCAACTCGCAGATCTCGGCGACGCTCGGGAAAACCGCGCTGAACCAGGGCCTGGTCGCCGGCCTGGTGGGCTTTGGCATCGTCTGCCTGTTCCTGCTGCTGTTCTACCGCGTGCTCGGGGCGATCGCGATGGGCGGCCTGCTCATCTACGGGGTCTACTTCTACGCACTGATCAAGCTGATCCCGATCACGCTGACGCTGCCGGGGATCGCCGGCCTGATCCTCACGATCGGCGTCGCCGCCGACGCGAACATCGTGATCTTCGAGCGCGTCAAGGAGGAGATCCGCGGCGGAAGATCGATCATCTCCGGCATCGCCACCGGCTATAAACGCGGCTTCGCGGCGATCGTCGACGCCAACGTCGTGACGTTCATGACCGCCTTCATCCTGTTCGCGCTGGCGACCGCGGAAGTCAAGGGCTTCGCCTTCACGCTGGGCATCGGCACGCTCGTGTCGCTGTTCACGGCCGTGCTCGCGACGCAGGCGGCGCTCGGCGCGATGGGACGCTCCAAACTGGTCTCCCACCCCGCGGCGCTCGGCGCGGCGCGGCGCGGCAAAGGCTGGACGTTCGACTTCATGGGCGCCTCGAAGTGGTTCTTCTCGCTGTCGGGGACGATCCTCTTGATCGGCGCGATCGCGATCGGCGGCAAGGGGTTGAACTTCGGCATCGACTTCAAGTCGGGCACGCGCATCCAGACGGCGTTCGTCAAGCCCGTCTCGGTCAATCAGGTGTCTTCGGTGATGGCCGCGGCCGGCTACGGCAACGCCGAGGTGCAGAGGTACTCCAACAAGAGCATCGGCGGCACCGGATATCAGATCTCGACCAAGACGTTGGGCCCCGGCGGGCTGAAAAAGGTCAGGACGGCGCTGGAATCCAAGCTAGGCACGAAGAACTTCTCCTCGACGTCGATCGGGCCGACGTTCGGCAAAACGGTCGCCAACAGCGCGATCATCGCGATCATCGCCTCGCTGCTGGTGATCTCGGCGTACATCGCGCTGCGCTTCGAGTGGAAGTACGCGGTCCCGGTGCTGATCGCGCTGATGCACGACCTGCTGATCACGGCGGGCGTCTATTCGCTGACCGGACGTGAAGTGACGACGTCGACGGTCGCCGCCCTGCTGACGATCCTCGGCTACTCGCTCTACGACACGATCATCGTGTTCGATCGTGTGCGAGAGAACGTGCCGCGAATGCCGCGCGCGGCGTTCTCGCAGATCGTCAACCGCTCGATGTCCGAGGTGCTGACGCGATCGATGGCGACGAGCTTCTGCACGCTGCTGCCGGTGATCGCGCTGCTGCTGTTCGGCGGCGAAACGCTGAAGAACTTCGCGTTCGCGTTGATGGTCGGCATCGCCTCGGGCGCCTACTCCTCGATCTTCATCGCCTCGCCGGTGCTCACGCACTGGAAGGAGCGCGAGGGCAGCTATCGCAACCGCCGCTCGCGGATCGTGCGCGAACTCGGCGCGGTGCCGGCGTACGCGACGACGATCGCCGGCGAGCCGGCCGACATCGAGCCCGATCGCAAACGCAAGCGCTCGCGGCGCGGCACCCTGATCGCACCGGAGGAGCCGGGCGAGTCGATCTCGCGCGACGAGTTCCAGGAACTCGTTCGCGACCTCGACGTCGAGGGCCCGCCGAGCCCCGCCACGACCGGCGGTCGCAGGTCCTCCGGGTCCTCCGGCGCCGGCGTCGCCCAGCAGGCGCCTCCGGCCAAGCCCGAGCAGGTCGAGCCCCAGCCGCCCCAGCGCGACCCGACGGCCGACCTGACGCCCGAGGATCTCGTGCTCAAGGAAGACAAACCGGCGCAGAAACGCAAACGACCGCGCAACAAGCGCCACGGGAGGCGCTGATGGGACTGCTCGCCTGGGTGATGATGGGTCTGGCCATCTGGCACTTCACGATCTTCCTGCCCGACCGCTTCTGGGGCGGCATCGTCGGCGCGTTCGTCGGCTCGCTCGTCGGCGCGATCGTCGTCGGCCTGATCATCTACAGCGTGAAGGTCTCGGCGCTGAAGGTTCCCGGGCAGAACGCGACCGACGTAACCGTCGTGCTGTACGCGATCCCCGGCGCGCTGATCGGCATCGCGCTGGTGTACCTGGAGGGCATGCGCCGCGAACGGGCGCTCCCCAGCGCCTGAGCGAGCTCGACACAGCACCGCCGGCCGGTCCGGCTGCCCGCGGTTCCGTCGCGCGGTGGCCGTAGTGTGACCGGCCGATGCAGCGACCACGCTTTGAGATAGCGCCGTGCCCCAGCGAGGACGTCGCGCGCCTGCAGCGCGAGCTCGGCGTCAGCCGCGCGCTGGCGCAGGTGCTGGTGCGCCGGGGCCTTGAGGAGCCCGCACGCGCACGCGCCTTCCTGGCGGCCGACGAGGAGCATCACCACGCGGCGTTCGCCGGCATCGGCGAGGCGGTGCAGACGATGCTCGAGCACGCCCGCGCGGGTCGCCGCATCACGATTCACGGCGACTACGACGTCGACGGCGTGTGCTCGACGGCGATCCTCGTGCGCGCGCTGCGGGCGATCGGCGCCGACGTCGACTCCTATCTGCCCGATCGCGCCAGCGACGGCTACGGCCTGGGCGCGGCGACGGTGCGGCGACTGGCGGCGCGGGGAACACAGCTGCTGGTCAGCGTGGACTGCGCGATCACGGCCGTCGAGGAGGTCGAGCTCGCGTGCGAGCTGGGCATGGCAGTGGTCGTCACCGACCATCACTCCCCACGCGCCGACGGGCGGCTGCCGCGAGCGCCGATCGTGCACCCCGCGCTGTGCGGCTACCCCTGCGTGGAGCTGTGCGCGACGGCCGTCGCCTACAAGCTCGCGCAGGCGCTGTTCGAGGCCGCCGGGTGCGACGTGGGCGAGCTCGAGCAGGACCTCGATCTCGTGGCGCTGGCGACGATCGCCGACGTGGTGGCGCTGACCGGCGAGAACCGCACGCTCGTGCGCCGTGGCCTGCGCGCGCTCGCGGCCACGCGCAAGCCCGGCCTGCGCGCGCTGATGGGCGCGGCGCGAGTCGACCCCAGCCACGTCAACGAGCGTTCTGTCGCATTTGCGCTGGCTCCGCGGATCAATGCCGCCGGGCGCATGTACCGCGCGGACGCCGGGCTGGAGCTGATCCTCACCGAGGACCCCGAGCGCGCGGCGCAGATCGCGGCCGAGCTGGATCGCGCCAACGCCGAGCGCCGCCAGGTCGAGACGCGCATCCGCTACGAGGCCGAAGCGCAGATCGCGCAGATGGGCGAGCGGGGGGCATACGTGCTGGCGGGGGAGGGCTGGCACGCGGGCGTGATCGGCATCGTCGCCGCGCGCCTGGTCGAGCGCCACAACAGGCCGGTCGTGCTGATCGCGCTGGAGGGGGGCAGGGGCCGCGGATCGGGCCGCAGCATCGGCGCCTTTGACCTGCTCGCGGGGCTGAACGCGTGCAGCGAGCACCTGCTCGGTCACGGCGGGCACCGCGCAGCGGCGGGCCTGGAGATCGACGGCGCATGCGTGCAGGCGTTCGCCGCGGCGATGAGCGCGCACGCCGAAGATGTCCTTGAGCCGGGCGATCTGACTGCGGTCGAGCGCGTCGACGCGGTGGTCGGCGGCGACGAGCTGGGCATGGAGCTGGCCGAGGAGCTGCAGGCGCTCGCGCCGTTCGGCCGCGCCAACCCCGGCGTCTCGCTGATGGTCGCCGACGCGACCTTCCACGACGGCCGCGCGATGGGCGAAGGCAAGCACGTGCGCTTCACGGTGCAGTCGCGCGGCGCCCGGGCGCGGGCGGTCGCCTTCGGCACCGGCGGCACGCTCCCGGTGGAAGACGGGCAGCCCGTCGAAGCGACGTTCACGCTGGAGGTCAACGAGTGGCGCGGGGTCTCAGAGCCCCGCCTGGTGCTGCGTCAGGCAATCGCAGCGCCCAGCCCGATCGAGGCTGCGCGGCTGGGGCAGGCCGCCGACGCGCGCGAGGACGAGCTGGTTCTGTTCGCGCTGCCCTGACCCGCTTCAATCCCGATGGGCCGTCCCCTACCCTATGAACATGGCGGTTGCCAAGGACCCCAACATCCCGCAGAGCACAGACGTCGCCGAGGAGCCACGTCCCGAGCGCCTGCCCGAGCCCGGCATCCAGGGGCCCGGCGGCAGCGGACGCGCGGCGGGCGGCGATCTCGTCGGCGTCGAGGATCGCCGCCGGCAGCTCCGCTCGACGCGGCGCCTTGACCTCTCAGAGCCCGAGCGGCGGCTGCTGAACGACCTGTTCGCGATCGTCTCCGAGCACGCGGCGGACTCCGCGGTGGAGATCGACCGGGGGCGCGTGCAGGACGCGTTCGTGTTCGCCTGCGAGCACCACGCCGCGCAACGTCGCAAGTCGGGCGAGGACTTCATCGTGCACCCGGTCGGCGTCGCGCGGATCTGCGCGGGCATGCGCCTGGACACCGAGACGCTGTGCGCGGCGCTGCTGCACGACACCGTCGAGGACACCTCGGCGTCCATCGAGGAGGTGCGCGAGCACTTCGGCGAGGAGATCGCGGCGATCGTCGACGGTGTGACCAAGCTGACGGGCATCACCTTCCAGTCCCACGACGAGGCGCAGGCTGAGAACTACCGCAAGATGATGGTCGCGATGGCCACCGACGTGCGGGTCATCCTGATCAAGCTCGCCGACCGCCTGCACAACATGCGCACGATCGAGGCGATGCCCAAGCAGAAGCAAATCGACAAGGCGCGTGAGACGCTGGAGATATACGCGCCGCTGGCTCATCGCCTGGGCATCCACGCGATCAAGTGGGAGCTCGAGGACCTCGCGTTCGCGACGCTTCACCCGCGCAAGTACCAGGAGATCAAGGGGCTGGTCGCCCAGCAGCGCGAGGACCGCGAGGGCTACGTCAGCCAGGCTGGCGAATACCTGGCCCGCGAGCTGGGCGAGCTGGGCATCCAGGCGCAGATCGCCGGGCGCGCCAAGCACTTCTACTCGATCTACTCGAAGATGACCAAGAAGGGCCGCGAGTTCAACGAGATCTACGACCTCACGGCGATGCGCGTGATCGTCGACTCGGTCAAGGACTGCTACGGCACCGTCGGCGTGATCCATTCGCTGTGGAAGCCCCTGCCGGGGCGCTTCAAGGACTTCATCGCGATGCCCAAGTTCAACATGTACCAGTCGTTGCACACAACGGTGATCGGTCCCGAGGGACGGCCGCTGGAGATCCAGATCCGCACGCAGGAGATGCACGAGATGGCCGAGTTCGGCGTGGCCGCCCACTGGGTCTACAAGGTCGGCCCCAACGGCGACAAGCAGGGCGCCGACGGCGACGGCAGCGGCGGCGACGCCAAGCTGAAGTGGCTGCGCTCGATGCTCGACTGGCAGAAGGAGCTGTCAGACCCGCGCGAGTTCATGGAGACGCTGCGCACCGACCTGTTCGAGGAAGAGGTGTTCGTCTTCACGCCCAAGGGTCAGGTCAAGTCGCTGGCGGCGGGAGCGACGCCGCTGGACTTCGCCTACGAGGTGCACACGGAGATCGGCCACCGCTGCGTGGGCGCGCGCGTCAACGGCAAGATCGTGCCGCTGCACTACGAGCTGCGCTCGGGCGACATCGTGGAGATCCTCACGGCCAAGCGCGAGCGTGGACCGTCGCGCGACTGGCTGGCGATGGTCAAGACCACGCGCGCGCGCAACAAGATCAAGGCGTGGTTCAAGGCCGAGTCGCGCCAGGACACCGAGCACACCGGGCGCGACCTGCTGCAGGAGCACCTGCGCAAACAGGGTCTGCCGGCACAGAAGATCACCGGCTCGGCGATCCTCGCCGACGTGATCCGCGAGGTCGGCTACCGCAAGGCCGACGACTTCTACATCGCCCTCGGCGCCGCCAAGGTCTCGCCGAAGCTCGTCGTCAGCAAGGTGATGCAGCGCTTGAAGCAGGGCGAGGCCGCCGACGGCGACGACACCGCCGCCGACCTGCTGCGCGTCGGGCGCCAGCGCCGGCGTCCGACGAAGTCCTCCGAGCAGTATGGGATCAAGGTCGAGGGCGTCGAGGACGTGATGCTGCGCCTGGCCAAGTGCTGTCGCCCGGTTCCCGGCGATGAGATCGTCGGCTACATCTCACTCGGGCGCGGGATCACGATTCACCGCAAAGACTGCCCCAACGCGGCGCTGCTGGGCAAGGATCCCGAGCGTTTCACGAGCGTCTCCTGGGACGGCGACCAGTCGACTGCGTTCGTCGTGGAAATCCAGATCGACGCGTGGGATCGCCACCGGCTGCTGGAGGACCTCTCGCGGGTCTTCTCGGAGTCCGGCGCGAACATCCTCGAAGCGCGTTGCCTGTCCACGCCGCCGATGGTCAAGAACCGCTTCGTCGTCGAGGTCGCCGACACGCACACGCTCAAGGGCGCGATCACGCGCATGCGCAACATCGACTCCGTGTTCGACGCCTATCGCGTCACGCCCGGCGCCGGCGCCTAGATGTAGTTCCCAACGACGTTGGTCAGTCGCGATGCGGGCGGTTGGTGACCGAGCGAGCCGTGTGGAC
>Ga0208714_1000067_pt1 | contig 32541 bp, 31 predicted proteins | sample NGESurshal072012_3_FD_184461 | JGI IMG/M metagenome (GOLD analysis project Ga0208714, IMG submission 184461) | Arctic peat soil microbial communities from Barrow, Alaska - NGEE Surface sample 415-1 shallow-072012 (SPAdes) | ecosystem: Environmental > Terrestrial > Soil > Wetlands > Peat ... | reverse complement strand
GTTCACGAATGTCCCGTTCGCCGACCCGAGGTCCTCGATCGTCAGCCGCCCGGCTGCGTCACGGGCAACTCGAGCGTGACGGCGTGAGAGCTTGAGATCGTCGCCCAGCCTCCCTTCGCCACTCGCCTCGCGCCCGATCACGAGCTCGCCCCCTGGGCTGAGCCGGCGCCCGAGTGCCGGACCCACGGTGGCCACCAGCACGAGCTCGGCGCCGGCCGGGGAGCTCGAGAGCTCGGTCGCCGGCGCCGGCGCCGGGGCTGGTATCTCCGGCACGACGCCGGAGGCGGCGGTCACCTGCAGGACGGTCTTGCCCACCCGGATGACGTCGCCGGCCTCGAGTGTCACCGGAGCGTCGATCCGCTCACCGTTGACGAACGTCCCGTTCGCCGACCCGAGGTCCTCGATCGTCAACCGTCCGTCGCTCCCGCGGGAGACATAGGCATGACGACGCGAGATCTCGGCGTCGTCGCCCAGCCGTCCGTCATCGTCGGGCGCCAGGCGGCCGATCAGCAGGTCGACGTCGACGCTCAGACGCGCCTCGCGTGCCTTGCCCTCGGTCACCCGCAACTGCTCGCCGGCCATCGGATGGCAAGCCTACGCCTCGACCACGCTCGACACCACTGTGCTCCCCCTAGATAATGGCCGCGTGTCCGCGCAGACTCCCGCCGACGCGCAACTCGTCTCCGACCTGCAGGCTCGCGTCGAGGCCGAACGCGCGGGCCGGCCGTTCCTGATCTACCGCGATGGTGACGGCCGGCAGCAGCTGTTCGCGTTCGCCCCCGGCGCGGAGCGGGCCGACGTCGGACGCCAGTCGTCGTCGGACCTCGTACTCGACTGGGACGATCAGGTCTCCCGCGTACACGCCCGGTTCGAGCGCGCGCCGGACGGGTGGGTACTCGTCGATGACGGTCCGTCGCGCAACGGCACGTTCATCAACGAGCAGCGCCTGAGCGGCAGGCAGCGGCTCACCGACGGCGACACGCTGCGCTTCGGGACCACCACGGTCACCTTCCGCTCCCCCGAGGCGGAAGCGCCGGGGTCGGCGGACCTCCCCGCTGCTGCTGTCGACGTCGTCCTCTCGAGCAACCAGCGTCGCGTCCTGGTGGCGCTGTGTCGTCCGTACAAGGGCCGGAGCGGATTCGCCAGCCCGGCCACCGATCAGCAGATCGCCGACGAGCTCGTCGTGTCGGTCGGCGCGGTGAGGACCCATCTCCGCGTGCTGTACGCGAAGTTCGGCATCGAAGGCGTGCCCGGCGACGCGACGCGGGTCCGCCTCGTCGAACGGGCCTTCTCCGCCGGTCTGATCTCCGAGCGCGACCTCTAGCCCAAGGTGCTCGCTCCTGGCTCCACCTTCGCCGGATACGAGATCGAGAGCGTCGTCGGCGCCGGCGGTATCGGGATCCTGTATCGCGCCCGCCAGCTTCGGCTCGACCGGGCCGTCGCGCTCAAGTTGGTCGAGCCTGAGGTGGCCAGCGATCCTGTCATTCGCGAGCGCCTGCGCCGCGAGGCCAGGATCGTGGCCGCACTCGACCACCCCAACGTCGTCCCGCTGTACGCGGCGGGCGAGGAGGCCGGGAGCGTCTACACCGCCTCACGATGGGTCGAGGGCACCGAGCTCGGCACGCTGATCCAGGATCACGGCCCGCTGGAGGCCGGTCGGGCGGCACGCATTGCGGCTCAGATCGCCTCGGCGCTCGCGGTGGCCCACGAGAAGGGACTCGTGCACCGCAACGTCAAACCCTCCAACGTGATCCTCACCCCCGAGGATCACGCCTATCTCACCGACTTCGGACTGGCCAAGCGGGCTGAGACGGCCGCCGGGCTGACCGCGGCGGATCAGGTGCTGGGCACGGTCGACTACGTAGCCCCGGAGCAGATCGAGGGCAGCGAGCCGGACGCCCGCGGCGACGTCTACAGCCTTGGCTGCGTGCTGTACGAGATGCTGGCGGGGGGAGCCCCGTTCGCAGACCAGAAGGGCGGTATGGCCAAGATGTGGGCCCAGCTCAACGCCGAGCCGGCCTCGGTGCGCGAGCGACGAAGCGACGTGCCCGCCGCGCTCGATGAGGTGACGCGGCGCGCGATGGCCAAGGCGCCGGCCGACCGTCCCACCGCCGCGGAGTTGCGAACGGCCGTACTCGCGGCCGTCGGCGAGTCACCCTGAGCAGTTGACGTCGAGCAGGTTCGTTGTGAGCATGATCCGGCCCAGCGCGACCCAGGCGGCGCCGTAGTAGGTCGGTGACCGCCGGTCCTGTGCCGCGGCCGCGTCGAGCAGACCGTCTCGAGCCGCCGGTGCTCCGGCCGCGTCCGCCGCCCCGGCCGCGGCCACGAGCACGACGGGATGCAGTGTGTGGCCGATCGGCTGTCCGGCCAGGCTGTGCTCGACCGGAAGCTTGGTCGGGTCCTGCGCTTCGAAGACAGGCCAGGCCCGGGCGGCGATCTGGCGCCCGGCCGGGTTCGGATCCTCGGCCATGCGGACGAGCGTGCGGACGGCGTCGAAGCCGAACTGCGGCGGCGTCTGCGCGTTGCTCGGCGAGCCGATCGGGACCACCTTGTCGCCCTCGATCCGCGCCCAGTCCGGCGGCAACCGCCCGGCGGTCGGCATCAGTGTGCTCGTGATCGCGCGCGAGCTCGCCGCCACGCTGTCCCATCCGCGGTCGCCGGACGCTGCCCGCAGGGCCGCGAACGTGGCCGGCGCGAAATAGCTGGGATCGACCGTGAGCAGGGGCGTGATCGCCCAGGGACCGGCCGTCAGCACAGGGGCACCCCGGAAGGAGCCCCCGACCTCCCCCGCCATGATCGCCTTCCCCAGCGCAAGCGCCTCCTGGCGCAGCGCCGGGCGCTGGAAGCGGCACGAGGCGACGAGCAGCGCGCGGCTGGCGTCGAGGTCGGCGTCCGAGGCCGCCTGGGGATCCTGCACGTGACCGTGGGCCCAGAGAAACGAGATCAGCCCATCGGGGCGCCGGAGGTTGTTCTTCGTCCACGACCAGATGACGTCAAAGCGGCGTGAGTCGCCGATCGCGGCCGCCAGCAGCATGCCGTAGGCCTGGCCCTCGCCGACGGTGTCGCCGCCCTGATCGAGCCGGGTGACGCGCCCGTCCGAAGTGACGTAGCGATCGAGGAACACACGCGCCGCGGCCACGGCCTGGTCCTGGGGCTGGGCCTGGACCTGGACCTGCGCGGTCGTGCTCTGGGTCGAGCTCGATCCGCCGCACCCGGCGAGAAGGAACAGCGCCGCCCCTCCGAGCGCCACAGCCAGGACGATCACCACGACATCGCGCACGGGCCGGCTCAAGCCGCCACCTCCGCCGGCTCGAACACTCCGGAGGCTGGAGCGGGCGGTTTCTGGAGCGCCGCCCAGCATCCGGTCATCAGGATCGAGACGTGGACCATGGCGAAGGAGACGTTGTTGATCGTGGCGGCGTCCGGATTGCGGACGAGGCCGTAGATGCTGGCCGCGACGAGGATCCCGACGGCCACCAGCGCGGGCATCACCGCGGCCGGTTGGCGGGCGTCGGCGCCCTTCTTCGGCGTCACGACGAATGAGCCCTTCTTGCGCAGCACCGTGTAGATCGTCGAGAGCACGTGAATCCAGAAGTTGGCCGCCGAGAGCGCGAACGCGGCGAACGTGTAGGTGCCCGCGCCGGCCACGGCGGCCATCGTCAGCGCCACGGCGTAGTAGGGGACGAAGTGCAACAGGAATATCGGCGCGTTGATGCCGCCGATGGGCTGGCCGCCGCCGAGCAGACGGATCACAGGGAAGCACATGTAGATGAGGACGGTCCAGCCGGACAGGAAGTACAGGCCGGAGAGCAGATACTGGGCCTTCAGCCCCAGGGGCAGCCGGGCGCGCAGTGCGCGCGGGATACCCGAGAGACAGCCCCGGGCCCAGCGCTGCTGCTGGGACACGTAGGCGGCGGTGTCCTCGGGTCCGAGGCCTCGGGCCAGCACCTCCGGCAGGTAGGCCGAGCTCCAGCCCCGCTCGTGGAGGTGGATCGAGAGCTCGAAGTCCTCGGTCAGCGAGTTGGTCGGGAACCCGCCCACGCTCGCGAACGCCTCGCGCCGGAACAGCACGTTGGTGCCGCAGCAGAAGACCGCATCGAGCCCATCCTTGCCGCGACAGATCGCCCCGAAGAACAGGGCCTGCTGGGCCCATGACGCCGCGGCGATCCGATTGTGCTCGGTGTTGGCGTAGTACTGCGGCGTCTGCACGAAGGCGATCTTGGGATCGTCCATCCACCCCAGGGTCGCCTCGAGGAAGTCGGGGTCCGCCACGTGGTCGGAGTCGAAGACGGCGATGAATTCGGCGTCCGTCTTGGTCAGGGCGTGGTTGATGTTGCCCGCCTTGGCGCCGGTGTGCTCGGGCCGACGGATGTAGCCCACGCCGTAGCGAGCGGCGAGGTCGCGCATGGCGTCGTCGTTGCCGTCATCGAGCACATGCACCCGGACCTCCGCGCCCCGCAAGCCGACGGCAGCGGCCACCGTCAGGTCGACGATGTCCACCGGCTCTTTGTAGACGGGAATGAAGATGTCGACGGACACCCGCCGGCTTGGTGCCTTCCGCTCCCTGACCCGCTCGTGAGACACGGTCCACCAGAAGCCGAGCGCCTGCATCAGGTTGAACAGCTCGGCGGCGATCAGGATGCCGTACAGATACGGCGTGCCGATCCGGTCTGGGTTCAGCAGCCAGCCGAAGTACCAGATCGCGCAGGGCACCCCGAGCAGGATCAGCACCCGCACGCGCCGCCGCACGCTCCACGTCGGCACCGGCTGCCACGTCACGCGGCGAAGACGGACGTCCCAGGGCCGACTGCTCATTGAAACTCCCAGACGGTGGTTTGCGGGGTGGTGAAGCGGTGCACGAGCGTGCGGAAGAACCTGAGCTGGCCGACCGCCTTGTTCGTCTCGTTGAAGAACGCCTTGTTGTCCTGGAAGGAGGCGAGGACGAACACCGGGCTCCCCTCCCTCTGGGCTGACACACGAGCCGAGAGGGGCTGGCTGCGCAGCTCGGGGGCGTAATACTCGAGCACGTAGCGCATGTCGGCCGGCTCGTACAGGACGAGGCTGTTCGGGCCGCCGTTGGCCTTGATGTCCTGGATCGCGCCGCGGAAGTCGAACAGCCGGGGATTGGCATGGTTGAGCTGCTGGTCGGCCAGCCCGACGAGCATGGTGGCGACGATGGCGCCGGCGACCAGCAACCTTGCCCGCGGCTGGCGGATCCAGCCGCTGATGAGACGGGCGATCAGGAGCAGCACCAGCGGCACCAGGATGAGGAAGTTGCGCACCTCGAACAGCGAGCGGTCGAAGGCGGATACGGCGATCAGCAGCACGACGAGGACGATGGCGGCGACCGCGAGGCCCATCGTCTGGCGCGACCCACCGCGGCCGAGCAGAACCAGCGAGCCGAGCAGGAACAACGGCCACATCGCCGCGAGGAGGACGGTCGTGGCATCCGGCTGGTAGCCCCACAGTGACCAGGCCATGTTCGCCAGCACGGAGTAGAAGGACAGATAATCGTAGGTGCCGCTCGGCGAGCCGGCCGCGCCCGACGTGACCTGGTACTGGTGGTGGACGAACACGAGCAGGGGCACGAGCTGCATCACGAGCACCGCGGCCGAGTAGGCAAATCCCAGGGCTAGTGCCTTGACCGGCTGGCCGTTGCGCCTGCGGTGAACGAGGACGGCGACGAACACGAGTTGCTGCACGACGATCAGAAGCAGCCCGAAGTAGTGCGACCACAGCAGCGCGGCCGTGGCGAGGATGTACGCCGCCCAGTTGAGCATCGTGCTGCTGCGGATCACTCGCAACTGCGTCAACAGGGCAAGCAGGCCAAAGAGAGCCACGAACTCGTACATCCGCACCTCTTGCGCGTACCAGACGAGCAGCGGCGAGACGGCGGCGAATGCAGCAGCGATCAGCCCGGTACGGCGGTCATACAGCTCCCGTCCGAGCTCGTAGAGCACCGGGATCACAAGCGTGCCCGCGATCAGCGATGGGAGCCGGACGGCGAACTCGCCGTGGCCGAACGCGCGAACGGTCAGCCACAGCACGAGGTGGTACAGGGGCGGCTGGCGGTCGCCGTTGTAGAGGTTCTCGAACAGGCCGTGCAACGACAGGCGCGCCTGATGGATGCTGATCGCCTCGTCCAGCCAGATTCCCCGCGGCACGGCGAGGCGCAGCACCAGTCCGGCCAGGATCAGCCCGGCCAGGACCAGCAACGCCGTCCGGCGGCTCGTGTCCGGCTCACCGCGCTGCGGCAGGCGTCCGCGAGGACCGAAGAGCTCAGCCTCGTGCACGCCGCCGAGACGCCGAAAAGCGTTCGCGAGTGGCTTCCCCTGCGGCGGCTTGACCGTATGCACGGACCCCAGTACCTATCGACGCGCCTGACTGCGTCGGCGCACTCTAACCCAGGTCCGGCGATCCAGGGCGCTGAGATGGCTCACAGGCTGCTGGCGGGTCGGTCGAGCTCGGGCTCCCGGGCGAGCGCGTGCAGCTCGATCCGGCGTTCGGCGGTGATGATGTGCACGACCGCGTTGATCAGAGCCAGATGCGTGAATGCCTGCGGGAAGTTGCCCAGGTGACGGCCGGTGATCGGGTCGATCTGCTCCGCGTACAGCGCCAGCGGGCTTGCATAGGAGAGCAGCTTCTCGCACAGTCCCCGGGCACGCGCGAGCTCGCCGATCTCCGCCAGCGCCGAGACCAGCCAGAACGAGCAGATCGTGAACGTGCCCTCCTCACCGGAGAAGCCGTCGTCGGTCTCGTGGACCCGATAGCGGAGGACGAGGCCTTCCTCGGTCAGCTCCGCGGCGATGGCCAGCACGGTGTCGCGGATGCGGGGGTCATCGGGCGGGAGGAAGCGCACCAGCGGCATCAGCAGCACCGATGCGTCCAACGCCTCCGTCTCGTAGTGCTGTACGAACACCCCCCGCTGGTCCAGTCCATTCGCGCAGATGTCGGCGTGGATCTCCGCGGCGGCGGTCTCCCAGCGCTCCGCCGTCGCGTCGTCGGCCCGCAGCCGGGCGAGTCGCCCGCCCCGGTCGACGGCGACCCAGCACATCAGCTTCGATGAGGTGAAGTGCCGGGGCTCGCCGCGGACCTCCCAGATCCCGCAGTCGGGGTCGCGCCAATGCGCGAGCGCCGACTCGACCTGGCGCTTGACGATCGGCCACAGCCGGTCCGGCAACTGATCGCGAGAGCGAATGTGCAGGTAGATCGAGTCGAGCACGGCACCCCAGACGTCGTGCTGCTGCTGGTCGTAGGCGCCGTTTCCGATCCGCACGGGGCGCGCGTGGTCGTAGCCGGAGAGGTGCCCGAGCTCCTGCTCCTGCAGCTTGCTCTCGCCACCGATCCCGTACATGACCTGGAGGTGGCCCTCCTCCGCCTCGACCACGTCGGCCACGAAATAGAAGAAGTCATTGGCCTCCTCGTCGAAGCCGAGCGTGTAGAGCGCCCACAGCATGAACGTGGAGTCCCGGATCCAGCTGTAGCGATAGTCCCAGTTGCGATCGCCGCCCGGCGTCTCCGGCAGCGACGTCGTGGCCGCGGCGATCATCGCCCCCGACGGCGTGTAGGTGAGGCCCTTGAGCGTCAGCGCGCTGCGCTGCAGATGCGAGCGCCACGGATGGTCGGGGAACGTCCCGTGCTTCAGCCACTCCTGCCAGAAGCGCCCCGTGCGCGCCAGCCAGGCTTCGGCATCCTCGTAGCTGCTCGGCATCGAGTGCTGCGACCAGCCGAGGGCGACGAAGGCGACCTCGTTCTCGTGCAGCATCGTCCGGGCCCGCGCGCGCGGGCCCTCGAACCCCAGCCGCAGGTCGGTCACGAGCCGCAACTCGGTGTCGATGCCCTCGGAGCGCGCCAGCGCCTCGTTGTAGCCCGAGCCGGCATAGGACCAGTCGGCCGCGAGCCCGCCGTAGTCGAAGGCCGGCTCACATTCGAGCTTGATCTCGACCGATCCCTGCACGCATTTGATCAGTCGCAGCATCACGTGGTCGGCCTCGTGGTCGGTGGGTGAGCGCGTGTGCGTGTGAGATCTCTCGCTCTCGTGGTGCCAGGGACCGATGCTCAGGGCATCGCGCACGATCACCCAACCCATGCGCGTCTCCCAGCTCGTCTCCAGCACCATCGTGCCTGGGATGTACCGCCGGGCCGCCGGCACGCTCACGTCGGCCGGCGAGACACGGAAGCCGCCCGCATCGCGGTCCAGGATCGCGCCGAACACGCTCGGCGAGTCCATGCGGGGGAGGCACAGCCATTCGACGTTGCCGTTGGGGGCGACCAGCGCGGTCGTCTGACAGTCGGAGAGGAACCCGTAGTCGCCGATCGGGGGGAATGCGCTGACGCGGTTCCCGTGGTCAAGAGCCCCCTTCATCCCAGGCGGGCGATTCTGGTCCGGTTCAGGCGACGTGTCAAGGTATCCTCGCCGGATCGCTGGGGCGCAAAGGCTGGAACGTGGAACCTTCGGTACATCTCACCTCGATCGACGTGATCGCCTCGGCGCTCGAGCCGCTGACGCCCGCGGTCAGCCGCCTGAGCTCGCCGGACGGAGCGCTCACCTTGATGCTCAGCGACGTCGCCGATGCCGACAGTGTCGCGGCACGACTGGGCCCCGAGCGCTGGGAGCGGCTGCTCGCCGACCATCACCTGCTAGTCGAGCGGCTGCTGGCTGCGCACGACGGCCAGGTGGTCAAATTCGAGCATGACGGCTTTCTGGCCTCGTTCAACAGCGCTCACGGTGGCCTCCATGCCGCTGTGGAGCTGCAGCGCACGTTCGCCGGCGGCGAAGGCGACGACGAGGCCCAGGCGATTGCACTTCGGATCGGGCTGCACTCCGGCTACGTGATCGGCGCCAACACGGATGAGATTCTTGGTCGCAACGTGGTGTTGGCGGCACGGATCGCCACCTCCGCCGGGGCCGGGGAGATCCTTGTCTCCTCGACGCTCAAGGCGTACACGGAAACTGACCCGGGCTTCCAATTCGAGCCCCGGGGGGAGCAACACTTCAAAGGACTGCTCGGCGAACATGCCGTCTACCACGTCCCGTGGCGATAGTTCCCTGGCGATAGAGCCACGCGTGTGCGATTCTTCTCACACTCGACGCGGGACGGTTCCTGAGAGGATCCACACATGGCGGTGAGAGGTGATCAGCTGCAGAGCGGCTCTGTAGTCGGGGGATACCGGATCGACGAGCTGATCGGGCGCGGCGGGATGGGGCTGGTCTATCGCGCCACCAACGTCGCCTTGAACCGGATCTACGCGCTCAAGGTCCTGGCCCCCGGCCTGGCCGAGGACGAGCAGTTCCGGCAGCGGTTCCGGCGCGAGATGCGGATCGCCGCCTCGCTGCATCACCCCAATATCGTCGGGATCCACTACGCGGGCGAGCACGAGGGGATGCTGTTCTTCGTGATGGACTACGTGATCGGCACCGACCTGCGCGCGGTCCTGATCAAGCAGGGCGCGCTCGAGCCGTCCCGGGCGGTTGACCTGCTCGAGCAGTGCGCATCCGCGCTCGATGCCGCACACCGCGGCGGACTGGTCCACCGAGACGTCAAGCCGGCGAACATCCTCATCACCGTCAGGGAGGGCCAGGAGCACGCGTATCTGACCGACTTCGGCCTGGCCAAGAAGCACGACGGCGCCTCGGCTCTGACCGCGAAGGGGTTGATGGTCGGAACCGTCGACTACATGGCGCCCGAGCAGATCACCGGCTCGCGCACCGACGCGCGGACCGACATCTACGCGCTCGGCTGCGTCTTCTACCAGATGCTCACCGGCAAGGTGCCCTATGAGCGCGAGAACTCTGTGGCGACTCTGTTCGCCCACGTGCACGATCCTCCCCCTGCGCTCGCGGGCGAGATCACCGACACCTACCCCGCCTTCGTGCCCGTGCTCGAGAAGGCGATGGCCAAGGAGTCGAGCGATCGCTACCTGTCGGCGGGAGACTTCGCCTCCGACGCCGCTGCGGCGCTGAGCGGATTGCGCCGCACGGGGCCACCGACGATCGTCGGGACCGGGGAGGCGACGCCGCTTCCCGGGCCCGCAGAGCCGACCGCGCTCGATCAACCGGAGCCCGTCGCCCAGGAGACGGACATCAGCCGGCCGCCGCCGGCGGACGTCGCCGGTGCGGCGGCCGCGGTGGGCGCGACCTTCGTGCCGCGGGCCGAGGCCCCGACGCCACCGCCGACCGAGACGCCGGCCGACCGGCCGGCCGAGGCGCCGGCCGCGCCGCCGACCGAGCTGGCGGCCGCGCCGCCGACCGAGCTGGCCGCCGCGGCATCGACGCCGGCACCGCCGGCCACACCGCCGGCCGAGCCCCCGGCTCCGCCGCCCACCGTGCCGCCGGTCGCATTGACCCCGCCGCCGGCCGACCCGCCAACCCCGCCGCCCGCGGCGGGAGGCGAGCGCAAGCGTTCCCGCGCGCCGATCTTCGCGGCTCTGGCCCTGATCGTGGCCGCGGTCGTCGTCGTGATCGTCGTGAGCTCGGGCGGCGGTTCCTCGACACCGCCGGGAACGCCGTTCGCAGCCGCCGCGCAGCCGGTGCCGACCAACCACGTGACCGGCAGCGGCACCGCGACCGTCCGGCTGAGCGGGAACGTCGTCACGGTCGGCCTCGATACGAACGGACTGCTCACCGGCGCACCGCACGCGATGCACATCCACGCCGGCGGCCAGGGCGTGTGCCCGCCCGCCTCGGCGGCGCACCTGCACAACGGGCACCTATCGATCAGCACGACCGACGGGATCAAGTTCTACGGGCCACCACAGGTCGCGCTGACCTCGCATGGCGACACGAGCCCGAAGAGCATCGTCGACTTCACCCGCTACCCGACGACGGGGAGCATCCGCTACACGCGGCAGTTCACGGTTCCGCCAGGCGTCGCGGCAGCGATCCGGTCCGGCAACGCGGTCATCGTCGTGCACGGCATCGACTACAACGGCAACGGCACCTACGACGATGTCCTCGATCGCAGCGAACTGAACAGCAGCCTGCCCGGGGAGGCCACTGCACCGGCGCTCTGCGGCTCGTTGGTCGCGAGCAAGAATGCCCAAGCGCCGGGAGCGGGCGGGGCCGCAGGCACGACCTACGCCGTCGCGCTGCACCGGTTCGTCGCGCAGGCGGCCACGGGCGAGAGCGCGTTCGTGCTGCTCTGCCACGCCCTCGGGATCAACCCGGCCACGCTCGAGGACCCACGGGCGACGGCGGCGACGACGACCTGATCGGCCCCGCGGCGAGCCCTCCGCGGGCGACGAGCTACGGCGAGACGTCGATCGTCGCCTTCATCCACGGATGCAGCGTGCAGACGTAGTGGATCGTCCCCGGCTCGGTGAGCCGGATCGAGAACGTGGCGCCGAGCTTGACCAGGGTGCCGGAGGACGCGAACTTCGGCCCGCTCACGTAGGTGACGTTGTGTGGCGCCTGGTCCTCCTGCGTCCACGTGACCTGTTGCCCGACCACGGCGTGGATCGCCGGCCGGTTGAAGAAGAGGCTCTTCAGCACGACCTGCACCGTGCCGCCGGCAGCCGGGTTCGAGGAGCCGGTCTGGGCCGCGGCGGACGATCCTAGGTCCGAGCCCGAGCCGCACCCCGCGGTCAGCAGTGCGGTGAGGACCAACGCGGTGAGCGGAGCGCGGGCGCGGTTCGGCATGACGCGTCGACGACCGGCCCTGACCGAGCCGCGGTCAGCTCCCTGCGTCCACGATCGCGATGCCCGCAGACCGGGCGAGCGCGCGGGCGAAGTCCACACTGGTGCGGGGTCGCTCGGAGGGCTCCTTGCGCAGGGCGCCGTTCAGCGCCTGCACGAACCCGGGCGCGACGTCGGCTCGCTCCGCGGAGGGGTCGGGCGGCTCGTCCTGCAGGTGCGCCCACAGCACCCGCATTCCCTCGTGATGAGCGAACGGCGGGCGTCCGTACAGGCATTCGAACACGACGCAGGCGAGCGAGTATGTGTCCGCCGCCCCAGTGACCGACTCGCCGCGGATCTGCTCCGGCGGCATGTAGTCCAGTGATCCGAGCGCCTGCCCGGGTCGCGTCAGCGCGCTGCCCTGGCTGTCCTTGACGAGTCCGAAATCCGTGATGTACGCCTTCCCCGTGAGATCGAGCAGGATATTGCCGGGCTTGACGTCGCGATGCACCATTCCGGCCTCCCACAACGCCTGCAGTCCGTCGGCGACCTCGGTGCAGATCCGCACGGTCGTGGCCACCTCGAGGCGGCCGTCCAGCTCCAGCTTCTGCTCGAGCGTCGTACCCTCGATGAACTGGGCCACGAGGTAGGGAAGCCCCTCGTGCTCGCCCGTGTCGCGCACCGGGACCACGTGGGGGTTGCGCACGGTCTGGGCGATCCGCGCCTCGCGCCGGAAGCGGCGGCGGAACGTCTCGTCGCGGGCGAAGTCCCGCTTGACCAGCTTCAGCGCGACCAGGCTGCCGTCGCCGGCGATCCCCCGGTACACCTGCCCCATACCGCCGACGCCGATGAGCGCCTCGATCCGGTACTCGCCGATCCGGGTCCCGACACGATCGTCGGCCGCGGGGTGCTGCGGCGCCTGACTCATTGCCCGGAGCGGGCGCCGGCGCGCGCGGAGTAGTGCGTGTGCAGCCATCGCCCGTAGCCCGAGTACGGGGTTCCCTTGTAGTTCTTGATCAGCGCACCGCAGTTGTGCCACGTGTCCCAGGTCCAAGCCTCGTACCCGACGCCGTGGTGGTCGGCCCAGTTGACGAACGTCGCGATGTAGCGAGAGCCGCAGTCGGACGCGTCATACGTCTCGCCCGTCTCCCCGAAGACCAGTGGCACGACCTTGGCGATCGGCGCCATGCTGGAGTCGAAGCATGCGGGGGTGTCGCAGGTGTTCTTCCCGTACACGTGTGCTTCGGCGACGAGCTGCCGTGCAGGGTCGTTGGGACGCGAGTCCAGCCACGTCGAGCCTCCGTACAGCGACCCGTCGGGCAGCTGCCCGCACGCGTTGGCGTAATGGATGCAGGGGATCGCGATCACGCCGGTGTACCCGGCGCCCCGCATCTGGTTGACCGCCTCCTGCATGGACGCGGTCTGGTACGGAGTCTTCTGCGGCCCGTATGTCGCCTCATCGCTGCACCCGGTCTGCATGAAGCAGGCCCATCCGACGGTGGTCTCACCCCACGGGGCCAGGATCACGTCGTGGTCGTGCTTGAACGTGGCGGCCATCGAGGCCCACATCGCCGGCGCATGGCTCACGTCGGGCGCCATCGGCTGGTGGGTGGCGCGATTGCTCCCCGGCGCGGCCCACATCAACGACAGCTCGGCATACATCCCGTACCGGTGAAGCAGCCCGACGTAGGCGACGATCGCCTTGCGGTAGTTCGCTCCCGAGTGGGCGCGGTTGAGCCCGTTGATCCCGAGCCAGCAATCCTCGTTGAGCGGGACGCGCACGATGTTCGCCCGCCAGGAGGAGATGGCCTGCACTGCCGCGGCGTTACTGGGACCGTCAAACGTCCCCCAGCCCTGCACGCAGGCGTACTCGGTTCCCGAGCGGTTGACTCCGCGAAGCTGAATCTGCGCGCCGTGCCCGTCAACCAGTCGGTTGCCCGACACTCGGATCCCGTTCGGCGTGAGGTTGCGGCCGTGGACGACCTTGGCGTCCAGGACCGACGCCGACACAGTCGTCCGCGGCGCGAGCGCGAACGCGAACGCGATCCCCGATAGGACGCCGATCGCGCCCAGCAGCATCCGCCTCATCGCGAAAGCATCGCATGACGCGGTTGGCGGCGGCGGCGAAGCGCCGGGACGACGCCTCAGGTGCGGCGGGACAATTCATCGCCGAGCGACGCCGGGTCGGTGGTAGGGTCGCGTCGTTGGCCTCAAAATGGATTCGGCCGGGGGTGCGTGTGATTCGGTTCAAGAGATTCTGTGTCGTGACGATGTCGGCGCCTGTCGTCGCGCTGTGCCTCGTGGCTTGTGGCAGCAGCAGCAGCAGTAGCAGCAGTTCCTCGAGCGGCACGACGTCCGCCGGCGCATCCGCCGGCGCTCCCGCCGCCGAAAGCGCACATGTCGAGACGCCCGCGCGGCCCAACCAGAGTCACGGCGTTCCGTCGGTGGAGGTTGCGCACAACCTGGCGCCGTCGGCGTTGAGCACGCCGGCCACCGCACCCAGGGGCGGCGGTTCCGCCTCGAGGGTCGCCGGCCTCAGCAACGCGCAGCTCGGCTCGGCGAGCACGGCGAGCACGGCGAGCCTGGCCGTGATCACCAGCAGCGGCGCCTGGATCAAACCGGTCTCCGGAGGTGCCTGGCAGCAGGTCGCCGCGGCCGCCGACACGCCTCAGGACATATCGGCGGGCGGCGGCTACTTGGGCGTCATCACCAGCAGCGGCGCCTGGATCAAACCGCTCACAGGTGGCGCGTGGCAAAGCGTCGCGAGCGCGAGCGACACGCCCCACGACGTGACGGTCGGCGGCGGTTACGTCGGCGTGCTCACGAGCACCGGTGCCTGGATCAGACCGATCGCCGGCGGCGCCTGGCAGCAGGTCGCCCCGACGAGCGATGCGCCTCAGGAGTTGTCGGTCGGCAGCGGCTACGTGGGCGTGATCACCAGCAGCGGGACGTGGATCAGACCGATCGCCGGCGGCGCCTGGCAAGGGATCACGGCCGCGAGTGATAAGCCACAGGACGTCTCGCTCGGCGGCAACCACGTCGGCGTGATCACCAGCACCGGGACGTGGATCAAGCCGATCGCCGGCGGCGCCTGGCAAGGGATCACGGCCGCGAGTGACAAGCCTCATGACGTCTCGCTCGGTGGCAACCAGGTCGGCGTGATCACCAGCACCGGCGCGTGGCTCAGGCCTGTCGCCGGCGGCACCTGGCAGGGGGAGGTGGCGAAGGACCAGTCGAAGGACTTCGCCGTCAGCGATTGAGCTCGCGCGCGGGGGTGAGGACCTCGCCCTCAGCCGGTGGCGGTGGGCGTCAAGACGATGACCGGGATGACGCGCCCGGCCTTCTCAGCGTAGTCGGCGAACTGCGGCGCGCGCTCGGCCTGCGAGCGGAACAGGCGCTCCCGCTCCTCGCCGGTCGCCTCGCCGGCGACGACGTCGATCGTGTCAGTCCCGACTTCGATCCGGGTGTCGGGATGGGCCTTGAGGTTGTGGTACCAGTGGGGGTTCGTCGGCGCTCCGCCCTTGGAGGCAAAGATCACGAAGCGCCCGTCGTCGGCCATGTAGACGAGCGGATTGATGCGGCTCGTGCCGGACTTCGCGCCGGTGTGGTGGAGCAGCAGCAGCGTGCTGCCCTCGAACGGGCCGCCGACGCGGCCTTCGTTGGCGCGGAACTCCTCGATGACCTGGGCGTTGAAGTCTGCGGGCGACGTCGACATTGTGCTCCTCGGTATGCGTGACGGATGGGTCCCGGGGACGCTTCCAGTCTACGAAGATGGCCGGCCCGGCCGATGGCCCTCAGCTCCAGCAGGGTGAGCCTGGAGATAGCCCACCGCGCTCCGCAGCGCCATCGCTCGATTGGTGTACGCTCGCGCGATGGCCGGTGGTGAGGCCCACTCGGTGAAACGTCATCTCGACGTCGACGCCGCTGGCTACGACGTCGAGATCCGGCGGCTGATCCCCCATTACGACGAGTTGATCGCCACCGGCGTCGAGCTGCTCGCCGATCTCGCGCCGGCCGACGGGCACGTCCTCGACCTCGGCGGCGGGACCGGCGCGTTCTCGTCCGCGGTGCTGGACGGCCTGCCCGGTGTGCGGGTCACGGTGCTCGACGTCGACGCGGACATGCTCGACGAGGGGCGCCGGCGGCTGGCCCGCTTCGGCAACCGGGTCGGCTTCCACGCGGGCAGCTTCCTCGACCCGCTGCCCGCCGCCGACGCCGTCGTCGCCTCCCTCGCGCTGCACCACGTTCACGACCTTCGGACCAAGACCGAGCTGTACCGCGCGATTCACGACACGCTCCCGCCCGGCGGCGTCCTGCTCAACCTCGACGCGACGGTGACCGGGGACGCGCGACTGCGCCGGCTCGTGTTCGACCGCATGGCCGCTCGGATGGCGGATCACGGCATCACCGAGTCCGAGGCACACGGCCACTTTGCCGCGTGGGCGGACGAGGACCGCTACTTCCCGCTCGAGGCGGAGCTGGGAGCGCTGCGCGAGGCCGGCTTCGAAGAGGTCGAGTGCTTCTGGCGCCGGGAGCTGTCCGCCATCACGTGCGGGTTGCGCGCGAGCTGAAAGCGGCGGCGGTCAAGTCCAGGGGTGCGTGACAGGGGTCAGCCGGCGGCGTGGGCGGTCCAGCTCACGCCCGTGGCCGAGCAGGTCGTGCCGAACGCGCTCGGCCCACTCCGCGAGAGCCGCCCCGATGCCGAGCTTCCGCTCACGTGGCCGGACACGGACGATTGCGCGCCGGTGTTCAGCGTTCCCGATGCGGAGAAGGCCCCAGCTGCGATCGGCGTGCTCCGGAACACGATCGTGTTCTCGTGCATCTGATGATCGGCGCAGGTCGCCCGCCAGGCGAACCGGATCGCGTCGACCGACGTTGCCGTCACGAGGAACGAGATCGGGAGGCCCTGGCTCGTCGCGCCGAGGTAGGCGCGGCCCGCGGCCGCGGTGGTTGTGGCCACGGTGGCCGGCGCCGGAGCAGCCGGCGTACTCCCGGCGCTCGTCGCGGGCTGACTCGACCCGCCGCAACCGGCCGCGAGGGCGGCCCCGATCAGCATCGTTGAGGTCGGCCCCACGAGCCGGCGCGAGAGTTCCCTGGACATTCCCTTCGCCAGCGTAACGGTGGGTCGCGCGTGACCGCAAGCGGCGCGGATCCATAGGTAGGCTGACGTCATGATCGCCATTGCCGGAGGTCACGGGAAGATCGCGCTGGCCCTCACGCGGCGGCTCAGCGCTCGCGGTGAGGGCGTCGTCGGCCTGATCCGCAACCCCGATCACGCCGAGGATGTCCGCGCGGCGGGCGGCGAGCCGGCCCTCTGCGACGTCGAACGCGCCGACGTGCAGGAGATCGCCGAGGCGATCACCGGCGCATCCGCGGTGGTGTTCGCCGCCGGCGCCGGACCCGGGAGCGGGGCGGGGCGCAAATGGACCGTGGACCGTGACGGCGCGGTTAAGCTCCTGCAGGCGGCGGTCACCGTCGACGCGGCGCGCTATCTGATCGTCAGCTCGGTCGGCGCCGAGGCTCCCCCGGCCGGCAAGGACACGTTCAGCGTGTACCTGCGGGCCAAGGCCGAGGCCGACGAGGCGGTGCAGGCCAGCGACCGCGCATGGACGATCGTCAGGCCCGGCCGCCTCACCGACGCTCCCGCTACCGGCCATGTGCGGGTCGACCTCGCGCCCCACCGCGGCGAGGTCCCGCGGGAGGATGTCGCCGCCGTGCTCGACACCCTGCTCCAGGTACCCCGGGCGGCGCGGCGAATCCTCTACGTCAACGGCGGCGAGGACAGCATCGAGTCGGCGCTCGACGCCGTCCTCTGACGGGGCACACGCAGGATGAGCGCATAGCCCTGGCCGCCACCGCCGCACAGCGCCGCAGCGCCGTACTCGACGTCGCGGCGTCGCATTTCGTGTATCAACGTGACCGCCATCCGCGCCCCCGTGGAGCCGAGCGCGTGTCCGAGCGCAACCGAGTTGCCGTTCACGTTGACGATCTCGTCGCTGACTCCGAGCATCCTGGTCGCGTGGATGGCAACCGAGGCAAAGGCCTCATTGATCTCCAGCAGGCCAAGGTCGCCGATGTCCAGATCGGCCTTCCTGAGCGCGGCCTGCAGAGCGATGGCCGGGACCGTATGGAGGTAGGCGAAGCGCTCGGCGCACATGCCGCAGGCGACGATCTCGGCCAGGGGTGCGATTTCGAGCTCCGCGGCTTTCGCGGCGCTCATCACGGTGAGCGCCGCGGCGCCGTCCGAGAGTTGCGATGCGTTCCCGGCCGTGATCGTGCCGTCGGGGCCGAACGCGGGCGGAAGCTGAGCGAGTGACGCGGCCGTCGTCTGCGCCCGGATGCCTTCGTCGTCAGCGATCACGGCCTGAGCGTCCCGGCCGATCGTGAGCTCGACGCCGACGATCTCATCGGCGGCCCGACCGCTTGCGCGAGCGCCCTGCGCCCGCTGGTGCGAGCGGGCTGCCCACCCATCCTGTTCCTCGCGTGAGATCCCAAGGGCCGCGTTGACCTCGTCCGAGGACTCACCCATGTGCTGTCCGGTGAACGTTGACCAGAGCCCGTCGTGGACCATTACGTCGACGAGCTCCGCGTCGCCGAGACGGTTGCCCCACCGCGCCTTCGGCAGCACATACGGCGCATTCGTCATCGACTCCATGCCGCCGGCTATCGCCGTCTCGATCTCTCCGAGGCGGATCAGCTGGTCCGCGTAGGCGATCGCGGTCAGGCTGGACAGGCACACGTTGTTGAGCGTGATCGCCGGAACGTCAATCGGGATGCCGGCCGCGACGGCGGCCTGCCGGGAGGTGATCTGTCCGGCGCCGGCCTGCAGCACGTGGCCCATCACGACATGGTCGATCACGGTGGGAGAGATGGCAGCGCGGGCCACCGCCCCTCTGATCGCGACGGCCCCGAGGTCGACCGCCGAGCAGGGGCTCAGCGCGGAGCCGAACCTTCCAACCGGCGTCCTCACGGCAGAAACGATGACTGAGCCCGTCATGTATGGCGCATGCCCTCCGACCCAGTGTAGAGTTGGCCCGTAGCGGGAGCGCCACGGTTCGGGGAGGAGGGCGCACGAGGATGGATACAGAGCTGTTGGTCATTGGGGCTGGGCCGTACGCGCTCTCAACCGCCGCGCTCGCGCAAGAGCACGGCATCGACACGGTGATCCTCGGGCGGCCGATGGGCTTCTGGCGAGAGAATATGCCCGACGGGATGTTCCTGCGCTCGGGACCCGACTGGCATCTCGACGGCGCCGGCGTCGAGACGTTCAAGGCCTATATGCAGGAACGGCAGATCCGGCCGGAGGACGTCGACCCGATCCCGATCGGCCTGTTCCTGGACTACGCCGACTGGTTCCGCGGGCGAAAGCGTCTCGAGGTCCGCGACGACTTCGTCACGACGCTCGAGAAGCCCAACGGCTGGTTCGAGGCCACGCTCACCAGCGGCGAGCGGATCAATGCCGACCGCGTCGTGGCCGCACCCGGAATCAGGCATTACACCCACGTCCCCGAGTGGGCGCCGTCGCTCCCGCCTGAGCGCGTGGCCCACACCTGCGATCTGGTCACCTTCGATCACCTCGCCGGCGCCCGCGTGCTGATCGTCGGTGGCCGCCAGAGTGCCTACGAGTCGGCCGCCCTGCTCCGGGAGCATGGTGCCGAGCGGATCGACATCGTCCACCGCCACGAGGTGCCCCGCTTCGACCGTGTGAACTGGAGCTTCGTCGACGCGCATCTCGAACGCACGCTGGCCATGCCCGGCTACTGGCACAGTCTCTCCGTGGGCGAACAGGACGCGATCGCCCGGCACTTCTGGGAGATCGGCAGGCTGACACTCGAGCACTGGCTGACTCCGCGGCTGCACTCCGATCGGATCAACCGATGGCCGCGTGTCCACGTCGTCGCAGCCAACGCGGGCCGCCATCACGAAGCTCTGGAGGTGACGCTGTCGAACTCGACCCGGCTCGCCGTCGACTCGGTCGTGATCGCCTGCGGCTATCGCGCCGACCTCGGCAACGTCCCGTATCTGCGCGGCGTGCTCGACCGGGTCAAGCGGGACGACGGCTTTCCGGTACTGGACGGGGCCTTCCAGACGACGCTCGACGGGCTCTACATCACCGGCTTCTCGGCCACCAAGGACTTCGGCCCGTTCTTCGGATTCGTCAAGGCGTCACCCGCCGCGGCCACGCTGATCGTTCACGATGTGCTGTCGCGGACCGGAGCCGCGACCGGTGCGCCTACCGGTTCGACGGGACCGGTAGGGGGCGACCGACGTCCGTGAGATCGGCCGCCCGTCGCGAGCGCTCGGTGGACGCGGCCTATGAGCTCACGCTCGGCGTGAGCAGCGGCTGCTCCTATGCGGTGGTCGGAGGCCACGCCTGAGGCCGACAGCCGGGGACGCGCTGTATCCTCGGCCCATCGCTGATACCAACGGCACCGGTACGAACGGCTCGCGCGGCATACATGAGCCTCCTCTCACCGAGGCCTCCGCCGGGAGCATGCTCTGGCGCGTTGCGCCTGTCCGCCGCGCGGTGGGCAAGGTGCTCGGCGAAAAGCCCCTCCCGGGGACCCCAACGCGTCCGGGCGCCGCGCCCGCCGGCCGCCGGAGCACGGCGAAGGACGGCTTGGCGAACCAGGTCGAGGTGTTCGTCACGACGCACGGGGCCCCGATCTGGGATCTGATCCAGTCAATCCCACCGGTGCGGAGCGCCGTCAACGCGGCGGTCACCAATCTGGCGATCCTCAAGTTCCCGACGAGGCCGAACCCGTTCTCGACGATGGCGGACTACACATCGTGGGACTCCCTGACCGATCGCGCGTTCAGCAGCCGGCATCTGCCGGCGGCTGACGTCGTCGACCACGGCCTGCCCGAGGTCGAGGAACTCAAGGACCTGTTCGCGCGGGGCGATTTCGTCGAGTCGCCCAAGTCCACCGTGCTGTTCTCCTACTTCGCCCAGTGGTTCACCGACGGCTTCCTGCGCAGCGACCGGGCCACGCCGCCCGACCCGCGCAAGAACCAGTCCAATCACGAGATCGACCTCACGAACCTGTACGGACTGCACCCCGGCGTGGCGCGACAGCTGCGCACGCTCGAGGGTGGCCGGCTGAAGAGCCAGGAGATCAACGGCGAGGAATTCCCGCCATATCTGTGCGAGAACGGACAGATCAAGCCGGAGTTCTCGCTCCTGACGGTGATCCGCTTCGAAGAACAGAGCGCCGAGGCGCGCAATCAGCTCTTCGCCATGGGCAGCGACACCTCGAACCTGCAGGCCGGCTTCGTGGCCCACAACGTGCTGTTCCTGCGCGAGCACAACCGTATCGCTCGGATTCTCTCGCGCGCGTACCCCGACTGGGACGACGAGCGGCTGTTCGCCACGACGCGCAATGTTCTCACCGTTGTGCTGATGAAGATCGTGGTCGAGGACTACATCAACCACATCACGCCGACGATCTTCAGGATCAGCCTCGCACCGCAGAGCTTCCCCAACGAACGGTGGTACCGCCAGAACTGGATGGCAGTCGAGTTCAACCTCCTGTACCGCTGGCACAGCCTCGTGCCGTCCAGCTACAGGATCCACGGACAGGACGTCCCGATCCGGGGGACGCTCTACAACACGGAGCTGGTCACGGAGAACGGGCTGGGGGCGCTGTTCGAGGCTGCCTCGGAGCAGGTTGCAGGCCAAGTCGGCCTCGGCAACACGCCCTACGACCTGTGGCCGGTCGAGCAGGCCAGCATTCAGCAAGCCCGCGCGGTTCGACTCCGCTCATACAACGATTACCGAGAGCTGGCCGGATTTCCCCGGGTCACCGCGTTCGACCAGATCACGGGCAACATCACCGTCTGCGAAGAGCTCCGTCGGCTGTACGGACACGTGGACCGGATCGAGTTCTATGTCGGCCTGTTCGCCGAGGACGTGCCGAAGAACGGGGTCCTTCCGGACCTGATGGGCCGAATGGTCGCGCTGGACGCGTTCTCGCAGGTGTACACCAACCCGTTGCTCGCGCCCCGCGTGTACAACGAGCGCACGTTCTCGCCGGTGGGCATGGAGATCATCCGTTCGACGACGACGCTGTCGCAGATTGTCAATCGCAACGTGCCGTACCGGCCCGGCGGGTACTTCGTGAGCCTGACGCGCAAGGATTGGCGCCGCGCCTAGCCCGGGGTGGGCCCGGGCGTGGTCACCGGGACGCAAACAGCGGAGGCATAACGCCGACGCGTGGCGCCCTCTCGGTCCTGTCCCGACCGGCGAGCCACGCGGCATCCTCGGCGAGCGCGGCGACGTGGTCCAGATGTGGAGTGCTCTCCAGCAGCGACGCGAGGTCGCTGATGCCCAGCACCGTCATCGTCTCATCGCACAGGACGCTCTCTGGTTGGGACTGCCAAACGCGGCGTCGACTTCGATCGCGTCGCCGGTCGTGAAGTCGCAGCCACCGTGATCGGCTCCGCCGGTTCCGTCGGTACTTCCGCCGATCGCGTACACGATCACGCTGACCGCGCCACCGGCGATGCCGAAGATGGCGTTGTTCTGCGCCACCACCCTGTCCGTGGATGAGGGCAGCGACGGCGGCTCAGTCCGGGTACTCGTCCTTGCGCCAGGTTCGTGGCTCCTCGGGCTGTGCCTTCGGCGTGCGGTCGAGCAGGGAGTTGTAGTACGGGGCGACGAACGGGTCAGGCGCCATCACGGTGTAGGTGTGGTACACGGTCCCGTCCTCGCGCGCGAACGCGATCCAGCCCGGGCCCTCGCGCAGGCCGTCCTCGAGCTCAGCGCCGATCTGCCGCGACCACTCCTCGAGCCAGCCGGGCGGGTTGTCGACCATCTCCCTGACCACGGGGATCTGCTGTGCCTGCTCCCTGGTCATCGCAAGCCCGAAGTCGAAGGGGAAATCCGTGTCGTACGTGGAGACGTAGGGGAACCGCCAGCCCATCCGCTGCTTGTAGGCGATCAGCCGGTCGATCGGCGCCCGCGAGAAGCAGATCAGTGTCACGTCGCGGTGGTTGAGGTGGATGAGCGCGCCGTCGAGGCCGTCCCCGAGGTTGGTGCACCCTGGGCAGGCGCCGAGTTCGTACTCAGGACCGAACATGATGTTGTAGGCGAGGAGCTGTGAGCGGCCGTCGAAGAGCTCGGCGAGGGTCTTCTTGCCGTCTTCGGTGTCGAACGCGTAGTCCTTCTCCACGGCTACCCACGGGAGCTCGCGTCGCGCCCTCTTGATCTCCGCGTTGCGCTCCGCCTGCTCGGCCTCGAGCTTCGCCAGCGCATCCCTGGCCGCCTGCCAGTCCTCGCGCGTGCCTATCGCGTGCTCCGGCATGTATCACCTCCTGCTTCGACGTTTCCGCTGCTGCGGTCGACACGATCGGTCGGACGCTAGCGGACCAATCGATGAGACCCGCAGCGCCGCGGAAACTCATCGCAGGAGCCCTCGGCGTGCATGCCTGCGGCGAGGGTGATGAATGCCTTCGGTCGCTCGCCCCATTTCTCGTCTGGGATGGCGACGACTGCGCACTCGAGGACTGCGGGATGGCGGCAGATGGTGTGCTCGACCTCGATCGTTCAGATGTTCTCGCCGCCGGAGATGATGATGTCCTTCTTGCGGTCGCGCAGCTCGATGTACCGTCCAGATGCATCGCGACCTCACGCGGCTCTGCGCGCTCTGGGAAGAGGCCATGCCCGGCTCCGTGTGAACGCGGCAAGATCCCTGCCGATGGGAAACCACGTCCCCCAGCGCCAGCGTGCGCGCCCACAGCTGGGTGGCCGCGATCTGGCGGACAACCCCGCGACGTAGTGGACAACGCCGAGATCGCCGACCGGCTGGACGCCTTCGCGGCCGCGCTGCAGCTCGGTGACGCCAATCCGTACACGATCCGCGCCTACCAGCGGGCGGCCGAGACCATCCGCCACAGCGGCGTGCCGGTCGTCGAACTCGTCGCCGCGGGTCGCGGTCGCGAGCTTCGGGGCATCGGCCCCGGGATCGAGGCCCGACTACGCGAGCTCGTGGCCACGGGACAGATCGCGGAGCTCGCCGAGCTCGAGCGCGAGGTCGTTCCTGACCTGGTCGGCCTCGGCCGCTACCTCGGCCTGAGCGCCCAGCGCGCGATCGACATCGCCCGCGCGCTCGGCATCCGCACCGCCGGCGAGCTGCGCGCGGCGGCGGCGGGGCGCCTGCGCGAGGTGCCTGGCATCGGCCCCAAGACCGAGGCGCAGATCGTGTCGGCGCTGGCCCGGGAGACCGACGCCCGCTCGCGACGGGGTGTGTGGCTCAGCCGCGCCTGGGAGCTCGTCGGCGGCATCGCCCGCGCCCTCGATGCCGAGCCCGCGGGGGACGTCCGGCGCTGGTGTGACTCCTGCCACCGGCTCGCGGTCGTCCGCGCGGCGTCACGGCCCGACGCGGTCCTGGCGCAGTTCGCGGAGCTCCCGCAGATCGTCGCCGTGATCGAGCAGGGCGAGCGCCACGCCGTCGGGGTCACCGTGGACGGGGTCCCTGTCGCGCTCACCGTCCCCGAGCCCAGCGGGTTCGGCACCGCGCTCATGCGTGCGACCGGGTCGCCCGAGTACGTGGCGGCGCTCGAGCCGCTTGATCCGCTTCCCGCCCGCCCCAGCGAGGACGGGGTCTACGCGGCCCTGGGCGTGCCCTGGTGCCCACCCGAGCTGCGCGAGGCACCCTTCCGCGGAGAGCCGCCGTCCCTCGTCGAGATGGAGCAGATCCGCGGGGACCTGCACTGTCACACGACGTGGTCAGACGGGCGGGTGAGCGTTGCCGAGATGGCGCGCGCCGCTCGCGCACGGGGGTATGAGTACTTGGCCATCTGCGACCACACCCCCGCGGTGGGGGCGGTGCAAGGACTCGGCCCCGACGACTCCGCCGCCAGGGTGAGGAGATCGCGGCGGCCAACGCGGAGCTGGCTCCGTTCCGGGTACTGCGAGGCATCGAGTGCGACATCCTCCCCGACGGGCGGCTCGACCTCACCGACGACGTGCTCGCTGAGCTCGACTGGGTCCAGGCCAGCGTCCACGGTGGCCAGCGAATGCCGCGCGCGGAGATGACCAAACGGGTGGAGGAGGCCCTGCGCCACCCCGCCGTCCGCTGTCTGAGCCACCCCACCGGCCGCCTCATCAACCGCCGCCCGGAGAACGCGCTGGACCTCGAGCGGATCTTCGAGCTCGCGCGGACGCAGGGCGTCGCCGTGGAGGTCAACGGCCTGCCCGCCCGGCTCGATCTCAGCGGCGAGCACGTGCGCGACGCTCTGCGCGCCGGCGTCTCGATCGTCTGCTCCACCGACGCGCACTCCCCGGCGGCCCTGGACCACATCACGCTCTCGGTCGCCACCGCGCGCCGCGGGTGGGCCACGGCCGCCGACGTCCTCAACACGCGGCCGCTGGAGGCGCTCCTGAGCCGCGCGGCTCGTTCGGCCGAGATGATCACCCGGTTGAGGTGATGTCGACCAGGCCGCCGACCGGGAGGCTTGCGGTCGCACTGTCGATATGAGGAGGATCAGAGTCGTGCCGAAGAACTCGCCCGAGGCGTCGATACAGGTACGGGCCCCCCTGGCTCTGGCTGACGGACCGAACCATGCCTAGCGACCGGCCCAACATCCTGGTGATCTGGGGCGATGACATCGGGATATCAAACCTGAGCTGCTACAGCGATGGGCTGATGGGGTATCGCACGCCGAACATCGACCGGATCGCCGACGAGGGCATTCGCTTCACTGATAGCTACGGCGAGCAGAGTTGCACTGCCGGCCGGGCTGCGTTCATCTGCGGCCAGAACCCGATCCGCACCGGTCTGACCAAGGTCGGGATGCCGGGTGCGACGGTCGGGCTGCAGCCCGAGGATCCGACGATCGCGACCGCTCTGAAGGCGCACGGTTATGCGACGGGCCAGTTCGGCAAGAATCACCTTGGCGACCGCGACGAGTTCTTGCCGACCGCGCACGGATTTGACGAGTTCTTCGGCAATCTGTACCACCTGAACGCCGAGGAGGAGCCGGAGCTCGACGACTACCCGAAGCCGGAGGAGTTCCCAAACTTCCGGGAGCGCTTCGGTCCGCGCGGCGTGATTCGCTCGTGGGCCAACGAGGACGGGACACAGCGGATCGAGGACACCGGTCCGCTCACGAAGCAGCGGATGGAGACGGTCGATGAGGAGTTCCGCGACGCGGCGATCGACTTCATAAAGCGGCAGACCGACGCGGACACGCCGTTCTTCCTGTGGTTCAACTCGACGCATATGCACTTCCGGACTCATGTCAAGCCGGAGAGCAAGGGCCGGGCTGGTCGGTGGCAGTCGGAGTACCACGACACCATGCTCGATCACGATGATCTGGTCGGCGAGCTGCTGAACCTGCTTGATGAGCTCGGCATCGCGGAGAACACGATCGTCGTGTACTCGACCGACAACGGGCCGCACATGAACTCGTGGCCGGACGCCGGGATGACGCCGTTCCGCGGGGAGAAGAACTCCAACTGGGAGGGTGCGTTTCGGGTACCGGAGATGGTGCGGTGGCCGAGCAATATCAAGCCGGGCCAGGTGCTGACCGGAATCATCACGCACAACGATTGGTTCCCGACCCTCCTCGCGGCGGCGGGCGTGCCCGACATCGCCGAGCAGCTGAAGTCAGGCGTCGAGTTGAGCGGCACGACCTATAAGGTCCATCTCGATGGCCACAATCAGCTTCCGTACCTCACCGGTAAGGTTGAGGAGAGTCCGCGCCGCCACTTCTTCTACGTCTCAGACGATGGCGACCTCACGGCGGTCCGGTTCGACAACTGGAAGCTCGTGTTCATGGAGCAGCGCGTCACGGGAACGCTCCAAATCTGGGCGGAGCCATTCGTCACACTGCGATTCCCCAAGCTGTTCAACCTGCGCACGGACCCGTACGAGCGCGCCGACGTCACGTCGAACACCTACTACGACTGGTTCTTGGACCATGCCTTTATCTGCGTCCCGGCACAGGCGTTCGTCTTCCAGATGATGGGGAGTCTGGCCGAATTCCCACCGCGGCAGAAGCCGGCGAGCTTCAATCTCGGACAGGTCCTGGCGACGCTGCAGACAGGCGGCATCCACAGCACGTGACCGGCGGCGACCGATGCGATACGGCGGGCGTGGGCGATCGGGTGTGGATCCCGGGCGGCCAGTGCGTGATCGGCTCCGACCGGCACTACCGAGAGGAAGCCCCGGCCCGGAAGGTCGAGGTTCAGGGCTTCTGGATCGACCGATTCGCGGTCACCAACGCCCAGTACTCGGCTTTCACCGAAGCCACCGGATACGTCACAGTGGCCGAGCGGCCGCTCGACCCTGGCAGCTTTCCCAACGCGCCGGCGGAGAACCTCGTCCCGGGCTCCATGGTGTTCACCCGGACACGGGGCCCGGTCGATCTCCGTCACCTCAGCCAATGGTGGACCTGGACGCCAGGCGTTTCGTGGCGCCTCCCGGAGGGCCCGGGCAGCGACATCACGGGGCTTGAGCAGCATCCAGTCGTGCACGTTGCGTGTGAGGACGCTGAGGCCTATGCGACGTGGGCAGGAGGAGCGCTGCCGACCGAAGCTGAATGGGAACACGCCGCACGAGGCGGACTCGACGCGTCCACCTACACGTGGGGCAACCAGCCCGAACAGCCGGGCGAGCAGCTCGCCAACTACTGGCACGGCGACTTCCCGTGGCGCCCCGACCAGGGATACGGCACCAGGACCGCGGTCGGGTCGTTCCCGCTCAACGGCTACGGCCTCGCCGACATGGCCGGCAACGTCTGGGAGTGGACCGCGGACTGGTACCAAGACGATCGTTGGGAAGACTCCGCGCCCTGCTGTGTGCCACGCGACCCGCGCGGTGGCACCCCCGAGAAGAGCCTCGACCCAGCCCAGCCGCAGTTCCGGATGCCCCGCAGGGTGATCAAGGGCGGATCCTTCCTGTGCGCCGACACGTACTGCATGCGCTACCGCCCCGCGGCGCGCCGGCCTCAGATGATTGACACCGGCATGAGCCACATCGGCTTCCGGTGCGCCTCACGATCAAGCCACGGCACGTCCTGACACGCCCCAGCAGCGATCGGCTTCCTCGTGCTCGGCACGGACCCGGCCTGCGCGACGCGGCTCGTGCTCGAGCTTGGCCCGGAAGTAATGAGACCCTCAAGGCCGCCTCGGTGTGTTTCGCGGAAGGGCCTCCCCAGTTCCGCGTTTCATGCGATGGCGGAAAAGGCCCGCGGCCCAGAGCCATGTCCGCTCGCGCCGTAGCACGTCGCGCGTGACTTGGGCTGCGCTACGTCTCCGCTTCGATAGCCTGGCGGAGCTGGTCGGCAATTCCGGACCCGGCGCCTTCGACAAGTTTGCCGATGAGCGGGTTGACGACGACGCTCACGACGGCGCCGGCGAGTTGCGGTGCGTGCTCCTTGAACCATCGCAAGACGCGCCGCACCGCCCCAGGGTCTGGCTGCTCATTGACAAGCGCGCGCTCGAGCTCACCGGCCTCGGCCAGCGCCTTGCCCCGAAGCTCCTTTGCAGCGCCCTCCGCCACGGTTGATTTGAGGTCGGCAAAGATCGCGCGCAACTCGGCCGTTTGCGCCGGAGTAAGACCGCGCCGCTGGCTGACAGTGTTGTAGTCGCCCACGACGAACTGGCTGTCGGTCACGTCACCGAACTGGATGTTGTATTTGCTGCCGCCGGGCTGTGATTGGTCCAAGGTCGTTCTACCTGAGTCCGGGCATGACCGTGTACGTGACTTGGGTGATCGCGGTCCTGCCGGTCTGCTCGGTCGCGGTCACGGTGAAGGTGTGCTGGCCGAGGCTGGAGGTATCCAACGACAGACCGTTGGCGACCGTGCCGCTGCACGACACGAGCCCAGATCCACCGGACTCGTCCGTGCAGCTGTACTGCGCCGTGACCTGTTTGTCCCTCCCGTACTGCGCGCGATCCTTCGGCGAGCCGATGGAGATCGTCGGCGCGGTGGTGTCCCCCGAGCTCACCGTATAGGTGACGCTCCTGTTGGAGCGGTTGCCCGCCTTGTCGGTCGCGGTCACGGTGAAGGTGTGCTGGCCGAGGCTGGAGGTATCCAGCGACAGACCGTTGGCGACCGTGCCGCCGCAGGACACGAGCCCAGATCCACCGGACTCGTCCGTGCAGCTGTACTGCGCCGCGACCTGTGCGCCCTCCGCGTACGGCGCGCGATCCTTCGGCGAGCCGATGGAGATCGTCGGCGCGGTCGTATCGGCAGATGCCCTTGAAACCCGATAGGTGACTTGCTTGATCGCGGTCCTGCCGGTCTGCTCGGTCGCGACGACCTCAAATGTGTGCGTTCCGGTTGCACTGTTGATCGGGCGTCCATTCGAGACGGTGCCGCGGCAAGATGCCAGCTTCGCGTTCCGCCCCGGCATGCAGCTGTAGCTTGCGCGAACGACATCTCCGGCCCCGTATGTGGTTCCATCGCGAGGCTGCGAGATGTCGATCCTCGGCCCGGCCACGACCGTGCTGTGAGAGCTCCCGTGAGCGAGCGCAATCAGTGCGAACATCGCCGCCGTGATCACGGCGGCGATCGCCAAGACCAACCGACCGAGCGGCCATCGTGGATTAGGTGGCCCTCCGCCGCCGTTCACGCCGGGGCCCCCGGCATCTAGCTGGCGGAGGTTGTGACGCGTCAGGTCCGCGCCAGCCTCATCCCCGACGCGCTCACGAATGCGCAGCGCTTCCCGCAGCTGCGTGAGTGCCTGATCGTGCACCCCAAGGCACAGGGCAAGGCTTCCCAGCTGATGAAGCATGTGCGCCTCGGCGCCTGCGTCTCCGAGCGCGCGGGCTGCGCGAAGGCCAACGATCAGCACATGTCTCCAGCTGGCCCAGTCTTCCGATCGGGCAAGCTGACTCTCGCTTGCCCGCGCCAGCGACAGGGCGGCCCCCCAGCGCCGGTTCTCGGCGGCCAATGCGAGTGCCGCCTCGATCGCCTCTGACTCCTCCGCGATCGCCGTCGGCTGCATTTCCCCGCGCGCGAAGCTGGTGAGACGATCAAGGAGATCACCCGCGAGCGCGTCTGGACGCGGGTCCGATGGCTGCTCCTCCAGGGGCCGGATCAGGCGATAGCGCGGACTCGCGCTCTTGACCCAGCCCCGGCGCTCGAGCTCGGCGAGTTGCTCATCCACCTGGGGAACGTTCGCAACTGCGCCAATGTGGTCACTTCCCAGCGCTGCGCCATCGAGCAGGCCCAGCAGCACCAGGATTCGCCTCTCGTCGGGCGTCAGTGTCTGGGCGTCGATCCGCGCCGCAACCCCCGCGGCGCCCTCCGCGAGCATTGTGAGCGTCGCCCTTCCGCTCTGAACAAGCGCCGCCACCTCAATCAGTCGCTGCGGGTGCGCCCCCAACTGCGCGATCACCTTACTGCCAGCGTCGCGGTCATCAGGGTTCAGCACGCCACCGAGCTCGCGTTCGAGCAATCGGATACCCGACTCCGGGTCAAGGCCACGCAACTGCTCTGCGCGTCCGCCGGCCCACACTGTGCGCTGCTGAGAGCCGATCACGAACCGGCACCGCGGCGCGGTGTCGAGAAGAGCTTCGAGGTCGCCGCGGTCGAGCTCGCAATCATCGACGACCACCAGCACCTCTCGGCCGACGAGGAAGCCACCCACTTCCGCCGGCGACGGTACGAACGGCACCTCCGACTCCCAGCACGCGCTGTACAGCCGCGCCAGGACTTGATCGAGGGTCCTTCTCCTCGCTGAGAAGTACACGACCCCCTCGCGCGCGTCAACCGGGGCGCCGACCGCTGCCTTGAGAAGCGTGGTCTTGCCGATGCCCTCGGATCCGTAAACCTGCAACGGCGACTCGGCAGAGCACGACCCGACGAGCGACATTTCCGTCCTGCGGCCAAGCAACTCGAACCGCACCTGCGGGACGTCCGCGAGGGGCATCGCTCGCAGTCGCGGAACCGGGCGCTCGCCGACATCGAGGACGGTCACCTTCACACCTTCCGGCAGCTGGATCGTGTTGTAATCGCCTATGACGACGTGACCGCCGGTCACGTCCCCGACGTGGACGTCAATCCTCGGTGCAGCGATGCCGCTCATTCGGCCCCTTCATCGGTCCCTCAGTCAACACGTGTGCGAACCCAACTCGTTTCCCGAGCCGAACATATGCCACCGCCGGGGCCCCGCAAGTGATTCTTGTCACATGTGTGCGCAGGCTTTCGCCCAGGCCTCAGCGGTCATTCCAGCCGGCGCCGGTCGCTGCGTACTCCTCGACCCGTGCCCGCAGCAGCGACTTCAGAAGCTCGGTCGGCAGCTCGCGATCGTAGGGGAGCTTGATGAAGCCCTGACCGGCCTCATAGCCAGCGGCGTCAACCGCGGCCTTTTGGGTGGCGAAGAAAGGTGGCGGGAACCGCAGCGAGCAATGGTGCTTGAAGTTCTGAAGCATCCAAATGCTCGTGTTCTTGCCGCGGACGTATACCGGCAGGTTCCACTTCAGCTCCTCGCGCGCCTCCGGGTCGGCATCGCGGCTCAGCTCCCTGAGCGCCTCGAGGTGCGGCCGCTGGACGTCGGCAAGTTGCGCGAAGAAATCATCGACGCTCGACCGCTTGGGCATCGGCATTGGTCTCAGCGTACCCCCCGGCGAGCGCGCGGGTCTCGCGCAGAGCTATTGAGTCGGTACCGCGGCCTGCAATGGGGGCGGTCCCTTGGGCGGCAGGCTCGTCCTGATCGTCATCCACCCTCCAGGCATGCCACGCGCAGCCGAGGCCGGCCGTCATGGCGAGATCTTCGACGAGGTCGCCGACGAGTATGACCGCCACCGTCCGGCTTATCCGGACGCGCTAATCGACCGGGCCTGGTAGGGGTCTGCGAACACGCTTTGCGGCTGTGGACGCAGTCGGCGGGCGAGGCGCTTGGCGAGCTCGGGGTCGACCCGGGCGTATAGCTGGCTGACAGCCCGCTCGCGGGGCCACCAACTGCGGTTCTCTGCGTCCGTGGGCGGGCGCTCGTACCCTTGGCGCTGGTAGGGGGGCTCGTCCGCCGCCGCGGGGAATCCGCCCATCGCGGGGCAGAGGTAGACGAGCAGCCGTACGGGTCGCTTGATCGCGACGAGCGGGATCACCGCCGAGGACATCGAGTGCCCACCAGCACGGCCGCGTCGCGCCCTTCGAGGCTGTCGATTACGACTTGGGCATAGTCCTCGAAACTCGCGTCAGCGCGCTCCAGCGGCAGCACCGGGGTCACGCAAGGGTGACCCCGGCGTGCGAGCTCGCCGACGAGCGGCTCCCAGCAGGCGTCGTCGTGCCACGCGCCGTGAACGAGGCAGAACGTGATCACTGTTCGTTCCGTCCACGTCGCGCCATTGCGACGAACGCCTAGTGTGCGGGCTTGGCGTAGTCGGCGAAGCCTTGCCAATCGATGACGACGCACGGCTCCTCGCCGATGATCCACGCGTCGTGCCCTGGCGGCATGATCGCGAAATCCCCAGGGCCGTATTCAATCTCCTGGCCGTCGTCCATGACAACCTTCATCGCACCGGAGACGAAGTAGCAGGTGTGAGCGGCCTCGCAGCTGTCAGTGCCCGCGATCGGCTTGACGTGTTCAGACCATCGCCACCCGGGCCTGAAGGTCGCGCGACCAACCGGCCCCGCGTCGAGGTTCACGAGCTCGAGCTGCCCGCTGTCGTCCCCGAACTTGCGCACCTCCTCGGGCGACTCAAGGCTCATCCGAATCAGGTCAGACATCACGCCCACCCCTCTGTTGGTTGTGGTTCATTCCTCAGCCGGCCGTCGCGTTCAGCGCGCAGAGCCGTACTCGACGGGCGCGTGCGCGGCGCTCCATTCGTTGAACGACCCGTCATAGACGCCGTCGGCGTGGATCCCGATGCGTTCCAGCGAGAACAGCGCGACCGTGGCCGAGACGCCGCTTCCGCAGGTCGCGATCAGCTCGCGCGGCGGTCGGTCGGGATCAACCCCGGCGTCACGTACCAG
>Ga0208714_1000066_pt1 | contig 33364 bp, 27 predicted proteins | sample NGESurshal072012_3_FD_184461 | JGI IMG/M metagenome (GOLD analysis project Ga0208714, IMG submission 184461) | Arctic peat soil microbial communities from Barrow, Alaska - NGEE Surface sample 415-1 shallow-072012 (SPAdes) | ecosystem: Environmental > Terrestrial > Soil > Wetlands > Peat ... | reverse complement strand
CACCAACCCTGAATTACTTGTAGGAGACACAAAGTGGACTTTGAAGCGGGTTTACGAACACTGACCCTGGGAGTGCTTGCCGCCTCGAGTTATCTTGCTGGCGGGAATGCGGCGTCCGCGCAGGTGGTTACGGGCACATTAGGACAAGCAGACGCCACCACCACCATCAACGGAAAACAAATTCCGCCACCGCCTCCGAAGTTCGGCGGCGTGATCAGCGAAACCTACAAGACTTCCACGCCGTGGTGGCCGCCGCGTGTGGTGCCGCCCAAGGGAGCGCCGAACGTGCTCCTCATCATGACCGACGACCAGGGATACGGCGTGCCGGGGACATTCGGGGGCGTCATCCCGACGCCATCGTTGGACCGCATTGCTAAGTCGGGGCTGCGCTACATTCAGTTCCACTCCACGGCTCTGTGCTCGCCCACGCGGGCGGCGCTCATCACCGGCCGCAACCACCACTCGGTCGGATTCGGCGTAATCGGCGAACTTGCCACAGGCTACCCCGGCTACGATTCCGTCATCGGTCCGGAGAGCGCTACCGTCGGGGAGATCCTGAAGGAAAACGGCTACGCGACCTCGTGGTTTGGCAAAGACCACAACACGCCGGGCTTCACGTACAGCACTACCGCTGGGCCCTTCGACCAATGGCCGATCGGCATGGGCTTCCAATATTTTTATGGCTTCCTGGGAGGCGAGACCGACCAGTGGACGCCCTACCTGTTCCGCAACACGGAGATGGTCACGCCGTGGGTCGGTCACCCCGGCTATAACCTCATCACCGATATGGCAGACGACGCCATCCGCTACCTGAGGGACCTTAACGCTGCCGCGCCTGACAAACCGTTCTTCCTGTATTACGTGCCCGGCGGCTCGCACTCGCCGCACCAGCCGACGCAGGAATGGATTGACAAGTTCCACGGCAAGTTCGACATGGGCTGGGAAAAGATGCGCGAGCAGATCTTTGAAAACCAGAAGAAGCTCGCCGTGATTCCGCCGAACACGATGCTGACGCCCTGGCCAGACGGACAGGCGGAATATGGGGGAGCCAAGCTGCCCAAGTGGGACTCACTGAGCGAAACGGAAAAGAAGATGTATGCCCGCGAAGCCGAGGTGTATGCCGCCTATACTGCCTACACCGACTATGAAATTGGCCGCGTGATTTCGGAAGTCGAAAAGATGGGCAAGCTCGACAACACGTTGATCATCTACATCGACGGCGACAACGGCACCAGCGCGGAAGGCAGCCTCTACGGCACGTTTAACCAGTTGACCGCTTACAACGGCATTCTGAACGAGCCGGAGGTCAAGCCCGTCAGGGCCATGAACCTATTGCATTACAACGACTGGGGTTCGGACAAGACCTACCCGCATATGTCCGTCGCATGGACCTGGGCGTTCGACACGCCCTTCAAGTGGGCCAAGCAGGTGGCGTCGCACTTCGGCGGGACCCGGCAAGGGCTGGCTATTTCCTGGCCCGGCCACATCAAAGATCCGGGTGGGATTCGCACCCAGTTCCACCACGTCATTGACATTGTCCCGACCATCCTCGAGGCCGCCGGCATTCAGGCACCCGACGTCGTGAAAGGCATACCTCAGAAGCCGATCGAAGGCGTGAGCATGCTCTACACCTTTGACTCAGCAAATGCCAACGCGCCGTCGAAGCGCGACACACAGTATTTCGAGATGGTTGGCAATCGGGCCATTTATCACGACGGTTGGGTTGCTGCCACTACGCCTCCCTCGCCGCCATGGGAACTGGGAACCGGCACGATGCCACCGCTGGATCAATATAAGTGGGAGCTTTACAACATCGCGGAGGACTTTTCGGAATACAACGACCTTGCGGCCAAGAATCCCGACAAGTTGAAGGAGTTGCAGGCGTTGTTTCTGAAAGAGGCTGGGAAATACCAGGTCTTGCCGCTGGATAACACAGGCTTTATCCGCTTGCTGGCTCCCAAACCCAGCGCTACTGCGGGCGTTACGGATTTCACCTATACAGGCGTGAATCCTGGTATTCCCGTGGGCAATGCCCCCAGCATTTTGAACAAGGACTACACCATCACGGCCAACATCACGGTCCCTGACGGCGGCGCCGAGGGAGTGATCGCTACCATGGGCGGCCGCTTCGGTGGCTACGCACTCATGCTGAGTCCGAGCGCAAGCTGGTTGCTGAGCAGCCAACCGTTCAAGTACATCGGTCTTGGTTTGTTGATTTTCGGATTGCTTCTACTGCTCATTGGCACAGCCGGTAAGTGGAGAAGACGGTTCGGCTACGCATTCTTGCTGGTCGCGGCAATCGGTCTCGTTTTGGCGTTTGCTACTGACATATTCCACATTGGCCGGGGCAGGCCGGTATTCGTGTACAACTTCCTCGACCTCGAGCGTTTCCGTTGGGAAGGACTTTCTTCTCTCGATGCCGGCAAACACACCATCGTCTTCGACTTCAAATATGACGGGCCGGGCCCTGCCAAAGGCGGGACCGGCGTGTTGAGCGTGGACGGTAAAGAGGTCGCCCGCAAGACGATCGAGCACACCATTCCGCTGTTGATGTCGATCGACGAGACTTTTGACATCGGGCTCGATACCCGCTCGCCGGTGGACTTCAGCTATGAGGTTCCATTTGCATTTACCGGAACCATCGACAAGCTGAACTACAAGCTTGGGCCCTCGCAGTTGTCGGCCGAGGACCAGAAGAAAGCGGACAACGCCATGGCCGAGGTCAACAACTAGGGGGCCAGGGCAACACGAAGCGGTGTGCGCTGTCGGCTACAAGCTGGCAGCGCGAAGGCAAATGTTCGGCGACAGAAAAGACGGACCACTACGACCAACCGAGAGCTCGTAATCGAAACGATTATCACGAAAGTACAGAAGGCCACTGTCATGGCGCTGGCTGCAATGCTCGTCGTCGTCATGCTGCTGTCCACGGTGCACTTGGGTTGGCTGGTCATCGAAGAAATCATGAAGCCGCCGAAGTGGCTTATCCCGGTACAGGGTCTTTTGGAAATTTTCGGCTACTTCCTGCTGGTGCTGATCGGGGTGGAGTTGCTGGAGACGCTGAAAGCGTACGTGAGGAAAGACGTGATTCATGTGCGGGTTGTGCTGGAAGTCGCGCTCATCGCCATGGCGCGCAAGGTCATCATTGAGGAACCGAACGCCGTGCCGGGCTTGACCCTGTTCGGGCTCGCGGCCCTGATTCTTGCTCTGGGAGTCGCGTTTTACTTCGAACGGCAGGCTAAAAGAGAGACGGGCCACGGGATTTTGTGAGTTGCAGACAAGCAAGTTCAAGGTTTGAAGTAGAAAGCAAGTATTAAGAAAAAGAAAAGGATGAGGAACATGAAGACAAAATTTGCCATTTGCGCGCTCTCGCTGTGCATCGCATCCACCATCGCCGTTGGCCAGCAGGTCTCGGTGAATTACAACCACGACGCGAGTTTTTCGCAGTATCACACCTACGCCTGGGGCTCCAACAACGACAACCAGATCCAGAACTCGATTCTGGCGCAAGTCGCGCAACAGGACATCAACACGGCCATGCAGGGCAAGGGCCTGCAGATGGTGCAGGAATCCCAGAACCCCGACCTGATCCTCACCGCGAGTGGTGGCATGAAACGGCAGACCTCCTATAGCGCGTGGGGCATGCGCGGTATCGGCGGCGGCATGGGCGGTATCAGTCCCGAGCAGAGCGTTGAAGCGACCATGATTGTTGACTTATATGACGCCAAGACCCAATCATTAGTGTGGCGTGGAATTGGCCAGAACACGCTGAACAACAACGGCAACAAAAACCAGGAGATGGTGGAGAAAGCCATCCAGAAGATGTTCAAGCAGTGGCCTAAGAACTAAGAGCCGCTTAACTGGCGGCAGGAAAGCAGAGGAGCAACTATGAAGGTTTTATTCACGCGCTTGTCCCGGTTAGCGGCAATCGCAGCCGTGGGCGCAGCAGTGCTGTTAACCGCAGTTCCGCGGGCCGCGGCCCAGAACCCGCAAGTCCAGGAGAAGCTGGCAGCAGTCAAGCAGTCCATTGCGGCCAACAAGCAGGCGACTGCGCAATACACCTGGCAGGAAGTCGAAACCATCAGCGTCAAGGGCGAGGTCAAGGACACCAAGACGTATCAGGTGCAGATTGGACCCAACGGCCAGCCACAAAAGACCGAGGTCAGCAATGATCCAGCCTCCCAGGGTGGCCGCGAGGGACGCCTGAAAAAGCGCGTCGTCACCCACGCAAAAGACGAGTACCAACAATATGGGGAGCAGATCGCCGCGCTGGCCAAGCAGTACGCTCCGCCTAGCCCGCAGAAACTGCAGGCGGCCTATAAGCAGGGCAATGTTTCCGTGGACTTGGGTGGCGGAGCGGGAACGGTGAGTCTGGTGATCAAGAACTACGTCAAGCCGAATGATTCGATGACACTGGTTTTCAACGAGGCTGGGAAAGCGATTGAGAGTGTGCGGGTAGCGACCTATCTCAACGACCCAAAGGACGCGGTTACGATCGCTGCGGAATTCGCCCAGATTCCGGGTGGCCCGAACCATGTCGCCAGTACGCTGGTGAATGGCGTTAGTAAACAGTTAACGGTGTCAACCCAGAACTCAAATTACCAGCACAAGTAATAGAATGAAGAAGAAGCGCGTTGCCAATCTGGCAGCGCGCCTGCGCTGGATTCGCCCAGCAAGCTCGATCGCTAGGAGATAAGATGAATTTGAACTGTAAGACTTTTCTGATTCCGGTTGCGGTGACTCTGACCCTGTTGTTTGGCATGTCTGCATTCGCACAAGGGCCGGCGGACTTGACAGTGGCGAACCCGGCCGCGGCCACACCCGCTGCCGCCCTCCCGGCAAATCCAGTTCCACAGCTTGGCGGAGTCTCTGCCAATGGCGAAAGTTGGCGCGTCGGAATTTCGATTTACGGCTGGTTTCCGGCGACGCACGGAACCGTCGGCGTGCTCGGCCACGACGCCGGCGTGAGCGCCTCCTTCAGCGATATCTTTCATACCCTCAAAGGGATCATCCCGATCGCCGTGGAAGCCCAAAAAGGCCGCTTTCTCGTGACGGGAGATTATCTCTGGATGAGGCTGGGGTACGACAAGGGAATTCCTTTTAACGACCTGGCGCAGACCTCGATCAACCTGCACACAACGGAATCCATCTTCACCCCGAAGCTCGGATACCGGGTGTATGACGGCGAGCACCTCAAGATGGATGTCATGGGTGGAATTCGCTATTGGTACTTAAGCCAGAGCCTCACACTGCAACCGTCAGGCTTAAACTTTTCACGATCTGCCAACTGGGTGGATGGTCTGGGCGGCGCCAGGTTTCTGCTGCCCATGGGCGAAAAGGCGTCAGTCCTGATATCGGGTGACGCAGGCGCCGGCGGCGCGAACCTGGACTACCAGATCTTCGGCGTACTGAACTATCAATTCACCCCCAGGTGGGGTATTGGTTTGGGCTGGCGCTACCTGGATGTGGACTATCGTCCGAGCAACAAGCAGTTCGTTTACGACATGATCACGAATGGTCCGATTGCCGGAGTAATCTTCAACTTTGGCGGCAAGCCTCCAGTCCCTCCGACGGCATCGTGCTCGGCTTCGCCCACTGAAGTGTTCCCGGGCGATCCGGTCAACGCAACCATCAGCACCCAGAACTTCAATCCCAAGCGCACTCTCACGTACAAGTGGGGCGGTACGGGTGGAAAGGTCTCGGGCACGGGCACGACCGGAAGCGTTGATACGGGAGGTCTGGCGCCGGGCAGCTATACGGTCACGGCAACGGCCACCGACGAGAAACAAAAGAACAACAATGTCGCTTCGTGTAGCGCCGGCTTTACCGTAAAGGCGCGGCCGAACTATCCGCCGACGGCGAGTTGCTCAGCCAGCCCGAGTGCGATTGCCATCAATCAAAGCGCAACGGTTAGCATTACGGCCAGCAGTCCCGAGAGCCGTCCGTTGACCTACGCTTGGACTTCCACGGGCGGCCAGTTGAGCGGCAGCGGAACGTCAGCGACGCTTGTGGCGACCAATGCCGATGCGGGCAGCACCATCACCGTCACCGGAACCGCGACTGACGATCACAACCTCAGCACGAGCTGCACGGCGTCGGTTACGGTACCGCCAGTGCAAAAAGTGGCGGAAGTCGAGGATTGGGGCGAATGTACCTTCGAGAAGAACCCCAAAAAGCCGTGGCGTGTGGACAACGACTGTAAGGACGTGCTCGACAAACTCGCGTTGCGCATCCAGCAGATGCCGAATGGCAAGGTGGCCATCGTGGGCTACACCGACCAGGAAGAAGTGGTCAACGCCGAACAATTGGGCGCACAGCGCTCGGTCAACATCAAGTACTACATGACGACGGATGAGATCGGGCCCAAGGTGGATCCCACGCGTCTGGAGCCGCGCAAGGGCGGCACCAAGGGCAAGGTCGCTCACTTCTACTTTGTTCCCCAAGGAGCGACAATCTCGCAGGAAGAGTCGGTGACCGTAGACGAGACCGTCGTGCAAGGTCAGTCTCGGTCGGCAGCCGCTCCTGCTCCGAAGAAGAAGGCCAAGAAGGCTGCCGCAGCTTCCTCTGGCAACTAGCAGCGGACGATCACAAAAGGCCGGGGCCAACCATTCACGTGGTTGGCCTCTGGCCGGCAGTGAGGCGTCCATCGCCGAGGAAATCTGATAATCGTTAACTGATGGATTGTTTGCTTCGACGCCGCGCGATTCACACGGTATAGACAAAAGACCGTTCTCCGGGAACTTTGCAATGAGACTTGCCTTGGGGCTCGCGTGGCCGATAGCCGTTGTGGCATGTTCACTGCAACTGCTTTGCGCCCAGGACCTCGCTCCCCGCGCCTACGTCATCACGCCGCTACATGCCAACGCCGTCACCGTGACGTACGGCTTCTATGACGGCGCCCTGCTATTCAACGGGGTAGTACCCATTAGCAACGCGACTGGGAAGTACAACGTGCCGGTGCTGAGCTACTACCACTCGTTCAAGATGTTCGGACATTTCGCCAACATCACCGCGTCGCTGCCGTACGCAGTGGGCAACTTCACGGGAGATTTCAAATTGGTGCCGCAAGGCATTTACCGCTCCGGGCTGCTTGATTCGACCTACCGGCTGGCGGTGAACTTGAAGGGCGGGCCGCCTCTGGAAGCCCCCGAGTTCCACAAGTGGCATCAGAAGACGCTGATCGGCGTGAGCCTGAAGATATTAGCGCCAACCGGACAGTACGATGAGACCAAGCTGATCAACTGGGGCGCGAACCGATGGGCCTTCAAGCCCGAACTGGGATACTCGGAACGGTGGGGCAAGATCGTGCTGGATGCCTACGGCGGTGTCTGGTTTTATACGACCAATCCGAACTTCTTCGACCACAACAATTTCTTTCCCGGGACGGAGGCGCAGTCGCAGAAGCCCATCGGTACGTTCGAAGGTCACCTGAGCTACGACTGGAAGTTGAGGACCTGGGTATCGCTGGACGGCAATTTCTGGTACGGCGGAGTCACCAGCCTGAACGGCGTTGCCAACCTGGCATCCCGGCAAACCGGCTCGCGCATTGGCGTCACCGGTTCGGTCAGATTGGACAAGCACCAATCTATAAAAGTCAGCTACAGCAATGGTACCTATATTCGTTTTGGCGGCGACTACCAGAATGTATCTTTTGCCTGGCAGTATTCATGGATCGGCAGGCCGAAATAGAAATGTGTGACAGTTTGTTCGAGGGGGACCTATGACGAGCGGGAATTCCGTAACTAAAAACCGCAAGCAGAAAGCCAAGCACGAGCTTAGAGAGTTGCTTTTAATTTTCTTTTACTTGGCGTTCTTCTTTTGCGCTCTCGTCACCTACAGCATGCTCCTGCTGAACGAATATCACGTCAAATACTTAAACTATGCCTTTGCGCTCATTAATGCCTTGGTGATTACCAAGGTGGTCATGATCGGCGAATACGCCCATGTTGGTAAGAGGGGCGAGACCAAACCATTAGTTCTGTCAGCGATTTGGAAGGCCTTCATATTTACGCTCTTGGTTTTCGCCTTTCACGTGGTCGAGGAAGTGATCAAACGGCTGATCCATGGAGACGCCATGGCAGAAGCTTCGCGGAACATCCGTTTCGATGAACTCGCCGGACGCTGCATCGTGGTGTTTTGCGTTTTCATTCCCTTCTTTGCGTTCCGGGAATTCCGTCGGGTGATGGGCGAGGAGGAATTTAAAGCCCTGGTCTTTGGGACTGCCAAGACCGACGCCCCTGCCGTTCCCAGCAAGAACTGACAGACCAAGTCCGCTTGGAGTGACCAGTGAAAACAAGAACGCTGGAGTCATTGTCGTCGGCGATCGAGATTGCGACCGGCCTGGCCTTGCTGGTCGTGCCCGAGTTGGTCGCCCGTGTGCTATTAGGCGCTGGCCTTTCAGACGGCGGCATCGCGGTGGCACGGCTCGCCGGGTGTGGGCTGCTCGCGCTGGGCCTGGCGTGTTGGCCGGGCCGCATTGAGCCTGCCTCACAGGCCACTCGGGCATTGTTCACCTATAACCTGCTTGCGGGACTCTATCTTGGCTATCTCCGAGCCGGTGGAGGGTTTGTCAGCTTCCTGCTCTGGCCTGCGTGCGTTCTGCATGTCGTGCTGGCGATCCTGCTGGCGCGCCCGGCCTATCGGACGTTTCGTTAGGTATGGCTGGATGCCCAAGATTCGCGCCGGGAATTCGGCGCAGACCTGGGACCGATATCCCCGGACGTAACTCCTGGAGTGGATTCGATCCAGGGTTCCCTGGAGGAAACTTGCACAACAATCTTAAAGTCGCTGTATATTGTTGCGCCATAAAGAACCGAATCGTAGTTCCAGTACGATCGTCCGCCGCGAATGATGACGACTGACCCGAGGTGTTACCCTTGGGTTCCTTTGCAAACCACTTCGGAGGAGCAGCCATGTCGCGACTTGGAAAAGGCCTGCTGATTGGGTTTATCGCGCTACTGGTGTTGCTGGTGATGGGCATCACCTTCACCGTTGGGTGGAGGCCGTTTTTCGGGCCGAGAGCGCGTCCGCTGGCCAGCCGTACGTTCGAGCGAACACCGCAACGGTTGGAACGAGGGCGGTATATCGCGACCGCCCTGTCGGGCTGCATCTACTGCCATTCTCCGCATGAGTGGGCCGCTCCAGGAACTCCCTTCGTAGCCGACATGGAAGGAGCGGGCGAGGTTGAGCCTTACTCCGATCTTCCAGGAAGAATCGTTGCGCCCAACCTGACGCCCGATCCCGCGACCGGGGCCGGCACCTGGTCCGACGACCAACTGGCGCGCGCCATTCGCGAGGGAATCGGACATGACGGCCGGGCGCTTTTTCCCCTGATGCCCTACAGCCGTTTCCGGGACATGTCGGATGAGGACCTGGCGTCGGTCATTGTTTATTTGCGGTCGCTGCCGGCGGTACGGCATGAGTTGCCCAGGACGGAGATCATCTTTCCGGTGAAGTATTTGATCCGCAGTGTGCCGGAACCGCTGACTGCGCCGGTCAACAACGATGCGATCGCGGGCGATCCGGTGAAGTTCGGAGCGCACCTGGTGAACCTGGCAGGATGCGGCGACTGTCACACCGCGCAGGTGCAGGGGAAGAACGTGCCTGGCATGGACTTTGCGGGGGGTATGCCCTTGGCCGGGCCATGGGGGAATGTCGCCAGTGGAAACCTGACGCCCGATGCCACGGGCATCATTTATTACGATGCGGAATTTCTACGGAAGGTCATTCGCACCGGAGAGGTGAATGGACAGAAACTCAACCCGGTCATGCCGTTCATGGTTTACAGAAATCTGAATGACAGTGATTTGAGCTCCATATTTGCCTACCTGCACACGCTGCAGCCGATCAAGCATCACGTGAGCAACGCCGAGCCGGTCACCGACTGCAAGTTGTGCCGGCAGCGACACGGGGGCGGGGAGAAGAACTAGACCGGTGTCGCGGTCAGAAGCTATCGCATCAACGGTGGCGCAGCGAAAACCGAGTTCCCTCAGTGGCTAAAGCCCTTTTCAGGCGGCTCGTAACGGCACAGCTGAAGCTGTGCCCCTTCCAACCCGGTTTACGAGATTGCCGTCAGTGGAAATCGACCTCCGACACCCAGGTCGTCCACACGTAAGGGGCGGGGTTGGCTGCGTACTGGCCGTAGATCCAAACCTTCGTGGTGTCCACCGCATCGGTCTGAGCGCTCAGGTTGGTACCGAACGAGACCGTATTCGAGGTGACGCTGCCGGTGATTACGGCGCTTCCGGACTTCAGCAGCGTGGCTGTACTCATGGTGGACGAGCCTGCCGGCACTACCCGCACGTAGTGTGACAAGTATTCCGCTGCGGACCCCTGCCCATAGAAGAAGTAGGCATTCCCGGTGGCGTCCACCACCGGAGTGGCGAAGGTCATTTGACTCGTACCTGTGCTGTCGTACACGGTTCCGCTGGCGCTGACGGTCATGCTGGATACGGGAATCTTGAACCAGTAGAATCCGGTGTTGCCGTTGACGGAGCCAATGTCGCTTCCTACCGCCGCCCAAATATTGCCACTGAGATCGATTACTGGACTAATGTCGCGGCCCACCTCCCAGTTTCTGAGGTAAATGCCCTGCCCTCCCGGCTGGGCAGTGGAGGAGTTGGGGGGATTGAAGCTGTCCATGTAATAGGTGAATGCAGTTGAGATCGCGGTCACCGACGAACTCAGGACCGGTTTGCTGGCAGTCGGCCACGTCCACTGGCGGGAATTCAGAATGAGCGGCGTGCCGGTGGAGTTCTGCAAACCAGGCCGGGACATGATCACTGCTGGGTCGGTGGCCGCAAGCGGCGTCCTGAAATTGGTGGACGCAGTGTAGCGTCCCTCTGACGGCAGATCGGCACTCACCATGTTCGCCAGGTTTATATTGCCGCCGCCCGTCCAAGTCACGTCCGCGATGGGTATCGCAAAGCAGCGAGAACCCGCTGGAGTGACCGTGCTGAGTTGCTCACAGATATAAACGCCGTGGTAGTCGTAGCCGACGGTCATGACCCAGTCGCCGCAATGGCCGCTGAGATTCACCGCCTTCCACTGCGTGGGGTCATCCATGGCGGAGACGGCGAAAAGATCGCCGCAGGTGCCGGCATTGATCGAGTCCACCACATAATAACGGTGCGACAGAATGTCGTAGGTGGCACGGGGATTGGTGACATTGGCGTCCTGAATGCCGCTGATTCCTGCATTTGCCCAGAATGTTGCCGCGTCCTGCAGGGCTTGAATCGCCGTGCCGTTGCGATTGAGCACGGTCAGTCCTTGACGGTTGAACAAGGCAAGGTAACTGGGGCCGACGCCGATTCCCGGGTCGGGATGATCGAGGCAGCCTTGCGGCGAGGTGGTGCTGCAGCTCCGGGTGTCACCCGCAAATGAGCTGACGATGGTTACTTGTCCGGTGGGTGGAGGCGGTGGAGGCGGCGTGGTGTTGGAACTTGAACCGCCTCCGCAAGATGCACACAACAGGGTCACGGCTACCGCGAATGGTAATAGATACTTGACGTTCATGGATCTCCTGGCAGACGGCTACCGTGGCGGGAGATAAATCAGTGCGCAGTGTTGAAACGCGAATGCAGTGCCTTAGTTGCGGCCCAACATCGGATGAGTTCTGCAAATTATCGCCGCGATTGACGCTGCCGTGCAACTCTCGACCCCGGCCAGGGGCCGGGATTCACCAGACATTCATCAGTTCGGCCCGGAGGACGACGGAGCGACGGGAGCGGGCATGCCCGTGGGTGGTTTCATCAGGCCGAGGTTGGTGAGATACGCGATGGTGCGCTGGGCCGCTCCGTCGAACACCAGTTGGCAGTTGATGAATTGCGTGTTCTCCCACATTACGTCGCCGCCCCCGTACACGATCTTGCACTCGGTGAAGATGCAGTTCAGGTAACGCTTGCCATCCATATAGATGGTTTCGCCTTTAGGGGCCCACTTCTCGATTACCTGCATGAGTGCATCTCCTGGGGTGCGTGCGTCGGCTGCATTGACTCACGAATCGTGCGGCAGCTCTGCCCTGATTCTATAGGGATGTGCAGCGCGAGTCCGCAGGCGTGTGGCTGGTGCCGCAAAAACCAAACCGGCCGCGCTTGCGACCGGTTCGGCTCGAACTCGAAGCTGTGAATTCTACGGCTGCGGAGGATGAAGTGTCTGCAGCTTCTGCGCCGCGAGTTGTCCCACCGCGCCAGTCGGGTCGGCCTTCTGCATCTGCTCGTAGAGTTTGCGCGCCTCCAGCGGCTGGTGATTGGCTTCATACAGGTTCGCCAATTCGAACTGCGCGGTGGTCGCGCCCACCGAAGTCGTTGGATTTGCGATCAGGCTCTTATAGAGTTCGATCGCCTGCGGTGTCTTGCCCGCGTCCTGGTCCATCGACGCCAGCGCGAGTTTGGCCAGGCTGGCGACTTCCTTGTCGCGGCTGCCGGCAACGTCTTGCAATTGCTTCTCAGCGCCAGCACGGTCGCCCAGGTCATGCAGAGTGATGCCCGCGAAGTAGCGGGCCAACCGGCCGTTGCGGGTGAACGAATACTTGTCGGCAATGCGGGTGAAGTCAGCATTGGCTGCCTTGGCGCGGTCGGCCGAAGACCCATAGCTCAACACTTCGGTGCTGGCAGGCTCGCCGGCGGCACGGATGGGAGCGTTGTACTTTTGCAAGGCGCCGGAAAGCTCGTCGTTGGCCTGCTGGTTGCGATAGTTCACGAAGGCCCAGATGCCCAGCACCGCGGCGGCCACGATGGCCACGACGATGGCGGCGGCATACAGCTTGGAGCGGTGCTCGACGGCCCAGGAAATGGTCTCGGCGGTGCTTTCGGCGAAGGCGTTCTGTTTCAGTTGGTGTCTTGTATAACTGCGCACGGTTGGTCCTTAGTTGATCTGCCACTAGGCGGGAAACTCTAAGTCTAACAAGTCCATGATTCGAGGGTCAAACGGCCTGAGGGATCGCCACTGGAACCGTCGGCCACCTTACTATCACCAGATGCCGTGACGCCCGCACTTGGAGGGCTTCCGGCGCGTCTGGTGTGATGAGCAAGGTCTGGAGGAAGCTCCGCATGATCCGGCTCAAGTACGCGCTTCTCGCGTTCGGCTTGCTGTTCTCGGCCGTCGCCCTTGTGGGGCAGCAGGACCGCCCCGGCTTTAAAGACCCGCCGCTGTTTAACCGCCTGCCGCACTACTTCCTCACCGAGGGCGGGGCCTTCGAAGAGAAACAGTTCGACGGCTTCGAATTCCGCGTGAAGAAAGGCAACAGTTGGGAGCCCCAGCGCGTTGAGGGACACTGGACGCGTTACCTGTACTCGTTCGACGGCAGCGGAGCCGCCGCCAGCCCGGTGCAGATCATGCGCAACTACCAGAACGCGGCCACCAAACTCGGCGGCAAGGTCGTCTACGACAACGGCGAGGTCAGCACCATTCTGGTCTCGCGCAATGGCGTCGATACATGGGTCTCCGTCGAGCCCTACGGCGAAACCTACACTCTCGTCATCGTCGAGAAGCAGGCCATGCAGCAGGAGATCGTGGCCGATGCCGCGGCGCTGAAGGGCGGTCTCGCCCAGGACGGCCACATCGTTGTGCCCGGCATCTTCTTCGACTTCGGCAAGTCCGAGGTGAAGCCCGAATCCGAGGCTGCGCTCAAGGAGATTGCCAAGATGCTGCAGGCCAATCCCGCAGTCAAGGTCTGGGTGGTGGGCCACACCGATTACGTTGGCCCGGCCGAGGCCAACGTCACGTTATCGAACGCGCGCGCTGCGGCGGTCATCCGCGTGCTCACCACTCAAATGGGTATCGACTCGAAGCGGCTTGCTCCCTACGGCAACGGTCCATACGCGCCCGTGGCATCGAATAAAATCGATGAAGGCCGTGTCCGCAATAGGCGGGTCGAGTTGGTCGAGCAGCCGTAAACGTGGCCCGTCAGCGCTACCAAACGTTCCCCGCTCCCGGCGTGTAACTGGCAGCCGAGACTGCGTTGGCGATCACGGTGTCGGCCTGCACTACTCCACTGCAGCGCAGCGTGGCCGCATTCACTTCCACCTGCGAGCCGTTGATCTCAACGATGGCAGCCTGCAACACCAGTTTGCCGGGAGTACTGACCGTGACCTTGCCGTTCTCCAGACGGATCGAGTTCCCGCTGGTGTCCTCGATCAGGATGGCCGCTGCACCATCTTGCAGCGTGACGCGCTGTCCCGCCGCGGTTTCGATGATGAGCTGCTCGTGGCCACTTACAGTTGCGCGGCGGCAGCATGCCGGTTGCTTTTGAATCGCCATTCTCCCCACCTCCGAGCGGAACGGTATCGCACCAACCCGGCCGACGCAACAAAAAGTGGTCCTCGAGCCTGAGGGCTGGGGCTTGCGCGCAGCCGCGTCCACAGCGATTCACAGAATTTTTTTAGTGACTCCTGTCACAATTTCCCATTTTGGGCATACAATCCCCACACGACTCTGCTGGGGCGAGGAAGACCGTGGCGGCGGCCGAGTATAGAGCTCTTATCGGCAGCCGGCCCGTGGTTTGCTGAAATTCGATCTACTTTCCGCACTGCGCATTCCCTTGACCGGCGCGGACAGGTCGCTTTCACGGCAGGCTCCCCAGGAACGTCGGCGGCAGAACGTTTCACCCCGGGGGATTGCGTCATGTTCGCTCAGCCAGCCTGGTACCGTCCTGTTGTTCGAGTTCTACTGATGGCTGCAGCCCTGATGGTGCCGGTCGCGTGGGCGCAGAACCAGTCCCTCGATACGCCGAACATCGTGCCGCGCCATGACGCCAAGATAACGTCCTACGTGCCAGCAGGCGTGACGCTTCCGGCACTACGACCCCGCCCGATGCGCGTGGACGTCAACCTTGTCCTGGTGCCGGTCACGGTGGTGGATGTCCTGAATCGGCCGGTGATCGATCTTCCCCTGCAGAACTTCTCGCTCCTCGAAGGCGGAATCCCACAGAAGATCCAATTCTTTTCCCGCGAAGACGCGCCCATCTCGGTGGCGCTCATTCTCGACTTCAGCGGCAGCATGCGCGACAAGATCGAATACGAGCTCGAAGCCGTCGACCAGTTCTTTCAGAATGCCAATCCCGCTGATGACTACTATGTGATCACCGTCTCCGACCGTCCCACCCTGGTGGCTGACTCTGCGCAATCGCTGAACGCCATCCAGGCCAGCTTGTCGGCCATTGAGCCCCACGGCATGACTGCGCTCTACGACTCGATTTACCTCGGCGTGAACAAGCTGCGCTCGGCGCGCTTCAGCAGGCGCGCCATGGTCATCGTCTCCGACGGCGGCGACAACAGCAGCCGCTACAACCTCAAGGAGATCAAGTCGGTGCTTTCGGAATCCGACGTGCTGACTTATTCCATCGGCATCTTCGACGACCTGCCGATTCCCTTGTTCAAGACGATCGAAGAGCGCATGGGCCGCAAGTGGCTCGACGACGTCACTCGCGTCAGCGGAGGCCGCGACATTCCCGCTGACGATCGCAGAAAGATTCCCGAGATCGCGGCGATCATCAGCCGCGAGCTGCGCACCCAATACGTGCTCGGATACCGTCCCACCGACCCCAATTACGACGGCAAGTGGCGCAAGATTTCGGTGAAGCTCGCCGACAACGCCGGCCACATGCACGTGCACTTCAAAGAAGGATATGTAGCACCGGAGCCGTGAGGGCAGTGCTTGCATCCCGATCCAGTCACATCCCCGCGTGACCCTGCTCACGGCGCTGGCGTCGGGATTGCGTTCCCATAGGGTCGCGCAGGAGTAGCATGTAAATCGGCGCACGGTCCGCGATCTTCGCTACCATCATTCGTAGGTAACGCGTCTTTCCAGAGATCGCGGGAGAGACGCAGCGCCACGCGCTGAATATCTAGGCCGTTGTGACAGGAGACAGTTATGAGTACTTTGACCGTCATGAGTGAGCAAGAAGAGCGAGTGCAGGAAGTCAGCGAGTACTTCGCCAGCCCGCGCTTTAAGGGAATCATCCGCCTGTATTCGCCCCGCCAAGTGGTCGAGCAGCGCGGCACTATCGCGACCGACTATCCCATCGCGCGCCAGGCCGCCGAAGGTTTTTATGCGCGGCTGAGGGAATTGTTCAAAGTCGGCAAGTCGATCACGACCTTCGGCCCGTATTCGCCTGGACAGGCAGTGACCATCAAGCGGCTCGGCATCGAGGGTATCTATCTCGGAGGCTGGGCGACCTCGGCCAAGGGAAGCATCACGGAAGACCCGGGCGCCGATCTTGCCAGCTATCCGCTGAGCCAGGTGCCCGATGAGGCTGCGTCGATCGTGCGCGCGCTGCTGACAGCCGATCGCAACCAGCATTTCGCGCGCTCGCGCATGACAGAGGAACAACGCGCCGCCGCTCCAGAGCATGACTATCGCCCGTTCATCATCGCCGACGCCGATACCGGACACGGCGGAGACGCGCACGTGCGCAACCTGATTCGCCGCTTCGTCGAAGTGGGCGTGCCGGGATATCACATCGAAGACCAGAAGCCCGGCGTGAAGAAGTGCGGACACCAGGGCGGCAAGGTGCTGGTGTCGGAGAACGAACAGATCCTGCGCCTCAACGCCGCGCGTTTTCAGCTCGATGTCATGCGGGTGCCCGGCATCATCGTGGCCCGCACCGACGCCGAGGCGGCGAGCCTGCTCGATGGCTGCGCCGACGAGCGCGATCAGCCGTTCATCCTGGGCGTGACCAACCTCGATGTTCCAAGCTACAAAGCCGTGTTCCTCGCGATCCAGCGCAAATTCCATGACGCCGGAGTCGATGAGGTGCGCGGACACATGATGTTCGCCACGTCGGACGCGGAGTATGCCGCTGCCAACGTGTGGCTCGATCAGGCCGGACTGTCACCGGTCATTCGCGATGCTGCTGAAGGCTTCAGGAAGAGCGCGGATGGGTTCGTAGAGGCCGCACTCGACAAAGTCGTCGGACGCTGTCTCGACAAGTGGCAGGAAGCGGCGGACCTGAAGACCTATCGCATGGCGGTGGCTGAGGAGATTGTGTTCCGCATCAGCCAGGGCGAGTCGTTCGAGCTGAATGCCGAGGAGTGGCTGGAGTTCTCCAAGCGGGCATCTTGGTATGCCGCGCGCGAGAAAGCCCGCACTATGGAAATCGATGTGCCGTGGAGCAGCGATCTGGCCAAGACGCCAGAGGGCTATTTCCAGGTGCAGGGTGGCCTGGAGTACGCCATCGCCAAGTCTCTGGCCGTCGCGCCTTTCGCCGACATCCTTTGGATGGAGACGGCGACCGCCAATCTGCACGAGGCGAAAGAGTTTGCCGAGGCCATTCATGCGCAGTTCCCGGGCGCGATGCTGGCGTACAACCTGTCACCTTCGTTTAACTGGGACACCACCGGCATGACCGACGAGCAGATGAAGCGCTTCCCCGAAGAGTTGGGCAAGCTGGGCTTCGTCTTCAACTTCATTACCTATGGCGGCCATCAGATCGATGGACTCGCCGCCGAGGACTTCGCGACAGCGCTACGGCAAGATGGCATGTTGTCGCTGGCCCGCCTGCAGCGCAAGTTGCGGCTGATCGAGTCGCCGTATCGCACGCCGCAGACACTGGTCGGCGGTCCGCGATTGGATGCGGCGCTGGTAGCGGCTTCCGGACGCACCGCCACGACCAAGGCCATGGGCAAGGGATCGACGCAGCATCAGCACTTGATCCAGACAGAATTTCCGCCCAAGGTACTGGAAGAATGGTTGCAGATCTGGGCCGAGCAGAATAATCTGCCGCCGAAGTTCCGCGCGCAGTTGCGTCCACTGGCGGCAGGGTCGGACTTCCTGGAATTGAGCATCATGAACGATGCGAAAGACAAGGCCGCGAACCTTATCTTCGCGGATGTTCAGGACCGGCATGGCTACAAGCTGCTGTCGATTCGCGACATGAATACCTACGATCCATCACTGCAGAAAAAGCGGCTGATGACCATCGCGCACGTGTTCCTGCTGCATCGCTACAAGGCCGGATTGGTGCACTACCTGAGTCCCACCGAAGACAACCAACACCAGGCGCAGAAGATGAAGCGGCTGGGCATCTTCAGCAAGGTCGATACCGAAGGGCAGCTGATCATCGTGGCCAGCGTGAATGCAGCGCGGATCGCGGAGTTGCTGAATCCCGATCGCGTGGTGCTGAAGAAGCTGATAACGAAGACGGAGTAGAAGCAACCGTATCGCGAACGCGGCACTCAAGTAGAGGAAGCTTGATTGAGGCGCCCGGCGTGTCTTCACTCCTGGACTTATTTTAGGCCAAGCTCGCCATCGTACTGCCTGATAACCGCATAGCACTCGCAGGCGGAGTCTTCGAGTTTCTTGCGGTTCACGATCTTCACTGCGCCACGGGTGTACTCGATGATCTTCTTCCTCTGCAAAACACCAGCCGCCACGCTCACGGTGGGCCTATCTGTCCCTAGCATCGTTGCGAGAAAATCATGAGTGATGGGCAGCGACCCTGAATCCACTCGATCCTGAGTCATTAGCAACCACCGCGCAAGGCGCTGCCCAATATCGTGCAGTCGATTACACGCGGCTGTTTGTGCAACCTGCATGCCCCGGATTGCCACATAGCGGCTCAACATCAATTGCAGGTGTGGAGCGGACGACTCCAAAATGTTTTGCAAAGCTCCGGCCTCTACCCGAAACCCATCCCCGGTGATTTGTACCACCGCTTGAAGCGGGCTCCTGCCCAGGCCAACAGCCGCGAGCGTTCCTGTGAAGCCCTCATTTCCAACGATGCCAGCTTCGGCCGTCGTTCCGTCTTTCATTACGACTACAAGAGAAATCAAACCTCGATTCGGGAAATAGGCAAATTCCAGCTTCCCACCCGCCTCGTGGAGAACCAGATGGTTTGGCAAGCTGACGTATTCGAGATGAGGACGAAGTGAGCCGTAGTCCCTATCGGAGATCGATAAAAGGATTATGTTACTGACTGGGTTCGCAGCGGCATTAGTCCGCTCGCCGGACCGCACGACTTGGAGATTTTTGCGCGCCACAAACCAGAACCGAAAACCATCCCATACGGGAGAGTGAGCTAGTCGTGGCATGCGAAACAGGAATCCTACTTATTCGCTCCACTCGGAAAATTGTACAGTGCCCCGCCCAACACTTCTGTAGGGTGCCCTACATTGGCTTTACTGCTGGAACGCACAAACATCGCGACGCATGCAACGTGACCCACACGTCAGCGATGCCGCTATTTCAAGGACGGCTTCCAAATCGGGCGAGCTAACGAAAATCTTCTGCGTATGTTTGATGCCCAACAGACCGTCAAAAATGGCATGTGATATTAGTGCAACAGGGGAAACTGATGGGTCCCGTGTTTATCGCGGGGATTATGGTAACCACAGGCTCCATTCTGTTTCAGCGCCCCCAAGAAGTCTAATGTTGAAGCGCAAGCGCTGCTCCTCTTCAGGTGTCAAATGAACGCCAGGGGCATTCCAACCCGTAGCCAGGGCCGTGCAGCCGAACGGGTTCCGTCGGCTGATTCGTCACGATCCGCAAAGTTCGCCACCGGCGAAATTGCAAAGGCTTCTCGGCTTCAAACGCCCAAGCCGCAACCCAAAAACGGCGAAACGGTTTTCGATCCCAAGGCCTTTCTCGCCAAGGCCGGGTTGGGCAGAAAAATTGTCGATCTGAATAAGAATGAGGCAGCCTTCGTGCAAGGCGACCCTGCCGACGCCATTTATTACGTGCAGAAGGGCCGTTTGAGAGTCACTGTGACCTCCGCGAACGGAAAAGAAGCCACGATCACGTTGGTGGGCGCCGGGGAATTCCTGGGAGAGAACTGCATGGTGTCAGCACATCCTGTTCGACTCGCGACTGCCACGGCGATGACCGAGTGTGCACTGCTCAGGATCAGCAAGGCGGAAATGGTGCGCGTACTCCACCATGAGCCCGAATTGTCTACGATGTTCGTCTCCTTTCTTCTCACACGGAACGCCCGCATCCAGGCGGACCTGGTCGATCAGCTTTTCAATTCCAGCGAAAAACGGCTGGCGAGGATTTTGTTGTTGCTAGCGCAGTTCGGCAAGGAGAGCAAACCCGAGACGGTGGTTCCCAAGATCAGCCAGGAGCTTTTGGCGGAGATGATTGGCACGACCCGATCCCGAGTGAGTTTTTTCATGAATCGTTTCAGAAAACTGGGCTTCGTCGAATACAACGGCGAGATTCGGGTCCACAACTCCCTCCTAAATATCTTTCTGCAGGAATAAGTCGGTGCAGTTTGCCGAACTTACGATTTTCGCTCGGAGCACTGTCGGTGCGGCAGCGAGGCGTGCGCTCAACCAGGATGCCGAACTGAACGCTTCTACCGGCGCAAACTCTCTGGTGGATGCCGCTCAAATCCCCACTTTGCAATCCAGGGACAGGTCAGAACCGCAATAATCTTCGGCACCTTTTTGCTGTGATGTGCAGTGTTGCTCCGACCTCACGATCACCGGGTGTGAGGATTAGGTTGCACTGAACGCGACACGTTCAAGGGATCGGCAACTGAATCAAATCAGCCTGTACTCGGGAGATCGACGCATGATTAAGAAACTCAACCTCACCATGGGATGCCTCGCGCTTCTCGCCTCATTTGCTAGCGTTGCACGGGCGGACGCGATCAGCTTTAGCCTACTGTTTTCCCCAACGCCGGTGCACGCTGGCGCTGTTTGGCACCGGCATTCTCGGGCTGGCAATAGCGATTCGTCGCAAACTCACCTAGTTTTACGGGGCAGCGCCGCGTAAAAATGTGCGGATTGAGCGCCGGAGCAGAACCACTCCGGCGCTCTTGTTGTTGCTTGGCTTCTCAGGTTGGCGACGCGCTGGCAGGCACCAGTCCCGACTTGCGGGGACGAAAGAGCTTTTCCCAACTCGTCGCGGCGCCCCGTCACCATCACACAACATCGTGTCCTACGCCCTTTCGCGCCCGGCCCGCCCGCGCGAAAGACAGCGACAGTGAGGGAAGGGATTAGTGTCTCTAGCCCATCCGCGCCACGGCGTGGAAAATGATTGCTCGCTGAAAACTTTGAATGCGAACCAATTTCAGGTTCCTCGTGACGATGCCCGCCATCCGGAAGGCTCTGTTTCGCGTCAGTTGGATTTCAAAAATCCGTCGAAGCAGCCCACCTAACTCCAATGGTATGAAATGGATAGCCATAACTAGCTTAAGAATCAATGATGTAGTAGGAATTTTTGTCTAACTAGCTGATTCTAAACAATCGCGTAAAAAAACAATTGCGGTAAACTCGCATAATTGCCACACCGTGCGGCATTTCCACCACCCCCGAGCTGGTCCTATCCCCGATGTACGCGTACGTCGGGAACCTGCGTAGCTCGAGCAGAATTCGTACCGACTGCGTGTCCTCCGTCACAAAGCACTGCTCCCTCACCATGCTAGAATCCCCGCGAATCGGGTGCCCATTGTGTCGTCCCCATCGTCCTCTACTTCGGTAACCGAGTCCGTCGTGAGTTTTCTGGAGAAGATTCCTCCCTTCCAGTTTCTTCCGGCGCCGGAAATTCGCTCGCTGGCGCGCTCCATGACGCTGGAGTACTTCCCCAAGGACGAAGTCATCATTGCAGCCGGCCATCGCGCCTCCGAATCCCTCTACATCGTGCAGAAGGGAGCGGTGAAGCTGGGCATCCGGACCAACGTTGGCAAAGAACTGGTGCTCGACATGCGCAGCGAAGGCGAGGTGTTCGGCCTGCTCTCCCTGATGGGGCGCGACGTCGCCCGCCTCGACGTGGTCGCGCTCGAAGACACGCTCTGCTACAGCATTCCCTCGAAATACGTAGAGGACTTGGTCGCCCGCCATAAAGAGGTCGCCGACTACCTGTTCCGCACCTCGGTCACGCGCTACATGGACCGCTCCCTGACCGAACTCCGCACCCAGGTCAACCTGATGGGGAGCACCGAGCAATTGTTGTACTCGTTGGCCGTCGGCGATGTGGCTAGGCATGGTGCGGTGGTGTGCGCGGAGACGACATCGATTCGCGATGCCGCTCAGTTGATTTCGGAGGGGCGCACGGGTTCCCTATTCGTCGTCGATGCCGAGGGCCGAGCAATTGGAGCGGTCACCGATCGCGACTTCGCGAAGAAAGTTGTCGCGGGGGGAGTCGCGACCGATCTTCCCGTCACGAAAATCATGACCACCCCAGTGATCGCGGTGGAAAGCAGCGCGCGCATTTTCGAGGCGCTGCTCATCATGCTGGGCCGCAACATTCACCACATCCTGGTGACGGAACAGGGCAAGCCGAAAAGCGTGCTGACCAGCCACGATCTGATGCTGTTGCAGGGCAAGTCGCCGCTGAGCCTGGCGCGGCACATCGAGCAGCAGCAGTCGATCGAAGATCTGGCGGTCGCGCAAAAACGCATTGGCGACCTGCTTCCTCTGCTGATGCGGGAAGGTGCGCGCGCCAGCCACATCACGCGCGTCGTCGCGGAATTGAACGATCGCCTGATGGCGAAGATCATGGAATTGGCCGAGGTCAAGTTGGGGCCTCCGCCGGTGCCGTACTGCTGGGTGGTGATGGGCAGCGAAGGACGGCGCGAGCAGACTTTCAAGACCGATCAGGACAACGCTCTCATCTACGCCGATCCCGAGGACAAAAATCGCGTGGCCGCCAGCCAGTACTTCGAGGCGCTGGCCGGGTTTGCGCAAGAGGCGCTGGAGCGCTGCGGCTATCCGCCATGTCCGGGTGGATGGATGGCCAGCAATCCGCGTTGGAGGCTTCCCGTATCGGCGTGGCAGGAGTTGTTTGCCCGATGGATCGACGAAGCGGAATATCACGCGGTCGAGAACGCGCTCATCTTATTAGATATGCGTCCGGTGGCGGGCGATTTCAGCTTGTATGAACAGCTCGCCTCGCGCAACGCGGAACACCTGAAGACCGCCAGCTTTTTCAAGTCGATCCTCGCCCTCATCTCGATTGGACGCAAGCCGCCGCTGGGTTTCTTCCGTACCTTCGTAGTCGAGCGCAGCGGCGAACACAAGGAAGAGTTGGACATCAAGGAATACGGCACCGGACCGATCGTCGAGGCGGCGCGCGTGTTTGCCGTCGATGCCGGAGTGTCGCAGACGAATACGGTGGACCGTCTCGCGGCACTGCAAGCCGCAGGCTATCTGGATACAAAGGTGCTTACGGAACTGGGTGAAGCCTTCGAGTTCCTCACTCTGCTGCGCCTGGAAAATCAGTTGCAGCAGGCGCGCGCGAGCCAGCCGCTAAGCAACCACGTCAGCCCACGCGAGCTGACTGCGCTACAGAAGAGCCTGTTGCGCGAAGCCTTCCACGTGGTAGCGCGCGTGCAATCGCTGGTTGACGACCGCTTCCGGACCGCAGTCTGGGCGCAACTGCAAAAGTAAGATGCCAGACTGGTTCAAGTTCGGTCGTCAAACGGAGAACCCCGATTCACGCTTTCCAAAAGACGCCTCGCTGCACGACGTGCGCTATGCGGTGGTCGACACCGAGCTGACTTCGCTCGACACCCGCAGCAACCGTCTAATTTCCATCGGAGCGATCACGATGGACGGCACCAAGATCCGTTTCGGCGAGCAGTTCTACCGAGTGGTGAATCCCGGCGTCCACGTACCGGCGGCTGGCGTGCTGGTGCATAACCTGCGGCCTAAAGATGTGGAGCAAGGTGTCCCGCCGGCGGACGCGCTGGCGGAATTGCGGCAATTCATCGAGGGCAAAGTAGTGGTGGGACACTTCGTGCACATCGACCTGAACGTCCTGCGCAAAGAGCTGGGCGACGAGCAGCATCAGTTAAGCAACCCAGCAATCGACACCGCGCGGGTGCACCGTTGGCTGCTGCAGAACGGGCCGTGGAAAGAGGACTTAGTGCAGCAAATGGAGAACATCAGCCTGGCCGCGCTGGCCGGAGTTTATAACCTCGATTTCCACGAGGCGCACCACGCGCTCGAAGATGCGTTCGTCACCGCCCGCCTGTGGCAGAAACAGATCTCGCGGCTGGAGGACCTGAAGATTTGCAGCCTAAGTGATGTGTTGCGGGTCGCCAAGGTGTGAGAGAGACTGTCTGCGTGCGAACATCTGCCGCCCCTTCCGAGACTCGAACTGTTTTCCCAGCTTACCCAGCACCCCGCCTTCGGCTGCGTGCTGGGCTATGATATATCGCCCCGGCTGGCTTCCTGTTGGCGTGTACCACCGTTGCAACCCAAGCTGGACTCGGCACTCCTGCGTTACTCTACCGATACAATTCACGGAAATAGCAATTGCGAAACCGTTTTACTCCCCTTGCCCATTCCCCACGGACAGCGTAGGCACTCCGTTCTTGCGCATGAGACCGTTCAGCGCGGGAACGTCGGTCGTCTGAATCTGCTGCCACTGCGCCAACTGCGCAGTCAGTCGCGAGTGCAGGTCGTCATAGACCAGCAACTGCTGCGCCGTGGGTGTTTGATCGACGCTCTGAATCAGGTCGTTGAAGCTGGCGTACTGCTCGTCGAGCATATTGGGATAGCGCAGGTTGTCTTCCGTACTCTTGACCTTCGTGTTGATCAGTTTCTCCTCGACCGGGGTCATCTTCTGGTCGAGCGATTTGGCCGCGGTAATCACTTCGCTGTTGGGAGTTCCCGCCGCGGTCCATTTCTGTAGGGTTTCCAGGTTCGTGCGCAGTCCGCGAATCTGGTTGACGGCGCGATGCAGCGCATCGATGTCAGCCTGCGTCTTGTAGGCAAGTTCGATCTGCTGCTGTAAGCCCGCGGCGGTCACCTGGTTCTGAATGCGGGGATCGATCACGACGTCCAGGGGCGTGGTCTGGGTTTTTCCCTTAACGGTGAGCTTGACCGGGTAGGTGCCAGGAAGCACCAACGGACCGCGCGGCGGATCGCCCACGTAGAACGCTCCGGGAATTTGTACCGGGCCATCCGTGCGGAAGTCCCATGCGAAGCGATTCATGCCCGCGTCGGCGGGAAGAAGATTGGCCGGCTTTTCCTGGTCGGGCCACTCGGGCGGCTGTTCCTGTTTGTTCTCCTCCAGATTTGAAAGCTTACGCATCAGCTTGCCCTGCGCGTCAGTGATTTCAATCGTGATCTCTTCTTTCGCCGCCGGCTTGGACTTCAAATAGTAATAAAGGATGGCGCCCTTGGGAGGGTTATCGCCGACGGGGCGTCTGCGCTCAACCTGATCCGGGAAGTGCAAGCGCGTCGCGGTGGCGGGTTGATAGAGGTGGAAATCGTCAGCCGCGATGCCGGAACTGGCCTGCCGCAGCGGGCTCACGTCGTCGAGAATCCAGAACGCCCGGCCGTGAGTAGCGGCAACCAGGTCGTTGTCCTTCACCGCCAGATCGTGCACCGGCGAAGTCGGCAGATTGAGTTGCAGGGACTGCCAATGCGCGCCATCGTCGATAGAGAAGTAGACCCCTGTTTCGGTGCCCGCATAAAGCAAGCCTTTCATCTTGGGATCTTCGCGCACTGAGCGCACGTACGAGCCCGTGGGAATGCCGCTGTTGATAAGTGTCCACGTCTTGCCGTAGTCGTGTGTCTTGTAGATGAAGGGATTGAAATCGTCGAGCTTGTGGCGATCGACGGCCGCATACGCAGTCCCCGCATCGTGGGGCGAAGCTTCGATGATGCTGACCATGCTCCACTCCGGCAGGCTCTTGGGAGTGACATCTTCCCAAGTCTTGCCATCGTCGCGGGTGAGATGGATGAGGCCGTCGTCAGTCCCCGCCCAGAGCTGGCCCTTCTGCAACGGCGACTCGGACAGCGCGAAGACGGTGTCGTAATACTCGACGCTGGTGATGTCGAGGGTGATATCGCCACCGGAAGGCTTCTGTTTCTCCTTATCATTGCGTGTGAGATCGGGACTGATGGCGGTCCAACTGTGTCCCTGGTCGGTGCTCTTCAGCACATTCTGCGCCGCGCTGTAAATGACGTTGGAATCGTACGCGGAAACGAATAATGGTTCGGTCCACTGAAAACGATACTTAAGCGCGTTCGCGCCATTGCCCGAAGTGTCGAGTGGATAAGGCGACGCATCGGTAAGCTGGTTGGTGCGGTGATCGTAACGAGTGATAATAGCGGCATCCGATCCGGCATAGACAATTTCCGGATCGCGCGGATCGGGCGCAATGTACCCACTCTCGCCGCCTCCAACTTCGTACCAGTCCTGGCGCGCGATCACGCCGTCGTCGCTCTGGCTGGCGATGGCCACGGTGGAGTTGTCCTGTTGCGCGCCATAGATGCGATAGGGCCAGTGGTTGTCGACGGCGACGTGATAGAACTGCGCGGTCGGCTGATTGTTCTGCTCAGTCCATGTCTTGCCGCCATCCACGGAAATCGTGACTCCGCCATCATTGCTGTTGAACAGGCGCTGCGGATTCGTGGGGTCGATCCACAACCCGTGATGATCGCCGTGCGGAGCGGGCAATAGTTCGAACGTCTTACCCGCATCGTTGGAACGAAACGCTCCGGTGTTGAGCACATACGCCGTGTCCACCTGCTTAGGATCGGCGAACACGTGGCTGAAATACCAGGCGCGCTGACGATAGCGCTCATCGTCGTTGACTCGGGTCCAAGTATTTCCCGCATCGTTGGAGCGATACAGCCCGCCTTCCTTGGCTTCGATCAGCGCATACACGCGATTGGAGTCGGCTCCGGAAACTGCGACGCCGATGCGGCCGAGGTTACCTTCCGGCAGACCGCCGCCTTGCAGTTGTTTCCACGTGATGCCGCCATCAACGGATTTGTAGAGGCCGCTGCCCGGTCCACCGCTGTTGAAGTTCCAGGGCTGGCGACGCACTTGCCAGAGCGACGCATAGACGACATTGGAATTGTGCGGATCGAAAACGACATCAATCGCGCCAGTGTTCTCGTCCTTGAATAAGACTTTCTGCCAAGTTCTGCCGCCGTCGGCGGTGCGGAAGACGCCGCGCTCCGCGTTGGGTCCAAAGGCGTGTCCGAGGGCAGCAACCAAAGCGACGTCGGGATTGCGGGGGTCGATGATGACCGCTCCGATGTGGCGCGTGTCTTTGAGGCCAACGTTCTTCCATGTCCGACCGGCGTCGGTCGATTTGTAAACGCCGTCACCGTAGGAAATATTGCCGCGAAGGCAGGCTTCGCCGCTGCCCGCATAAAGTACGTTGGGATCAGAGTCCGCTACTGCGATGGCGCCGATCGACGAGATGCTCTGGTGATCGAAAGTCGGGGTCCAACTCAGGCCGCCATTGGTGCTCTTGAAGATTCCTCCGGCAACAGCCCCGAAATAATAGGTACTCGGATCGCCCGGAACTCCGGCAACGGCAAGCACGCGTCCGCCGCGAAACGGCCCCACCTGCCGCCACTTCATGCCTCCGACAACTGCAGGATTGACCTGCGCAAAACTATTCCCGGCAAAAAACGAACACAACAGTGCAGCAAGCGCAATAAGACGTCTCATTCCTTAAGGTGCCCTCATCGACTAGGAGTCCCGTAATCGTAAAGGGAAACACAGTAGGGTGCAAGGCGAGCGCGAGCCACTCCTTTCTCCTGTCAAATCGTTAATGGAGAGACGCTACTGTGCGGTGGCTCCACCTGAACGGCGGGACGACGGGTGCAATCTCTGGAAGGCGCCAACTATTCTTCTTGTGCCAGTGGTGAGCGTAACGAAGAATAGTACCAAGAACATTGTGGGAGAATTCCATGACCGTTAAAGCCACGTATTCAACTCCTATGCTGCATGTCGCGGAGATCGAAAGGTCGAACCGCTTTTACGAGTTGCTGGGATTTACCGCAATGGACACCGATCGTTGTACGCCCCTGGGATGGGCGCGACTGCATTGCGAGGGCGGCGCGGTGATGTTCTTACGGGCGGAGCACCCGGTCGACGCATCGGCGCAGGCCTTCATGCTGTATATGTACACTCCCGACTTGCCGGGCTTGCGCGAGCAACTCTTGGCCGGCGGCGTCAACGTGCCGCCGATCAAGTATCCGGGATACATGCCCAGTGGAGAAATCCAGGTGGCCGATCCCGACGGCTACGCCATCCTGGTTTCACACTGGGGAGCGGCCGAGCAGCAGACCTGGGAGAGCGGATCGCCAGCACGAAGTAATCGCAAGGCGAGTTTCCAGCGATGGCGTCCATCGTGGATTTTTGGGCATAACGCGGACCTCACGGCAGCAATGGTTTTACAATAGCTAGAGTAAGGAAGTCGGCTCCAGCGGAGAGGTGGCCGAGTGGTTGATGGCACCGGTCTTGAAAACCGGCGTACCCGAAAGGGTATCGGGGGTTCGAATCCCTCCCTCTCCGCCAGACTTTTAGAATCAATGGCTTAAAAGCCCGGATACACCTCTCGCTTTTTTCTTCGCGAGATGTAAGTCAGCGCGTTAAGAATCGTCTGGCGCACAAACTCACCGAGCCTGATGTCAAGAAGCTGATTCGAGACTGCAAGGAACGCGAATTGATGGTTGGCGTGATCGTGACGCGGGAGGAAACCCAGCTTCGGTCATCTGATCGGGAATGCCGATGGGGGCAGAAAGATGGCATCTGGCTTCTGCGCTCAACCCGTGCATGGCTGCAGCGCGACCTCGAAGTATTGAAGCCTGTCTTCGAGCGTATGCGGATTGAAGGTGCGGACTTCCTCCAGAAGAACGCTGCGCTGGCCGAGGAGATTCGGCGTACATTCGTCGATTTGGATGAGATCGACAAGGAACTGAAGAAGGCGGGAAACGCCATCGAGAAGGCGAAGACCGCGACGGCGAATTACCACACGAGGCTGTCGGGTCTTTGTGATGGTGCAGGTCAGGGGAAGAAGCCACCTGCGGCGAGCGGCGGGGAATTTGGCACGAGCGTGGCTACGGGTGACTAGTTTCAAATCGATTCGGGTGCGGGTGATGGCCAAACGGCCAATTCTCCCAAACTTGTGGCGAACCTCGGCATTCTGACCCTGTCCTTCCGCGATTCAAGCGCAACTGGAGGAATCTCCTACCTCACAAATATGAACGGCACGAGCAACATGAACAGGCCGACAAGGATACCCACACCGAGAATAGACTTTTCGCCCCGCAATAACGATACGATGCCGACAGCAATAAGAACACCCCCGATGATCTGGATCGTATGGTAGATGTTGGCTGTCTTTTGCTTCTCTCTGAACGACATCGAGGGCTATTTTACGCGCACGTGGATGCTGCGTATGTACGGAGCACGTGAGTCTTCGACGCAGGAGTGGCACAAATAATCGTGAACCAGCCGCTATACTGCACTGGCGCTGTGCTCACCGACCCCGCCACGGCCAGATGGCCTCCCTCCACTGCAGTCGTCTGCCCATACGCGCTGCTCGTAGCCAAAGGATTCCATACCACAGGCCGAGCATTCCTATGATCAAGGCGTTCCAGTGTCCACGTCGTAAACCCAGCACGATAGCGGCCACGCTCGCTCCGATCCAAATGGCAGAGGCTCACACCGCGACGACCCGATCAGCCGTCGAAAACCGTGTCCGACGCTTCCACCATTGGGTTCGTAACGCCACGCTTGAGTTCCCTCACGATGCCGCTCTGTTTGCAGAGTCGATGAATGCACTTCTCGATCCTGCACCCGAGGAATGTCCCACAGTCCCAATTTCTGGATTCGATGGCCGAAATTTCACTGGTCAACAAGGGGTGGCGCAGTGGAGTGGCTAAGTCCTTTGTTTACGCTTCCGAAAGTTCTGGGACTCGGTGGTCAGAAAAATATAGATTTTTGCCGCTTCTCCCAGTCGGCGAAGCTCGACAACGGGAGGATGGGGTGCGGACAACGAGTGACTTGCGATTTCACAACGGTTATCGCCCGTGTGCTTGCAACCGATACTGCGAATGCCGCAAACCTTCCACCATTAGACCGACCAGCGCATATGCTGGAACGTTCGAAAGAAGTACCCAATACCACTTGACTCCGAAATGAAAAAGCATGCTGATAGGCACAATCGGACAAGTCAATCGAGCGAGGCTCCACAAAATAGGTTCGGTTGATATCGGAATCACCCAGCTAAGAACCACCCAGCAACCCGCAATAATGATCCCCACGAATCCCCACAGCACAATTCTGCGCTTCATCGCTGCCCCCTCTCGTTGAGCTATATGCTACGCCGATTCATCTGCTTACGGGCAGAACCCGTCCGATTCGAAGCCGAGTCCGCCTCTGGCCGCATGCCTTCACTGACGGCTGAACAGGCAGATGACCTCCGCAAACGGATTGCTTCTGGGGGAAAGAAGGCTATTCTGGCGCGGGAGTTGGGATCAGCAGGGAGACCCTGTACCAGTACCTGCATACGTAACGACGCCTAGGAGCGGCGTCACTGCTTTTCCTGCGTTGATCCCGTGGACATCGGCACCTAAACTCGGAACACCGCCACGGCTCCAAAGCCACTCGTCTGGCATGTGTCCTGCTGCACGTGGCGAACAACTGCGGTACCAGCAAGATGAAGCGTTGTGTCGAATGTCGATGCGGCGGGTAGGGTTAAGATTAGTTTCAGAACGGAATCGACTGGCGGTACTGACTCACTCTCGACGAACAGTCCAGCTATTCCGATATCGCGTGTAGTCCCGATTGCGTTATCCCACCGCCCGTCCGCAGCCTGCCATTGAAAACTGACCGCGACAGTGATCGGGTACCGCACGGTCTTTCGTCTCTCATCTGGATATGTATCTGCGGACGGATAGTGGGGAGGCTGATGCATGCCACGCACAAGCTTTTTAAACTATTCACCTACCAAGATTTGACGCCTACGGCTGGTGGCGTGTCAGTGACCGCTGAGGCATGGGCGAGTGATGACCTGTGTGCTCCGCAAGAACCTCGGCAACCGCGAGGAGCGTGTTGAATACGTCACGGCGACGGGGTCAACGAGCGTTGACTTAAATCAATTCTTCCAAACTCGGAGTCGCAACAGCACCGTCCGCATGCGGTTGCAGGAGGTGAGTCAAAAAACCCCCCACTCAGCTACTCCGTCGAAACCCCCAATCCAAAGGCTTTACCACGGCGATTCTGGTGAGCGACAAACACATGTTTTCCGCTCTGGAGTGGGGGTTCTTAGCTCACCTTGGCCAGCCGCGAGCGAGTGGTGCCGTGCTCGCAAGCCTTCGCTGGCGGCTGAACGGGTTGCGGAACTCCGCAAGCGGGTACATTCTGGGGAAAAGAAGGCTGGTCAAGCGTGGGAGTTCGGCATCAGCAGGGAGACCTTGTATCAGTACCTGCATGCGTAACGACGCAACAGGTGCAAGGTGCCAGATCGGGGGTTAGCGCACTACGTATGAATATACCAAGTAATCCCATGCGAAACAGATCAGGCTGCTGATGGTTGTCAGCACCCCTAATTGGCGATTGCGACGACCCTCCCCAGAATCGCCGCAATGCCCTTAGCTAAACAGGCGCTTCCGCGCCAGTCCAGCCAACCCGATAAGTCCAGTACCCAATGTAATTAGGGTGCTCGGTTCAGGAGTTGGAGTAGACCCAAGGAAAGTCTGGGGAACTCCGTCCGTCCAGCCAGTCTGATCGGTGGTCGGCACGTATACACGAACGGTTGGATACGTGTTACCAATGGCAAATGCAAAACCAGCCAAGGCAGCAGCATCAGGCTCTGGAGTTGGTTGCCCTTCCATTACCCACCAAGCCTCAGCATTAATTGCGGAATTCGATCCACCATCGGCTTTGGCTTGCAGAAAGAGATAAGCAACCTTTTGGGCTTTGAGCAGCGAACTGAAACTTGCAAGACCAAATTCAGGAATGGTCATTTCAGTTGCTTGCCAAATTTCGCCCCCAGTGACGTGCTCGGTGAAGCCGATGCACATCAGAGATTCGGGGGTACCGTTTACGCTGACGTTGTACGGGTACGTTGCTGTACCACCATAGTTATTGCCGCTGTTCCCGTTGTACTGCATATTGACAATGGTGCCAGCGAACGCCATGGATGAGAACGCGAGAATCGCAAGAACGATTAAGAGTTTACGCACTTACAGGCTTCCTTTCTGTAGTTTTACTTATGATTGACTTCTGTTGACGAAGATGGCGACAGTTATTACTCTTTCACTTTGTCGATGTAGGCACCTCCACATGGAAGACTGCCGAAGCTCCGACGCCGATGATCTGGCATAATTCCTGCCGCATGTTGCGAACAAATCCAATGCCACCAAGCTGGAGTGTTACGGTGGACATCGATTCGGCTGGTAGCGTTACATTAATTACGAGTTTGGAACCGACTGGAGGTATCGAGTCGCTCTCGATGAAGACCCCGCCTCTCCCAATGTCGCGTGTAGTCCCGATGGCATCATGCGTCTGCCCATCTCTTGCATGCCATTGAAACTGGACTAGGCCGTTGATCGGATACCGTACGGTTTTTCGTCGTTCCTCTTGTTGGGTCTTTGAGACCAAACATTTAGCTAGGTCGTTCACGTCGCGCACACTCTCTCAGGGTGCGTTTTACCCTGTCCACGCTTCTCGCGTAGCACCATTCGCCGAAGCTTTAGCTGAACAAACGCTTCCGCGCCAGTCCAGCCAGTCCGATCAGGCCAGAACCCAACGTGAGCAAAGTGCTTGGTTCAGGTGTCGGCGAATTAAACGTCGCGGTGACATTTGTGTTCACGTAACCCCCAAAGTTGGAAATATTCGTGTAGCTGTCAGAGCCAGCACAACCCGCAGTGGCACACAGGTTTACGTCGCCCAATCCCGCGACGTTGAAGACCAATCCGCTCAAGTCCACGGAATAGCCCGAGACTGGCGGAAAGTAGACCAGATTGTTGTAAGAGAAAGCCCCATCGACACCGGGAGCGACCAGTGAAATAGGAGTTCCATTGTAGGTACCAGTAGCCGACGTAGCGGTGAAGATGCCAGCACTGAAAGTGCCATTCAAAGTGCCTGTCACAGCCAGCGTGGACCCATCGCCATACGAGAAAGTGACGGTACTAGCGAAGACCGAAGTTGCGGACACGAGAATAGCAAGAGCGATTCCCAATTTAAAAGATGAGCGCATGTGACGATTCCCTTTCCTTCGTTATTTAGTCTTTCTTCGAAAGTCAAAGCTAGGCTGATATGGAGACAGCCACAAGAGAGCGAACAGCCTACCGCATGCTTTCTCTATCACGTCTGGGTGCAGCGGTACATGGCGCTAGGGGAGAAGGTGTGTTGGGATGAATGAGAAGGTCGGCCATGAGAAGGTGGGGGTTGGTGCCGACGAGCTTCCCAGTCTGGGAAAGTCAGAGGAAAAGGCAGGCACTCTATAGCCGTTCGTCGGATCGTTGCCTCAGCAGAGAAGCGTAAAATATTACCGTAAGTTAGCGAGTTGGCCAGTAATCACAATGCACCGTGCTGCGGTTGCGAAGGTTCAAATGGCGGCGTGACATTTAACCGTCAATTCGTTCTTAATGGTGAATGATTCGGGTGCAATTGCACGATAATGCGATTAGAGTGCGATTTGTAAAGGGAATGCTGCTCGCTT
>Ga0208714_1000065_pt1 | contig 33397 bp, 34 predicted proteins | sample NGESurshal072012_3_FD_184461 | JGI IMG/M metagenome (GOLD analysis project Ga0208714, IMG submission 184461) | Arctic peat soil microbial communities from Barrow, Alaska - NGEE Surface sample 415-1 shallow-072012 (SPAdes) | ecosystem: Environmental > Terrestrial > Soil > Wetlands > Peat ... | reverse complement strand
CGTGCCCGTCAGCGAGACCGTGTAGAGAAAGCCCCGAGCGAGGCGGCCGATTCGCTCGAGCCGGTCCGGGGGCGTCGTCGGCGCCACCAGCGGCACCAGCGCCAGCCCGCGCTCGTCGCACGCGGCCATCATCGCCGGCGCCTCCTCGAGCGGCAGATCGGGGACGATCAGCCCGCTCGCCCCGGCGGCCAGGAGCGCATCCGCGAAGCGCTCGACCCCGCGCGCGAAGATCAGATTGGCATAGCACATGACCACGACCGGGACAACGTCGGAGATCGACCGGGCGAGGTCGAGCACCGCCTCCAGCGAGGCGCCCTCGCGCAGCGCGGCGGTGGCCGCGGCATGGATCACGGGGCCGTCGGCGAGCGGATCGGAGAACGGCACGCCCAATTCCACGAGGTCGGCGCCCGCCTCGGCGTAGGCCAGCCCGATCGCGCGGGAGGTCTCGAGGTCGGGGAAGCCGCCCATCATGTACGGCATCAGCGCCGCGCGGCGCCCGTCGGCGGCGGACGACGCGAACGCCTCGGCGATCCGCTCGATTCCGCTCACGGCCGCTGCGCCAGGTGCTCCAGCGCCTCGGCCAGATCCTTGTCGCCGCGTCCGGACAGGCACACGAGGTCGAGCTCGCTGGGACCGTTCGCGAGCGCCCACGCGATCGCATGCGAGGACTCGAGCGCGGGGATGATCCCCTCCAGGCGCGAGGTGCGCTCGAACGCCGCCAGAGCCTCCTCGTCGGTGACCGCCACGTAGCGGGCGCGGCCCGAGTCGCGCAGCCACGCGTGCTCGGGCCCGCTGCCGGGGTAGTCGAGCCCGGCGGAGATCGAGTGAGCCTCGAGGATCTGACCGTCCTCGTCCTGCATCAGGGCCGAGTACGCGCCGTGCAGCACGCCGGGGAGGCCCGCCGCCGTGAGCGGGGCACCGTGGCGCCCGGAGGCCAGGCCCTCGCCGGCCGCCTCGACGCCGACCAGCTCGACCTCGGCGTCGCCGACGAACGGCGTGAAGACGCCGATCGAGTTCGAGCCGCCCCCGACACAGGCGATCACGCGCTGGGGCAGCCGGCCCGCGCGCTCGAGCAGCTGGGCGCGGGCCTCGTCGCCGATCACCCGCTGCAGATCGCGCACGAGCGCCGGATACGGGGCCGGGCCGACGCACGACCCGATGATGTAGTGCGTCGTCTCGACGTTGGCAACCCAGTCGCGGATCGCCGCCGAGACCGCCTCCTTGAGCGTCCGCGCGCCGGCCTGCACCGGTTCGACCCGGGCCCCGAGCAGCCCCATCCGCTCGACGTTGGGCTTCTGCCGGCGCATGTCCTCGGTGCCCATGTACACCACGCACTCGAGGTCGAGCAGCGCGCAGGCGGTCGCCGTGGCGACGCCGTGCTGTCCGGCTCCGGTCTCCGCGATCACCCGGTGCTTGCCCATCCGACGGGTCAGGAGCGCCTGGCCGAGCGCGTTGTTGATCTTGTGCGCGCCCGTGTGGTTGAGATCCTCGCGCTTGAGGTAGACCGGGTGCCCGGCCGCTTCGCTCAGCCGCTTGGCCTCGTACAGGGGCGTGGGGCGACCGACGTAGTCGTGCAGCAACCCGTCGAGCTCGGCCCGGTAGGCCGGGTCCGCGCACGCCGCCACCCAGGCCTGCTCGAGCTCGAGCAGCGCCGGCATCAGCGTCTCGGGCACGTACTGCCCTCCATATGGGCCGAAGCGGTGCTCGACCGTGGTCACGCAACCACCCCCTCGACGTCGGCCGTGCCGGCCACCGCGGTCGCGAACGCCGCCATTCTGGCCTGGTCCTTGACGCCGGGACTGATCTCCACGCCACTGGCCACGTCGACCGCGTACGGGCGCACCGCCGTCACCGCCCCGGCGACGTTCTCCGGCGTCAGCCCGCCGCTGAGGATCAGCGGCGGGTGGCCGCGATGGGCGCGGGCGAGCTCCCACGCGAACGTCTCCCCCGTGCCGCCCGGAGTCCCCGGCACATGGCTGTCGAGCAGGTGGAAGTCGGTGTGGTAGGCGCTCAGCGCCTGGATGTCGGCGCCGCTGTGGACACGCGCGGCCTTGATCACCCTGGCGCCGGTGCGCCGCGCCACCTCGGCGCAGAAGACGGGGCCCTCGTCGCCGTGCAGCTGGATCAGCGTCAGCCCCGCCGCCTCGGCGGTCTCGGCCACTTCCGGCAGGGTCGGGTTCACGAATACGCCGGCGACCTCGACGCGCCGCTTGAGCGTGGCGCCGATCTCGGCCGCGACGTCGAGCTTGCAGCGCCGCGGCGAGTGCGGCCAGAAGATCAGCCCCACCGCCCAGGCGCCGAGCGTGGCCGCGTGCTGGGCGTCCTGCACCGTGGTGATGCCGCAGAACTTGATCCTCGGGGCGAGGGGTGCCATACCCCACATCGTACGAGCGCCGGGTTCGCGGCTACTGCGTCGGCGCCTTGGTGGGCCGGTTCCCGAGCGTGACCGTGAACCGCTTGGGCTGCGTGCCGCGGTATCCGGTCAGCGCCAGCGAGTCACCCGGTGTCTTGGCGGCGACGATTCCCTGCAGGTCGTTCATGCTCGCGATCCGGTGTCCGTCGGCGAGCGCGATCCGGTCGCCGGTCCGCAGTCCGGCTCGGTCCGCCGGACCGCCCTTCTCGGCCCGGGTGATCCGCACGCCGGAGCCCTGGCCGCTCACCGCGACGCCCCCGACGCCGAGGTAGGCGATCTCGACCTGACCGCCGCGCTCGAGCCTCAGCAGCACGTGCTTGGCGGTGTTGATCGGCACCGCGAACCCGATCCCGACGCTCCCGTTGCCGTCCGTCCCGGTCGCGATCTGTGAGTTGATGCCGATCACCCGGCCGGCGGCGTCGATCAGCGGGCCGCCCGAGTTGCCGGGGTTGATCGGGGCGTCGGTCTGGATCACGTCGTCGATGCTGAAGCCGTTGGGGGCCTCGATCTGGCGCTGCAGCGCCGACACGATGCCGCTGGTGAGCGTCCGGTCGAGTCCGAACGGATTGCCGATCGCGAGCGTCGGATCGCCGACCTGCACGCTCGAGGAGTCGCCGAGCTCGAGCGGTCGCGCCACCGCGACACCGTCCAGATCGACCTTGAGCAGCGCCAGGTCGTTGTTCGGGTCCTGACCGACGACGCGGGCATGCCGGACCACGTTGTCCTCGAACTGCACCGTCACGCCGGTCTTGGGGTCCGCGCCCTGGATCACGTGGTAGTTGGTCAGGATGCGGCCGGCGGTGTCGATCAGGAAGCCGGAGCCGGTGGCCTCGCTGCGCCGCTGCTGCGGGTAGAGGTCGAACGGGTCCTCGACCGTCTGCACGATCTGGGAGCGGACGAACACGACGCCGGGGGCGTCGCGCAGATAGATCGCGTGCGGGGTGAGGGCCGCGCTGCCGTCGGAGGCCGGCTGCGCGGCGACCGGGGCCTGCTCGACCACGGTCTGCGTCGCGCGCCGTCCGGTGACGCCGAGGGCCAGGAACGTCGCCGCGACCGCGACTCCGCCCAGCACCGCCGACACGAACGGTGAACGTATGAACTTCCTCATCGACGGATCAGTGTGGGCGCCGGCGGTGAATCTGCACTAAAGGGCCGTCCGGGCCCTACCGGGTTAGGGATCTGACCGCGGCCTCCATGTCCGGCGAGCGCATCAGCGCCTCCCCCATCAGGACCGCATCCACCCGCGCACGTTCGAGCTCGTCGAGCTCGCTGCGCCGGCTGAAGCCGGACTCGGCGACCACCGCGACGCCCTCGGGCACGAGCGCCCGCAGCTCGAACGTGCGCCGCGTATCGACCTTCAGCGTGGTCAGATCACGGTTGTTGATGCCGATCAGCTCCGCGCCGGCGGCCGCGGCGAGCCGCAGCTCACCCTCGTCGTGCACCTCGATGAGCGCCGCCAGGCCGACCGAGCACGCCTCCTCCTGGAGCCGTGTCAGCTCCGCCGGCGTGAGCGCGGCGACGATCAGCAGGATCGCGTCGGCCCCGGCCAGGAGCGCCTCGTGGACCTGGTAGACGTCGACCACGAAGTCCTTGCACAGCAGCGGCAGCTCGGTGGCCGCTCGGGCCGCGCGCAGGTCGTCGAGCGAGCCCCCGAAGCTCGGCCCCTCGGTCAGGATCGACAGCGCCGCGGCGCCTCCGGCCTCGTATGCGCCCACGACATCCTCGAGCGAGACCCCCTCGCGAATCACGCCGGCGGACGGGGAGCGCCGCTTGTGCTCGGCGATCAGCGACATGCCGGGCCGGCGCAGCGCCGAGACGAACGGCCGCAGCTCCGCGCTGTGCGGCTCGGCCGCGCGCCGCAGCCGATCGAACGGGACCTCGCTGCGGCGCCGCGTCACCTCCTCTCGGGTGGCGGCGATGATCGGCTCCAGCGCGTTCACGCCGGCGCCAGCTCGCGTGTGCGGGTGACGAAGCGCTCGACCGCCTCGGCGGCCGCTCCGGTGTCGATCGCCACCTCGGCGGCGCGGACCCCGGCGTCGAGCGTGTCGGCGCCGCCGCCGGCGTAGATCGCCGCGCCGGCGTTGAGCACGGCCAGGTCGCGGGCCGCCCCGCGCTCGCCGGCGAAGATCGCGCGGGCGGTGTCGGCGTTCTGGGCCGGGGTGCCGCCGGGGACGCGATCGGCCGCCGCGCGGTCCAGCCCGACGTCCTCGGGGGTGACGCTGTAGCGGCCCAGCGCCGTCCCGCGGACCTCGACCACGCTCGTGGGCGCCGAGATGCTGAGCTCATCGACGCCGTCATCGCCGGAGACGACGAGCGCGTGGACCGTGCCCAACCGTGCCAGCGCCCCGGCGATCCGCTCGATGAAGGCCGGATCGGCGACCCCGATCAGCTGCCGGTCGGCGCCGGCCGGGTTGGTCAGCGGCCCGAGGAAGTTGAACACCGTGCGCACCGCGAGCTGGCTGCGCACGGGAATCACGTATCGCGTGGCCTGGTGGTGGGCGGGGGCGAACATGAAGCCGAACCCGACCTCCTCGATGCACTGGGCGACCGCGCCCGGCCCGAGGTCGATCCGTGCGCCGAGGGCCTCGAGCAGGTCCGCGGAGCCCGACAGGCCGGTGGCCGAGCGGTTGCCGTGCTTGGCCACGGTGCACCCTGCGCCGGCGGCGATGAGTGCCGCGGTGGTGGACACGTTGAAGGTGCGCCGGCCCCCGCCGGTGCCCGCGGTGTCGAGCAGGCCGGTGCGGTCGACCTCGACCCGGGCCGCGAGTGCCCGCATCGTGCGCGCCAGGCCCGCGAGCTCATCGACGGTCTCCCCCTTCGTCCGCAACGCGATCAGGAATGCGGCGATCTGGACCTCGGTCGCATTGCCGGCCATGATCTCCTCGAGCACCGCGGAGGTGTCCTCCAAGCTCAGATCGCGCCCCGACGCCAGCGCGTCGATCGATCGCGTCAGCAGATCCTGATCGGCGACGGTCATGCCGGCGGATCGAGGAAGTTGCCCAGCAGCTCGCGGCCGTGATCGGTCAGCACCGACTCGGGGTGGAACTGGACCCCTTCCGCCGGCAGCTCGCGATGGCGCACCGCCATGACCACCCCGCCGCCGACCGCGCTGCGCTCGATCGTCTCGGGCAGCTCGGGCGCGACGACGAGCGAGTGATAGCGCCCCACCTGCAGCGGGTTCTCCAGGCCGCGGAAGATCGTGCGGCCGTCGTGCTCGATCCGGGTCGTCTTGCCGTGCACCGGCGCGTGCTGGATCACCTTGCCGCCCCACGCCTGCACGAGGGCCTGGTGGCCGAGGCAGACCCCGAGCGTGGGGATCCGCGCCTCGGGGAAGCGCCGCACCGCCTCGAGCGAGATTCCCGCCTCGGTCGGCGTGCAGGGCCCCGGCGAGACGATCACCCGGTCATAGCCGCGGACCAGCAGCTCCTCGACCGTCGCGTGGTCGTTGCGCACCACCTCCACGTCCGCCCCGAGCTCGCCCAGGTACTGGACCAGGTTGTAGGTGAAGCTGTCGTAGTTGTCGATCACGAGCACCCGCACGGGTGCAAAGGTACTGTGACCGGGGGGTTCGGGGGTTGGGGCGGCAGCCTACGGCCACTCGGGCTGCGCCACCGCGAGCTCGATCGCCTGTAGCACGGCCCGGGACTTCGCCACCGACTCGCGGAACTCGTTCTCGGGTTTGGCGTCGGCGACCGTGCCTCCGCCGGCCTGCACGTGCGCGACTCCGTCCTTGACCACGACGGTCCGGATGTGGATACAGGTGTCGAGATCCCCGGCGTAGCTGACGTAGCCGATCGCACCGCCGTAGCCACCGCGCTTGACCGACTCGAGCTCGTCGATGATCTGCATCGCGCGGACCTTCGGTGCGCCCGAGAGCGTCCCCGCCGGCAACACCGAGCGCAGCGCGTCGAGCCCGCCCACGCCCTCGCGCAGGATCCCGGTCACGCTGGAGACGATGTGCATCACGTGGCTGTAGTTCTCGACCGCCATGAAGTTCTCGACCTCGACGCTGCCGTACTCGCATACGCGCCCGAGGTCGTTGCGGCCCAGATCGACCAGCATCACGTGCTCGGCGCGCTCCTTGGGATCGGCCAGCAGCTCGTCGGCCAGCTCGCGGTCCTCGTCGGGGTTGGCGCCGCGGGGGCGTGTGCCGGCGATCGGCCGCGTCGAGACGCGCCGGCCGGCCACCGTGATCAGGGGCTCGGGGCTGGCGCCGGCGATCTCGAAGTCGCCGAAGTCCAGGAAGTACATGTAGGGGCTCGGGTTCACGACCCGGAGCCCGCGGTAGATCGAGAACGCCTCCACACCGACCGGCGCCGACCACCGCTGCGAGGGCACGACCTGGTAGGCATCGCCGGCGTGGACGTACTCGATCACGCGGGAGACCATCGCCTCGAAGCGCTCCTGCGTCACGTTGGAGCGGAACCGGGGCGCGACACGATCGGCCGGGGGCGGCCGCGTCGGACGGGGCACCGGGCCGGCGAGGCGCCAGCGCACCTCGGCGATCGTCTCACGCGCGCGGGCGTACGACGCCTCGAGGTCGTCGTCGGCGTACACGTTGGCGAGCACCGTAACCGTGTGCTTGAGGTGGTCGAAGACGACGAGCGTGTCGGTGAGCATCAGAGCCAGGTCCGGCACGCCGAGGGGATCCGGGTTGGGGTCGCCCAGCGGCTCGACCGTCCGCACGAGGTCGTAGGCGAACACCCCGACCGCCCCGCCGGCGAACGGCGGCAGGCCGGGCAGCGGCGCGGCGCGAAAGCGGCTCACCTCCGCCGCGGCCAGCGCGTAGGGGTCGCCGTCGTCGCCGAGCGACCACCGCAGCACCTTGCGCGGGCGAAAGCCGATGAACGAGTAGCGCCCGACGCGGCCCTGGTCGGCCGACTCGAGCAGGAACGCCGGGCCGTCCTCGCGCAGCTTGAGGAAGGCCGAGACCGGAGTCTGGCAGTCGTCGATGAACGTCTCGCGCAGCGGGACCAGGTTGTAGTCCCGCGCGAGCTCGCGGACCTCCTGCAGCGAGGGCGTCGCCGCGGCCTCAGCGGGCGCGACGGCCATCCAGCACCCTCTCGGCGTCGGCCAGCGACAGATCGCGGCTCCGCAACAGCACCGCGAGGTGGTAGATCACATCGGCGGCCTCCTCAGCCACCCGCTCGTCGGACTCGTCGCGCACGGCCCGGACGACCTCCTCCGCCTCCTCCTGCACCTTGGCGCCGGCCAGCTCGCGTTCGTCGAGCAGCAGCGTCGTGTAGGAGCCGGCGGGACGCGTCTGTGCGCGGGCGGCGATCGTGCGCTCGAGCTCCGGCAGCGTCTCGTGTGGCGCGGCCGGATCGAGCTCACCGCGGTAGAAGCAGGTCCGCGCACCGGTGTGGCACGCCGGCCCGGCGGGCTCGACAAGGGCGAGCAGAGCATCGGCGTCGCAGTCGTAGCGCAGCGCGCGCAGCCTCTGGACGTTGCCCGAGGTGGCGCCCTTGTGCCACAGCTTGAGGCGCGAGCGGCTGAAGAAGTGCATCTCGCCGCTCTCGCGCGTCAGGCGCAGCGATTCGGCGTTCATGTAGGCGAGCGTCAGAACCTCGCCCGTGCGCCAGTCCTGCATGATGCACGGGACGAGTCCGCGCTCGTCGAAGACGATCTCGGAGTCATCCACGGGTCGTCGATTCTAGGCATACGACCCAGCTCCCACCGCCACCCCCGTCCCTCGATGCGCACACGGACGAGAACACCGAGCGCTAACTGTCGCGAGCCCCCTGATAATCCCGGCCCTTCAGGTGCCTCCGGACGTCTCCGGCCCGTTGGTCCCGGGTCTCTCAGTCGCTTCAGCTGCGCTCGGTTCCCGTCTATCCGTGCGGCGGGAAGCCTGACAGAACTCAAGCGCCATGAAACCCAATTCGACGAATGTACTAATGCCGGCGCGGTACCGGCAACGGGCGACCATCCATCCGTCCAGGCGCCGGACGCCGGAGCCGGCCACGCGCCCGTCGATTCTCACCTCGGGCGCGACACCCTCGCGCCGGAACTTGATCGCGTTGGAGACCGTGGCGTCCGTTATTCGATCCCGAGGCGGTCGAGCAGCCGCTCGTCGCCGCGCCAGTGGCGGCGCACGCGCACCGAGAGATCGAGGTGGACGTGGGCCCCGAGCTCGCGCTCGATCGCCTTGCGCGCGGCGACCCCGATCGACTTGATCATCCGGCCGCCCGAGCCGATCAGGATCCCCTTCTGCGACTCGGTCTCGACGAGCACGACGGCCTTCACCACCACGAGCTCGTCGCCGCGCGGCTCGATCGACTCGAGCTCGACCTCGACCGAATGGGGCACTTCGTCGCGGGTGCGGGCCAGCACCTGCTCCCGGACCAGCTCGGCCAGCCGGACCGACTCGACCTGGTCGGAGTGCTGGCCGGCCTCGAAGTAGAACGGGCCGACCGGGAGCAGCGCCACGAGCTGCGCGACCAGCTCGCCGACGCCGGCGCAGGTCCGGGCCGAGACCGGGAAGATGTCCTCGGCCAGCTCGAGGTCGGCCACCGCCTGCAGCGTGGCCGCCGTCTTGGCCCGGTCGCCGCGGTCGATCTTGTTGACCGCCACCACGACCGGCACGGGCGCTCCGCGCAGCAGACCGGCGATGAACCGGTCGCCCGGCCCGATCCCCTGCTCGGCGTTGACCACGAACAGACACCCGTCGGCGTCCTCGAGCTCGCGCTCGACCCGGCGCTGCATCCGCTCGGTGAGGGCGTCGCGCGGCCGCTGCACGCCGGGCAGATCGACGAGCACGAGCTGCCAGCCGGGGCCAGTCGCGACGCCCCTGATCGCCCGCCGCGTGGTCTGCGGCTTGTCGGAGACGATCGCCACCTTGGCCCCGACGATCGCGTTGGCCAGCGTCGACTTGCCGACGTTCGGCCGACCCGCCAGGGCGACGAAGCCCGACCGGGGTGTCTGGTCCGCGGGGCTTCCGGCCCCGCGATCTGAGCCGGTCGGTCGCCCTCCGGGCTCCCTGAGCCGTTCGGGCTTCGCCCTCACTTCACCCAGCGCATCAGCTCGGCCTGGAGCGCCAGCATCTCGCCGTCGTCGGTCTCGTGATCCATCCCGGTGAGATGCAGGGCCCCGTGGAGCACGGCCTCGCGCAGATCCTCGGTGTGCTCGGGGCAGATCACGATGTCACCGAGCTCGGGCGGCCCGAGCGGGGCGCCGTCCTCGTCGACCGGGAACGAGAGCACGTCGGTGGGCGCGTCGATCCGGCGATGGTCACGGTTGAGCCCGCGGATCCGGTCCTCGTCGACGAACTCGACCGCGGCGTGCCCCTCGGCGATGCCGGCCGAGGAGAGCGCCAGCACGCACAGCTCACTGACCTCGAGCGCGGTCGGACCACCCTCTGGCAGGCCGTCGAGCCCGATCACCTCGATGTCCAGCAACGCCCGCTCGGAGCCCATCACGCCCGCTTGCGTGGTCGTAGCTCGGGCGCGAGGCGCTGGGAGTGCTCGTTGTAGGCGGCCACGATGCGCCGGACCAGCTTGTGGCGGACGACGTCCTCCTCGCTGAAACGGACGAACTCGATCCCCTCGACCTCCTTGAGGATGTCGGCGACGACGATCAGGCCCGAGTCCTGCTGTGGTGGCAGGTCGACCTGGGTGATGTCGCCGGTGACGACCATCCTCGAGTTGAAGCCGAGCCGGGTCAGGAACATCTTCATCTGCTCGGGGCTCGTGTTCTGGGCCTCGTCGAGGATGATGAAGCTGTCGTTGAGCGTGCGCCCGCGCATGAAGGCCAGCGGCGCGACCTCGATCACGCCCCGCTCGAGGTGCTGCGAGACCCGCTCCGGCTCGAGCATGTCGTGCAGGGCGTCGAACAGCGGCCGCAGGTACGGGTCGACCTTGGCCATCAGGTCGCCGGGCAGGAAGCCCAGGCGCTCGCCGGCCTCGACCGCGGGCCGGGTGAGGATGATGCGGTTGATCTCGCGGCGGCTGAGCGCCGCGGCGGCCAGCGCCACGGCGAGGAAGGTCTTGCCGGTGCCGGCCGGCCCGATCCCGAACGTGATCGTGTTGCTGCGGATCGAGTCGACGTAGCGCTTCTGGTTGACCGTCTTGGGCGCGACCTTGGTCGTGCGGTGGCGCCACACGACGTCCTCGAGGATCCGGGCCGGAGACTCGTGCTCGTCGAGGGCCCGGGTCACGGCCTCGATCGTGCCGGGGGCGATCTCGTGGCCCTGGACGATCAGCTCCGAGAGCTCACGCACGACGGACGAGGCCGCGTCGACGGCGGCGTCCTCGCCCTCGAGCGTGAGCACGTTGCCGCGCAGGAAGACGTCGCAGTCGAGGTGTCCCTCGAGCGTGCGCAGGACCGCGTCCTCGCTCCCCGCCAGCTCTGCGGCGACGGCGTTGTCGAGCTCGATCTGCTTACGCACGCTGACCCGCGAGCGCCTCTCGCACGCGCGTGGACACCCGTTTGCCGTCCGCGCGCCCGTCGACCGTGGTCTTCAGCGCCCTCATCACCTGGCCCATGTCCTTGGGGTCGCTCGCGCCGGTCGCGGCGATCGCGGCGTCGATGAGCTGATCGAGCTCCTCATCGCTGATCTCGGCCGGCAGGTAGCCCTCGATCAGCTCGGCCTCGGATTCCTCCTGGGCGGCGAGCTCGGGCCGGCCACCGCCGCGGAACTGCTCCGCGGCCTCGAGCCGGCGCTTGCGCTCGCGCCGGAGCACGGCGACCTCGTCGCCGCTGCCCTCCTTGGCCGCTTTCTGCAGCTCGGACAGCACCAGTCGCAGCGCCCCGACGCGCTCCTTCTCGCCGGCCTTCATGGCGCTGGTGATATCGGTCCGGACCTGCTCGGTGACCGTCATACAGTCAGGATAGCCCGGCACTCAACGGAAACCCGAGTGGGCCGGGGGTGGGGTGGGATCTGATTCCGTCGGCGTGGAGCTCTTCGCAGGCGACCTCGACGATCTCGCCGCGCGCCGCTGCGCCCGCGGGCAGGTAGCAGCGGGTGTAGTCGGCGGTGTAGCCGGAGCACTGGCTGTCGGCCACCTTGTCCACGAGCACCCGCTCCCGGCGGCCGAGCTTGGCCGTGCGGTGGTGGCGCGAGCTGAGAACCGAGCGGCCGCGCAGCTCACGGGCGCGGGCCTTCTTCTCCTCCGGCGCGACGCGGTCGCCGAGCGCCGCCGCCGCCGTCCCCGGACGCGGGGAGTACGGGAATACGTGCACCCGCGAGATGGCCGCCTCCGTGACCGCCTCGAGCGTGCGCTCGAACGCACGCCGGCCCTCGGCCGGAAAGCCGACGATCACGTCGGCGGTGACGTTCACGCCCGGAACGGCCGCGCGGAGCGCGGCGATCTGATCCACATACTCCTGCGCTGTGTAGTGACGCCCCATCGCGCGCAGCACGTCGTCGTCACCGGACTGCATCGGCACGTGCAGGTGGGGACACACCTTGGGCTCATGGGCGAGGGCCTCGAGCAGCGAATCCTTGACGTGGATCACCTCGACGCTGGAGAGCCTGACCCGTTCGACGCCGTCGATCCGCGCCACCGCCACCATCAGCTCGCCGAGCTCGAGGCCGCGCACGGGATCGATGTAGTCGCCGACGCTGATCCCGGTCATCACCATCTCGGGCTGGCCCTGGCGGACGCGGCGGCGGACCTCGTCGAGCACCGCGCTCGCCGGACGCGAGCGGGCGCGGCCGCGGACGGTGGGGATGATGCAGTAGGCGCAGTGGCAGTCGCAGCCGTCCTGCACCTTGACGAAGCCGCGCGTGCGGGCGGCCGGCTCAGGCCGCCGGGCGAGCAGGTCGTGCTCGAGATCGACGCAGCCGAGCCCCGCCACGCCGGCCATCTCGTCCGCGACCTCGTCGGCGGTGCCGGTGAACGGCCTCACCGCCGCGTCGATGGCGGCGAACTGGCCCGCGTCGAGGTTGGCCGCACAGCCGGCCACGTAGACCTCGCGGGCTGACCGGAGCGAGCGCCGGACCGACTGGCGCGACTTGGCCTCCGCCTCGCCGGTGATGCAGCACGTGTTGATCACGTGCAGGTCCGCCTCGGCCTCCGGTGCCTCCTCGAGCCCCGCCTCGAGCAGGCGTCGGCGGGCGATCATCGCGTCCGCCTGGGAGACCTTGCATCCGAGGAACTTGACGGCGAAAGTGGGCAGAGACCGGGAGCCTAACGGACTCCGATCGGCGAGCCACTTGATCTGAGGGCGGTTGGCGAGCCGCCCGCGATCGGCGGAGTCCCTTGCTCCTCGCCCGTATCAGGCCACGGTGTCCTCGAGACAGCAGGCGCCGGGAAGGAGTACCGGCGAGGAAAGCCAGCCCGAGGCTTGGGCCGTGGCGCGACGACATCGAGGAGCAGGCCACCGAGACTCACGCCGATCGCGAGCGGATTGAGCAATCTCACCTCCTTGAGAACCCGGATCGCAACGTGACCGCAAGGATGAGCCACGGGCCCGGGTCCGGCATCGTCCGCATGTCCAGAATCCGACCGCGCGGGATTGTCCACGCGGGCCGCCTGGCCGGGGTCGCTCAGCCCTCGGCGGAGGTCGGGATCGCGTCCCCGGCATCCAGGCGAGGTGGTAGAAGCTGGGTCACCGCCGGTCACGGAGCCGAGCCGCCCCGCGCTACACGCGGCGACGGCTGCGCCGGCGATGCTGCACGTGGTCGCGGATGCGGCGCTGGGCGCGGGAGATCGCCGAGCGCCAGGTCTCGGCGTCGAACTCGCTCAACGATTCCATCTCGTCGTCGGTGAGCACCATGGCGATCTCGAACAGGGCGTCTCCGCCCCGGCTTCCGGGCTCGATCAGGTGCAGGCTGACGCGGTGTTCTGACATGGTCTGATTGACGTCCTGGGGGCGACGTAGTTACGGATCTGATACGACTGGGAGCGATCAGGTGGATCGCTCGAGTACCAACGCTGCCCACTCTCCATCGGCTCTAGTCATCGTCTTCTTTAGGCCGCTCCGAACAAAAGCCTGAGCAATACGGTCGGCCTCGGAGACGAGCAGCCCGCTGGCGATCACTCGCTGCGGGGTGCCCATCGCCTCCTCCGCCTGCATCCGCTGTGCCCACAGGCGCAGCAGCGGACCGAGCAGGTTCGCCGCCACGGTCGGCGCCGCCGGCAGCGGGTCGGCGCGGAGGTCGAGCCGGCGCACGTCGAGCGTGACGCCGTTGACCGCGGCGTTCGCGACCGTCGCCTCGACGCCGGCGGGATCGTTGTCGATCGCGATCACCGGGTCCCAGCCCAGCTTCGCCGCCGCCAGCGCGAGCACTCCCGAGCCGCATCCGAGGTCGATGAACGGGCCGCCGGGAACGAGCTCGAGCATCAGCTCCAGGCACAGCCGAGTGGTGGCGTGGGCGCCGGTGCCGAAGGCCTGGCCCGGGTCGATGACGAGGTCGATCGGCGTGCTCCCGGGCGGCTCCCAGGGCGGGCGCACGGTGATCGTGCCGGGCAGCACCAGCGGCGTGTGGAACGAGCGCCAGCGCTCGTTCCAGTCGTCGGCGATCTCGGTGGTGCTGACCTCGACCAGCGACTCGCCGGCGGCGGCGCGCAGATCGGGCAGGGCCGGCAGCTCGCCGGGGGGGCCGTAGACCGCGTACTCGACGACCTCGCCGCGGTCGACCTCCTCGACCCCGCCGGGAGCCAGCTCCAGCAGCTCGGCCAGGACCAGCTCGGCCTCGGCCCGCCGGACCCGGACCGCGAGTCTGATCATCGCCGGCGCGCGCGAGGGTTGGCGACCCGGCGACTCAGGCGCCGAACGCGCGTCTGAGCTTGCCGAACACGCCTTCCTCGGTCCGCAGATTGTCCGGGGTCATCGACTCGGCGAAGCGCTCGAGCAGCTCGCGCTGCTCGCGTTTGAGCCGCTTCGGGATGACCACGTTGACGACGACCCGCAGGTCGCCGGTGCGACGGCCGCGCAGCGAGGGCATACCCCGGCCACGGACGGTCAGCATGTCGTGGGGCTGCGTGCCGGCCGGGATCTCGAGCTCGACCGAGCCGTCCACGGTCGGCACCTCGACCGTGGTGCCGAGCGCCGCGAGCGGGGCGGCCACGTCGACCGCCGTCACGAGATCGTCGCCGTCGCGCACGAAGCGGGAATCCTCGCGGACGCGGATCATCACATACAGGTCGCCGGGCAGGCCGCCGCGCTCGCCCGCGTGGCCGCGGCCGGAGACGCGGATCCGCTGCCCGTCGGCGATTCCGGCCGGGACGTCGACCGAGACCTTGGCCCGCTCGACCTTGCGCCCGCGCCCATGGCAGGTCCGGCACGGCTCCTTGGCGACCTTGCCGTCGCCGTGGCACACGTCACAGGGGGCCGCGCGCACGACCTGCCCGAACGGCGTTCGGGAGACCGCGCGCAGCTGGCCGGCGCCGCCGCAGCGCTCGCACGTCTCGATCGGGGTCCCGGGCTCGGCCCCGTTGCCGTTGCAGTGCTCACAGCGGGCGATCACCTCGTAGGAGACCTCGACCGCGGCGCCGGCGGCCGCCTGCGCGAGCTCGATCTCGGCGTTGACGGCGACGTCGCCGCCCTGCACCGGGCCGGTAGCCGAGGCGCCGCCACCGCCGAACGCGCCGCCGCCGAAGAAGGCCTCGAAGATGTCGGCCACCGAGCCGAAAGTCTCGAAGTTGGGCGCGTAGCCGCCGGTGCGCAGGCCCTCGTGCCCGTAGCGATCGTAGGTCGCGCGGCGATCGGCGTCCGAGAGCACCTCATAGGCCTCGGCCGCCTCCTTGAACTTCTCCTCCGCCGCCGGGTCGTGGCTGTTGACGTCGGGATGCAGTTCCCGGGCCAGCCGCCGGAACGCCTTCTTGATCTCGCCTTCGTCGGCGGTGCGTGCGACGCCGAGGACGTCGTAGTAGTCGCGTGGCATGGTCGGGCTCACCGTTCGTCGTAGACGTCGGCGATGAACGTGGACAGCTGCGCCGCCGCCTCACGCACCGACCGGATCGCCTGTCCGTAGTCCATCCGCAGGGGGCCGATCACCGAGACCGCCCCGAGCGTGCGCTGGGGCAGTCCGTAGCTCGCGGCCACGAGCGCCAGCGAGCGTAACGCCGGCGCGTCGTTCTCGCTCCCGATCCGCACCAGCACGTCGCGCTCGGACAGGACAGAGCGCAGCACCCCGAGCAGGGCCGCCCGACGCTCGAGCATGTCCATCAGCGCGTTCAGCTCGGACACCTCGGAGATCCGCTCGCCCCGCAGCAGCCGCGAGGCGCCGTCGATGTAGAGCGTGTCCTCGACGCTGAGCTCGAGCGCCCTGAAGGCGGGTGCGAGCGCGTCGAGAAAGGCCAGCTCGCTGGCCGACAGCGACGGGTCGTGCAGCCGCTGGTGGAGCATCCGCGCCCCGAGCCCGAGGCCGACCAGGCGCTCGTTGAGATAGCTGGCGGCCCAGTCGGCGAGTCCGGGATCGACCGGCCGCGCGAACGTGAACAGCCGCTTCGTGACCCCGCCGGTCGAGGTGATCACCACGACCATCAGGACCTGGGGCTGGAGCACCAGCACCTCGATGTGGCGGATCGTCGAGGTCTCGATCGGCGGCGCGGTGACGATCGCGAGCAGGTTGTTGACCTGCGACAGGGTCTCGGTCGTGACCCGCATCGCCTCGTCGAGCTCGTGGCGCACGAGCGACAGCGACAGCGGCGGCCGCCGGTCCTCGGCCGGCAGCAGCCGATCGACGAAATAGCGATAGCCCGCCTGCGTCGGAACGCGGCCGGCGGAGGTGTGCGGGTGGGCGAGTAGCCCCTCCTCCTCCAGGCTCGCAAGCTCGTGGCGGATCGTCGACGGGCCCCATTCGAAGCCCGCCGCCAGCGCCTTGGAGCCCACGGGCGAGCCGGCCTCGAGGTATTCCTCGACGACCTTGCGCAGCACAAGCTCCTGGCGCTCCGTCAGCATCACGCCAATTGTAGGTCGAGGCTGCGGCGGCTCCGGCCGCTCGGGTGGTCCCCGCCGCGCCGGCCCGGTCGGGCTGGCCTCAGCCGACGTGCAGCTCGGCCTCGGCGTGGCGGATGATCCGCCGGCCGGCCTGGGAGGCCTCGGAGTGGACGACGACGATGTCGCCGTGAGCCTCCGCCGCGGTGCCGGTGACGACGATCTCCTCGCCGATCAGACCCATGCCGCGGAACTGGACCGACAGGCGCCGCAGCGCGTCCGGGCGGCCGACCGCCTCGGTGTGGGCTCGGGCGACCTGGGCCATCGTCCACAGGCCGTGGAGGATCTTTCCCGGCAGGCCGACGCCGCGGGCAAAGTCGTCGTCGATGTGGATCGGGTTGAAGTCGCCCGACGCGCCCGCGTAGCGCACGGTGACGTAGGGATCGGGGGTGATCCTGAGCTCGATCGAGTCGCCCTGATTCATGACGTCCCCCTCACGATGTTGGTCCAGGTCCCGGTGCAGACTACCTCACCATCCTGGTTCTCGGACACGGATTCGAACACGTAGAAGCCCATGCCGGCGCGGTCCGAGATGTCCTTGACGGTGGTCGTGGTCGTGATCTCGTCGCCGGCCACCACGACCGGGCCCCAGCGGAACTCCTGCGAGCCGTGCACCATCATCGCGAAGTCGAGCGCGACCTCCGGGTCCAGCAGCGCCGCGGCGACCGACGGGGCGGCGTAGACGACGGCGAACATGGGCGGCGCGATCACGTCGCGGTAGCCGGCGGCGCGGGCGGCCTCGACGTCGTGGTGGATCGGGTTGGTCTCCCCGACCGCGCTGGAGTACTCGCGGATCTTCTCGCGCCCGACCGCGTAGAGGACCGGTGGATAGGCTTTGCCGACGGCCTGCGTGCTGATGGGCATGGTGCGAGTTTAGGCCGAGTCGAGGGCTACTAGATGATCACCGGCACGGTGCCCCCGTCGACCGACCATGCCGCGCCGGCGACGTTGGCCGCCGCCTCCGAGCACAGGAACACGATCACCGAGGCGATCTCCCGCTCGGTGCCGAGGCAGCCGCGGGGGATGCGGGCGGCGGTGTCCGCGAGCACCTGCTCACGCGTGCTCCCGCGCCGCCCGGCGAGCTGGTCGGCCAGCCCGCCGGGGGCGGTCCACAGGTTGCCGTCGAGCGGACCGGGCGCGACGGCGTTGACGAGCACGCCCTGCGCGGCGTAGATGTCGGCGAACGCCCGCGAGAGCGAGAGAACGGCGGCCTTGGTCACCCCGTAGGCCATGTTCGTGCCCGACGGCCGCTTGCCCGAGGACGAGCTCACGTTGACGATCCGCCCCCAGCCCGCCTCGGCCATGCGCGGCGCGAGCAGCCGCATCAGCCGCATCGGCGCCATCACGTGCAGCTCCCACTGGGCCTGCCATTCCTCGTCGCTCAGCTCGTCGTGCGGGCGCGAGCGGGTCGCGCCGGCGCCGTTGACCAGCGCGTCGATGCGTCCGAAGGCCGCATCGCACGCCGCCGCGAGCAGGCCCGGCGCACTGGCCGAGGTGACGTCGACCGCCACCGTCTCGGCCCGGCCGCCGGCCGCGCGACATGCCGCGCGGGCGTCGCCGAGGGCGTCCGCGTCGCGACCGACGAGCAGCACCGCGGCGCCCTCGGACGCGAGCAGGAGCGCCGTCGCGCGCCCGACGCCGCGGGAGGCTCCGGTGACGATGCACGCGCGATCGCGAAGGCCGAGATCCATGCTCGGAGGCATTCTCCCCGACTTCAGGCGCCGCGCGCAGCCGCGAACGCGTCGCCGACCCGCGTGAGCCCGGACTCGATCGCCGGCCCGGTCAGGTTCGCGTAGCCGAGCACGAGCCCGGGCGCCCCGGAGCCGGCGCCGGCCGCGCGGTGCCAGCTCAGACCCTCGAGCCCGACCCCACCGGTCTTGGACGTCCCGGCCTGACGCCCAGCCGGTCGCGACCGCACCTACCCGAAGGTCTAGGGAGGTCTAGAGCTTGGTCCCGTAGGCCGGAGCGCCCCCCCGGCGTAGGTTGATTGCAGCACACAAAAGGGCCGGGGCGGATCCCTCCGACACAGAGCTCAGCTGTGGACAGGGGAGGGCGGTGTCCCTCGGCGCGAGCGCGCCTGCCCCTCCTCACCACACGACCACGAAGGGATCCACCCACCATGAAGAGCAAGCTCACCAAGAAGCGCACGATCATCGCGATCAGCGCGATCGCCGTACTCGTCGTCGCCGGATCGGCGTTCGCGTACTTCACCAGCACCGGTAATGGCACAGGCCAGGCCACGGTCGGCAGCGCCAGCAACTGGACGGTCACCCCCGCCGCCGCCACCGGCACCATGTACCCCGGCTCGGGGACCTCGAGCTTTGACTACACGGTGACCAATGCCGGCACGGGTCATCAGAAGCTGGCCACCACCACGTCGGTCGTCCTCACTGACGGCAGCGGCAACATCACGGACCACGGGACCGCGGTCCCCGGTTGCCTGGCGACCTGGTTCACGCCGACCAACCACGCTCCCGCGGCCATCGATCTCGCCGGCGGAGCGAACACCACTGGCAGCGTCGACGTTGTGATGTCAGACGCCGCCGTTGCGCAGGACTCCTGCCAGGGCCACACCCCTGACGTGAAGATCAGCGCCTCATAGCAACCCGAGGGCGGCCGCACAGTGCGGCCGCCCTCCCTTCCTTTCGCCCCCGTCCACTCCCAGCTCACGCGAGGCACCGATGCGCCACTCACTCCCCTCGATCAGGACCGGCACGGCCCTGATCATCGTGGCCGTGCTCGGTGTTCCCGCCGCCGGCGCCGGACTCGCGATCGCCGACCGCGAGCTGCGCGGCCCGGCGCCCTCCGCCCACGAGGCTCCCGGCCCGCGCGACCATGACCATCCGGCCGGCTTCACGATCAGCGGCAACGCATCCGCCACGCTGCTGCCGGGGGCGGCGGCGCGACCGATCCTCGCCAGGCTGGCCAATCCCAACGCCGTCCCGATCTTCGTGACCACCCTGACAGCGAGCCTCGAGCCGACGAAGCTCCCGGCCGGCTGCCGCCCCGCCGACTTTCAGATCACCCCCTCGAGCGTCTCCAGCGCGCACCCGGTCCAGGTACCGGCCCGCGGCGCTGTGACCCTCCCAGCCCAGGGCGCGAGCGCCCCGACCATTCGCATGCTCGACACGAGCGCCAACCAGAACGCCTGCGCCAACGCGACGCTCAGGCTCGGCTACACGGGAAGCGCTCACTCATGAGCCGCGGGCGTCTGAGCCGGAGCGTCTGGCCCGCCTCGGCGCTCGCCGCCGCGCTGGCCGTGCTCGTCTCGGCATCCGGCGCATTTGCCTACTTCACGGCCAACGGCGCGGGCACGGGCAGCGCGCGCGTGGGGACGTTGGCCGCGCCGACCATCACCACTGCCACGGCCGGGGCCGGCACGGTGGCGCTGAGCTGGAGTGCCGTGACGCCCACTTCGGGCACGGTCACGTACTACGTGACGCGGGTCGGCGGAGGAACACCGTCGGGCACCTGTCCCACGTCGGCCGCGCCGACCGCGGTGACGAGCTGCACGGACACCGGCATCGGCGTCGGTGCGCACAGCTACACCGTGACCGCCGTCTGGCTGTCCTGGACGGGAACCAGCGCCGCGGCGTCGGCAACGGTCACCTACGGCGCACTGGACCACTTCCTGCTCAATCCCGCGACCGGCTCGCACACCGCCGGAAGCGCGTTCAGCGTCGCCCTCACCGCCCAGGACGCGGCCAACAACACGGTCGCCAACTACACCGGCACGGTCCATTTCACGAGCAGCGACACCCAGGCGGTGCTGCCGGCCGACTACACCTTCACGACCGGCACCGGCGCCGACAACGGCGCCCACACGTTCACCGGGGGCGTCGCGCTGAGGAGTGCCGGCAGCGACACGGTGACCGCGACGGGCAACAGCAAGACCGGCACCGGGACCTACACGGTCACCGCGAGCACGGCGGCGGCGATCTCGGTCGCCTCGGGCGCGACCCAGTCGACTCCGATCAGCACCGCCTTCGCCAACCCTCTGGTGGCCAGCGTGACCGATGCCTTCGGTAACCCGGTGTCGGGCGCCTCAGTCACGTTCACGGGCCCCTCGAGCGGGGCCGGCGGCACCTTCGCGACCTGCGCGGGCGGCAACCCGCAGCCCTACATGTGCGTCGCGACCACGGGCGCGAACGGCCAGGCCACATCGTCGACGTTCACCGCCAACGCGACCGCGGCCGCGTACTCGGTCTCCGCGAGCGCCACCGGCGCGGCCAGCACGACCTTCTCGCTCACCAACCAGGCCGGGTCCCAGACGATCACCTTCGGCGCGCTCGCGGGCAAGACCTTCGATCAGGGCCCGATCAGCGTGAGCGCCACCGCCTCCTCCGGCCTCGCCGTCACCTTCAGCTCCGCCACCACGAGCGTCTGCACCGTCTCCGGCACGACGGTCAGCTTTGTCACCACCGGCACCTGCACGATCAAGGCCGACCAGGCCGGCAACGGCAACTGGAGCGCCGCCACCACCGTCAGCAAGAGCTTCACGATCAGCAAGGGCACCCAGACGATCACCTTCACCTCGGCGGCCCCGTCAAGCGCCACCGTCGGCGGCTCCACCTATGCGGTCAGCGCCACCGGCGGCGCGTCCGGGAGCGCGGTCACGTTCACGATCGACTCCTCGGCCGGCTCGGTCTGCTCCATCAACGGCTCGACCGTGAGCTTCACAGGCGCCGGCACATGCGTGATCGACGCCAACCAGGCCGCCGGCACGAACTACAGTGCGGCGCCTCAGGCCCAGCAGTCCTTCGCGGTCACGGGCACGCTGGCGATCTCCTCCGTGGTGAGGGACAGCGGCCAGAAGAAGGTCCACTTCACCGGCACCGGCGCGGCGGCCTCGACGACGATCACGATCACGATCTGCTCCGTCAACAGCTTCCCGTGCGCCTCCCCGATCGCCACGTCTGCGGTCTCGAGCCCCAGCGCCGGCAGCTGGATCAGCGCCCAGGACAGCAACAACCTGGCGCAGAGCCAGACGTACTACGCCCAAGCGGTCCAGGGGTCGACGACCAGCACCGTGTTCACGTTCTCGACCAATGGTCTGTGATCGCGGATCGCTTGTCGCCCGCTTCCCCCCGGCGCTACCATCAGCTCACGATGATCGAGATCCGGATCGAGGAGCGCTGAAGGCCATGAACGGACGCCATACGCTCAGAGCCTCCGACACCGATCGGGACCAGATCGCCGAGCGCCTGCGCGTTGCCGCGACCGAGGGCCGCCTCTCGACCGAGGAGTTCGATGCCCGGCTCGGGGCCGCGCTCAAGGCCCGCACCTACCACGAGCTCGACCGGCTCGTCGCCGACCTGCCGGGCAAGAAGCTCGCGCAGCGTCGCAGCACGAGCACCGCCCGCTCGCTGGCCGGCTCCCACCCCGTGGCCGCGGCGGCAGTCGCCCTGGCCACGATCACGGTGGCGATCGCGGCGCTGGCCATCGTGGCGATGATCGGCGCGGCCTGGATCGTCTGGATGGTCTTCGCCTGGATCTTCTTCGGCGCCAAGCGCCGTCACACGCACGTGCGGCCCGGCAGGGGCGGCCAGATTCGCCCCGGCTTCGGGACCGAGCCGCGCTCGAGCGCGCCCAGCCGCTCGAGCTACTGGGCCTAGCCGCCGATCGCCCTCGCCACGGATGCGATCAGGAGTCTGCGGCCCGGTCGCATCCGGCCGCGATCATCTCAGCCCTTCTCCCCCAGTTCAAGCACGGCCAGGAACGCCTCCTGAGGCACCTCGATCCGGCCGACCTGCTTCATCCGCTTCTTGCCCTTCTTCTGCTGCTCGAGCAGCTTGCGCTTGCGGGAGATGTCGCCGCCGTAGCACTTGGCGATCACGTCCTTGCGGTACGCCTTGATCGTCTCACGAGCCACGATGCGCGATCCGATCGCGGCCTGGATCGGCACGTCGTACTGCTGGCGGGGGATCTTCTTGCGCAGCTTCTCGGCCATCGTGCGCCCGACCTCCTCCGCCTTGCTGCGATGGATCAGCATCGAGAGCGCGTCGACCGGATCGCCGGCGAGCAGGATGTCGAGCTTGACGAGGTCCGATTCGCGAAGGCCGATCAGGTCGTAGTCGAGCGACGCGTAGCCGCGGGTGCGCGACTTCAGCTGGTCGAAGAAGTCGAGCACGATCTCGGCCAGGGGCAGGTCGTAGGTGATCTGCAGCCGCTCGGCCGACAGGTAGTGCATGCCCGCGTGCTCGCCGCGTCGCTCCTGGCAGAGCTCCATGATCTGCCCGACGAACTCCTTCGGGGTCAGGATCGAGGCGCGGATGTAGGGCTCACGGACCTCCGCCACCTTGCTCGGGTCGGGCATGTCGTTGGGCGAGTGCACCGGGAGCACGGTGCCGTCGGTCAGCGTGACCTCGTACTCGACGCTCGGCATCGTGGCCAGCAGCTCAAGGTCGTACTCGCGCTCGAGCCGCTCGCGCACGATGTCCATGTGCAGCAGCCCGAGGAAGCCGCAGCGAAAGCCGAACCCGAGCGCGTCGGAGGTCTCGGGCTCCCATGAGAGTGCAGCGTCGTTGAGGGTCAGCTTCTCGAGCGCGTCGCGCAGATCGGGGTAGGCGTCGGAGTCGATCGGGAAGAGGCCGCAGAAGACCATCGGCTTGACCTCGCGGTAGCCCGGCAGCGGCTGTCGGGCCGGGCGCGCCTTGACCGTCAGCGTGTCGCCGACCCGCAGTGCGCTCACGTCCTTGATCCCGGTGATCAGGAAGCCGACCTCGCCGGCATGGAGCGCGTCGGCGGTCCTCATCTCCGGCGTGAAGAAGCCGATGTCGTCGATCTCGGCCTCGGTGCCGGCCTGCATCGCGCGGATCGCCTCGCCCTTGGTGAAGGTTCCGTCGACGACCCGGATGTAGGCGATCACGCCCCGGTACTGGTCGAACTCCGAGTCGAAGATGAGCGCTCGGGGGGGAGCATCGGGATCGCCCCCAGGGGGGGGTACGCGGGCGATCAACTCGTCGAGCACGTCGGTCACCCCCTCCCCCGTCTTGGCGCTGATCCGGCGCACCTCCTCCGCGGGCTCGCCCAGCAGCTCGGCCACCTCCGCGGCCACGCGCTCGGGCTCGGCTCCGGGCAGGTCGACCTTGTTCAGGCACGGGATCAGCTCGAGCCCCGACTCGACGGCCAGGTACGTGTTGGCCACCGTCTGGGCCTCGACGCCCTGCGAGGCGTCGACGACGAGCAGGGCGCCCTCGCACGCGGCCAGCGAGCGCGAGACCTCGTAGGTGAAGTCGACGTGGCCGGGCGTGTCGATCAGGTGCAGCTGATAGGCCTGACCGTCGCCGGCCTCGTAGAACACGCGAACGGCCTGGGCCTTGATCGTGATCCCGCGCTCGCGCTCGAGGTCCATCGAGTCGAGCACCTGGGCGCGCATTGCGCGGGGATCGACGGTATGGGTGAGCTCGAGAATCCGGTCCGCGAGCGTCGACTTGCCGTGGTCGATGTGCGCGATGATCGAGAAATTGCGAATGTGTGCCTGGTCGGCCATCGCGGCGAAGGTTAGGCGCTCGACGGCAGCCGCCCCAGACGGCCGAGCACGAAGTGCTGGATCTGGCGCGCCTCGGGGATCCGCATCGCCAGCACGAGCCAGGCGTAGAGCCCCGTCGCGGCGGCGATCGCGAAGCCGACCGAGATCACCTGGGCGGGCAGCGAGCGCCCGAGCGCCCCGTCGAGCACGCTCCATACTCCCCAGGCCACCGCGGCCATCAGCGCCGAGGCGAGCAGGATCCGGATCGTGATCATCAGCGTCAACGGGAGCTCCAGATGCCCGTTGAAGCCCGCCTTCAGGCGACGGATCTGGAGCGCGGTCATGACCGCGTTGGCGATCGCCGTGCCGATGACCAGGCCGGCGATCCCGAGTGGCTTGTAGAGCGCGACCGAGACGATGATGTCGACGATCATGTTCACCCCCGCCAGCCGGGTCGGGATCCACGGCCGCTGCACCGCGAAGAAGGTGCGCGTGAGGAGCAGGTTGAGGCCGCCGAAGGGGAGGCTGAAGGCGAACCAGAACAGCGCGATCGAGACGAGGTGGGTCGAGTGGGCGTTGAACGCGCCACGCTGGAAGACGAGCCGTGTGATCGGCGTCGCCAGCGCGACCAGCAGCGCCGCGCAGGGGATCAGCAGCAGGTTGATCTGGCGCATCCCGTTGCCGAGCGTGCGACGCATCTCGGCCGGAGCGCGCCGCGACGCCTGCCGGCTCAGGGTCGGGAACAGGACGGTGGCCACGGCGACGCTGAAGATGCCCTGGGGCAGCATGTAGATCCGGAACGCGTTGTCGATCGCCCGCGGTGCCTCGGGCGAGACGAGCGTGCCGAACACCGAGTTGAGCAGCTGGTCGAGGTTGACGATCCCCAGCCCGATCGTGATCGGGAGCATCAGGTACAGGACCTGCCGGACGCGGGGGTCACGCCATTCGAGCGTGAAAGCGAGCCGGAAGTCGATCCGACGCAGGGCGCCCGCGACCATCAGCATCTGCACGAAGGTGGCGATCACCCAGGCGATCGCGTAGGCGTACAGCCCGTTGTTGCCGTGGAAGTGCGGGTGCAGGACGACGAGCAGGACGAGGATCACGAGGTTCCAGACGGCCGGCGCGATGGCCGGGATCGAGAACTCGTCGTAGGACTGCAGGATCCCGACGAACAGCCCGGTGATCCCCAGCATCAGCACGACCGGGAACAGCACCTGCGAGAGCCCGGCCGTGAGCGCATCGAGGTGTGGCCCGAACGTGCTGCCGGTGAACAGCGGCATGATCGTCCCGGCGAGCAGGATCCCCAGCGCCGTCACCCCGCCGAGGACGATCAGGATGATCCAGAACAGCGTCGAGGCGAGCTTGAACGCCTCCCGCTTGCGGCCCTGCTGCAACAGGTCGGTGAACACGGGCACGAACGCCGCCGACAGCGCCGCCTGCGCGAACAGGTTCGCCATCAGGTTCGGGATCTGCGAGGCGATCGTGAACGCCGACGCGGCGGGGCTGGTGCCGAAGTAGCTCGCGGCGACGATTTCCCGCGCCAGCCCGACTACGCGCGAGATCCCCGTCGCGCCGGCGAAGATGGCGGTGTTCAGGGCCAAGCGGCGGCGCGGCGGGGCAGCACTCGCTGCGATCGTGTCGTCTCCCACGGGCGCGCTATAGTACGGACGCGCCGCGGCCTAACGTCGACCGCGGCTGCTTGCTGTCATGGCCAACATTCACTCTCAGAAAAAGCGGATCGAGCGCGCCGAGCGCGAGCGACTCGAGAACCGCCGCTACACGTCGAAGATCAAGACGTACTTTCACCGCCTCGAGAGCGCGGTGCAGGGCGGCGACGCTGCCGTGGCCGACGTCGAGCACCGCACCCTGGTGCAGACGATCGACAAGGCCGTCAAGCGTGGGGCGCTGCACCGGAACACCGGCGCACGCAAGAAGTCCCGCGCCGCCCGGATTCGTCGCGGCGCGACCGAGTAGCCCGGCGCGCGCACGCGCGATCAAGCTGCGATCCGCTGGATCGCCAACAGCGCCGCGGTGTCCTCGCCGGCGCCGCCGCTCCCACCACCCCGCGACGCGAGCTCCAGATCGGCGATCTCCTCGATCGCCCGCCGCAGCGACGCCGTCCCTGTGCGCCGCGCGTCGGCGATCAGCCGGTCGGCCGCCTTGGTGGGCATCCGCAGGCCGCGCTTGACCTCGGCGATCGGCCGCCCCTGGTCGATCGCCTCGGCGATCTCGTGCGCGGCCCGCACGCGCTGCGCCATCCAGTAGATGAGACCCGGCAGCCGCTCGCCCTGGGCGCGCAGCTCGAGGTAGAAGCTGGTCGCCGCGGCGGCGTCGCCGCCGACCAGCGCGTCGGCGAGCGCCCACGCCCGGCGCTCTGACGACGGGGCGGTGAGCTCCTCGATCTCGGCGTCGTCGACCTGGGCGCCCTCGCCGAGCTCGAGTGCGAGCTTCTCCAGCTCCCGGAGCAGCCGCTGCTGGCGCTCACCGACCTGGGCCACGAGTGTCTTGGCCGCGCCGGGGGCCAGCTCGATCCCCATCTCCCGCGCCCGGGCGGCGACCCACTTGGGCAGCTCCCACGGTTTGAGGCCGACCTCGGCGGAAACGTCGCCCCCGGCCTTCTTGACCGCGGCCGCGAGCTTCGCCGGCGCCTTCGCACGGCCGCCTTCCCGAGCGAAGAAGGTCACGGTCGTCTGGGGCGGCATCGCGGCCAGGGCCGACTCCAGCGGGGGGAGGTCCTTGTCCTTCCAGGTCTCGACGCCGTCGACGATGAGGAACCGCCGGCCGATCGCGAAGGTCATCGCGCTCAGCGCCGCCGCCACCGTCTCGGGGTTGGACTCCTCGCCCTCGAACAGCTCGAGCCCCTGGGCGCCGCTTCCGGCTTCGGCGATCTCCCGCAGCCGCGCCCGGCGCTCGGCGATCCGCCCGTGATCGTCGCCGTGGATCAGGTAGGCGGGCTTGAACGCGGGCACCCGGCCCAGTCTAGGGCGCGGTTGGGACGGCGGGGATGCGCGACGCGCGGCGGTGGCGGGCGCGAGTCCGTGCGAGTCCGTGGTTCTCCGCACCGCTCGGCGGTCCATTGCGGATGGCGGCGCGGGGGCACGCGCCTAGATTGGCCTCACAGCGACAGTCGGAGGACGTGAGATGGCGACCCACTTGGTAGATCGCGAGCCGCCCCCCAGGCCGCACGAGCCCAACTTCGACGATCACGTCGAGCGCGCGATCGGCGCCGACATGCGACTGATCTACGGCATCGGCGTACCCGTTCTGGCCATCACCGCACTGATCATCGTGATGGCGTTGAGCAAGACCGCGTGGGTCGACGGCGTCGTCCTCGTGGCGGCCGTGGCCGCGCTCGGCCTGGTCGTGTGGGGCTTCCTGCGCATGCTGCGCGACGACGGCCCCGACGAATCCCCGGCCGACTGACCGACCGACCGACTGACCGAGGCGCCGGGCGGCGGGCCGGCGCCGGCGGGCCGGGGCCGGCGGGCCGGCGGTGGCGCCGTGCCGGCGCCGGGCCGGCGCCGGCGAGGTGCGCCGCGCGAAGTGTTGCAACTGAGTTTCGGGGGCCGGAACTCAGTTGCAGCGCTTTGCCTGATCGAGCGCCAGCGCCACCGCGCCCGCCGGCGACTCCGCCACCCTGATCCCGCCGATCTCCCAGGTGCCGAGACCGACCACCGGCACGCCGGTCTTCAGCGCCAGCGCGACCTCGGACAGGGTGCCGTAGGCCCCTCCGACGGCGATGACGGCGTCGGAGGTGCGGATGATCAGGCCGTTGCGGAGCTCGCCGAGCCCGGTCGCGATTGCGATCGCCACCCACGGGTTGGCCTCGCGGCGGTGCCGGCCGGGCAGGATCCCGAGCGTGAGTCCGCCGGCGCCGGCGGCGCCCCGGCAGGCTGCGGCCATGACACCCGCGCCCCCGCCGCACACGAGGACCGCGCCGCCCTCGGCCAGCGCGGCGCCAACCGCCTCGGCGGTCGCCTCCTGCTCGGGCGTCGCGTCAGCCGGACCGACGACCGCGATATACGGCGCGGGCGCCGGCGCGGCGGGGCCCGGCACCGGCGCTCCGGAACCCGGCACCCACATCGCTACCGAACGACGACGTTGACCAGCTTGTCGGGCACGACGATCACCTTCACCACCTGGTGCCCGTCGACGTGGGCCAGGACGCCGCGGGATTCGAGTGCGAGGCGCTCGAGCTCCTCGCGTGCGCTCCCGGTCGGCGCCGGGACGCGATCGCGAACCTTGCCGTTGACCTGGCACACGAGCTCGAACGTATCCGCGACGAGCATGTCGGGGTCGGCCTGCGGCCAGGGCTGCTCCCAGGCCCGCGTGCCGGTGAGCAGCTCGTACACCTCGGCGCCGAGGTGCGGCGCGAACGGGAACACCAGCGATGCCGCGGTCGCGGCGGCGAAGCGCCGCGCGGCCACCTCGCCGCCGTCGGGGTTGCGGTCGATGTCGCGATAGACCTCGTTGACCAGCTCCATGATCGCGGCGATCGCGGTGTTGAACGCGAACCGGCCGCTCATGTCGCCGGTCACCTTGTCGATCGCCCAGTTGGCCTTGCGCACGAGGGCCAGCGCGTCGCCCTCGGGATGAGGGGGCTGCTCGGCCACCGCGGGCGAGGGGGTGAACGAGCCCGACCCGGCGCCCAGCTCGTCACCGAGCCGCCACAGCCGCGCCAGGAACCGGTGCACACCCTCGAGCGACTTCTCCGACCACGCGGCATCCTGATCGGGCGGCCCGATGAACAGGGCGTAGCAGCGGGCCGCGTCGGCGCCGAAGCGCTCGACGATCGGCGCCGGCGAGACGACGTTCCCGGCCGACTTCGACATCTTGGCCCCGTCGGGTCCGAGGATCATCCCCTGGGTGAACAGCGCGCGGAACGGCTCCTGTACGTCGAGCAGATCCATGTCGGCGAGCGCCTTGACGAAGAAGCGCGCGTACATCAGGTGCAGGATCGCGTGCTCGATCCCGCCGATGTACTGGTCGACGGGCATCCACGCGTTGACCACCTTCGGGTCCCACGCCGCCTGGTCGTTGCCGGCGTCGCAGTAGCGCAGGAAGTACCAGCTCGAATCGACGAACGTGTCCATCGTGTCGGTCTCCCGCCGGGCGGGGCCGCCGCAGATCGGGCAGGTCGTGTTGACCCAGTCCTCGGCCGCGGCCAGCGGCGAGCGCCCGCGCGGCTTGTAGTCCTCGACGTCTGGCAGCTCGACCGGCAGCTGGTCCTCCGGCACGGCCACCATGCCGTGGGTGTCGCAGTACACGATCGGGATCGGGCAGCCCCAGTAGCGCTGGCGCGAGACGAGCCAGTCGCGCAGACGGTAGTTGACCGACGCGTGGCCGATACCCTCGCGATCGAGCCAGGCGATGATCGCCTCCTTGCCCTGGACCGCATCGAGCCCGGTGAACTCGCCCGAGTTGATCAGCCGCTCGTGCTCGCTGTGGGCGATGAATGCCTCGTCGGCGGGCGTCTCCATGCCGTCAGGGGGCGCGATCACATGGCGGATCGGCAGGTCGAAGGCCCGAGCGAAGGCGAAGTCGCGCTCATCGTGCGCCGGCACCGCCATGATCGCCCCGGTTCCGTACTCCATCAGCACATAGTCGGCAACGAACATCGGGATCTGCTCGCCGTTGACCGGGTTGGTCACCGTCCGCCCCAGCGGAACGCCGGTCTTCTGCTTCTCGGCCGCGCCACGCTCCTCGGCCGACTCGCTCAGCGAGCGGTTGACGTACTCGTGCACGCGGTGCTCGTACTCCGTGCCGGCGGCGAGCCGGAACACGTCGGGGTGCTCGGGCGCCATCACGAAGAACGTCGCCCCGAACAGCGTGTCCGGGCGGGTGGTAAACACCGGGTAGTCGATCCCCAGCTCCTCGTTTCGGAACGTGACCTCGGCGCCGACGCTGCGACCGATCCAGTTGCGCTGCATCCGCTTGACGTGCTCGGGCCAGTCGATCGCGTCGAGATCGTCGAGCAGCCGGTCGGCGTAATCGGTGATGCGAAAGAACCACTGCTCCAGCTGGCGCACCTCGACCTCGGCGCCGCAGCGCTCGCAGCGCCCGTCGATCACCTGCTCGTTGGCGAGCACGGTCTGGTCGTTGGGGCACCAGTTGACCGCCGCCTCCTTGCGATACGCGAGGCCGCGCTCGAGCAGCTTCAGGAAGATCCACTGGGTCCAGCGGTAGTAGGACGGCTCGTGGGTGGCGAACTCGCGTGACCAGTCGATCGAGATCCCCCACGAGCGGAACGCGCGCTGAAAGGCGGCGATCGAGTCGTCGGTCGACTTGCGTGGGTGCACGCCCGTCCGGATCGCGTGGTTCTCGGCCGGGAGACCGAACGCGTCGTAGCCCATCGGGTGAAGCACCCGGCGGCCTGTGCGGCGGTGGAAGTGGGCGATCGCGTCGCCGAGCGAGTAGTTCTTCAGGTGCCCGATGTGGGGCTCGCCGCTCGGGTAGGGCAGCATCTCGAGCACGTAGGACTTCTCGCGGCGGTCGGGCTGCGGATCGTTCGACACCTCCCACGTGTGCTCACGCGCCCACAGCTCCTGCCACTTGGGCTCGATCGTCCTGGGGTCATAGCGGCGCTCGGACATGCTGGGGCTGAGGTTACTTCGTGCACCTGTTCACGAGTTCGCCGGTCGGGCCGGTCGGGCCGGGCGCCGGTGGCTTTCTTGCGGGGGCCGCAGCGGCCGCGCTCTACCATGACGGCGTGCCCGACGAGGAACGCCCGACGGCCCAGGATCCCCCCTCAGTGCAGGGAGATCTCAGCGTGCCACCCGCGCCCGCGCGGCGGCCGGGCGTGCGGGCGAGCAGCGCGGCGGCGGCCGCCGATCAGGTGGCCTCGATCGTGGCTGCGGCCGAGGCCTCGGCGGAACGGCTGCGGGCCCAAACCGAGCAGCGGGTCAAGGAGCGCATCGCCGAGGGCGAGCGAGCGGCCCAGAACCGCGTCCGGGCGGCCGAGGAGGAGGCGTCGGAGATCGTCCGCTGGGCCCAGGAGGAGGCGGCCAAGGTGTCCGAGGACGCCGCCGCCCACGCCGCCAAGGCCAAGCAGCAGATCACCAGCGAGGCGCTGACGATCGTGGCCAAGGCCCAGGACGACGCCGACTCGACGCTCAAGCAGGCGAGCGAGGCCGCCACAGCCACGCTGCAGGAGGCCGAATCCAAGTCATCCGAGCTGCTGCGCGACACGCGCGTGACCGCCAGCGACGTGCGCACCGAGGGCATGGAGCTGGTCGGGAACCTGCGCGAGATGGCCGACTCGCTGCGCTCCAACGCCGATCGGCTGCTGCGCGACGTCCAGACGATCCACTCGAGGATGCTGGCCCAGATCGACCGCGCGGACGGCGGCGCGAGCCATTCGCCATCGCCGGGCGCGCGCCGCTCCGAGCCGGCGTCCCGCGTGCGCGGCCGTGACGTTCCGGCGCTATCGGACGACGGCGAGGTGCTCGACGTGCCGGAGTTCATCCCGCGCCGCTAACCCGCGCCGGCAGGACGTGTATTACCCTAGAGCGGTATTCCGCTTTCGAAGGGGCTATAGCTCAGTTGGGAGAGCGCGTGACTGGCAGTCACGAGGTCGCCGGTTCGAGCCCGGCTAGCTCCACTCACACCAGGACGCGGTCCGGACGGGACCGCACACGAGGGGGAGGATCGGGTGACGGTCTCCGAGCGCGGTGGTGACCCGGGTCTCAGCCAGGAGCAGTTCGAGCGTCTGTTCGGCGAGCTCTCGACCTGGGGGCGGTGGGGCGAGGACGACGAGCGTGGAGCGCTCCACCACCTGACCCCCGGGTGCGTCGCGGCCGCCGCCGGGCTCGTGCGCGAGGGCGTGACCGTGACCCTCAGCCTACCGCTGAACACCGAGCCGGGGATTCATAACCCTGAGCCGGCCCTGCACTACATGACGGCCGCAAGCGGCACCGACATCGGCTCCGGGTCGCTGCACTTCCTCAAGGACTTCGTCGGCGTCGACTACCACAACGACGGTCACTCCCACATCGACGCGCTGTGCCACATCGCCTACCGGGGCATGCTCTACAACGGCCAGCCCGAGGACGCGGTCACCGCCGACGGAGCGCCGGCCGATGCGATCGGCGTGCTCAAGAACGGCCTCGTCGGCCGCGGCGTGCTGCTCGACGTCCCCCGCGTGCGCGGCGTGCGCTGGCTCGAGCCGGGCGCGCACGTGTTCCGCGAGGATCTCGAGCAGGCCGAGCACGACCAGGGCGTCACCGTCGGGACAGGCGACATCCTGCTCGTGAACGTCGGCCACGCCCGGCGCCTGGCCGAGCTCGGGCCGTGGGACACCGCGAGCCTGAAGGCGGGCCTGCACCCCACGGCGCTGTCCTTCATCGCCGAGCGCCGGGTCGCCGCGCTCGGCTCGGACGGCAACAGCGACACCGCCCCGAGCAACACCGAGGGCATCGACTTCCCGATTCACGTGCTGGCCATCAACGCGATGGGCGTCCACCTGCTCGATTACCTGCAGTTCGCCGACCTGCGCGACGCCTGCGAGAACCGCGGGCGCTGGGAGTTCATGTTCGCCACCGCGCCGCTGCGGATCGTCCACGGGACCGGCTCGCCGATCAATCCGCTGGCGATCTTCTAATTGTCGCTCGCCGGTGCGGGCCGCGCCGAGTCCCAGGCCGCCAGGCCGCCGACGAGGTCGTGGACGTGCGTGAAGCCGGCCTGGGCGAGCACCCCGGCGGCGATCGCCGACCGGTAGCCGCTGGCGCACAGGACGACGAGCGGGCGGTCGGCCGGAAGCTCGCTCATCCGCTCGCCCAGCCGCGACAACGGCACGTTCACCGACCCCTCGATCCGCGCGTCCTCCCACTCGCCCGGCGCGCGCACGTCGATCACCAGCGGCACCGGCGAGGAGGCCAGCTGCTCGGCCAGAGAGCCGGCGGTGACGCGCTCGATCCGCGCCACCAGATCGGGCCGGCCGTCGAGCGCCTCCATGCCGCCGGCCAGGTGCCCGGCCACGTTGTCGAAGCCGATCCGGCCCAGCCGTGTCGCGGCCTCGAGCTCGCGGCCGGGCGCGGCCACGATCACGATCGGGCGATCCCCGGCCAGCAGCGTCCCGCACCAGGTGGCGAATGAGCCGCCGAGGCCGACGTTGACCGCGCCGGCGAGGTGGGCGCCCTCGTAGTCGGCGCCGTCACGCGTGTCGAGTACCTGCGCGCCCTCGCGCTGGAGGACCAGCACCTCCGCGAGCGACAGCGCTCGTTGCTGCTGCGCGAGCGCCTGATCGAGCGTCTGGTGCTCCTGCGCGTTCAGCACCGCGTCGTAGCCGAAGTACGCCGGGGTGTCCGGCTGGTCGGCGGTGACGATCGCGATGAACTGCTCCCGGCTCATCGGTTGCAGCGCGTAGTTGTAGAGCCGCTGCACGCCGATCGTCGAGACCGTGTCGGTGCTGAGGTTCTTGCCGCACAGCGAGCCGGCGCCGTGGGTCGGGTAGACGAGCGTCGCGTCGGGCAGCCTCAGCAGCTTTTCGCGCAGCGAGTCGTACAGCAGGCTGCCGAGATCCTCCGCGCTCCAGCCCACCGCCGCCCGCAGGTCGGGCCGCCCGACGTCGCCGATGAACAGGGTGTCGCCGGTGAGCACGGCGTAGGGAGCGGTGTCGGCATCGGGGTCGT
>Ga0208714_1000064_pt1 | contig 33408 bp, 26 predicted proteins | sample NGESurshal072012_3_FD_184461 | JGI IMG/M metagenome (GOLD analysis project Ga0208714, IMG submission 184461) | Arctic peat soil microbial communities from Barrow, Alaska - NGEE Surface sample 415-1 shallow-072012 (SPAdes) | ecosystem: Environmental > Terrestrial > Soil > Wetlands > Peat ... | reverse complement strand
CGCCGGCGTGTGAATCAGAGCCCGAGCGTCAGCGCCGGCTGACGCCGATCCCGCAGGTCACGCCGGACGACGTGGTCACGCAGGCCGCGCCCTGGATGTGCGCCGCCGCCGACCGCGGATACGCCGCCGGGCCGGCCACGACGCTCCCCGGCAGCGCGATGAAGATGGCCAGCAGCACGATCCACGCCACCACCATTGCGACCATCACGTGACCCCGATGGGCTGAGCGAGCCCCTGGCGATGTGCCGCTGACGGCGACGCCGCCGGTGGTTGTGACTGCAGCTTCCCTGCGTGCTGGGGCAACGTCGAGCATCATGCGCCTTCCCGTACGAGATCGAGGTCTTCCGTCTTCCAGTCCATCGGCGCCGGTCGGTCGACAAGCTCCGTGGAAACTACGCGTTCGCCCCTCGGAAAGCCACGGACATCGCCGCCACCGGCTGCCGGTCCCAGCGGTCCGCCATGCTTCTGCGGGTGATCGATCTGCAGCGGCCGGTGCGGTGGGGGGTGACGGGCTACGTGGGCGCGTCGTTCCGGGTGCGGAGCTTCGGGCTCCAGCAGCTGCAGCTCTCGGCGTCGACGATCCTCGCGCCCAATCACCGCTCGGACAATGACGTCCCGTTGCTGGTCTCGACCCTCGGCCCACGCTGGGCCGAGATGGTCGCCGCCGGCCTGCCGTGGGCGACCTTTGCCGCCGATGACCACGCGTTCCTGCACGGCTTTCTGGCCGGCTATGGGGGGCGACTGCCGCTCACGGTTCGGCGGCTGCTGTGGCCGATCCGCGTCGGCGGGATCCCCGAGCGACAGTGGATCGCGTGCGCGTTGGCCCAGGGGCGTCCGATCGAACCTGACCTCCTCGGCGCCCGCCGTCGGCCCGTCCTTGCGCAGGCGTTCGCGCGAGCGCGCCGCCGTGGCGCTGGGGACGCCCCGATCAGAGCCCTGGCGCAGGAGTTGCAGAATGCCAACGAGGCGTCGTGAGCGCGGAGCGCAAACGGGTGCTGCTGCTCGTCGGGCTCGGGGTCGCGGCCACGGCCGCGGCCGTGCTGCTGATCGGCCAAGCGGTGCGCTATACGGAATTGCTCAGGCAGCTGCGCACCGCGGCGCCGGGCTGGCTCGCCCTCTGCGCCGTCGGCGAGACCATCGCCTACGGCGGGTTCGTCGTCTCCTACCAGGCGATGGCGGCCGTCTCGGGTGGTCCACGGCTCAGCGCGACGATCGTGGTGCGCGTGGTCGGCTTGTCCTTCGGCGCGTTCAGCATCGCTACCGCAATCGGCGGCCTGGCGGTCGACTTCTGGGCCCTGCGCGAGGCCGGCGAGCCGGCGGGGAACGCGAGCGCGCGCGTGATCGGCCTGGAGACCCTGCGCTGGGCGGTGCTCGCGCTGGCGACCTGCGCGGCCGGGGCCGCGGTGCTGGCCGGGATCGCCCGTCCCGTCACGCCGGTCGTGCCCGCGGCGTGGCTGGCCGTCACCGGGCTCTGCGTCGCCGGCGGCGTGGCGATCAGCGCCCCGGGCCGCCGGGATCGGTTCACCCTCGGCGCCGGCGGACCGCTGCGGCGCGCGCTCGCGGTTGCCGTGGCCGGGCTCGTCTACATCCGGCAGGTGCTGCGCGGACCGCGGGGACCGCGCCGCCGCGCGGTCAGCGGCGCCGCCGTGTTCTGGGCCGGCGAGCTGCTGTGCGCCTGGGCGGCCCTGCGCGCGTTCGGTGCGAGTGTCGGCCTCGCGCCGCTGATCCTCGGCTATACGACCGGCTATGTCGCAACCGGGTTTCCGCTGCCGCTGGGCGGCGCGGGTAGCGTCGACGCGGCGCTCACCGGTGGCTTCGTGCTCGCCGGGGCGCCGCTGAGCAGCGCGCTCTTGGCGGCGGTGGCCTTCCGTGTGTTCAGCTTCTGGCTGCCCGCGCTCGCGGCACTGCTGTCGGTGGCGACCCTGAGCGGCCTGCGGAAGCGTCTGCAAGCGATTGCCGAGGCACGGCGGGCGGCCCTCAGCGGAGGAGCGAGCGAGCTGCCAGCGGAGTCCCGTCCGCGGAGTTGACCCGGTCGCCGAGCAGCACGAAGCCCAGCGCGACCCTGCGCGGTCGTGCCCAGCGACGCGGCGGCTGGGGCGGCGTTGCACGCACCGTCACAATCACCGCATGGCGATCGCCGACACACCCTCCCCTCGCAAGCGCCATGCGCTTGCGCTGTTCCAAGGCCTGCCGCGCTACTACGACCGGCTGGGCGCGCTGCTCAGCTTCGGTCAGGATCCGCTGTGGCGCCGGGCGCTCGTCCGCGCGGTCGACCCGCAGCCCGGTGCCCGGGTGCTCGACGTGGCCACCGGCACCGGGATGGTGGCGACGGCGCTGGCGCGCCGCTCGGACTGCGCGGTGGTCGCGCTCGATCAGAGCGAGGCGATGCTGGGCGTAGCCCGAGCCCGCGTGCGACGGGACCCCGAGCTGGCGGCGCGGATCAGCTTTCTGCGCGGTGAGGCCGAGCATCTGCCCTTCGCCGACGCCGAGCTCGATGGACTCACGTTCACGTATCTGCTGCGCTACGTCGACGACCGGCGAGCGACGATGCGCGAGCTGGCCCGCGTGGTCAAGCCGGGCGGCCGGATTGGCATGGTCGAGTTCGGCGTGCCACGCAACCCCTGGTTGCGTGCGCTGTGGCGCGTGCACACCCGCGTCGGACTCCCGCTCATCGGCCGGCTCGTCTCGCCGGCGTGGCTCGAGGTCGGGCGGTTCCTGGGACCGAGCATCGAGCAGCTCGATACGCAGGAACCGGACCTGATCGGGCTCTGGCACGCGGCCGGCATCCGCGACGTCAGCCTGCGCCGGATGAGCTTTGGCGCGGGCATCGTGATGTGGGGTGTGCGGGATGGAAGCCGAGCAGCGTAGGCTCGAGCGGCCCGCGTTCTACGCGCTGGCCGGCGGTGGCTGGCGTGATCTCGTCACGCTCCTGCATCCGCCGTACACAGCCTGGCACCTCAGCTACGTCGTGCTGGGTGCGGCCGCGGCGCCGACCCTCCACGCCGGCCGGCTCGTCGCGACGCTGGCGGCGTTCTTCCTCGCCGTCGGGATCAGCGCCCACGCGCTCGACGAGCTCAACGGGCGTCCGCTCCAGACGGCCCTGCGGCGTTGCACCCTGATCGGGCTCGCCGTACTCGCCCTGGCGGGTGCGGTGGGAATCGGTGTCGCCGGCGCGATCGCGGTGTCTCCCCTGCTCGCCCCGCTGGTGGTGATCGGAGCGCTGCTCGTCGTCGCCTACAACCTCGAGCTCGCCGGCGGTCGTGTCCACACCGACTTCTGGTTCGCGGTGGCCTGGGGCGGTTTCCCGGCCTTCACCGGCTACTTCGCCCAGACGCTGACAGTGCGTCCGGCGGGCGTGCTCGTGGCCGCCGGCTGCTGCTTGTTGAGCGCCGCCCAGCGCCGGCTGAGCACGCCGGTGCGCGAGCTGCGGCGACGGACCGCGTCGGTCACCGGCGAGCAGCGGCTCAGCGACGGGACGTCGGTCGCGCTGACGAAGGCACACCTGGCCGCACCACTCGAGGGGGCCCTTTCGACGCTGTGGATGGCCGTCGTCCTGCTCGCCGCCGGGCTGCTGGCGGTCAAGCTGTGAGCTCGCCGATCAGGTCATGCACGCGCCGCTCGATTTCGGCGCGGGTGCCGCGGACCTCGCTGCTCGGACGACCGGCCGGATCGGGGAGCTCCCAATCGATGTAGCGCTTGCCCGGGATGCACGGGTATTGGTCGCCGCAGCCCATCGTGACCAGGACGTCGGCCCACTCGGCGAGCTCGCGCGTGAGACGAGCTCATCGCAGGATCTTCTCCCATCGCGAGCGGCGAACGTTTCCGAAGCGCCCGTCGCGGAAAGGCTCTTCGTTGACATCGACGACGGTTGCCCTGAGAGGGAGGTAACCATGGAAGCACTGCGTCCGAGTGGCCGGATGATCTACTTCTTCGGCGCGCTGGGTGGTCTGCTGTTCGGCTACGACACGGGGGTCATCTCCGGCGCGCTCCTGTTCATTCCGAACACGTTCAAGCTGGGCCCATTCCTGCAGGGCGCGATTGTCGCGGGCCTGCTTGATCGGCGCCGCGCTGGCCGGTCGGCTGTCCGACCGCCTCGGCCGCCGGCGGCTCATCATCGGCGCCGCGATCGTGTTCACGGCGGGTTCGCTGCTGGCCGCGTTCGCCCCCACGGTGGCGGTCCTGATCGCGGCGCGCATCGTGATCGGGCTGGGCGTCGGCTCGGCGGCGCTGGTGGTGCCGCTGTACCTGTCGGAGATCGCCCCGACCGACGTACGCGGCGCGGTCTCGTCGCTCAACCAGCTGATGGTCGTCAGCGGCATCCTTGCCGCCTTCATCGTCAACGCGATCCTCGCCTCCTCGGGTAACTGGCGGCTCATGCTCGGCCTCGCGGCGGTGCCGTCGGCGATCCTCCTGGTCGGCATGCTGTTCATGCCCGAGACGCCGCGCTACCTCGTGTACACCGGTGATGAGGAGACCGCGCGGGACGTGCTCGAGGATCTGCCCGGCGACGAGCCACCCGAGGAGCGGATCGACGAGATCCTCGAGGTGGAGGAGCACGAGGAGGGCGCCACCGGGCTGCGCGGGCTGTGGGAGGCCAAGTGGGTGCGCCCGGCGCTGCTCGTCGCCACCGGACTGGCCGTCTTCCAGCAGCTGGTCGGCATCAACACGATCATCTACTACGCCCCCACCACTCTGACCAATGTCGGTTTCGCGAAGACGAGCGCGATCTATGCCAACCTGATCATCGGCGTCGTCAACGTGGGCATGACGGTGCTCGCTGTCCGGATCATCGACCGGGTCGGACGCAAGCCGCTGCTCTACGCCGGCGTGGCCGGCATGGTCGGCAGCCTGCTCGTGCTCGGGATCTCGCTCTCCGCCCTGGCCACGCCGCATCATCCCGGCGACCCGGCGGCGATCATCACGCTCGTCTGCCTGGGGACGTTCATCGCGTCGTTCGCGGCCACATGGGGCCCCGTGGTGTGGGTGATGATCCCCGAGGTTCTGCCGCTCAGCGTGCGTGGCACGGCGATGGGTGTCGCGGTGTTCTTCAACTGGGGCGCAAACTTCCTCGTCTCGCAGACTTTCCCGACCCTGCTGTCGAGCTTCGGACCCGGGCCGGTGTTCCTCGGCTACGCGAGTCTGGGAATACTGGCGCTGCTGTTCGTGAAGGCCTTCGTCACCGAGACCAAGGGTCGCAGCCTCGAAGAGATCGAGGCCGACCTCCAACGCTCGGCCGGCGGCGCGATCCGGCCCGAGCAAGCGCGACGGGAAGCCGCCGCCTCGCTGTGATCTGAGCATCGTCACGGAATCGACGGGAGGAAGGGACAATGCAGGGAGCGGCGCCACCGCGCCCCGCGCCTGCTGCTGGCGCTCATCGTGACCGATGCGGCCGGCACGCACACGAAGGTCGCGCTGACGGCAGCGTGACCTCGGGCCCCGAGGCTACGTCAGCGTATCGGTGGGGTTGAGCTTCCCCACGATCAGCGGGTCGATCGGGGTGAGCGGGAAGTCCGGCAACGCCGTCTCGCTGACCCCGAACGTCGCCGCCAGTGCGCGCCGCGAGAAGGCCGAGGCCGACGCGCGGTAGCCGATGTCGCCGGGCGTCGGCTGATCGAAGAAGACGAGGAAGTGGATCGGCTCATCGCCGAGCACCTCGATCTGGTGCGGATACGCGCGCGGGATGAAGTAGACGTCGTTGGGTTGCAGCTCGTAGGTGTCGGTGGTTCCGTCCGGGTCGAGGATCGTCATCCGGGCGTGGCCGGCACGGACGTATCCCATCTCGGCGGTCTCCGGGTGCCAATGCGGCTCGCGCATGCCCTGAGCGGTGATGCGCAGCGAGTACATGGACAGGTTCTCGAGCGCCGGCCAGAACTGAACCCGAGCGAGTCGCGCCGATCCGAACGGGTACTCCACGGGCGGGCTCTGGGCCTCGACATCGAACTTGTGCGGGTCGAGGAAGCCCGCCTGCGCGGGCACGATCCCGTCGACCTGAGTCCGCACCAGATACGGGGAGCTGGTGTCACGCGTGAGCGGGGCGAAGGCCGACGCAGAGAGATCGTAGGTGTTGCCGAGCACGGCGTCGGTCATGGCACCGAAGGCGGCGTGGAGCGAGAAGTCCCTCGGTCGCTCGTGGCTGAAGACGACGATCAGCTCCGCCCGGCCGGGGCCGAGGTTCTCGATGTAGTGCAGCGAGCCGGATGCGGCGTGGAACATCTGCCCGGGGCCGATCGTGAACGACGAGAACGCGTCCGCGTTGTCGAGCACGGCCACGAGCACCTCACCCCGGATGGAGTAGGTCAGCTCATTCGCGTTCGCGTGCCAGTGCGGCTCGCGCATCGTCCCCGGCTCGAGCACGAGACGTTTGATCGAGAGCCGCTCGAGGATCGGCAGCGTATCGCCGGTCACGGGGGTGACACGTCCGAGCTCGCTGTCGTGCAGAGGCTCTGCCGTGAGCAGTGAGGCGACGTGACGCGACGGCGATGTCATCTCAGGTCCTTTCGCGTGGCGGCGTGGCTAACCGACGTTGAACGTAGCGCGCTTGCCGGGCGTCAGATCACGAACGCTCTCGCGCGCAGCCAGCTCGGACAGCTGCGTCGGGTTCTCGCACACCGCACACGTGTCCCAGACCCACACGGCGTGTCCGGCGTCCTGGACCGCGAGCTCCTGACTGTCGGGCGAGAAGACGAGCGTCTGAATCGCGTTGGCGAGCGTGTGATGACGCACGAGCCGCAACGAGCGAGCGTCGTAGACGTCGACCGTGCCGTCCTGGCGACCGATCGCGTAGAAGCGATCGTCAGGTGAGATCGCGAACACGTTGCCCTCCGTCTGGGCCCCCGGGCGCTCGACTTCGACTCCGGAGGCGAGGTCGACGCGCACGAATGCCCCGCCCAGCACGGCCACGAGGACGTAGCGGCCGTCTGACGACAGGTGCGCCCCTGATCCGCTCGCCCGGTCCGGCAGGACAATCGTGCGCTTCACCCGTCCGGTGTGGAGGTCCCACACGACGACGTTGATGCAGCCGTCCACGACCGCCATCCACCGGCCGTCCGGTGTGAACGACGGCGCGGTCGCCGCGCAGCCGGCGCTGCTCTCACCGGACTGCAGATCCCGGGCGCGGCCGGAGTGCGGGTCGATGACCTTGGCGAAGAGCCGTCCGCCGTCGACGTAGGCGACGACGATCCGGCCGTCAGGCGCTACGCCCTGTGCGTCGAGGCGCGGGACGGCAACCGTGGCGACGAGCCGTCCTGTTCGTCCCTCGATCTCACGGATCCGCGAGGTGGCCGGATCGACGTAGCTGAGTAGCCCCAGCTGCGAAGTGGCTGCGAAGCACGCGGAGTTGCACGTGTTGAACACGCTGCCGGCGGGGAAACCGGGGAACCTGCGCACCACCTGGCCAGTGCGACGGTCGACGATCTCGCCGCGATCGCCGACCAGCACCACGCCGCTGCCGTCAGGAGTGAAGCCGACCGCGGGATCGGGCGGGGCCTGCAGGTGCAGCTCCTCGCTGCCCCGCGTGGCCCAGCTCCGGAGCACCCCATCCAGCGACACCGTCACCAGCGATCTGTCGCCCGGCGGGATCGCCAAGTCGCCGGCGCCGATCCCGCTGCTGCTGGATTCACGCACGACAAGTTGGCCCGTCGCGGCGTCGAGCACGTCGGCGGCTCCGGAGCTGTAGGCGACGGCGACGAAGCGGCTGTCCGGTGAGGCCTGGACCGGACTGGCGATCGCCCCGCGGGGTCCGTTGGCGGTCCACAGCACACGCCGCGTCCGGGCGTCGACCGCCCACGTCGCCGCGACGGCGTTGCTGCTGCTGGCGTCGATCTCCGAGCCGGTGATGAACCAGGTCCGCTCGTCCGGTGAGACACGGAGGAAGTTGACTGCGGCCAGTCGCGCACCAGTGGCCAGGGACAGGGTCTGTTTCCGCCCGGTGACGACGTTGAGCTCCGTCACGCCCGGGTACAAGTCCCCGTGACCTCGGGTCTGGCCCGTGGTGGCGATCAGCAGCTCGTCGTGTGAGGCCACCATCATGCCGTTGATGACGTTCTCGCTCGCGTCGCCGTGACCGATGACGCGCATCCGGTGCCGAGCGAGATCGACAGCCCCGACCGTGTCAGCGTCGGCGATGGCGAGGAACCCTCCCGGCGGACCGGCGACGTTGAGAATCGGGACCCGGGCGGTGAACATGTGACGGACGCGCCCGGTGGTCACGTCCACGCTGACCAGGTTCCGTCCGGCGGCGGCGATCAGCGTCCGTGCGGTCGGCCCCGTGACCATGTCGGTGGAGCTCGGCCCGACCCGCACGCGCTTGATGATGCGCCGGCCGGCGAGGTCGGCAACGACGACGTGCCCGTCACACGTGTTGTCGGCGGCTATCCGTCCAGCGTCGAACAGGAACAGGAAATTCGCCGTCAGACAGCCTTGCGGTCCGAATGACGGAAGCTGGGACCGAACCGTGTTCGCGTCCAGGGCTTCCGATGCCGCGAGCTGGGCTTCCGGCGTCGGAGCATCGTGCAGCGCGGACCGGGCCAGCAGCAGGGCACGTTGCGGGTCACGCCCAACCTGACTCTCCGACTCGGTGGCGAGCGCCTGGGACCGGGCTGACGCCTCCGCACCGACGGCGTCGTGCCGGCTGACCAGCGCGAACACGAGCAGCGCCAGCGCGGCGATGAGGAGGCCGGCGGCTCCCGTGAACGCGCGGCGGAGCCGGCGATTGGCTTTCAGCTGGCGGCGCTCGATCCGCGCCGACTCGTCGACGCTCGCGGTCAGGTAGTCCCGCTCGGCCTCGTTGAGCAGGGCTCCGTTCGCTTTCGCCCACTCGAGCGCCGCATCCAATCGCGTGCCGCGGTAGAGATCGGCGGGCTCTCGGTCGGCGGCGTCCCACTCGCGGGCGGCGTCGCTGAGCCGCCGATGCAGGCGAAGCCCTTCGCGGTCCTCATCGAGCCACCGGCGCAGCGTCGGCCAGCGACGGATGAGCACCTCGTGCGCAACCTGGGCCGTGCCGTCATCGAGGGTGATCAGCCGCGCATCCGAGAGCCGCTCGAGTAGGGTCCGCACGGCGGCACCCGAGGCGTCCTGGGGGACGAGCTCCGCGATCCGCACCCGGCGACGGGCGTCCTCCACGTCACCGCCGATCTCGGTCAGACGCAGGAACACGTTGCGCAGAAGGGGTCGCTCGGACTCCGGAGTGGCGTCGGCCACCGCATCGGCGGTCTGGGCGACGGCCGAGCTGACGCCGCCGCTCTCCTCATACGCCTCGACGGTGAGCGTCCTGCCGTCCCGGCGCTCCCACGTCTCGCGCAGCGCGTGCGACATCAAGGGCAAGGCGCCAGGTTCGCCGGCGACGTCGCGCAGCACCAGATCGACGAGACCACGCTCGAGCCGAAGCCCGGCCAGCCTGGCCGGCTCGCAGATGGCGCGCCGCAGGTCCTCATCGCGCATCGGGCCCAGCAGCACCTGGTTGTCCGCGACCGCACCGGCCAGCTCGGTGTCCGTGCTCAGCTCACCGTAGAAGTCCGCCCTCACGCCGATGAGGACCGGCCCCGGGTGCGACAGCAGCACGGCGATGAAGGCTGCCCGGCGCTCGGGATCATCACATTGCGTGAACAGCTCCTCGAACTGATCGACCACCAGCAACTCGCTGTCGTCGCCGCGGAGGTCGAGCGGGGGCAGGGCGCCGGGAGTGACGAGCCGAGCAGACCGCGCGCCTTCCACCTCGCCGTGTTGAACGGCGGCGAGCACGCCGGCCCGCAGCAGCGACGACTTGCCGCTGCCCGACGGCCCGACCACGGCGAGCAGCCGCCCCCTGGCGACCCGGGACAAGAGGTCGGCCACCACCTCCTCGCGACCGAAGAAGAGGTGCCGATCCTCAGGCTCGAAGGCGAGCAGGCCGCGATAGGGGCATTCGGCGACCGCCGCCGCCGTCATCAGACCCGGACCGGTGATCGCCTTGATCGCCTCGGGCCGCTCGATGCCCTTGAGCCGGTGGGCACCGAGATCGACGAATGCGTATCCGCGCGGAAGGTCGGGGCCGGCCAGGGCCGCCGTGGTCTCCGAGAGCAGAATTTCGCCCCCGGCCGCCTCGCCACGCACGCGCGCGGCGAGATTCACGGTTGTGCCGTAATAGACATCGCGACGTCGCTCCGCCTCACCCGTATGCAGCCCGAAGCGAGCGCGGATCGGGGCACTGTCGGGCGACGTCTGGTCGGCGAGGGCCCGGGTCGCATCGATCGCCGCCTTCACGGCGTCGGCGGCCGATTCGAACACCGAGGTCGTGGAGTCGCCTTCGCCCATCGACTTGATGAAGCGCCCACCATGGTCTTCCACGATCCCGGCGATCAGCTCGTCGTGCCGCACGAGCGCCTCCGCCATGGCCGTCGGCTGACTCTCCCACAGCCGCGTGGAGCCCTCGATGTCCGACATGCAGAAGGTCATGACCCCGGTCGGCAGAGTCGCCGCCCACCCCGATCGCATGCGCTCCACCAGCTCGCCCGGCGTGGCCGGGCGGCGAGCCGGATCGGCGGCAAGCCCAGCGCCGATCGCAGCCTGGAGGCGACCCGCCTGCGCACCGTGGAGCCCCTCGAGCGCGGTCGGTGGCGCCCCGGCGGGCGGGGCGCCACCGAGCAGCGCACAGGCGGTTGCCGCGAGCGCGTATACGTCGCTCGCGCGGGAGGGCGCCGCGCCGGCTTCCAACTCCGGAGCCCGGTATCCGGCCGTGCCGCTTCGCCGGCCTTCGGACCCGAGCGTCGAGGAGAGCCCGAAGTCGACCAGCTTCACGCGACCGCCACGCGTGAGGATCAGATTGGCCGGCTTGACGTCCCCGTGGATGATCGGCGGGTCGTGGGTGTGCAGGAACGTCAGCGCCTCGGCCGCTTCGGCCAGGTAGGCCAGGACGCTCGAGACGGCGAGGCCAGGCGTGCCCTTCGCCCGGAGCAGCCGGCCGAGATCGGTGCCGTCGACCCAGTCCATGACGATCACGTACTGGTCGCCGTCGAAGAAGTTCTCTCGCACCAGCGGCAGCGACGGATGCGGCGTCAGCCCGAGGACGACCCGCGCCTCGCGGAGCAGGTCATCGCGCCCCTGATCGGTGCCGACCGCTCTCAGCTTGAGCGCCACCAGGCGGTCGTGCTGGTGATCGAGCGCCTTGACCACGCGTGCCTCGCCGCCCGAGGCCAAGAGCTCGAGCACCTCGTAGCGGCTCTTCAGCAGCGCGACTGATCCGTCCAGCGGCATTGACCAACAACGATCAGCCATAGCCCCGGGCTCGAGACGACCTCATCTGGTGGTAGCGATGCCCGCGTTCAGCCTGGATCGTGGCCGCCCGCCGCCGTCGCGGCCGCGATCATCGCACACCGGGCCTCGCCCGACAACGGGCGCCCACTTGCAGGGAAGCCTCGCCCGGCCGCCATCATGTGGTGTCGTGGGGTTCGCCACCGTGATCAACCGGGCGCCGCGGCGCGCCCGCCTCACCGCGGCCGCGCTGCTGCTGGCGTGCGCGATCGCGCTGGCCAGCGACGGGATTTCGGCCGGGAATCTGACTTACCGAGCGCATAAGCCATTCGCGGTCGGCGAGCTGGTCGTGCGCTTCACCGACCACAGCCGGCGGGTCCGGTTCCCCGGGCAGCCGCCGCAGGCGCGGTCGCTGGTGACCGTGATCCGCTACCCCGCCGTGGGCAACGCGTCGAACGTCGACGTCACCGGCGCCGCGCCGGCGCGGTCATCGGGTCCGTTCCCGCTGATCGTCTTCGGCCACGGATTCAACGTCACACCGGCGATCTATGCCCGCCTGCTGCAGTCCTGGGCGAGCGCCGGCTACGTGGTCGCCGCGCCGATCTTCCCCCTCGGCAATGGAAACGCCCCGGGCGGCGCCGACGAGTCCGACCTCGTCAACCAACCGGCCGACATGAGCTTCGTGATCACGCGGATGCTGGCCACGAGCGCCGCCGCGAACGGGACCCTCGGGCGGATGATCGACCCGCACGAGATCGCGGTCTCGGGCCAGTCCGACGGCGGCGTCACCGCTCTTGCGACCGCGTATGACAGCCGATACGTCGATCGGCGCGTCGACGCCGCAGTGGTCATGTCCGGAGCCGAGGTCCTGGGGGGCTCCTACTTCCAGGGCCCGAATCCGCCCTTGCTCGCGTCGCAGGGGACCTCCGACGTGATCAACCTGCCCCCGAACACATACGACTTCTTCGCCGCCGCGCGCGCACCGAAGTTCCTGCTCAGGCTGCTCGGGGCGCCCCACCTCGGCCCCTACACGCACGAGCAGCCCCAACTCGCGGTGGTCTCGCGCACGACCGTCGCCTTCCTCGATCGCTACCTCAAGCACCTGCCTGGAGCGCGCGGGCGGCTCTGGCGGGCCGGCGACGTGCCCGGCGTCGCGACGCTCGGCGCCGGACCCTGACAAGAGGCGGCGCGGCCCCCGCGCCGCCGCGAGCGCCGGCGCGTCGTTGCTCAGGCCAGGTGCGCGGCGATCAGCCCCGCCACCGCGTCAGGGTTCTCGTACGCGAGATCGTGGGTGCCGCCGGGTACGACGTGGAGAGCGCTGTCCGGCAGCAGCTCGGCGAGCCGGCGGCCGACGGCCACAGGGCTGAGCGGATCGGCGTCGCCCCAGATCAGCAGCGCCGGGGCGGTCACGGTGGCGATCGCGGCGCCGTAGTCGGGTCGCTCCCGCCAGACCCACGGTGCTGCCCGGGGGAACCGAACCCGGTACTCGGGGCGCCAGTCCGTCACCCCGAGCCGGTTCACGTCGAGCCCCCCGGACGTCGCGACCAGGACCAGGCGCCGGATCGACGCCGGGTACCGCAGCGCCAGGCCGATCGCGACCGCTCCGCCCAGTGACTGGGCGACGACATCGGTGTGACCGTCGAGCTCGCCGGCGGCGAGCTCGACCAGATCGGCATACCCGCGGACGCGCGCATCGTGGGGCTCGTCACCGGCACCGGGCCAGCGGAGCAGCGTCTGGTTCCAGGCCGCCGGGAGGCGATCGGCCGCCGGACGCCAGAACGCGGCCGCGCCCGCCGTGCCGGGTAGGAACAGCAGCGTGCGGGCTCGAGCCATCGCGGCATCTTCCCGGACGGGAGCACCGCGAGTAGGCTTTGCCGCGAGAGAGAGGAAGCGCATGTCCGCACCAGTGCTGCTCCGTGATCGGTCTCCCGTCGCGCAGGTCATCCTCGGTGGTGTCGTCCCCGCCGCGGTCGGAGTGCTGGCCGGGGTCCTGGTCCGCCGCGGTCGTGACCCGGCCGTAGTAGCCGGAGATCGAGGCCAGGGTGCGCTCGGGGAGCTCACCGGCGCGGTGTCCGAGCACCTGCACGTCGAACATCAGGTCGAACCACAGCACGGCGAGCAGGAACCCTGCTCCGGCGGTCACGAATGCGGTCACACCGGCGAGTATGCAGTCGCGGTGAGGCCCACGGCCACGCGCAACCGGTCAGGCCGGGGCGAACAGGCGCGGGTCGGCGGTGGTGATCCCGTGGACCCCGAGCCCGCGGAGTGATTGGATCGCCGCGCGCTCATTGACGGTCCACGCGTAGAGCAGAGCATCGCGGGCCGTGACCGCGTCGAGGAGCGCGTGGTCGATCAGGCGGTGCTGAGCCATCAGGGCATCCCAGCGCCGAGAGGCCAGTCCGTCGAGCACGTGCGTGCGCCAATCGCCCCACCGTCGGCTGAGGCGGGCGATGCGGCCGCCGATCGAGATCGCGGTGCGCGACCGGGGCTCGAGCTCGCGCAGGCGGTCGAGTACGGCGGGTACCTGTGAGGACAGGAGCGTGCGCTCGAGTAGACGCGCCCCCCGCAGTCCGTCGAGCAGCGCCACCTCGAACCCGGTGTGCTTGACGTCCATGTTCAGGCCGATGTCGGCGAACCGGCGGCCGCCGAGGTGATCCAGCGCGTCGTGAAGGCGCACGCAGTTGCCGCGGCGCGCATCGAGCACGGTATGGGCGAGAACCAGCTCACCGCGCCAGCCGCGCACATCGAACTCCACGATGTCGATTCCGACCTCGAGCGCGGCGTCGAACGACGGCAGCGTATTGGCCGGCGCCAGCGCGCTGGCGCCACCGTGACCGATGCGCTGACAGATATGGGTGCTCATCGGGCCGACACGATGACACGTCTGGACGCGCGGGCAGCACATTGAGGTGCAATGCGCGACGCGGCCCAGTGTCGCGATTCGGAAACTCGGCTGCAGGATGCGAGATGGCTGGGCGTGGCTGGGTGGTGGCGGTGACCCAAGACGTACTGGTGGTACGGCGGGGTCACCGCCGCCGCCCAGGCGCGTCCAGACGGACGCAGACCGCGTGCGAATTTCCGACTCACGACACTACACCCGCAGGTACGATGCGCCGTTGACGTCGATCACCGAGCCGCTGGCCATCACCGCCTCGGGCGAGGCGAGGTAGAGCACGGCCGCAGCCACCTCGTCGGGCGTGGCGACCCGCCCGAGCGGGCTCTCGGCCCGTCGCCTCTCTCCCCTCTCGCCCGCGAGTGCCTCGGCGGCCATCTCCGTCTCGGTCATGCCCGGCGCGACCGCGCTGACGGCGATGCCGTGAGGTCCGAGCGCCCGCGCCAGCGACTGGCCGAACGCGATGATCGCGGCCTTGCTGGCGCCGTAGGCGGGCTGGGCGGGCTCACCGCGGAAGGCCCCGCGCGAGGACACATTGACGATGTGGCCGCCGCCGGTGCGGACCATGTGCTGGACGGCGCACCAGGTCACGTTCGCGGCGCCCACGAGATTGACGGCGAGCGTGTCGTGCCAGGCACGTTGCCACTCCTCGTAGCCGGTCTCGGTGATCGGGTGCGGCTCGAACACACCCGCGTTGTTCACGAGCACGGTCAAGCCGCCGAGCCCCTCGGCGGCGGCGTCGACCATCCGGCGCACGGCCGCCGGATCGGTGAGGTCGGCGCCCACGACCACGTGACCCGTCCCCGCCAGCGACGCCGCAACCTGCTCGGCACCGTTCACGCTGCGGCCGTAGTGCACGGCGACACGGTCACCGCGCGCGGCGAACGCGCGCGCAACCGCCGCGCCGATCCCCCGCGATGCTCCGGTCACCAGCACCGCGCGGCCAAGGCCCTCGCTCGTCATCGGGCGATGGTACGCCAGCCGTGACAGCCGTCAGACGTCGCCGCCGCCCTCCTCGCCGTTCGCGGCGGCCTCCCCCTCCGCGTCGAACGTCACCGTGATGCGCTGCCGCCGGTCGCGGCGCTCGGACTCCGCCGCCTCCCGCATCGTCCGCTCATCGGCGGCCCGCAGCTCGCCACCAAGCGACCGCGGCCAGAGCCTCCGCGCCAGCACGACGTTGAGCTCGGCCGCCATCAGCGTGATCTCGGCCGCGATCAGCAGCCAGGCCAGCAGTCCGATGACGGCGGCGAACCCGCCGTAGGTCTGGCTGCTGCCCTTCAGGATCTGGGTCACGTAGATGCCACCGACGGCCTGCAGCACGAGCCAGCAGGCCGCCGCCACCGCCGCCCCCGGCAGGACCTCTCGGGTCGTAACCCGCGCCGCCGTGAGCAGACGGAAGGAGGCGAGAAAGACGACGAGGTCGATCCCCGCCGCCGCGACGAAGCTCAGCACCTGGGCCGGCGTCGAGCCGCTCGACCCATCGGTGGCCAGGCCGACCCCCGCGGTCGACGCGACCGTGAACACGCCGATGGAGGCGAGCACGAGCAGGCCGCGGAGCCTGGATCTCACGAAGCCGGACCGGTCGAGGCGCTCGACGGCCCAGATGCGATCCAGCGCCACACCCATCGCCACCGTCACTCCGAGGCCGGTCCACAGCGCTCCCGCGAGCCCGATCGCCAGCGCGACCCCGCTGCCGGTGAGCGAGCCGACGCTGCCGCTGATCTGAGGGCCGATCACGGGCATCAGCCCCACTGTGGAGTCGAGCACCCGCTGTTGGAAGGACGGATCGCCCTGGAACGCGAACCCGAGAATCGAGACGAAGGCCAGCAGCAGCGAGAAGACCGAGAAGAACCCCCAGTAGGCGACCCGAACCCCGAGCCCCGCGGCGTCGTCGTCGGCGAACTTCTTGACCACGGCGAACGGGACGCCGAGAACCGGATGGCCGGCCTGCCAGCGGTCCACGCGCCCGAGGACTCCCGAGCTCGCCGCCGATCGGGGCCGGGCGACACGCACGTCGCTGAGCTTGCCGGGGAACTCGCGGCGCGCATCGCCCGGATCAGGTGAACGGGTCCGGCGCGGCTCGGCGGTGCGTATGCGGGAGCCGCACGTGCGTCTGGAGGCGTCGGCCAGATTGTGTCAAACGCCACGACCCCGAGCCAGCGGGCCGCCTGGGCGGCAGCCCTACCTGACCGTCAGCCGCTCACCCCGTGCGCGACCGCGTTGAGGCTGGCGTGCTGGTGCAGCGCCTGCTCGTCCTCGTGGATCGCCGGCTTGAGGTCGAACACAACCTGCTTGACCGTGCCGGTGAACAGATACGGAGCCTTGTCCTCGTAGTCGAGGTCAACCACGAGCCCGTTATCGCGGCTGATGTCCATGCCGGCATAGGAGGAGAAGGCGATCGGCACGGTGTGCGGCATCTCGCCCTCGCCGATCTGCTCATCGCCCGCCCACAGCGTCACGGTGCCGCTCGTGCCAGGCGTGTTCTGATCGGCCGCGAACCGCATCTTCACGGTCACGTCGCCGGTCGGGATCGGTTCGGCCGAGACCTGCTTGTAGGTCTCCACGCCCAGGAACGAATACGTGTGGTGGAGTCTGCGCTCGCTGTCGAGCCAGAGCGCGTAGCCGCCGATGAAGTCGGCGTTGGCGACGATCACCCCTTCGGCCCCGCCGGCGGGGATCTCGAGCTCGGCCTCGATTGCGTAGGAGCGTCCGGCCGTGCGCGGAACCATGCCGCGCTGCACGTTCTGGACGTCGCCGCTGAACGTGAACCGCGTGATCGTCGGGAGCGGTGGGAGCAGGCCGAAGAAGATCGACAGGCTCCCGAGCAGCGGCAGCACGCGGTTGCGCTCCGCCTCCTGCCACCACAGCTCCTGCAGCTCGCGGAGCCTGTCGGGCTCCTCGGCGGCGAGGTCCTTCGCTTGGGAGAAGTCGTCCGGCAGGTAATACAGCTCCCAGACGTCACGCTCCGGGTCATAGACGCCGGGAGCGAAGCGGCGGAGCGTCGCCGGCGTGAAGTCCCACGGCGCCTTGTCGAGCCGCGTGCACGCCCACCAGCCGTCCTTGTACATCGCGCGCGCACCGAGGATCTCGAAGTACTGCACAGTGTGGCGGTCCTCGGCGCCCGGATCCCCCAGCGTGGGCACGAAGCTGATGCCGTCCATGGGCTCCTGCTCGATCCCGTCGACGTGCGTCGGCTCGGGGATACCGGCCGCCTCCAGGATCGTCGGAGCGATGTCGATGCAATGCGTGAACTGACCGCGGATGACGTCATCGGCGTTGATCCGCTTCGGCCACGAGACGACCATCGGGTTGCGGGTGCCGCCGAGATGGCTCGACATCTGCTTGCCCCATTGGAAGGGCGTGTTCCCGGCATGGGCCCAGGCGGCCGCGACGTGAGGCGCGGTGTGATCGCCGCCGAGCGCCTCGATCCCGCCGTACTGATCGATCAGCTTGAGCTGCTGATCGGCGTCGAGCGGGACGCCGTTGAGGAACGTCATCTCGTTGAACGAGCCCGTGACGGTGCCCTCCATGCTGGCGCCGTTGTCGCCCCAGATGTAGATGATCAGCGTGTTCTCGAGATCGCCCATGCCCTCGATCGCGTCGAGCAACCGGCCGACGTTCCAGTCAGCGTTCTCCTGGAAGCCGGCGTACACCTCCATCTGGCGCGTGTACAGCTTCTTCTCCGCGTTCGTGAGCGAGTCCCAGGCCGGGAACAGATCCGGGCGCTCGGTCAGCTCGCAGTCCGGCGGGATGACGCCGAGCTTCTTCTGGCGCTCGAACGTCTCCTTGCGATACTCGTCCCAGCCGCCGTCGAACCTGCCCTTGTACCTGTCCGCCCACTCCTTGGCCACGTGGTGAGGCGCGTGGGCACAGCCGGTGGAGTAGTACATGAACCACGGCTTCTGCGCGTCCTGGGCGCGGACCCCGTGCAGCCACTGCACCGCCTTGTCGGTGATGTCGTCGGGGAAGTAGTACTGCCCGCCCTCCGTGCCCTCGGGAATCCCGAGCACGGAGTTGTCCTGGGTGATGATCGGGTCGTACTGGCCGGCGGCGCCGCTCAGGAAGCCCCACCAGTGGTCGAACCCCCACGACTGCGGCCAGTGGTCGAACGGGCCCGCCGGCCCCTGCACGTTGTCCGGGGTCAGGTGCCACTTGCCGAACCCGCCGGTGACGTAGCCGTTCTCGCTCAGGATCCGCGGCAGCCCCGCACAGCTGCGCGGGCGCGCAGCCGTGTAGCCGGGGAACGGTCCCGGGTACTCGGCGATCGAGCCGAACCCGACGCGGTGGTGGTTTCGCCCGGTCAGCAGCGCGGCCCGCGTCGGCGAGCACAGGGCGGTCACGTGAAAGCGGTTGTAGGTCACGCCGGCCTGCATGACCCACGTCATGTTCGGGGTGCGGATTCCGCCCCCGAACGTGTCGGGCTGGCCGAAGCCGGCGTCGTCGATCATGCAGATCAGCACGTTCGGCGCCCCATCCGGCGCTGCCGGCCCCGGGATCATCGTCCAGTCGGCGACCGACTGATCGACCGTGCGCCCGGCGGTTCCCCCGAACGTCCGGTCCGGGATCGGGAGCACCGTGCGGTCGGGCTCGAACTTGCCCATCGCCTCGGCGAGGGAGTCCTTGAGCGCGCTCACGCCCGACTTGTCGCTCAGGACGAGCGAGCGCAGCAGCGCACCGCTGAGCGCCTGCTCGACAGCGAGGCGCTGCGCGTCGGGGAAGACCGCGATGATCCCCGCCGAGCCCGGCGGCAGGTTCTCGCCGATCTTGTCGTGCATCTCGGTCTCGAGGCGATGGTCGACGAACTTGCCGACGACGGCCCCGGCGGCCGCCCCGACGGCCGCCGAGGCAAGCAGCGGCGGCGCGAACAGACCGACCGCGACCCCGACCCCGCCGCCCCATCCGGCGCCCTTGCGCCCGAGATGGTCCCCGGTCTGCTGGACCGACACGCTCCCGTCGGTCGCATGCGTGACGAGGATGACGCCCTCGATCTCGACCGTGCCGCTCTCGACCTGCGCGACGAGTGAGTCGAAATCCCCGCTCGCCGTGTCGATGTCCTGGTAGCCCGCCACGAGGACGGCTGTCTGCTCGTCTGACATGTCTCCACCTCGCTGTTCGGAGTCGTTGTCCCGAATGTAGGCGCTCTGGAGCCCGGAACATCGCGCAAATCGGGTGACTGAGCGGTGGGCGCCGACCCGGGTCAGCCGCGCTGCACCGGTAGACCGCGGGCGGACCACTCGCTCCACGATCCTGGGTACAGCCGGGCGCCCTCGATGCCCACGGCCGCGGCCGCGAGCAGGAGCGTGCACGCGCTCACGCCGCTGCCGCAGTAGGCGACCACGTCGCGGCCGTCGTCGACGCCGGCGGCGGCAAACGCGGCGCGCAGCTCCGGCTCGGCGCGGAACCGGCCGTCGGGGGCCAGCAACGACGTGAACGGCAGGTTGAGCGCGCCGGGGATGTGTCCCGCCACGGGGTCGATCGGCTCGTGCTCGCCGCGGAAGCGATCGCCGGCCCGCGCATCGAGCAACCGTGGCCGTGCGCGGGACCCCTTGCCGAGCAGTTCCTCCGCCGTCGCGATGCTCGCCGGCACCGGCCGCCGGGCCGGGAACGGCACCACGCCCGGTGCCGGCGGCGCCGGGCCGCGCTCGAGCTCGCCGCCGGCCTCGAGCCACGCCGACAGTCCGCCGTCGAGCACCCTGACCGCCGCATGGCCCACGGCGCGCAGCAGCCACCACAGCCGGGCCGCGCCACCGAGCGCAGCATCGTCATAGGCGATGACGGAGGTGTCCGGGCCGATCCCGACCCGGGTGAGCGCCGCGGCGAACGCGGCCGGCTCCGGGAGCGGATGGCGCCCAGCCGGGCCCGGCGCGCCGGTCAGGTCCGCGTCGACGTCGAGGAACCTCGCGCCCGGGATGTGGCCGTCCTCGTACAGAGCGCGGGCGGCGCCGGGCTGCCCGAGCCGCCAGCGACAGTCGACCACCCGCACGCCGGGGTGCCCGAGCCGGCCCATCAGCCGGGCCGCGTCGACGAGGTGCTCCGCCCTTCGCTGCGAGCTTGCCGACACGGCGCTCAGGGTCGCGCGCCGGGCGTGAGCAGTCCGCGGTCGAACGCCTCGGTCACCGGGGTGGCATCGAGGCGGTTCTTCACCGGCGCCTGGGAGATGACTTGGGCCTTGACGGCTGCTCTGGTGCGACGAGCGGGGGTTCCGCGGCGGAGCGCTGCGTCTGCGCGTTGATCAGCGCGCCCGGCGGCGCCGGCACCGGGCCCGACAGCAACGGGTCGGCGGTGTCCTCCATCCAGCGTAGGAGCCGCGCGCGGAGGTCGGCGAGGATGCCGGCGTACTCCGGGTGATCGATCAGGTTGCGGCCCTCGCCGGGGTTGAAGAACAGATCGTGCAGCGCCTCACGGCTCACCGGTCGCTCGGCCCACCCCCGGGCCAGGTAGGCGTCCTTGCTCGGGCTGTCGTCGCAGTTGGGCAGGACCGGGTAGCCGTAGTCGTCGAACCTGCGGATGTACTTGTAGCGATCGGTGCGGATCGCGCGTTGCGGCTCGTACGCGGCGTGGTAGGTCAGCTCGGAGAAGATCTCCGCGCGGATCCCCGGCTCCTCCACTCCGGCCGCGAGGGGAACGAGCGATCGGCCGACGAGCCACGGCGGCGGGTCGATCTCGGCCAACTCGCACACGGTCGGGAACACGTCGATGTGGGAGACGAGCTCGTCGAGGGCGCGGCCGCCGGTGAACCCCGGACCGCGCAGGATCAACATCACGCCGATCCCGCGATCGAGCAGGCTGGCCTTGGCGGTGGGGAACGCGAGGCCGTGATCGGTTGTGCAGATGATCAGTGTGCGCTGGTCGAGCCCGTTCTCGTGCAATGCGTTCAGGACCGATCCGACGCCGTGGTCGAGCGAGCGGGCACTGGCTTTGTAGGCGGCGATGTCCTCGCGGATCTCCGGCGTGTCGGGCAGGAACGGCGGCGGCAGCGAATAGACGCGGTCGCGCACCGAGCTCGGCGCGAAGAAGCTGCGATGGGTCTCGAAGAACCCCACCGACATGAAGAACGGCTCGGGGATCCCCCCCTTCAGCGCCTCGATCGCCGCGGGGCCGACCGAGTTCACGCGCGTGTCCTCGATCTGGTGGACCACGTCGTAGCCGAGCGTGTCCGGGTCCGCGGAGATGTGCTGCTCGCCGATCAGCTCGGTGTGGTAGCCGGCCGCCCCGAGCACCCGCACGAGCTGGTGGTCGTAGTCGTAGAGCGCGAACCCGCGGTGGGCTAGGCCCATCATGCCGTTGGTGTGGCAATACGCACCGGTGAGCAGCGCGGCGCGGCTGCCCGAGCACGACGGCGCGGCACAGAACGCGTTGCGGAACATGACCCCCTGATCCGCGAGCCACTGGATGTTCGGGGTCGGGATCGCATGTCCGTAGGGCTGGACGTAGCGGCCCGTGTCGTGCGAGTGCAGATACAGGATGTTGCAGGGCACCGGGATGAGCCTAGTGATCCGCAGCCGAGATGGCTTCAGTCGCCGTCGGAAGCGGCCGGGCTACGCCCGGGGCGGCGGTCGCCGAGATCGCGGCGGTAGGCCGCGACCCAGTCCTCGTTGAGCTCATCGGCCTGGCGGTGCATCGGCTCGGGCGCCTTCCATCCCGGCGGCGAGGCGACGCCGACGTGGGCCAGCACCGTCTCGACGGTGCCGGTCCGGTCCGGCCCGAGGTCGTCCTCGTAGACGACGGTGACGGGATCCAGCCCGTGGCGGGCGAAATAGGCGCCCCACGACGCGTCCTCCGCGGTCAGGGAGCGGACGAGATGCCCGATGCCGGCAAAGCTGTAGCGCAGGCTCGTCGGGGAGTGCTCCCGGCGCGGGTGCTCGCGACGCCAGCTGCGCGTCTGCAGGGCCCGCCACAGGCTCACCGCCTGGCGCACCTTGTCGCGCCGGGTCATCCACACGTAGCGAGGGTCGCGCAGCAGCACGGTCAGGAGCTCGTGCAGATCGAGGCCGGCGTACTCGGGGAGCTCCCCGGCGAGCGCCTGCAGGTCCGGTAGGTGGCGCCACATCAGCTTGGCGGCGAACACGCCGTTGTCAGTGGTTCCGAGCCGGAAGGTCCGCTCCAGGTGCTGCCGGTAGCTCTCGAGGCCGCCCAGAGAGGAGTAGGCAGGCGCGCGGGGCGGCGTGCTGTCGTCCCTGATCCCCGCCCCGGTGCGCGGCAGCCCGGCCAGGTAGTCGCCCGGGTGCGGAGGCAACCCCGTCTCGTACCGCGCCTCGAAGTACTCCTCAGGGCGACCCGCGACGCCGGTGCTCTTCAGCAGCTCGCACAGCAGGGTGCTACCGCTCCGGGGCGTCGCACAGACGACGTATGAACGCACGCCGTCGAGCGCCCTCATGGTCTCAGCGCACGTGGGAGCGGACCGGGAGCGTCACCGCCTCGGTGACCACACGGTGGTAATCGGGCAGGTCGAGCAGGAAGCTGTCATGGCCCCAGGGTGAGCTGATCTCGACATGATCGATCTCGACGCCGGCCTCCCCGAGCACGTCGACCATGTGGCGCGAGTGCTCGGACCCGAAGCGCCAGTCGCTGTCGAACGAGATCGCTCGCATCCGCGTCGTCACGCGACCGAGATCGGGTGCCCCGGCGCCGAACGGCTCGAAGTAGTCCATCGTCCGGGTGAGGTACAGGTAGCTGAGCGCGTCGAACCGCTGCAGGAACGTGTCTCCCTGGTGGCGCAGGTAGTGCTCGACCTCGAACTCCGGATCCAGCGTCCCCGGCGGCCGACCGTCCGGGGCGCGCGTACGGCGTCCGAACTTGAGTTGCATGCCCTCCTCGGACAGATACGTGATGTGCGCCGTCATGCGTGCGATGCGGAGCCCGAGGTCGGGTCGGCGTCCGGTGCCGTGGTAGTCCCCGCCCTGGAAGTCGGGGTCGTCGGTGATCGCGCTGCGAGCCACCGTCGAGAAGGCGATGTTCTGGGCGCTGAGCCGCGCGCTCGCGCAGATCATCACGGCCCGCTCGACCTCGCCGGGACGGTCGAGCGCCCATTGCAGCGCCTGCATGCCGCCGAGCGAGCCACCGAGCACGGCATGCAGGCGCTGGATCCGGAGCCGCGCGGCGAGGGCGCGGTGGACCGCGACGAGATCCCGCACGCTCAGGAGCGGGAACCGCAGTCCGTACGCCCGGCCCGTGGCGGGGTCCACCGACGACGGGCCGGTGCTGCCGCGACAGCCGCCGAGCAGATCCGCGCACACGACGAAGAAGCGGTCGGTGTCGATGGCGCGGCCGGGACCGATCATCGTGTCCCACCAGCCGCGGCGGGCGGGGTCGCCGTGGTGGCCGGCGGCGTGGGCGTCACCGGTCAGGGCGGGGCACACGAGCACGGCATTGCTCGCGCTCGCGTCGAGCCGGCCGTATGACTCGTAGGCGACCTCGACCGGGGCGAGCGCGGCGCCGGACTCGAGCACGAGCGGTTCGTCCTCGGTGAAGAGGACAACCCGCTCGGTGCGAACACTCCCGACGCCGCCTGCGCTCATGCGACGGTTGCGGGCCGCGTGGCGGCGAGCGCCTGGTCGAGGTCCTCCAGGATGTCGTCGATGTGCTCGATGCCGACCGACAGGCGCACCGTCTCCTGGGTCACGCCGGCCGCCGCGAGCTCCTCGTCGTTGAGCTGCGAGTGCGTCGTGGACGCGTTGTGGATCGCCAGCGACTTGGCATCGCCGATGTTCGCGAGATGGCTGAACAGCTGGAGCTTCTCGATGAACGCCCGTCCCGTCTCGGCCCCGCCCCTGACGCCGAACGTCACGAGAGCCCCGTAACCGCCGCGAAGGACCCGGTCGGCGATCTCGTGATACGGGCTGGTCTCGAGCCCCGGGTAGTACACCCAGGCGACGTCGGGATGATGCTCGAGGTGGCGCGCAACGGCGAGCGCGTTGTCGTTGTGACGCTCCATCCGCAGCGGCAGCGTCTCGATCCCCTGCAGGAACAGGAAGGCGTTGAACGGCGACAGCGCCGCCCCGGTGTTGCGCAGCAGCACCGTGCGCGCGCGCCCGATGTACGCGGCCGGTCCGAGGGCATCGCTCCACACAACCCCGTGGTACGAGGGGTCGGGGGTCGTGAGCCCGGGGAAGCGCTCGGCGTGGGCGGGCCAGTCGAAGCTGCCCGCGTCGACGATTGCGCCGCCGATCGAAGTGCCGTGGCCGCCGATGAACTTGGTCAGCGAGTGCACGGCGACGTCGGCCCCCTGCTCGAAGATCCGCGCGCCGATCGGAGTCGGGACCGTGTTGTCGAGGATCAGCGGCAGCCCCTGAGCATGCGCCGCGTCGGCCCAGGCAGGGACGTCGAGCACGTTGAGCCGCGGGTTTCCGATCGTCTCACCGAAGACGAGCCGGGTCCGATCATCGGCGAGCCGGGCCACGCCCTCCGGCTCGTCGGCGTCGACCCAGCGCACCTCGATCCCGTACTGGGGCAGGGTGTGGGCGAACAGGTTGTATGTCCCGCCGTACAGCTGCGAGACGGAGATGAGGTTGTCGCCGGCCCGGGCGACGTTCAGTACGGAGTACGTCACGGCGGCCTGTCCGGACGCGGTCACCAACCCTCCGATCCCGCCCTCGAGCGCGGTCAGGCGCTCCTCGAGCACGGCCCAGGTCGGGTTCATGATCCGCGAGTAGATGTTGCCGGGCACCTTGAGGGCGAACAGGTCCGCGGCGTGCTGCGTGTCGTCGAACACGTACGACGTGGTCTGGTAGATCGGAACCGCCCGCGCGTTCGTCGCGGAGTCGGGGGACTGGCCGCCGTGCAGCGCCAGGGTCTCGGGTCGCAGTTGCTCGCTCATGGGCCTTCCTTGGTGGGTAAACGGGGAGATCGACCCTATAAAATACCTAAACTCGATTGCTTTTATGGATTTTCGGGTCGCGGCGGGCGTGGGCCGCGGATCGACCCGCGAACCCGTCGCACGGCCTGCGTGAACCTCTGCAGGTTTACAGTCACGCCACACGGCGGCGAGCGCGTCGTGGTCCACTATCGGGCATGCACCCGCCTGACTGCCGCGCCGGCGAGGATCTGTCCGTCATCTGCCGCTGTCCGCGATGCGAGCACACCCGTGACGCCGAGCGCCACGAGAGCGCGGCGCGGCGCCTGCGAGCCTCCGGCGAGGATCGCCGCGCCCGGCTCGAGGCACTGCGGGCCGCCGCGGCCCGCGTCGCCTCGGGGCGCGCGGCCGGTGAATTCGTGCCCACGGGAACCTGACGCCGGCCGCGGCGAGGATCGCCGGCAGGAGACGGGGCCGTGTGAGCGTCACCGGCCACCCGAACGATCCAATCGGCCATCCGTGCAGGGTAGGCGCCCCGGCCGCAGCCGTCCGCGCGGCGGTCAGCGCCGGCACGGAGGGAACCCGTTCCCGTGATCGGCGCCAGCGCCCGCCGCCGCTCAGGACGACGGGCGCCGCGGGACCTCAGGCCGCCTGCAGGGCATCGGCGAACGGCTGCAGGCTCCAGCCGTTCGGCGAGCCGACGGCGTCACGCATCTGCTCCCAGCCCTCGCCGTGGCGATCGAGATTGCGGTGCTCGAGCTCGACATGGGTCCGCTCGGGGCCCTCGGCGGTGAAGCGGACCTCGACTTCGCTGGTCTTCGCCGGGTCCGCCTCGATCTCCCAGCGTGGATTGATGTCCCAGCTGATCACGACGCGGCCCGGCGGCTCGTAGGCGAGCACCCGCGCCCACCGTGACTCACTCCCGTCGACGCCGCGGTCGTAGACGTGGCCGCCCACGCGGGGTTCGAACACCATCTCGGCCAGCTCGGCCTGGAGGATGTGGTTCTCCGGCGGCCACCACGTTCCGATCCCGTCGGTGAACATCGCGAATGCTCGGTCGATCGGCGCCTCGACAGTGATCGACGTCCGCACCGACGTGTCTGCTGCCTGCATGGTCATGAGACCTCCTCTGCTGTCGCTCGACGGGAGCTCGCTGGGCCCCCCGCCGTAAGCCATAACTAACGGTAAGCCTACGCTTACGCGGGGCGGGATGTCAAGCAACCCGGCGCCGCGGACCGGAGCCGGCTGAAGCGGTCGGCTCGCCGCCGGGTCAGCCGCGCTTGAGCGCGCGCCGCACGACGCCCGGATGGCGGCCGACCTTCGGCCCGAGCATGAGGGCCAGCAGCGTGAGGGCCAGCCACGGGCGAAGGTGCGGCCTGATCCTGCTGATCAGCCCGTCGTCGGACAGCTCGAGCACCATGGCATCACCCAGCGTCAGCGGCCCGACCTTGCCCTCGCCGACAATGACGCGGACGGACCCGTGCCCCAGCTCCGCATGCCAGCGAAGGCCGGTCATCCCCCCGTACACCGCGCGCAACAGGACCCGCAGGTCGTCCTTGCCCCGGAACACCATCCGCCCGGAGATCGGCGAGACCAGCTCCACGTCGGGCGCGAGCGTCGCCATCAGGCCCTCGATGTCGTTCGCCTCCGACGCTCGTCGGTAGCGGAGCACAGCGTCGTCCACCCGGGAATCGTGACACAACCCTGCCGCCGGGCGAGCCGTCCGGTCAACGCACCCGGAGGACCGGACGGTCCCGCGGGAGACTACGGAGCGCAGTCCGCAGAACCCTCAGATTCGGCTCCCGCGGAGGCGGGCTACGATCGCGGAGTTCATGCACGGAATTGTTCGTGACCTTCCCCGAGACCCCGTGATCGACACGCGCGGACCGCTGCGCGACTTCACCGTCACCCTCTCGGACGGCCGCCGGGTGACCGGCGACGGCAGTCGTGGCGAGTGGTCGGTGTGCGTGTATGCGCCGGCCGCCGGACGGCCGCTGCTCGGCAGCGGCGTCGGCCCGACGCGACTGCACGCGCTCGAGTGCGCGGGCCTCTCCGGCGATGACGCCGGCGAGGTGCTCGGCCGCGCCGGCATCTGAGCGCACGCTGCCCGGACGGCGGCAGTCGGCCGGCAGCGGCCTCAACGTCGGCCACCACCCGACGCCGGTGAGCGAGGTCGTCGCCGTCGAGCCGGAGCGGCCCCGTCCGCGTCCCTCACATCCTCGGCGTCGGCCGCCTCGTCTAGCCGGTCGGTGACCTAAGTGGAGCCGGGCACCCCACTGGCACGCTGAGACGGATTCGATCATGCTGCACGTATGGGGAACGTCATCCTCTTCTCGCTCACTGCGATGTTCAACCCGGTGCTGGTCGGCGCGACGACGGTGATGCTGCTGCTCCCGAGCCCCAAGAAGCTGATGCTCGGCTATCTCCTCGGCGCCTGGATGACGAGCCTCACGCTCGGCCTGATCATCGTGTTCGCGGCCTCGGATTCGAGCGCGGTGAGCACCACGCAGAACACCATCGCTCCGGCCGTCGATCTCGCGCTCGGGGCAATCCTGCTCATCGTCTCGTGGGCCCTCGCCACCGGCTGGAATGAGCGCCGCAAGGAACGGCAGGCGGAGAAGAAGGGGCCCAAGGAGGACAAGGGACCGCCGCGCTGGCAGCGGGAGCTCAGCAAGGGCGATCCGAAGATCACGTTCGCCGTCGGCGCCCTCCTGACCCTCCCCGGCGGCTCCTACATCGCGGCGATGGACAACATCGTCAAGATGAAGGTGAGCAGCACCGACGAGGTGCTACTCGTGATCATGGTCAACCTGATCATGCTGCTGCCGCTTGAGTTGCCGCTGATCTCGTTCACGGTCGCGCCCGATTGGACGCCCACGGCGATCGACCGCACCAAGCGCTGGTTCGCTCGCAACGGACACAAGATTGCGGTCTATGGGACCGCGATCCTGGGGGCGCTGCTCGTGATCCGCGGCATCATCGAGCTGGTCAGCTCGTAGTGCCGTGAGTCAGACGCCGGCCTCGGCCGGTGGGCTCGTCCCGGCCGGCGGATCCCGTTCGGAGGCCGTCGGCGCTGCGCCGGGGGCCGCCGTCTCGTGTGGGTCGGACGCGAGCAGCTTGGCGCTCATCTTGATCGTCTTGACCGCGCCCGTCGCTCCGGCCTGGAGCGTGGCGCCGAGCGACACCACGATGATGCCGGGGATGAACAGCGTCGTGGAGCCGAGCATCAGGATGCCGATCCGGCTGAGCAGGTAGGGCGGCGTACAGACGACGGCGCCGAGTGCCCCGCCGACCGCGCCGGCGGCAAGCTTGTCGCGTCTGGAGCCGGTGGGCTTGGCTCCGATCAGCCGGGAGGGAACCGCGACGTAGGAGATCATCATGATCGCGAGCACGATGCTCATCGAGATCCCGAACCAGGGCCGGCCCCAGCGGGTCACGACCATCGTCGCGAACCACAGCAGCGTGCCGACGACGAAACCCGAGCCGAGGATCACGCCGAGGTGGTTGCGGGCCTGTTCCACCGCCGGGCGGACCTTGGGGACGACCTTCGGAATGCCGGGCTGAACGATCGCGAATCCGAACACGGCGTTGAGAAAGAAGCTCGCCGCCGTGATCCCCGCGATGACGACCAGGAACGGGAGCAGGATCGGGCCGCGCAGGACGTGAAAGGACTTGCCGTGCAGCACGTGCACCTTGAGGTCGTAGGTGACGAGCCAGATCCACATCGCCGGCAGGACCTGAATCAGGGTCAGGCGCCAATTCGAGAACAGCAGCTTGAGCCCCGTGAACAGCATCGCGAAGCCACCCACGACGAAGGCCAGCGGAGCCAGCCACCGGTGCGACTGGCTGAGTCGCAGGACGCTGTCCTCGACCATCTTCTCGTCGCCCTCGCGGACCGCGCGCACGTACCGGCGCAGGCGCGCCGACAGGGTGCCGCCAGCCGCCGGCGCCGGCTCCTCGGGCCCGACGGTCGGGCCGTCTGGGGGGTCAGCCGGTGCCGCTACCGACTCGCTGCGATCGCTCTCCGTGCTCACGGCCCATGAGATTACGCGCCAGGGGGCGCCACGGGCGGCTGGGTTTCAGTTGTGAACGCGCCGGCGAGCGGCGGGGGCGGCTGGGGATCGAGCGGTCCGACCGCGACGGCGGCACGTTTGGCGTCATCGTTGAGGCGGGCGGAGTAGATCGACGGAGCGCCGAGCAGCCGGGCGACGATCGTCGCCTCGGCGACGGCGATCAGGATCGGCACGATCAGGTTGTCGGCGGTGTGGGTGAGCTCGAGCAGGATCGCAACCGCGGCGAGGGGGCCCTGCATCGAGGCAGCGAGCACGGCCGCCCCGCCGATGATCGCGAAGCTGCCCGGCGCCGCGCCGGGCCAGATCGCGGTCCAGCCGTGTCCGAGCAGGTCCCCGAACAGCACGCCATAGGCCAGCGTGGGGGTGAACAGCCCGCCGGGCGCGCCGCTGCCGAGGCAGGCCACGGTGGCGAACGGCTTGAGCACGAGCAGGGCCACGAGCAACCCGACCGCGAGCCGGTTGGTCAGCGCCTGCTCCACGACGTCCTTGCCGTTGCCGAGCACCTGTGGGTAGGCAATCGACGCGACGCCGAGCGCGGTGAAGATGACGATCGGCGCCGCCACCCGACCGCGCCCACCCGGCTTGTGCTGGTTCGCGGCCGCGACGGCGCGTACCCACGCGACCGCGGCCAGGCCGGCGATGGGCCCGACGATCGCCGCCCACACGACCTGCGAGGCGGCCAGGTGAAAGGCCGGCACCTGGTACGACGGACGGTCCGGAAGGGCCACCCAGGCCACCGCCGTGGCGATCGCGCTCATCGCCACGGCCGGGAGCACCACCGGCAGGCTCAAGGTGCCGAGCAGCACCTCGACGGCGAAGAGAGCCCCGCCCAGGGGCACGTTGTACACGGCCGCCATGCCCGCGCCGGCGCCGCACGCGATCAGCATGCGGCGCTGCCAGGCGGGCAACCGGGCCCAGTCCGAGAGGACGTTGGCCACCGCCGCGCCGGTCAGCTGGGGAGCCCCCTCGCGCCCGAGCGACGCGCCCATCCCCACGATCACGATCGAGAGAACGCCACGCGCCTGGCTCTTCCAGAACGAGAGGCGCCCACCCCCCAGCCACAGCGCTTCGGAGATGTCGCCCGCGCCCCGGACCCGCCGGATCAGCAACCCGCCGACGCCGGCGACCGCGCCTGCCGCCAGCAGCACGACCACGTGGCGGGCAGCACTCGCGCTCATCACCGCGTCGAGGAAGCTGCCCGATCGATAGTCCCACGACAGGTGCTGGACGGCCTCCCACAGTAGGGTCAGCACCGCCCCACCCAGACCCGCCGCCACGCCGATCGCCACCACCAGGACCCAGAAGCTCGGGCTGTAGCCGGCGACGATGCCGCGCCCGGGCACATTGGGCTGATGCGAGAAATGCCGCTCGGAGCTCACGGCGCGGCCTCGTAGGCCCACGGCAGCGCCGGCTGCTTGACGCGAGTCGGCGACAGCTCGACGACGAAGCTGTAGCGATCCCCGCGGACCAGGCTCTGGCGCCATTCGACCGGCGCCCCCTGGCTGGAGACGAGCCGCTCGATCGCGAACGCGGCCACGTCGGAGGAGATCGTCAATGCCCGCCGCTCTGCGCCGGTCGGGATCACCGGGCGAATGCGCTCGACACCCTCATCGATCCGGACGTCGCACAGGCGGGCGAGCTCGTCGTACAGGCCGGCGTGGGTCAGCCGCGCTTCGAGCAGGCGGCGGGCCACACGAGCCGGCAACCAGCTGCGGTCGAGCGCGAGCGGCTCATCGTCGGCCAGCCGCAACCGCTCGATGTGGACCAGCCGCGCACGGGCGGGCAGGCTCAGGTGCCCGGCGATCCCGGCGTCCGTCGTCTCCTCCCGGATCCGGACCACGCTCGTCTGCGTGGCTCCCTGTGCCTCCACCTGATGGAAGAGCCCCTCCAGCGTCCCGGCCGTGTGCTCAAACGCGATGCTGCGCACGCGCGTGCCGCGGCCGCGCTCGCGGCGGAGAAGACCTTTCTCGGCCAGCCGCCGCACCGCCTCGCGCACCGTCTGGCGCGAGACGCCGTACGCGTCGACGAGCTCCTGGTCGGTCGGAAACCGCCCATCGAACTCGCCCGCGGCAAGCCGTTCCGAGAGATCGCCCAGCACCTGCGCCCAGAGCGGCAGCGGGTTGCGCCGGTCCACGGCCGCTGCTGATCTGTCCCGCGAGGACACCCCATCAGATTATCCGAATGTACGTACATTCTCCACGCGGGCCACGCGACGGACGTCCGCCACACTATCAGAACACAACTCTACCGGCGTGGAGTTGACACACACCGACCGGTGAGCTAGTGTCCGGCGCTACAAGCGTACAGTTGTACAGATGATGCACCGACCCGTCACCGGAGGTCACATGAGCAAGCTCGGTCCCGTCGGCCGCCTCGGCCGCTACACCGCAACCCACTTCCGCGTCGTGCTGATCGCCTGGCTGCTGATCGCGGTCGTGCTCGGATTCTTCGCGCCCCGGGTCGAGACCGCGCTGTCCGGCGCCGGATGGGAGACCACCGGCTCACAATCGGTGCAGGCTCGACAGCTGATCGACACGAACTTCAAGGGTCTCTCGAGCTACGGGCTGATGACCGTCGTCTACTCGCCGGCGCGGACCGCCGCCGACCCGGCCTTCGCCGCGGTCGTGGCCAAGGTCGAGCGGACCCTGAGCGCCGACCGCGCGGTCAGCGCCGTCGTCGGGCCTATGACCGGCGTGTCGATCTCTCGCGACGGTCACACCGCGATCGTGCAGGCTGGAGCGGCGCGTGACGCGAACGCGATGGTCGTGGCGGCGGACCGGTTGAAGGGCACGCTGTCCGCACTGTCGACGGCGGGCGTGCAGGTGCATCTAACCGGCGCGTCCGGGATGTGGTCGGACTTCAACGCGGCCAACCGCTCGGCGATGCTGAAGTCCGAGGTGATCTCGTGGCCAGTGACGCTGCTGATCCTGCTGCTCGCGTTCGGGTCGCTCGTCGCCGCCGGCCTCCCGCTGATGCTGACCATGGTCGGTCTGATGGCAGCCGCGGGATCGCTGTTCCTGGCCACCAAGGTCATGCCCGTCTCGATCTGGGCGATGAACTTCGCGCTGATGTTCGCGCTCGCGCTCGGGATCGACTACGCCCTGTTCGTGGTCTCCCGCTTCCGCGGGGCATTCTTCGGCTCCGAGCTGTCGGCCGAGGAGGCGACCGCCGTGACGATGGACACCGCCGGCAAAGCCGTCCTCTTCTCGGGCGCCACAGTGCTGATTTCGTTGAGCGCCGTGATGCTCGTCCCGAGTCCCGCGTTCCGGTCGATGAGTCTCGGGATCATGCTCGCGGTCCTGTTCGTGCTCGCCGCGACGCTGACGCTGCTCCCGGCCGTGCTGGCCAAGCTCGGGCCGCGCGTGGACACGCTCGCACTCCCATGGGCGCACTCCGGTGAGCACCGCTCGGCCCGGTTCGCCGCCTGGGGCGAGCGGCTATGGAAGCGACCACTCGTCTACGGCGCCGTCGCGCTGGCGGTCCTGATCGGCCTGGCGATCCCGGTGACGCAGCTGAACACCGCCATGCCATCGATCAAGGTCGTTCCCGCCACCGATTCCTCGCGTGTCGGCTACACCCAGGCGCAGGCCGGGTTCGGCCCCGGAGCCACGGGACCGATGCAGATCGTCACGCCGGCCGCACAGGCGGCACAGGCGGCGCTGATCGCCACCCGCGACCCCGGGATCGCCGCCCAGCTCCCAACCCAAACCTCCCGCGGCTACGCGCTCATCACCGCGATCCCCAAGCAGGACCCCTCCAACCCAGCCGTCGGACAGACAATCGACCGCCTCCGCGCCGAGCTGCCGACCGGCTCCGTGATCGGCGGCGCCGTGGCCGAGAACAACGACCTCCAGGCCGCGCTGTCGGCCAAGACGCCGCTCGTCATCGGCGTGGTCCTCGGACTCGGGTTCCTGCTGCTGCTGATCGCGCTCCAGGCGCCGCTGCTCGCCGCCGTCGGAGTTCTGACCAACCTTCTCGCCGTCGGCGCGGCATTCGGCGTCGCCAAACTGGTCTTCCAGGACGGCGCCCTGCACTCGCTGCTCGGGTTCCAACCCCAAGGCTTCCTCGACGCCTGGGGACCCGTGTTCTTCTTCGCGATGATCTTCGCCATCTCAATGGACTACACCGTGTTCCTGCTCTCGAGCGCCAAGGAGCACTGGGACCGCACCCACGACCCCAAAGAAGCGATGATCGACGGCCTCGCCCACTCAGGACGCGTGATCTTCGCCGCCGGCGCCGTGATGGTCGCCGTATTCCTCACCTTCGCCCTCTCCGGACCCCTCCCCCCCAAAGAGATGGGCATCATCCTCGGCGTCGCCGTCCTCCTCGACGCGATGCTGATCCGGCTGCTGCTACTCCCCGTCCTGCTGCGACTGATCGGCAAATGGGCCTGGTACCTGCCGCGCTGGGCGCACCGCGTCCTC
>Ga0208714_1000062_pt1 | contig 33530 bp, 32 predicted proteins | sample NGESurshal072012_3_FD_184461 | JGI IMG/M metagenome (GOLD analysis project Ga0208714, IMG submission 184461) | Arctic peat soil microbial communities from Barrow, Alaska - NGEE Surface sample 415-1 shallow-072012 (SPAdes) | ecosystem: Environmental > Terrestrial > Soil > Wetlands > Peat ... | reverse complement strand
GACGAGGTCGCCGCCCGCCAGCTCGCACCGCAAGGCGATCTGTGGACCTCGGGCGACGTGCGCGCCGCGATCCAGAAATCGATCGACGCCGCGAACGAGAGCCTCGCGCGCGTCGAGCAGGTCGAGGTAGTGATCGACCTCGTCGGCCTTGGCGGAGCTGGCCAGGACGACGGGGTGTCCACGCTGTTTGAGCTCCGCGATCAGCTCACGTGAGCCCTCCATCGTCTCCACCTCGCCGATCAGCTTTCCGTACAGCGAGCCCGGGTGGAGCGGAGCTCGTCACCGAGCTCCGTCTCGGTGCGCTCGTCGGTGAGCGCTTCGACGAGCTGATCGCCGCCCATGCCCAGGTGACGGTGGATGCGCCACAGCGGCAGCACGATCCCGTGCCGGCGGAAGGCCCGGAACCAGGCGACCGCGTGGTGGTAGTTGGTGTCCACGAGCGTGCCGTCGATGTCGAGGACGGCGATGGTGGGCTCTGTGGAGGCTGACATCGCTCACCCCCTACCCGTCCGCCGGGTGGTCCAAGCGGGATGTGGGCCCGGCGGCGTTTGGCCTCGAACTTCGGGGGTAGGTTGCGCGCGATGCCCGGAGCCGAAGCAGATCGCGAGCCCACCGAGCTCGACCGCGAGCTCGTCGAGCACGCCGAGCACGGCGACGGGCACGCCGCCCGCCGGATCCTTCAGGACTCCTCGCCCGAGCAGAGCGACGATCGTGCACGGGACGCCGGCGAGGCGGACTTCGAGCGCTCCAGCGAGCGCGACGGCCAGAACTGACATCTCCGCGCCGGGGGCCGGCGCGGTCCGCGGACGTGGCTCGTTTCACCCCCTGCCGCTTGGGTAGGCGAAGGGGGACACGACAGAGCTGTACTTCGGCCATCTCGGTGGCGACGGAGGCGAGCCCGAGGGCCGCTTCGCCGAGCTCACGGGCGTGTCGATCCGACGGGGTCGCCCCCGCGGGGGCCCCACTAGATCTCCTCGTGGACGCGGATCGAGCGCTCGAGGTGAAGTCCCCCCTCGCGCTCTGACCCGAGCTTGTCCTCGAGCAGTGAGTTGGCGATCGCGTCGAGCTTGCGCTGGATCGCGCGCTCGGAGCGCAGCTCGGCGTTCTTGACCAATGCGACCAGGCCGAGGGTCATCGCCGACATCAGCCCGGCGGCACCGGCCTCGAAGCGGTCGCTGGCCCCGAGCGCAAACCCGGCCGCCCAGACGAGCACCACGAGCGCGCAGATGACGAAGAAGTGGGGAGAGCTGGCCAGGAACGACACTCGCTCCGCCAGTCGCTCGAACCCCCCGCGCTGGTGGCCTTCCGTCCGGTCGGCGGGGTGTTGGATCGCGGTGCCGATCCGCTTGCGTTTCGTATGCGCCACGTTCGAGCGCTACCCGGCCTGGCCTCAGGCAAATCACGGCTGAAGAACAAGGCGGACGGCGCTCGCAGCGAGCCACGCCGCCTGCCTCGCCGGAGAGAGAGTGCCGGAGACGTGACCGACGCGTGGTCCCAGATACCCTGCTCACAGGCCGCCAAAACGGTTCTTTGGCCGGGCGGACTCGCGGGCCCCGGCGCGAGTAGGATGCCGCGTCCGTCAGATCCCTGGGGATGATTATGGCCGACCGCAGCGACATCGAGTTCAGCTATTCGTTGACCGACCGGGTAGTGCGACTCGGACTCGGGGAGCTTGCCGATTTCAGCGGCGCGCGCTACGACGGTGACTTCACGCTCAGCCTCGAGCAGGCCCAGCGGCGCAAGCACGAGTACATCGCCGAGCAGATCGGGATCGAGCCGGGTCGGCGGGTGCTGGATCTCGGCTGTGGCTGGGGCGGCCTGCTCAACTACATCCGCAACCGCGGCGCGCGCGGGCTCGGCGTCACCCTGTCCTCCGCCCAGGAGATGTCGTGCCGCCGACACGGACTGGACGTGGTCCTGCAGGACGCCAGGACCGTCACCCGGGACACCTTCGGTCCCTTCGACGCGGCGACCAGCCTGGGTGCGTTCGAGCATTTCTGCTCGCCCGAGGACTACGACGCGGGCCGCCAGGACGACGTCTACCGCAGGTTCTTCGAGCACGTCGCCACCGTGCTGCCGGACAAGGGCCGGTTCTACCTGCAGACGATGGTCTTCGGGCGCAGTATGCCCCCACCGGAGACCGTCGACCGCAGCGCACCGAAGGGATCCGACGAGTGGGTTCTGGCCGTCATGGCAGCGGCATTCCCGGGCTCGTGGCTGCCGTTCGGCTCCGAGCAGGTGGTCCGCTGCGCCGAGCCGCACTTCCGCCTCGTCTCGCGCGAGAGCGGCCGTCTCGACTACATCGAGACGATCAATCAGTGGGACAAGCGGATCGACGCCTGGAACCCGCGCATGGCGCTGCTCAAGCTCAGGCTCCTGCCCCGCTGGCTCACGAGCCCGGACTTCCGGTTCGCCTACACGTCGGGCGGCAGCTCGAACCGCGAGTGCTTCGAGCGGGAGCTGATGGACCACTATCGGCTCGTGTTCGAGAAGGTCTGAGGCGGGGGCGTGAGCGGACCCGGCTCCGACCTCTCCGTTCCCGACCGGCTGCTGCTGGGGTCCGGCCCCAGTCCGGTACCCGAGCGCGTCCTGCGTGCGCTGGCGCAGCCGACGATCGGGCATCTGGACCCGGCCTTCGGGGCGCTGATGGAGGAGACGATGGAGCGCCTGCGGCGGACGATGCTGACCGAGAACCGGGCCACGCTGGCCGTCTCCGGCACCGGCAGCGCCGGCATGGAGGCGATGGTGGTCAATTTCGTCGCCCCGGGTGAGCGCGTCGTCTGCGGCGTGAACGGCCTGTTCGGCGAACGCATGGCCGACGAGCTGAAGCGCAACGGGGCGATCGTCGAGCGCGTCGACGGCGAGTGGGGGCGGGCGATCGAGGTCGAGCGGCTGATCGCGGCGCTCGACGAGCGCACGGCGGCACTATTCGTCGTCCACGGCGAGACTTCGACCGGCGTCTGTCAGCCCCTCGACGGCCTCGCCGATGCCTGCCACGCCGTGGATGCGCTGATGCTCGTCGACTGCGTCACCTCGCTGTCAGGCCAGCGGTTGGCGATCGACGCCGCCGGCGTCGATGTCGCCTTCAGCGGCACCCAGAAATGCCTCAACTGCCCGCCCGGACTGGCGCCGTTCACCGTCTCGACCCGGGCGTCCGAGCGCCTCTTCGCTGGCAGCGAGCCATGCCGGTCGTGGTACTTCGACCTCCGCGCGATCCTCGCCTACTGGCGCGAGGACGCCGAGGGCGCGCCGCCGCGCGTCTATCACCACACCGCGCCGATCAACATGGTCTACGCGCTGTGGGAGGCCCTCGGGCTCGTGCTCGATGAGGGGCTGGAAGCTCGCTGGGCCCGGCACGAGCGGGCGCACGAGGCGTTGCGCTCGGCGCTCGAATCGCTCGGCCTGCGCCGGCTCGCCCCCGAGGGCGAGGCGCTGTGGCCGCTGCTGGCGGTCACCGTCCCCGACGGCGTCGACGAGGCCGCGGTCCGCCGGCGCCTACTGCTCGAGCACGGGATCGAGATCTCGGGCGGCTTGGGGCCGTTGGCCGGGCGGGCGTGGCGGATCGGGGTGATGGGCGTTGGGGCCGCGCCCGAACCGCAGCGCCGGCTGGTGGCGGCGCTGGCGGCGCTCGTCGGTGAGGGGGCCGGCGAGGCGGTCGAGAGGTTGGAGGCGGGCTGGGCGTAAGGGCTCGTTGGTGCCGAATTGGCACAACGCGTGACCCACGTGTGACGTTTTCCGCGGGACGATCGGTGGCGTGGATGAGGACCGCGAGCGCGAGGAAGCCGAGGGTGGGCAGATTCCGGCCAAGGGGCGGCCGGAATCTGCCCACCCTGTGCGGGAGGCGGCGATCGTGGCCCTGCTTGCCCGCCAATACGGGATCGCGAGCGTCGGGCAGCTGGAGGGCCTAGGCCTCAGCAAGCGCGCGACCCGCCACCGCGTCGCGACCGGCCGCTTGCACCGCATCCACCAGGGCGTCTACGCCCTGACCCGACCCTCATTGCTCACCCGCGAAGGGCACTGGCTCGCTGCCGTGTTGGCGTGTGGCCCAGACGCCGTCCTCTCGCATCGCTCGGCCGCAGCCCTCCTGCAGCTGCGTCCGACCGCCCCCAATTCCGTCGACGTCATCACCGTCGGCCGCCGGGGCCGCTCACGCCCCGGCATCACCGTGCACCGCGGATCGCTGGATCCACCCGACGTCACCACCATCCGCGGCATCCCCTGCACGTCCCTGGCCCGCACCGCGGTCGACCTCGCCGACGTCGTGGACCGCCGCAGCGTCGAGCGCTTCCTGGAGGCAGGCCGAGATCCAGCACCGCTTCGATTTCATCACCCTGCAATCCCAACTCAGCCGACATCCAACCCGCCGCGGCGTCCCCGTCGTCGCCGCCATCCTGGCCGAGCTCGTCGAGCCGCGCCTGACCCGCAGCGAGCTCGAGGAGCGCTTCCTGGCCCTGGTCCGAGAGGCCGGACTGCCCGTGCCGGAGGTCAATACGCGCCTCACGCTGACCGACGGCTCGGTCATCGAGGTCGACTTCCTGTTCCGCTCCGCGCGGCTCATCGTCGAGACCGACGGCCGGGCGACGCACGCCACGCGGTGGGCGTTCGAGCAGGACCGGCGCCGGGATCAGCTCCTGCGGCTCTCCGGCTTCACCGTGATCCGCTTCACCTACACCCAGGTGGTGAACCGCCCGGGCGAGGTCTGCGCCACCCTCGCTCGCCTACTCGTCGGCTAGCTCGTCCCGGAGCCGCGCCGCGACCCGGCTGTGGCGCCGGCCCGTGTCCGGTGTGCGAGCGGCGCGCTGGATCACCTCACGCGTGCCGACGATCACCGTCGCGAGCTTGGCCCGGGTGATGGCCGTGTAGAGCATCTCGCGTCGCAGGAAGAAGGCACCGGCGGCAGGATGCGCGACGATGATCGCGACCGGGAGCTCGATCCCCTGGCCGCGGTGGACCGAGCACGCGTAGGCCAGCTTCAGCCGCTCGGCGTCGTCGGCCGGCAGCCGGAAGATCGCCTCCTCGGCGCTCAGCAGCAGGGCGGGGTCGTCGTCGCCGTCGGAGCCGATCTCGTCCAACAGCCGCAGCAGCATGCCGTTCATCAACCCGAGGTCGTGCAGGTTGCGGCCGGTCAACATCAGCTTGTCGCCGATCCGGAAGCGGCCGCCCCTCACCGCGGCGCCGTCGGGATTCAGCGCCGCGCGCAGCGCCTCGTTGAGCCGGTCGATGCCGAGCTCGCCCCGGTACACGGGGGCGAACACCTGGATGTCGGCGATCGGGTCGATCCCGTAGTGCGCCGGCAGGCGGGAGGCGACCAGCGACACGATCTCCTCGCGTGCCGCAATCGGATCGGACCGCTCGATCAGGAACAGGTCGCGCCGCATGTCAGCGCCGCCGGCGCTGAAGTCGGGCGCCTCGCCGCGGCGCACCGCGTGCGCGCCCTGGACGATCATGCTCCCGGCGGCCTGGCGGAAGATGTGTGTCAGGCGGGCCGTGGGGATGAGCTCGGTGCCGATGAGCTCGGCGAACGGCTTGCCGGCGCCGACGGGCGCGAGCTGATCGGCGTCGCCGACGAGCACGACGGAGGTCTTCGGCCCGACCGCCCGGAGCAGCATGACCATCAGCTCGAGGTTGGCCATCGAGGACTCGTCGACGATCAGCAGGTCGCAGGCAAGCGGGTCCTCCTCGTCGTGCGTCGGTCCCTCGCCGGGGATCCACCCGAGCGCCGAGTGCACTGTGCGTGCGGTGATGCCGGTCGCCTCGGTCATCCGGATCGCCGCCCGGCCGGTCGGGGCCACGAGCATCACGCGCGCCCCCTGGGCGACGCCGACCGCGCCGATCGTCCGGATCGTTGCCGTCTTGCCGGTGCCGGGGCCGCCGGTGATCAGCGACAGCCGGTGCACGAACGCGGCCCTGACGGCGGCGAGCTGCTCGGGGGTCAGGACCGGCGCCGCCGCGGCGTCATCCGGCTCACCCTCGGCGGCGCCCAGGCCCGGGTCCGCCAGCCGTCCCCCGGGCGTCCCCGCGATGAGCTCGCGCACTCGCTCGGCGAGCTCCGCCTCGAGCTCCGCCGTCGTGCGCCGGTAGATCCATTCGCCGGCCCGGGCCAGGTCACCCGCGGCGACGAGCTCGTCGATGAAGCTCTCGCCGGGCGGATCGGAGACGGCGAGCAGCTCGCCGAGTTCGCGCCGCAGCGTGCCGAACGCCATGCACGTGCTGCCGCTGCGCTCGGCCTCGCCGAGCAGGTGCAGCACCCCCGCGCGAGCGCGCTCGCGCGCGTCGGGCGCCGTCCCCGCGCCGGCCGCGATCCGGTCGGCGATCTGAAAGCCGACGCCGAACACGCTGGTCAGCTCGTAGGGCCGGGCGGTGACGATCCGGGCCGCGCCCTCGCCGAAGTGCTCCTGCACGCGCCCGACCAGGTAGGCCAGGCCGTGCGGCGCGAGCATCAGGTGCAGCCGCCGCATCGCCCGCAGCCCGTCCCACGAGCGGGTCGCCTCCTCGGCTCGTGCCGGGCCGAGCCCGACGCCGGCGAACGCCGCGGTCGGATCGCGATCGATCGCGTCGAGCAGGGCGTCGGCCCCGAACCGGTCCACCAGGGCGGCGGCGCGCCGGGCACCGACGTGGCGGACCCGTCGCAGGTAGGCGATCAGCGCCTCGGCGTCCGAGGGCGGCAGGGGATGGGCCTCGGTCACCTTGACCTGCCGGCCGAAGCGGCTGTCGTCGACCCAGGTCCCGATCACGCGGGCCCGCTCGCGATCCTCGAGGTGCACGAGCGGCCCGACGAGCACGACAGCCGCGCCGTCCTCGGCGGCGGCGTCGAGGACTGCCCAGCCCGACGACTCGTTGACGTAGCGCGCCCGGCGCACGGTCACCACGGCATCGAAGCTCGTCATCCGTCACGACGTTAGCCGCCGCGGCAGCGTGGGCGCTCAATTGGCTCAAACGTGACACAGACCGGCGGGCCGGAAAAGCTCGACGGCAAGATCATCGCGATCGCCTCCGTGGAGGTGATCGGGGCGATCATGTCGATCCTCGATACGGCGATCGTCAACGTCGCCCTCGCGACGCTCGGGCGCGACCTGCACGCCAGCCTGGCGACGATCCAGTGGGTCTCCACCGGCTACCTGGGCTGGCGACGATCGTGTTCGGGCTCTCGGAGACGGCCAGCTACGGCGGCCTGTCCTCGCCCACGGCGTTCCTCCCGATCCTGGGCGGCCTCGCGCTGGTCGCCGCATTCGTCTACCACGCGCAGCATACCTCCGTGCGTCCGCTGCTCGATCTGACGTTGTTCCGCGCGCCCGGCTTCGCAGCGGCCGCCGCCGTGGTGTTCCTGATCGGGGCGGCGCTGCTCGCCGTCGTGCTCCAGGACCAGATCAAGGTGCGCGGCTCAGCTCCCGGGGCCGCGGCCCCCGAGCCGCCGGGCGCAGCGCAAGCCGCCTGAGCGACTCATCTCCGCGCGCGACGGTAGCTCCGCTCGGCGTGGCGGACCGCCGCTTCGATGCCCTCGCTGGCGACCAGGTGCTGGGAGGCGGCGATGAGCGGCCGCACGGCGGCCAGGCCGAACCGGGCCTCACGGTCCACCGGGGCGATCCGCGCTTCGGAGAACAGCGCCGCGCCGCCGGGTTGCGACTCGACCCAGCTCGCCAGCATCACCCGCACCGTCCCGCGCGCCGACCAGTGGCGGAACTCCTCGGGATCGTCGAGCTCCGGATAGTCGCGGCGCAGGGTCCAGATCCGGCCCACGAGCCCGGAGACCAGGGCGCCGTCGTCGTCGCACAGGACCGAGAACGGGGCGCTGCGGAACAGTGTGTCGAACTCGAGCTCGGGCGTCAGGCCGGGAATCCGCCAGCGCACCAGGCGCCCCAGCGTGCGCGTATCGGACAGGCGCACCTCTCGGGCGGCCCTCCACAGCTCGTCCGGAGCGACTCGGGCCTCGCGGCGGTGGTGGACCCGGACAGCGGGGTCCGGGAGCCAATGGTCGAGATCGGGGCGCACGAGTCGGTTCTACACTCCGTCCGCCATCATCCGCGCGTGCTCAGTCATGCGCTCGCCCCACTGGTGCCGTCGCTCGCCCGTGGGCTCGGCATCCCGCGCCGGCTGGAGGATCACGCAGGCGTGGCGCTCACCTTCGACGACGGCCCGCATCCCCAGGGAACGCCGGCGATGCTTGAGATCCTCGCGCGCGAGGGCGCACGAGCGACGTTCTTCATGATCGGCGAGCAGGTGGAGCGCCGGCCGGAACTGGCGGCCGAGGTGGTCGCCGCCGGTCACGCCGTGGCCCTGCACGGGTACCGGCACCGGCTGCAGCTGCGGCTGTCCCCCGGTGACGTGAGAACCGACCTCCAGCGCGGGGCGGCGGCGATCGAGGACGCGACCGGGATCTCGCCCGCGCTGCAGCGGCCGCCGTTCGGAATCTACAGCGCCGCCGGCCTGGCGTTCGCCCGGGAGCGCTTCCGGCCCCTCCTGTGGTCGCGTTGGGGCAAGGATTGGCGAAAGTTCACCACTCCGGGTCGGATCGCCGCCCGCGCGACCCGCGCTCTTGCTCCGGGCGACGTGATTCTCCTGCACGACGCCGACTTTTACTCCTCCCGCCGCTCGCACGAGCGCACGGCCCTGGCGCTGCCCCTGATCCTGGCAGAGCTGAAACGCTCGGAAACCGCTACCGTCCTGCCTGTCTGACAGGCTTGTCGGTGCGCACGACGCCTCAGACGATGCTCTGCACGCGGGGTTTGGCGCTTGGCCGGCCGGACGGCGCCGCCGGTGCAGGAGCGCACGCCGCCGAAAGACATGACGACCGCTTCCAGACACAGCGTGCCCGAGCGGAGCGCGCCTGACTTCGCGAGGTTCGCGATCGGGTTCGATCAACGTGATCGAACGCGCCTCCATGCGCTGATCGACGAGGTCCTCGACTCCGACCGCTGGTCCGAGGCGGACATGCAGAGCCGCTTCGAGGCGGCGTGGGAAGCCCACAACGGCGTGCCCGCGGTGGCGTGCTCGAGCTGGGCCGGCGGTGCGCTCGCCGCCCTCGACTTCGCCGGGGTCGCGGGGGAGACGGTGCTGTGCCCGTCGAACACCTTCATGGCGACGCCGCTCGCCGCCGTGCGGGCCGGCGCTGACGTGCAGTTCGTCGACTGCAACCGGGACGACCTGTGCATGTCCTTCCGCGACTTCGAGGCCAAGGCCGAGCGCCACAAGCCCAAGGCGGCGCTGCTGGTTCACATCGGCGGCCACATCGCGTTCGAGGTCGAGGCGATCGCCGACTACTGCCGTGAGCACGACATCTTCCTGATTGAGGATTGCGCGCATGCGCACGGTGCGAGCTGGAACGGGCGCCGGCCCGGCACCTACGGCGACGCGGGCGTGTACTCACTGTACGCCACCAAGACGATCTCGACCGGCGAGGGAGGCGTGCTCGTGAGCAGCCGGCCCGAGATGCTCGAGCATGCGCGGCTGTACCGCAACTACAGCAAGCCGAACTTCGAGATCGCCGGGCTCAACTTCCGCATGAGCGAGTTCACGGCCGCGCTCGGCCTGATCCAAATCGAGCGACTGCCCGAGATCGTGGCGTGGAAGAATGACGTCGGCCGCACGCATCTTGACCCGGTCAACCCGGCCCGCCTGGAGCTGCCCGCGGGGATGACCTCGGGCCTCTACAAGTACATCGTGTTCGACTGGCTGGAGAAGTCGACCGGTCGCGTCTATGACGAGCCGTGCCATCGGATCATGGGTCATGACGTCGAGCTGCCGAATACCGACTGGGTGGCGCGAAACCATTCCTGCGTTCCGCTGTACTACCGGCCGAGCGAGGGGGCATGACGATGTCGAGCGATCAGGGTGGATGCGAAGGCATGAGAGTTCTGGTCACCGGCGGATCCGGCTTCATCGGCTCGCACGTGGTCGACAAGCTGCGCCTGCGTGGCTACGAGCCGGTGATCTACGACCTCCGCCCGTCGCCGTGGCACGAGCCCGGGAGCGTGGAGACCGTGCTCGGCTCGATCACCGACCGCGAGGCACTCGAGCGGGCCCTGCAGGGCTGCGACGCCGTGGCCCACCTCGCCGCCGTGGCCGACGTCAACGACGTTCACGCCGAGCCCGAGGACGCCGAGCGGGTCAACGCCCGCGGCACGGTCGCCGTGCTCGAGGCCGCGCGCCGCTCCGGAGTCAAGCGGATCGTCTACGCGAGCACGATCTGGGTGTACTCCGACTGCGCGGGCGAGGAGGTCGACGAGGACACCCTCCTGCCGCCGCCCAGCCACCTCTACACGAGCACCAAGCTCGCCGGCGAGCTGTACTGCAAGGCCTACCAGGAGCTGTACGGGATCGACTACACGATCCTGCGCTTCGGCATTCCCTACGGTCCCCGCGCCCGTGAGGCGGCGGTGATTCCGGCGTTCGTCAACAAGGCGCTCAAGGGCGAGCCGCTCACGTTGGCCGGCGACGGCAGCCAATCGCGGCGTTTCGTCTACGTCGAGGATCTCGCCGACGGCGTCGCCGTCGGGCTCGACGAGGTCGCGCTCAACCGCGTCTACAACCTGGCCAGCGACGAGACCGTCACGATCAAGCAGATCGCCGAGACCGTGAAGGAGATCATCGGCGACGTCGAGATCGTGCACATGCCGGCCCGCCCGGGCGACTTCGGCGGGAAGCTCGTCTCCAGCGAGCGGGCCGAGCGCGAGCTTGGCTGGACGGCCGCGACGCCGTTCTCCGAAGGCGTGCGCCGCTACGTCGACTGGCGCCGCGAGCAGGCGGCGATCGCCGCCGAGCAGGCCGCGCTACCGCCGCTGCCGATCGAGGAGCCCGATGCCGAGGCGCCGCCGCGCAAGGTGCTGCTGATCTCGGCCGACATCGGCGAGGGTCACGACCTGCCCGCCCGCTCGGTTGCCCGCGAGTTCGCCGACGAGGACCCCGACGCCCGCGTCTCGATCGTCAACGGACTGCCGGCGATGGGGCCGCTGCTGACCAAGGTCCTGCGCGAGAACTCGGCCTTCATGTTCGTGTGGCTGCCGTGGCTGTTCGACTTCCAGTACTCGCTGTTCATGAACTTCGCGCCGACGCGCTGGCTCTCGCAGCGCCTGCTGTACATGTTCGGCCGCCGCGGCCTGATGCGCCTGATCAAGGCGCACGATCCCGATGTGATCGTCTCCACCTATCCCGGCGTGACGGCGATCCTGGGCGAGCTGCGCCGCAAGGGCAAGCTTTCGGTTCCGTGCTTCTCCTCGATCACCGACCTCGCCGGGCTGCGCTTCTGGGCCCATCCGGGGATCGATCTGCATTTCGTGACCCACCCCGAGTCGGTGGAGGAGGTCGAGCACATCGCCGGCCCCGGCAGCGTGCGCTGGGCCAAGCCGCCCACCTCGCCGGCCTTCCTGGTCCCGCGCTCGCGCAAGGACGCCCGCCACGAGTTGGGTCTGCCGGACGACGTTCAGGTGATCGCCGTCTCCGGTGGCGGCTGGGGCGTCGGCAACCTGGTCGAGGCGGTCGAGGTGGCGCTCGAGGTGCCCGACGCGATCGTGCTCGCGCTGTGTGGCCGCAACGACAAGCTGCGGGCTCGCCTGGCCAAGCGATACCCGAACGAGCCGAGGCTCCGCCTGATGGGCTTTACCGACCGGATGGGCGACGTGCTCGCCGCCGGCGACGCGCTCGTGCATTCCTCGGCCGGCCTGACGGTGCTCGAGGCGATCATCCGCGGCTGTCCGGTGGTCTCGTTCGGCTTCGGGGTCGGCCACGTACGGGCCAGCAACGCCGCGTTCGAGCGCTTCGGCCTGGCCCAGGTGGCGCGCAAGCGCGCCGACCTCGGACCGGCGATCGAGCGGGCACTGGCGAGCCACCCCGAACCCGACGGCTCGTTCGCGCTCCGGCCGTCGACCGCGTCGCTCGTGTTCACCGAGGAGCGGCGCGCCACCCCGGTTCCGGCCTGGCGCCTGCGCGCAGCCCGGGCGGCGACGACGATGGTGGCCGCCGGTGCGCTGGCCGCGTGGACGCTTACCACCGGCGCCTCCTACAGCCTGATGTCCCACTTCGCGCACATCCGGCCCACGACCGCGGTGGAGACGAGCCGTCCCGAGGTCGGGGTCCTCGTCGACGCGCCGCCGGGCCAGGAGCCCGCGCTCGCCGGCGCTCTGCTGGCCAGCGGCATGCACGTCTCGTTCACGCTCGACCATGCGCCGACGGCGTCCGAGCTGGGCATCGTGCGCCTCGGCGACCAGGCCGTCCCGCGGCTGCCGACCGGCGGCCTCGTACGGTGGCTCGGGACCCGCGCACAGCTCCACCGCCTGGTCTCCTCGATGGGCTACACCAGGCACTTCCTGTACGCCTCGCGCGGCCCGAGCGTCGGTCAGTGGCTGCTCGCCCACGGTGCCGGAGGACTGCCGGTCGCGGGCGCCGTGCGGCTTGACCGCGGGGAGTCGATCGGCACGCTTCGCGCCGGTCAGGTGGTCGAGATCTCGATCGCCAGCGCCTCACAGCTGGATCCGCTGCTGTCAGAGCTCCGCTCGGCGCTGGAAGCGCAGCATCTCACCGCGGTGCCGGTGGGCAAGCTGATGCATGACGCCGGCTCGTCGGCGTAGCGCCGCTGTACGCGTCAGCAACCTCGGTCGCGCGGGCGCGGGCGACGCGGGCGGATCGCCCCCGCGATCGAGCTCATGACCCAGGCCCGGCCCGGATCCGGGGCCGCCTTCGCGGGCGCCCCCGCTCCGGGGTCGGAACCGCTGGTGCTCGAGCCGCCGCGCTCCTAGACGCTCTCGAGGGCGTCCGCCGCCGCCTCGGCGGCGGTCAGCTGCTCTTCCACGAGCGTGAGCCCGGCGTCCCAGAAGCCGGGGTCGGCGAGGTCGATGCCGACGATCGCGGCCAGGTCCTCAGGGCTGCGCGAGCCGCCGGCCGCGAGCAGCTCGAGGTACCGCGGGACGAACGTCTCCCCCTCCTCGACGTAACGCCGGTAGACCGACAGGGCCATTAGCTGGCCGTAGGCGTAGGCGTACACGTACCCGGGCGTGTTGATGAAGTGGGGCACGTAGGACCACCACATCCGGTAGCCGTCGGTCACCTCGACCGCGTCTCCGAGCAGCTCGACCTGCGTCTCGGTCCACAGCTCGTTGATCCGGTCCAGCGACAGCTCGCCCTCGGCTCGCCGGCGCGTGTGGACCAGGTGCTCGAAGCGGTTCATCGCCATCTGGCGGAACACGGTGGCCACAGCGCCGTCGAGGCGCTCGGTCAGCAGGCTGAGTCGTGAGCGAGGGCTGTCGGCGTCCTTCAGCATGCGCCCGAACACGAGCGCCTCGCCGAACACCGACGCCGTCTCGGCCAGCGTCAACGGCGTCGACTGGTGAAAGACGCCCTGCGGCTGGGCCAGCGCCGCATGCAGGCCGTGGCCGAGCTCATGCGCCATCGTCAGCACGTCGCGCCGGGTGGCGGTGAAGTTGAGCAGCACGTACGGATGAACGCTCGGCACGGTGTAGGAGCAGAACGCCCCGCCCCGCTTACCGGGTCGTACGGGCGCGTCGATCCAGTGCTCGTCGAAGAAGCGGCGGGTGATCCGTCCCGCCTGGGGCGAGAACGAGTCGTAGGTGTCGAGCACGAGCTCGCGGGCCTCGGTGAAGCTGAAGCTGACGTCCTCGGGCAGGATCGGCGCGGCGCGGTCGTAGTCGGCCAGCTTCGGGACGCCGAGCAGCTTGGCCTTGAGCGCGTACCAGCGCTGGGGGATGTCGTAGCGACCGCGCACCGCCCCGATCAGCGCCATGACCGATTCGTCGGAGGCCTCGTTGGACAGGTTCCGGCTGGCCAGCCAGTGCGGATAGGTGCGCAGCCGGTCGTCGACCGCCTTGTCGTGAACGAGCGTGTTGTAGATGAAACCGCGTGTCCGCAGACCGGGCTCGAGCGCCGTCGTGACCGCCTCGGCAGCGCGGCGGCGGACCTCGCGCTCCGGGGACTGCAGGCGGCTCAGCGCCACGTCGAGCGAGACGTCGTCGCCTTCGCCGAGCTCCACCGCGAGCGCCGCCGTGAGCTCGCCGAACAGCCGGCCCCACGCGCTGCGGCTGGAGATCGCCTTCTCGGCCAGCACCTTCTCCTCGGGCTCGGAGAGCAGGTGGGGCCGGTAGCGCCGTACGCTGCGCAGATAGTGGCGGCAGAAGTCGAGCCCGTCGTGCGCGAGCAGCTCGTCCGCTCGCTCGTCCTCGAGTGCGGCCCACTCGAGCTCGAAGAACAGCAGCATCGTCTCAATCGCCGTCGCGCGCTCCTGCACGAGCTGCAGCAGGGCGCCGCGGGCGGGATCGGCGGTGTCGGTGGCGAAGCGCAGCGAGGCGTAGGAGCCGGCCTTGCCGACGAGCTCGTGAATCTCCGCCAGTTCGTGCATGGCCGAGCCGAGAGCGCCGGCATCGAGCTCGCCGATCGTGCCGGCGTACGCGCGGGCGAACTCATCCGAGCGGCGGGTGGCTTCCTCGAGCTCGCGCTCGACGCCCGCATCTCCATCGCCGTCGACCAGCGGGCTCAGGTCCCACTCGGTCCCGAGCAGCTCGGGATCCTGCAGATGCTCGCTCGTGATGCTCACGTCCCCCGCAGAGTAGCCGCCACGCCGGAACCGACGCGTGCCGACGGGCGTCGCCGTGACCCTGGGCTCCGGGCCGCCGCCTACGCTTCGGTTCATGAGCATGGGCGAGCAGTCCAGCGCACGCGGTCTGACGCTCGACGAGGAGCTGCTCCTCTGGCTCGGCGACGAGCCACCGGAGGTGCGACTCGCCGACGCCGGCCGCGTCAGGGAGATCGCGGCCGAGTTCGCACGTGGCTTCTCCGCGCTGGCCGGGCTGCCGCGCGCGGTGACCGTGGTCGGATCCGCGCGGACGCCGCCCGACCATCCTGACTATGCGCTCGTGCGCGCCGTCGCCGGCGCGCTGGGCCGGGCGGGCTACGCGATCATCACCGGCGGTGGCCCCGGCCTGATGGAGGCGGCCAATCGGGGCGCGCGTGACGCAGCGGCGCTGTCGGTGGGTTGCAACATCGAGCTGCCGCACGAGCAGCGGTCCAACGACTACGTCGACATCGGGCTGCGCTTCCGGCACTTCTTCGCGCGCAAGGTGATGTTCGTTCGCTACGCGTGCGCCTTCGTGATCGGCCCGGGCGGCTTCGGCACGCTCGACGAGTTGTTCGAGGCGCTGACCTTGATCCAGACCGCGACCATCCGCCACTTCCCGGTGATCCTGCTCGGCGACGGGGAATGGGAGGGCTTGCTGGAGTGGCTGCGCGTGCGGGCCCTGTCGGCGCTGCGCGTCGACGCCGCCGACCTCGACCTGCTGCACGTCGCGAGGGAGCCCGCGGAGGTGTGCGCGCTGGTCGACTCGGCCTACCTGCGGCAGGCCGAGCTTCGCGCCGCTCAGCGGCAGCCGGCGGGACTCAGCGGTCCCGACAGCCGGTAGACGGAAATCGGTCGTCCCAGGGCCCGGTGGCTGAACACGAGGCGCGCGGCGGGGTCGGCCGCGGTCCAGGCCGCTTCGGGTGAGGGCAGCAGAGTCCGCGGGTGCCAGGGGTCGCGGCCCGGCGTCGTGACCACGTAGCGGTAGGCGCCGTCGTCGATCAGCCGCCGCCACTGCGCGCACGAGGTCACGGGCGTGAACGAGCCGTGCGGCCCGCGGCGCCCGATGTACTGCACCCGGTTGGACGCGTCGAGGCCGAACAGCGGATAGGAGAAGAAGCCCCCGAATGTCCCGGCGAGCGCGACGGGCTGATCGTGCACGGAGCGGAACCAGGCCCACAGCATCGACAGCGACGAGACCCCGGGTTGGTAGGTGTAGCGCCCGCGGAGGTAGTGGCGCTGCCCGCTGTAGCCCGCCGCGGCGGCGGTTCCGGCGAGCAGGATCAGCCCGGCGATGAGCACCGCGCGCGCTCCCGAGCGAATCCCGGGCCCAGTGCCCGGTCGCGACCGGCCCAGACGCCGCCACGGAACGAGCGCCGTGGCGCCCACCACCAGGCCCACGACGACGGCGCCGGCGATGTGGGCCCCCGGCCACAGTCGCGCCTGCGCCACCGTCGCCACCAGCGCGGCCACGAGGAAGAGCAGGGTGCCCAGCCGGCGCCGAGGACCGTCGAGCGCCGGGGCAAGCGGAAGCGTGACCAGCGAGAGCGTCAGCGCCGGCGCGGCATAGCGGAGATTGAACGCGAAGCCCGACGGGGCGCCGGCCGGACCGGCGGCGCTCTCGGGCGTGACCAGGTAGCCAACGATCGCGGCGAGGGCGACGAGTCCGAGCATGCGGACCGTCCGGTCCGAGCCGAGCACGCACACGAGCGGTCCGATCACGGCCGCGGCCAGGATCAGCGGCCACCACGGTCCGAGGCCGTCGGCCAGGCCGGGTTGGAAATAGCGCGTCCAGATGTGCGTGTCGGTCAGATAGTGAGCGACCGAGAACGCGGTGTGCTGCTGGAGCGGCGGGTCCGGCGTCGGCAGCACGCCGAGGCTCAGCCAGGGCAGCGGGTTGCCCACGGCGATCAGATTGCGCACGTACCAGTAGCCGCCGCCGACCGCGAGGCCGGCGATCCACACCGCCGCCGTCCGGCGCCGCGGCGTCTTCAGCACGACGACGCCGACGGTGAGCGCCAGGACCGGCGCCAGCAAGCTCAGCTTGACCGCGATCGCGAGCCCCGCCGAGAGCGCCGCGAGCGCCAGTGCCCCGCGCTCGTCGTCCCCGCGGAGGTTGACAACCACGGCGATCGCAGCCAGCAGGAAAAACACCCCGGCGACATCGTTGGCGGCGCTGCCGGCCTGCGAGAAGCGCATCATCGGCGTGGCCATGGCGAGCGCCGCGCCGCACGTGGTGAGCGCCCCGAGCCCTCGCGGGCGACCGATGCACCATGCTGCGAGCATCACCAGTCCGAGCCAGAACAGGTTGAGCGCCGGCGACAGCGTGTCGCGACCCAGCAGCACGATCCCGAGGCCGTGGACGAGCTCGGCGCCGGCGGGGTAGAACGCGGTCAGGTACTCGACATCGGTAAAGCGCAGGGTGGCGATGTGGCCGGTCTGCGCGAACGATGCCGCCCACGGCAGGTGGTACCAGAGCGAGTCGAAGGCGCGGATGCCGATGTCGTAGGAGCTGAAGGTCGGGACAGCCCATTCGGCCATCACGATCGCCGTCACGGCGGCGGCGATCGCGATCTGAACGCGCGGGGGGCCGGCGCGGGCATCCGCCGCCGCTGCGTCGCGGATCCCCCGCGTCGCCCATACCGTCACCGCGGCGCTGGCCACGCTGGCGAGGACGATCGGGACGAGCCGGAAGAGACCGACCGTGCCGAGCAGCTCGAGGATCGCCGTCATCACCGCGAGTCCGAGCACGATCTCGCTCAGGCGCGCCGAGGCTCCGTCCCAGGCGGGGAGAAGCCGTCGCCGCAGGGCGAGTGCCGTCGTGGCCACGCCCCCGATCGTGATCGCCAGGGAGAGAATGCCGATGACGTAGCGGGCGGCGCTCACGCGCGGCTCGCGACCCGGCAGCCGGGCTGCCTGGGGCTGGGCCTCAGGCAGCCGGGCTGCCTGGGGCTGGGCCTCGAGAGCTCGGCTACGCTTGCGCTGCACCCCATGACCGGCGGAACTGTAAGAGACTCTCGGCCGTGTCGACGTGCGGCAGTGAGAGGGATCGCCCTGTTGCTCGTGCTCGGGACGGTGCTCGCGGGCTGTGGTGGGCACGGGGCCACGCGCAGTCCGCAGGCCAGCGCGCTGCCGCTCGTCACCGGCAGCAGGGTCGTCACCCGGGTCCGGCAATGCGACTCGGGCGCGAATGCCTACTGCGCGGTCGAGATGGTCGTGACCGCGCCCGGGCTCAGCACCTCGGGCGAGCTCGTCAGGCTCGAGCGCCAGACGCTGTACGCACAGGGCTGGACGTGGGCGCACGCCGACACCGGCGATGAGCTCGCGGCCGATTCACCGGGTCAGAAGATCCACCTCAGCTACTCCACCGCCTACGGCGACCTGAAGGGCCTCGACCTCGGCTGGATCCACCGCTCCGGAGTGATCGAGCTGGCCCTCTCGCGGGCTATGTTCGCTCGTGTCCCGACGATGTCGCTGATGATGGAGCTGGGTCCCAACTAGCGGCGGTCTCGGCTTGGGCGCGGGTCGGCGCGGGGGTGAGCTCGAGGCGACGCCCGCGCCCGACGGCGACCGCGCTGCGCCCGGCCAGGAGCTCGCGCAGGTCGACGCCCACCAGCTCGCGGCGCCAGCCGCCGAGCGTGCGGACCGGTGGCTCGGGGTCGCCGCGCCGCGCCGCGGCGACGATCAGATCGAGCTCCGAGCGCGAGGCGATCAGCTCGTACGCGAGTCCGGCGTCCATCGCGCGCGCGCGCAGGAGGGCCTCGGCCAGCGCGATCAGCGGGGCGTCGGCGGGATCGGAGACGCCGCGCCGCTCGTCCCGGGGCATCGGCGGACCCTCGAGGCCGCGGACGATCGCGGCGATGATCGCCTCGCCGCGGCGCTTGATGCCCGACGGATGCACGCCGCGGATGTTCTCGAGGCCCTGATTGTTCGACGGCCGCCGCTTGGCGATCTCGACCAGGGCCGGATCAGCGAGGACGGAGCTGACCGGGCGGTCCTCGCTCGAGGCCGTGCGCTCACGCCAGGCCGCGAGCTCCTTGGCCACCGCCCGCGAGCGTGAATCGAGCTGACCGACGCGGGGCAGGCGCTCCCAGGCCGTCTCCGGATCGCGCTCATCGGTCGCGGCCTCCAGCCGGCGGCACTCCTCGCGGGCCCACTCCAGCCGGCTGCTCTCCAGCAGCCGCCGCTGGATCTCGTCCGAGAGCTCGAGCAGATGGGCGACGTCCTCGGCCGCGTAGCTGAGCTGCTCGGCGGTGAGCGGCCGCACGTCCCAGCGCGTGTAGCTGGCGGTCTTCCCAACCCGGCGGCCGAGCATCGAGCCGAGCAGGTTCCCGTACCCGGACTGGGCACTGGCGCCGGCGAACCCGGCGGCGATCTGCGTATCGAAGATGTTCGTCAGCTCGGTCTTCCAGGCCCGGCGCAGGATCGCCACATCCTGGCGACCGGCGTGGAGCACGATCTCGATGGCGGGATCGGCGAGCAGGGCGGCGAGCGGCTCGACCTCGACGTCGCCGCGGACCGAGTCGATCAGGATGATCCGGGGGCCGGTCTGCGCGCTCGGGACATCGACCGCGACCTGCACCAGGCACAGGAGGGCGCGGTAGCGGCCCTCGGACATGAACTCGGTGTCGATTCCGAGTCGTCCGGCGGCACGGGCGACCGCCGCCACCTCCGCCACGTCGGCCGACGATGCCAGCGCCGGCGGCATCGCGTCATCCACGATCCGACCTGACCCTGCGCCTGTCCACAGCCATAGTTCCCCCGTCGTGCCAACAGCCCTCGGTCCGCGGCGAATCCTATTGGACTTCGTGACAAATGTCGCCAGTTTGTACACCAAGCAACAATCCACCGCGTCCCGGACTTCAGCTATACCGACCCCGCTGGTAGGATTTAGAACGTGATCTTCTCCTCGAAAGCCGAGTACGGAGTCCGGCTGATGGTCGAGCTCGGACGTCAGTCACCCGAGCACCCCACCAGCCTGAAGGCGATCGCCGAGGCCGAAGGGCTGCCGCTCGCCTACCTCGAGCAGGTCGTGGCCAGGCTGCGCAAGGCCGGCCTGGTGATGAGCGCTCGCGGGGCCCACGGCGGCTACTGGCTGTCGCGCCCGGCGGAGGCGATCGCGATGGACGAAGTGGTGCAGGCGCTCGAAGGCTCGATCGCCCCGATGGAGTGCTTCGTCAACGACCACACCGAGCGGGTGCTGTGCTCGCATGAGCCCGATGCCGGGCGCGGCTGTGCCACGAAGCTGCTCTGGACGCGCGTTCAGGGCGGCATCATCCGCTCGCTGCAGACCACGACGCTGGCCGAGCTGGTCGAGTTCTCGCGGCGCGGCGATCGCGCCCCCACGGCCGCCTGACCGTCACGGGCGGCCGGCCCCCACAACCAACCGAAAGCTGAGATGGCAGAGCTAGAGATCCGAAACCTCCACGTCCGAGCAGGCGAGAAAGAGATCCTGCGCGGCCTCGACCTGACCGTGGGCAGCGGCCAGATCCACGCGCTGATGGGACCCAATGGGTCGGGCAAGTCGACGCTCGCCAACGTGATCATGGGTCACCCCAACCTCGAGGTGACCGAAGGGCAGATCGTGCTCGACGGCCGGGACATCACCGAGGCGGATCCCGACGAGCGCTCCCGGCTGGGCCTGTTTCTCGCCTTCCAGTACCCGATCTCCGTTCCCGGCGTGACGGTTACCAAGTACCTGCGCACGGTCCTCAACTCCCACCGCGAGTCGCGCGGGGAGGAGCCGATTCCGCTGAAGGAGTTCCGCCAGACCGTCGAGGCGGCGATGAAGCTCACCGACGTCCCGCGGGACTTCTCCAGCCGCTACCTCAACGAAGGCTTCTCCGGCGGCGAGAAGAAGCGGATGGAGATCCTCCAGCTCGCCCTCCAGCAACCCAAGCTGGCTATCCTCGACGAGACCGACTCCGGGCTCGACATCGACGCCCTGCGGGTTGTCGCCAACGGTGTCAACGCGGTGGCCGGTCCCGACATGGGGGTGTTGATCATCACCCACTACCAGCGCATCCTGCACCTCGTGCAGCCCAGCCACGTGCATGTCATGTACAAGGGCCGCATCGTCAAGGAGGGCGGCACCGAGCTGGTCGAGCAGCTCGAGCGCGTCGGCTACGGCTGGATCCGCGACGAGTTCGACGAGGAAGCAGCGCCGGAGGCGGCATGACTGCGACGCAGGCCACATCGTCGCTGGCCGAGCTGGCCGCCGAGTTCCCGGTCCTGGAGCGGGAGTTCGCCGGCCGGCCCGTCGTCTACCTCGACTCGGCCGCGACCTCGCAGACTCCGCAGCCGGTGATCGACGCGATGACCCGCTACTACACGGAGTCACGGGCGAGCGTCCATCGCGGCGTGTATCCGCTCGCCGTCGAGGCGACCGACCTGTTCGAGGGGGCTCGGCAGCGGATAGCGGACTGGCTCGGCTCGATGCCCGAGGAGACGATCTTCACCGCCAACGCGACCGCGGCGATCAACCTCGTCGCCTACTCGTGGGGCCGTCCGAACGTCGGCCCCGGGGACCTCGTCGTGGTGACCGAGATGGAGCATCACGCCAACGTGGTGCCATGGCAGCAGCTGTGTCTGGAGCGCGAGGCGGAGCTGGCCTACGTTCCGGTCACCGACGAGGGCGAGCTCGATCTCGGCGCGCTGGACGCGCTGCTCGAGCGTGGTCCGAAGCTGGTGTGCGTCGCGCACATCTCGAACGTGCTCGGGACGATCAACCCCGTCATCGAGATCGCCCGCCGCGTGCATGCCGCCGGCGCACTGCTGCTCGTCGACGGCGCCCAGGCCGTCCCGCAAGTCCCGGTTCGGCTACGCGAGATCGACGCCGACTTCTACGCCTGGACCGGCCACAAGGCCTACGGCCCGACTGGGATCGGGGTCCTGCACGCCCGGCGCGAGCTGCTCGAGCAGATGCCGCCGTTCATCAGCGGCGGCCACATGATCCGGACCGTCGGCGTGACGGAGTCGACCTGGACCGACCTGCCGTGGAAGTTCGAGGCCGGCACCTCCCAGATCGCCGAGGCGATCGGGCTCGGGGCCGCCGTCGACTGGATGCGGGCGATCGGGAGTGAGCGGATCCGCGCCCACGAGGAGGCCCTCGTGAGCGAGACGCTGCGCCGGCTGGCGGGCGTGCCAGGGCTCGCGCTTCAGGGTCCCGCGCGGGCCGGTGAGCGCGGCGCGCTCGTGTCCTTCACGCTCGAGGGCGCCCACCCGCACGACATCGGCGAGATCCTCGGCCGGGACGGCGTGTGCGTGCGTGCCGGGCATCACTGCGCGCAGCCGCTGATGCGGCGGCTGGGGACCTCGGCCACGACGCGGGCCTCCTTTGCCGTGCACAACTCGCTCTCGGACGTCGACCGGTTGCTCGAAGGTTTGGACGACGTGCGACGAGTACTCCAGCTGTAGCGCGGCGCCCACGGCGATCGCTACTGTCACTTCAGATGGACGAGCTCTACCGCGAATACATCCTCGAGCACTACAAGCGCCCCCACAACTGGGGCGAGCTCGACCATGTCGATCTCCAGTTCCATGACCTCAACCCGCTCTGCGGCGACGAGCTGATGGTGCAGCTCGCGATCGACGACGAGGGGCAGATCGAGGACATCCGCTTCTCCGGCCACGGCTGTGCGATCTCGCAGGCCGCCGCCTCGATGGCCTCCGACGAGGTCAAGGGGATGAAGGTCGACGACCTGCTGAAGCTCGACCGCTCGTTCATCCTCGACCTGCTCGGGATCGACATCTCGGCCACGCGGATGAAGTGCGCGCTGCTGTCGCTGAAGGTGCTCAAGGGCGCCACGCTCGGCCAGAGCGTCGGCTGGGAGGCCGAGACGCCCGAGGCCAACGGCAACCCGGGCGCGACTTAACGAGCGAGCCGGGTTCAGGCCGCGAGGTGGGCCTAGTCGACGCCGGAGGAGCGCAGCAGCCAGCGTCTCGGCGTCGCTGACGAACTCGGCGACCGTGCGCTTGCCCATGCCGCGCTAGCGCTAGGCTAGCTCCCGCGGGCGCTCCCGGCGGGAGTTGTATGATGGTCGGAGTAAATCCGATCAATCCGCTAGGACATACGGTACGTGCCGCAGATCATCGAAGTCTGTCCCCTGAGTGAGCTCCCGCCGGGCGAGATGCGCCTGGTCGAATGGGACGAGCTCGAAATCGGCGTGTTCAACTGCGCCGGGACCGTGTACGCGATCGAGGATCGCTGCTCGCACGATGACGGTCCGCTCGTCGAGGGCGGGCTCGACCAGGAGAATTGCACCGTCGAGTGCCCCCGTCACGGGTCGCGGTTCGATCTGCGCACCGGCAAGCCGTTGACGCTGCCGGCCTACGTACCTGTGGACACGTTCCCGGTCCTCATCGAGGACCAGACGATCAAGCTGGAGGTGGAGTAGTGGCTGTCCCAGAGACGCGCGCGCTCACGGAGAACGAGCAGCTCGCAGGCATCAATGCCGACTACACGGAGCGCTACGGCTTCCACGATGCCGAGAACTACCTGTACAAGGCACCGAAGGGCCTCAACCGCGAGATCGTCGAGAAGATCTCCGAGTTCAAGTCCGAGCCGCAGTGGATGCGCGCGTTCCGCCTCAAGGCACTCGACCACTTCCTGTCGCGGCCCCAGCCGACCTGGGGCTCGCCGATGATGGCCGAGGTCGACTACGACGACATCCACTACTTCGTGCGCGCGTCCGAGCGTGCCGAGCGCTCCTGGGACGACGTGCCCGAGGATGTCAAGAAGACCTTCGACCGGCTCGGCATTCCCGAGGCGGAGCGCAAGTTCCTGTCCGGCGTCGGCGCCCAGTACGAGTCCGAGGTCGTCTACCACCAGGTGCACAAGGATCTCGAGGCCCAGGGCGTGATCTTCACCGACATGGACACCGCGCTGCGCGAGCACGAGGACCTCGTCCGCGAGTACTTCGCGACGATCATCCCCGCCAACGACAACAAGCTCGCGGCGCTCAACTCGGCCGTGTGGTCCGGCGGGTCGTTTGTCTACGTGCCGCCCGGCGTGACCGTCGAGATGCCGCTGCAGGCGTACTTCCGGATCAACACAGAGTCGATGGGGCAGTTTGAGCGGACCCTGATCATCGCCGACGAGGGCTCGCACGTGCACTACGTCGAGGGCTGCACCGCGCCGACCTACAGCAAGTCCTCGCTGCACTCGGCCGTGGTCGAGCTGATCGCCAAGCCCGGCGCCCGGATTCGCTACACGACGGTGCAGAACTGGTCCACGAACGTGTTCAACCTCGTGACCAAGCGCGCCGTCGCCCACGAGGACGCCACGGTCGAGTGGGTGGACTGCAACCTCGGCTCCAAGCTGACGATGAAGTTCCCCAGCGTGTACCTGATGGGCGAGCGCGCCCACGGCGAGATCCTCTCGATCGCCTTCGCCGGCAAGGGTCAGCACCAGGACGCCGGCGGCAAGATCATCCACGCCGCCCCCAACACGACCTCCAACATCTTCGCCAAGTCGATCTCCAAGGACGGCGGACGCGGGTCCTACCGGGGCCTGCTCGAGGTGGCCAAGGGCGCCCACGGCTCCAAGTCCAAGGTCGTGTGCGACGCGCTGCTGCTCGACGACCACTCGCGTTCGGACACCTATCCGACGATCCGGATCGGCGACGATGACGTCAACGTCGGTCACGAGGCGACCGTCTCGCGGGTCGGCGAGGACCAGCTCTTCTACCTGATGTCACACGGCATCCCGGAGGAGGAGGCGTCGAAGCTGATCGTCAACGGCTTCATCGAGCCGATCACCAAGGAGCTCCCGATGGAGTATGCGGTCGAGATGAACCGCCTGATCGAGCTGCAGATGGAGGGCTCGATTGGTTGACACCGCTCAGGCGGAGCCCGGGTTCCTGGCGGCGCGCCGCGAGCGCGCCGCCCGTCTGAGCGCGACCCTCGAACTGCCGCAATTCAAGGGCAACGCCGGCTGGGAGTTCACCGACATCTCGGGGCTCGACCTGGACGCCTTCTCGCCCGCCCCGGACGCCGAGGCGGCCGGGACGGCCGACCCCGCGCCGATGTTCCGCCCCGAGGGCGCGGCCGAGCTGCGCCAGGTGGACGCCGGCGCCGCCACGCTCACCGGCGAGCTGCCCGCCGGCGTGATCGTCACCTCGCTGGAGCAGGCGGCCCGCGATCACGCGGAGCTCGTCGAGCGCCACCTCGGCACGGTGATCACCGGCGAGGACGTGTTCGTCGCGCGCAACGAGGCCGCATTCCGGGGAGGAGTGTTCGTCTACGTGCCGCGCGGCGTCGCGCTCGAGCAGCCGATCCTGCTCACCGCGATCCAGAGCGCCGGCGGCAACGAGCTCAACCGGCGCACGCTGATCGTGATCGACGAGGGCGCCCAGGCCGAGGTCTGGGAGCAGTACCTGTCGGCCTCGCCCGACGGCGAGGGCCTGTTCAACACCGTCGTCGAGCTCGTCGTCTCCCAGAACGCCCGGCTCCGCTTCGTCTGCGGCCAGGATCTGTCGGAGAAGAGCTGGATCTTCGGCACTCAGCGGGCCGAGATCGCCCGCGACGGCCGGCTCGACTGGGTCGCGCTCGGCTTCGGCTCCGCCCGCGGCCGGGTCCGGATGGACACCCGGCTCGGCGGGGAGGGCGCCGACGCCCGCGTCACCGGCGCCTACGCCGGCCACGCGCGCCAGCACATCGATTTCGACACCACCCAGGAGCACGCGGCGCCGAACACGACCTCGGACCTCGCCTTCCGCGGGGTCCTGCAGGGACGCTCGAGCGCCGTCTGGCGAGGCAACATCATCGTCGATCCCGGAGCGCAGAAGACCGACGCGTTCCAGGAGTCGCGCAATCTCCTGCTCTCCAAGCGCGCCCACGCGGATGCCATCCCCGGCCTCGAGATCCAGGCCGACGACGTCCGCTGCACGCACGCCGCGGCGATCGCCCAGGTCGACCCCGAGCAGCTCTTCTACCTGCGCTCCCACGGCCTCGGCGAGGAGGCCGCGAAGCGGCTCGTGATCGAGGGCTTCCTCGCCGCGCTCGTCGAGCGCTTCGAGGAGGGCCCGGTGCGCGAGCTTCTCGGCCGCGCGCTCGAGCGTCGGCTGAACCTGGTTCTGGGCGTCGAGTAGGGAGGGGCGGCTGGGCACCGTCGCGCCGGCGATGGGCGGCTCCAACGAGAGCCTGTTCCTGATCGGCGCGCTTCTGGCGGCCCAGGCACGGCCGCTTGTCGCTGCGTCGAGACCCGCGAGGCTGAGCGCACCGCTGCCCGCGAGGGCTGAGCGCGCCGCGTCTCGGTTTACGATTGAGCCCATGGCACGGGCCACGCCGCCGCTGGTCGCACTTGGTTACGGCAAGTTCGTGCGCGCGGACCGGATCTACGCGCTCGTGCCGCTGGAGGCGCCGGCGCGCGGCGACGGGCGCCGCACGCTCGTCCACGTCGAGGGCATCGACGAGCCGCTCGTGGCCTCGCGCTCCGAAGGGGCGATCGCCGAGGACCTGGCCGCCGCCCTGGGCCAGGATTCGCCGCGGGGACGGCGGTCGGGGGCCGGGCTGGACGAACAGGAAGCCCTGTTCTAATAGGGTGGCGCGCATGAACATCTCTGATCGCCAGCGCGCCGCGCTCGAAGACATCTGCGACACGTTCTGCCCCTCCGGCGACGGGCTCCCCAGCGCTCGCGAGCTGGGTGTCGCGGATGCCGTGATCGACGCCGTGGGCCAGAACCCGCGCGTGTCCGAGCGCCGCCAGCTCCAGGCGCTGCTCGGGTTGTGGGACACCCCCGTCGTCGGCGCGCTCGGCGGCGCCGGATTCAAGCGCTTCAGCGATCTGCCGCCCGAGCAGCGCGAACGGGTGCTGCTGTCATGGGGCGAGTCGCGCCTGCCGCAGCAGCGGGCCGTGTTCCAGGCTCTGCGCAAGGGCGCGCTGCTCTTCTACTACATGCTGCCCGGGCCCCACAACACCCGCAATCCGGTCTGGGATGCGATCGGCTACGACGGCCCGCTGGGCAGGCTCGACGGCGCCGCGCCCAAGACGCTGCGGCCGACCATCATCGATCGTGACACGACGCTCGAGTGCGATGTCGTGATCGTCGGCTCTGGTGCCGGCGGCGGGACCGCGGCAGCGGTGCTCGCGGCGGCCGGCCGCGACGTCATCGTGATCGAGTCCGGGGACTACTACGACGATCAGGACTTCGACGGCAGCGAGGTCGGTGCGCTGACGCGCTACTACATGGGCGCCCCCGCGGCGACCGTTGACCAGAGCGTCACGCTGATCGCCGGCTCCTGCCTCGGCGGCGGCACGGTGGTCAACTACTCGACCTCGTTCCGCACCCCGGACGATATCCGGGCGCAATGGGCCTCGCACGGCGTGCCGGCGTTCACCTCCGAGGACTACACGGCGAGCCTGGATGCCGTCTGCGAGCGGCTCGGCGTCAACCAGGAGCACAACGAGCCCTCGACCCGGGACCGGAAGCTGCAGGAGGGCTGCGTCAAGCTCGGCTGGCACGTCGACGCGATGCCCCGCGGCGTGCGCCAGTGCGCTCAGGGCAAGGAGTGCGGGTATTGCGGGCTCGGCTGCCGCGTCGGGGGCAAGCAGTCGGTGGTCAAGACGTGGCTCGCCGATGCCAATGCGCTCGGAACGCGCATGATCGTGCGCACGAAGATCAAGCGCGTGCTCGTCGAGGGGGGCGCGGCGCGCGGGGTGGAGGGCCAGACCGTCGAGGGCCACAGCCTCACGGTCCGCTCGCGCGCGGTGATCGCCGCCTGCGGCGCACTGCACACGCCGGCGCTGCTGCGCCGCTCGGGCCTCTCGAACGCGAACATCGGCAAGCACCTCAAGCTGCACCCGGCCGGGGTCGTGTTCGGCGTCTTCGACGAAGAGCTGAAGCCCTGGGAGGGGACGATGCAGGCGCTCTACTCAGACCAGTTCCGGGACCTGCACGACGGCTACGGGCTCAAGTACGAGACCGCGCCGATGCACCCCCACCTGTTCATCCCGTTCAGTCCGTGGCGCGGATCGGGCCACCATCTCGACCTCATGCAGGCGATCTCCTCGAGCGTCCCGATGGGCCTGCTGCTGCGCGACCGTGACGGTGGCGAGGTCCGCGTGGGGCGCGACGGCGAGCCGATCGTCAACTACAAGCTGTCGGACTTCGATGCCGGGCACATGCGCACCGGCATCGACGGCGCGGCGCAGATCTTCGAGGCCGCGGGTGCCAAGCGGATCTACTCCTCACACGCCAAATGGGTCGGCTATGACCCCGGGACCTCGGGCGATCGCGCCCAGTTCATGCGCGACGGCGACGCCGCCGGCTACGGCGCGGGTCAGTTCAGCCTCGGCTCGTTCCACATCATGGGCTCGGCTCGCATGGGCGGCTCGGCCGAGATGTCGGCCTGTGATCCGACCGGACAGACCTGGGATGTCCGCGACCTGTACGTGTGTGACGGCTCGGCGTTTCCGACCGCCTCGGGCGTTAACCCCCAGATCTCGATTCAGTCGATCGCCCACTTGAGTGCCCGCGGGCTCGCCGCCCGTCTGGCCGGCTGAGCGCAGAACGCCTCAGCGCGGCCGAAGGCCGGCCCGTCCGGTGGCGGGCGCGCGCTTGCGTCGCCGGGGGGCGCTGCCGCTATGGTGGGCGTGGTGACGGTGCCGAGCTCGAGGCACACGGCGTATCCGCCCTACGGACCAGGGCGCCGGCGCCGCAGGCGGGGCCCGGGGCGACGCAGACGCGGACGCCTGCTCGTGCCCATGGCGCTGCTCGTCCTGGCGGCGCTGGCCGCGCTCGCGGTCGCCGCATGGCCGAGCGGTCCCCGCGCGAGTCCGGAGGCCCATGCCTCCCGCGCGGCCGGCGCCGGCACACCCGCCCCGCCGCTCGCGCCACCTCACGTGGCCCAAGCCCACCCCGGGGTCAGCGCGGCGGCTGCCCTCATCACACGGGAGAACCGGGCCATCAACGCGGTCCTGCGCTACACCCCGTTCGTGGCCCACGGCACCGGCCGGCGCCGAGACGTGGCGCTCACGTTCGACGACGGCCCCGGGCCGTATACGCCCTCCGTCCTGCACGTCCTCGAGCGGTTGCACGTTCCGGCCACGTTCTTCGTCGTCGGCCAGCAGGTGCCGACGTTCGGCGGGGGGGTGAGAAGCGAGCGCAGCGAGGGCTTCGCGATCGAGGACCACACCGAGAATCACGCCTGGCTGATCCGCCTGGGCGCCGCGGGCCAGCACGCGCAGATCCAGGATGCCGCCGCCCGGCTGGCGCGACTCGGCGTTGCCTACCCGCGCATGTTGCGCCCGCCCTACGGTGCCTTCAACGCCACCACGGTCAAGACGCTGGCGCGGATGCGGATGCTCATGATCCTGTGGTCGGTCGATCCCGGGGACTGGCGACGCCCGGGCGTCCGCGCGATCGTCTCCAACGTGCTGAGCAACGCCCGGTCCGGATCGATCGTGCTGATGCACGACGGCGGCGGGGATCGCTCCCAAACCGTCCAGGCACTGCCGGCGATCATCACCGGCCTGCGCCGCCGAGGCTACCGCCTCGTCACGGTGCCGCAACTCGTGATCGATGATCCGCCGCCGCGCCACCAGAGCTTGGCCCACCTCGGCAGCGGCTAGTGGTCCTCGCTCGTCGGGGCGGCTTGTCCCAGCGCCGCGACGGTGGGATACTCGCCGCACAGCAAGGCCTGCATCTTCTGCCGGAGGTGGTACATGTCCGAGCCGGCCCACGTCCTCGTCGTAGCCCATCAGACCGCGGCGACCCCCGCGCTCCTCGCCGCGGTGAGGGAGCGCGCACGGCGCGACCGCGCCACGTTTCACCTCGTCGTCCCACGCAGCGTCCACGGAATGCACCGGGTGGTGGACCCGGAGGATTCCGGCGAGGACGAGACCAGCCGCGTGCTCGCGGAGGCACTGCCCAAGCTCTCCGACGCTGCCGGGCAACCGGTCACCGGCAGCGCCGGCGACGCCGAGCCGCTGATGGCGATCCACGATGCGATCAACCTCGGCCACTTCGACGAGATCATCATCTCGACGCTGCCCCGGCGCGTGTCGCGGTGGCTGCGGGTGGATCTCGTCTCCAAGACCCGGGCGCTGGGGTTGCCGGTCACGCACGTGGAGGCGACGAGCACGGCGGAGAGTCCGGTCGGCGTCCCCTGAGTACGCCTGCGCCTGAGCGCGCCCACCTCGGTGCCCGGGTACGCTCTCGGGCGTGAGGCTCGCGACCTTCCTGCCCCCGGGATTCGCCGGCCCGGTGGCCGGTGAGGTGATCGAGGATCGCGTGGTCGCCTTCGCCGGCGGCGTCGGCGTCGTCGACGTCCTGGCCGCCGGCATCGCCCCGCCTGAGCGCGGCGAGAGCTGGCCGCTGGCCGACGTCGAGCTGCTGGCACCGGTGCCCTCGCCGGGTGCGATCTACGGGATCGGCCTCAACTACGCGGCGCACGTCGCCGAGACCGGCCGCGAGCAGCCGACGGTGCCGATCGTGTTCGTCAAGGTCAGAGGCTCGGTGGCGCCCCCCGGCGGCCCCGTCCGCTGCCCGGAGATCGTGCGCCGGCTCGATTACGAGGGCGAGCTCACGATCGTGATCGGGGCGGCGGGTCAGATCGGCGGCTACTGCGTGGCCGACGACGTCAGCGCGCGCGACCTGCAGGGGCGAGAGCCACAATGGACGCGCGCCAAGGGCGCCGACACGTTCTGCCCCTTCGGGCCCTGGATCACCACGGTGGACGAGGTCCCGAACCCCGAGGACCTGCGCCTGCGGACCTGGGTCAACGGCGAGCTGCGCCAGGACTCCCGGACCTCGGATCTGATCTTCGGCTGTCAGGAGCTGGTCCAGTTCGTCGCCCAGACCTGCACGCTGCTGCCGGGCGACCTGATCCTCACCGGTACGCCCAGCGGCGTCGGCATGGCGATGGACCCGCCCCGGTTCCTTTCCTCCGGCGACGCGGTCCGGATCGAGATCGAGCGCCTCGGCGCGATCGAGCACGCCGTGGCGTGACGGCTACCCTTGAGGGCCTGCCTGCCGCTCAGCTATGCGAGCGTGGCGGAGACGCTGATCTGCACGCCCGCGAGCGCGCGCGAGATCGGGCAGCCCTTGGCCGCCTCGGAGGCGGCGGCGGCGAACGCCGCCTGGTCGACGCCGGGCACCGTGCCGCTGACCGTGAGCTCCGAGGTCGTGACCGTGGGCGCCCCATCGACCATGTCGAGGGTGACCTTGGCGGTCACCGCGAGCCGCTCGGGGATGTGCCCGGCCTGGGCGAGCGTGCTCGAGAACGCCATCGAGAAGCACGACGAGTGCGCGGCGGCGATCAGCTCCTCGGGGCTGGACTTGCCGTCCGAGCGCTCCGTGCGAGACGCCCACGTGACGGGCAGATCTCCGAGGGCGCCGCTGGCGCCGGAGGTCACTCCGCTGCCGTGAGCCAGGTCCCCTTCCCACCTCGTCGTCGCACTGCGCTCGGCCATCGGCATAGGAACTCCCTCCGTACTAGTGGTGTTCGATCACGCGGTCGATCATGCCGTAGGCAACGGCTTCGTCGGCCTTGAAGAAACGGTCGCGCTCCATGTCGGTGTGCACCTGCTCGATCGTCTGCCCGGTGTGCTGGGCGTAGATCTCATCGATGCGCCCGCGCACCTTGAGGATCTCCCGAGCATGGATCTCGATGTCGGTGGACTGACCCTCGAAGCCGGCCGAGGGCTGGTGGATCAGGATCCGGCTGTTGGGCAGGGCAAAGCGCTTGCCGGGCGCACCTGCGGTCAGCAGCAGCGACCCCATCGACATCGCGACGCCGATGCAGATCGTCTGGATCTCCGGCTTGATGAACTGCATCGTGTCGTAGATCGCCAGCCCGGAGTAGATCGATCCGCCGGGGCTGTTGATGTAGATCGAGATCTCCTTGTCGGGGTCCGCGGACTCGAGGTGCAGGAGCTGGGCGACGATCAGGTTCGCCACGGTGTCGTCGATCGGGCTGCCGAGGAAGATGATCCGCTCATTGAGCAGCCGGCTGAAGATGTCGAACTCGCGCTCGCCGCGGGCGGTGCGCTCGATGACCATGGGCACAAGAGGCATACCTTGAACCCTACGGGTTTTCGTTCGCGGGCCTCGGCGCGGTCGTGCGCGGAGCCCATCTCACAGGACCACCACCGCCGCGCCCTCAAACCGTCCCGCGCGCAGATCCGCGAGCGCATCCTCGGCTCGCTCGAGCGGATAGACGCTGACGTGGGTCTGCACCGGCACCCGGGGGGCGAGCTCCAGCAGCTCGTGGGCGTCGGTGCGGGTCAGGTTGGCGACCGAGCGGATCGAGCGCTCGAGCCACAGGTCGGCGTACGGAAAGGAGGGGATGTCGCTCATGTGGATGCCGGCGCACACGACCGTGCCACCGCGCGCCAGCGCTCTCAGTGCGGTCGGCACCAGCTCGCCCGCGGGGGCGAAGATGATCGCGGCGTCGAGCTCCTCGGGTGGCTTCTCGCCGCTCGCGCCCGCCCACACGGCGCCCAGCGAGCGCGCGAACTCCTGCGTGCGCTCGTCTCCCGCCCGCGTGAAGGCGAACACGCGGCGGCCCTCGTGGGCCGCGACCTGGCAGATCTGATGCGCGGCGGAGCCGAACCCGTACAGGCCCAGGCGCTCGGCGTCGCCGGTCATCCGCAGCGCCCGGTAGCCGATCAGGCCGCCGCACAACAGCGGTGCCACCTGCTCATCGGGGAGGCCCTCGGGGAGGGGGAAGCAGAATCGCTCGTCGGCCACCGTGCGCTCCGCGAAGCCGCCGTCGATGTCGCGACCGGTGAACCGTGCCCGCAGGCACAGGTTCTCGCGCCCGCTGAGGCAGTACCGGCACTCGCCGCACGTCCATCCGAGCCAGGGGACGCCGACCCGGCGGCCGTCCTCCGTCATGCCGACGATCTGATGCCCGAGCACGACGGGCAGCCGGGTCGCGTCGATCTCGCCGTCCCGCAGGTGCAGATCGGTCCGGCACACGCCGCAGGCCCGGACCTCGAGCAGGAGCTGACCGGGGCCGGGTTCGGGGTTGGGCAGCGTCGCCGCGGCGAGCGGCTCGCGCTGGCGCTCCAGGACCATCGCACGCACATCAGCAATGATGCCCGTTTTCGCCCGCGGGGTTCATCGCCGCGGTGGTCCGTCTGCCCGGGGCTTCCGCGGGATCAGCGTCAGCCGGCACCGTCCAACCAGGCCCGCCGGCTCGTGTGCAGCGGCGTCGGTTCGCCGGTGCGGAGCTCACGCCGGACCTCACCGAGGGTGCCGAAGCGCTCGGCGACGACGTTGTGCTGGTGGATCGTCTCCAGGTTGACCTGGCGCGCGGACACGAACGCGCGGTCGTCGAGGCTCGGGAACGCCTCGACCACGCCCCCGATCATCTCGCGCACACAGTCCTCGACGAACCGGGGGCGGCGGTGGGCCTTCTCGACCACGTGCGCCTCGTCGGAGCGCTTCATCAGCTCGTAGATCTCCGATGACATCGAGTGCTCGACGATCTGGAGCAGGACGGCCGCGTCGATCTCGTCGTCGCACAGCTCGGTGCATCCGATCAGCAGCGTGCCCAGCCCGCGCTGGTTGTGCGTGGCGACCGGCACCGCGTCGAGGATCCGCTCGATCTCGTCGGCTCCGAAGCCCTCGGCCTCGAGCCGCTCGCGAGCGGCGCCGGCGACGAGTTCCTGGGCGCAGGGGCAGGCGGTGATCCCCTGCGCGGTGACGCCGACCACGCGGCGGGTACCGAGGTCGGAGGCCATCGCCGCGCCATGGAGCGTGTAGAGCTCCTGCGTCTGGATGCCGGAGACGGGCGCCGGCTTGTGCTCGGGGAAGCGCGCCTCGACGGTGACCTCCGCCCGCCGTGCTCGCTGGCGCCCGCGCACGAGCTCGGCGATGTGCTCGGCCAGCGTCTCGGCCTTGAAGGTCGACTCGCCGAGGACGACCTCGCCGATCGCATCGTTGACGACCTCCTCGAAGCGCGACATGTGCGCGCCCTTCTGGCTTGGGCCGAGATCGACGACGCATTCAAACCGCGCCGAGAACAG
>Ga0208714_1000060_pt1 | contig 33999 bp, 32 predicted proteins | sample NGESurshal072012_3_FD_184461 | JGI IMG/M metagenome (GOLD analysis project Ga0208714, IMG submission 184461) | Arctic peat soil microbial communities from Barrow, Alaska - NGEE Surface sample 415-1 shallow-072012 (SPAdes) | ecosystem: Environmental > Terrestrial > Soil > Wetlands > Peat ... | reverse complement strand
CCGGGCATCGAGCACCTCTCAAAGCTCGGCCGTCCCGATGCGCGCCTGCACCTGCCCAAGCACCACGCTATCGCGAGCTGGACGACCGCCGCTGGTCGCCAAGCCCCATTCATCGCCAGCACGATTCCGCTGCGTATCGATCGCCAGCGGATCGCCGAGCACGCCCGCCGCCAGCACGAGCGCGGCGGACGCCATCTGGCGGATCTGCGCCAGCCGCACTGGCAAAGCGCTCAGCGCGCCGAGAGTGTCGATCGAGCCGGGCCGACACGTGCTTCAGATGCAGAAGGCATTGAAGGCGGAGGTGTCATAGCGGCGAAGTCGTCGTCTGTCGGCTCACCCGAGCACGGCGGGAACTCAACCGCGGGTCCACCTCAGAGCATTCAGTCCGATCGACCAACGCTGCTCCCCGACACCCCCTGTGAGAGCTATCGCGAGCTGGTCGAGCTCGATCTCGCACAGAGCGTACGCTGGGCCAGGCCCCCGGACTCGGCTCGCCCGCTCGACCCCGATCCGCTCGACCTGGCGATGCTCGAGCTCGTTGCGCGCCTGAGACATGTGCTGAGCAGTCAACTGCACCGGCAGTTCAACCGGCGGCGCGCGATTACGACGACTCAGCGGCGGCTGAAGCGACTCTCTGATGCGGGCCTCGTTGAGCGCTTTCAGTTTCACCGCCGCGACGGGGGAGGGGTGCCGATGTGTTACGTGATCAGCGATCGGGGCCTCGCCCTGCTGCAGGCGGCCGGGCGGATCGATCTGTCGGGCGAAGGCAGCGACGGCGCGGTACGGGGATTGCCAATTGCACATCGGGCTGACGAGCAGCGCCTGCGTCAAGCTCGCCACGATGTGCACGTGGCCGGCTGGGCGCTCGCACTGATGCAGCTGCATTCCGATCTTCGCTGCGCTCTGCGCGGACCCGAGCAGGCGGTTCTCTCCCCGCCGACGCGCTCGACCCCGGCCGGGCGGGTCGCGATGACTCCGGCCGACCTTCGCCTGCCGGAGGGTCGCGTTCCGCATGACTTTCTGAGGGCGGACGGCGCGAGCGCAGATGTTGAGGTCGAGCGCTTCGAGACGATCCGCCCGGACGCGATCGTCGAGCTGACGCGAGCTGGCCGGGCTCACTTGCCCACACGCGCCACTCCCGCTGCCGATGCAGGCGTGGCGGCAAGCCAGGGCGCCGGCGTGGGTGCGCCCGACGCACACCCTGCGCCCGCGCTCGATGTCATTGTGGAGGTCGACGATCGTCTTTCCACTCGCCGCGGGACGGCGAAGCTCGAGCGCTACGACCACTTCCTCGCAGGCTGGTCGGCGCACACTCGCCGTTACGGACAGCGTCATGACGCCGAGCCGCTGGTCGTGTTCGTGTGTCGCGACAGGCGTCGTGCGCGTGATTGTGCGCAGTGCGCCGACTCCGCGATGAGGGCGTGCAGGGCGTATCCCGGCGAGTATCCCTTCGACTGGGACTACCCGGGCAGAGAGCGAGTGCTGTTCGTCGCCGAGCGCGACTTGCATGAGGGGCTTCGTCGCGCCTATGGCGTTCCCCGCCTTCCTCGCTCCGTACGCGTCGTCGAGGCGCACGGCGACCCTCAAGTGGGCGGGGCGTCTGTGGAGCCGCGTGAGGTTCCATAGCGGAATCTGATGACTGATCTGGCGCGACGACGTTGATGCATTTGCGTTGAGCGAATCGCAGTTGGGGGCCGGCCGCGCGCAGTCGCCCGCCGTACCCGCCGTCGCCAGGCGCAGTTGCCCGATAGCCGGAGGACCGCGCGACGGCACGTTGTTGCCCGACAGATCGGCATCGCAGAGCGAAATGGGAGCCAACGCATGCGGGTGACTGCGGGTGTTGTGTGGCCGAGTGGCGCGAAGGACCGCCGGCTATCCCGTCTGCTGGCTACGCTCGTGTCCTTCACGAACCCTCTCCCTCGAGCAATGCCGCGCATCGCGGCACCGATAGCTCGCAACGCAGCGAGCGCCGATCGTACGAACGTCGCCAGGCCTCGACTCGCCCTCCATCCGCTGCGAGCGTTTTCGCGCCAATCTCGCGCTGCGTCGAGCGAGTGGCCCGGTCCTTCCGAGACCCCTTAAGGGGTTCTCGGACCTCCGCGACCCGTCGTCACGGCGTTCTGCACCTGGCTTGACGGTCGCCCCAGATGCTCCTACAAGCACCGCGATCCACCCGTCCCGAAGTCGTGGCGAGGCGCCACGACACGACCGCCCAGGAGACAGACATGACGCCCACCAACCCGCAAACGTCACCAGCCCCACCACGATCGAGCCACCGCTCCGGCCGCGCTCGACGCAGCAAACTCCGCCACTCGACGGTGGTCCCCCGGCGTTCGCACGCGACCGCTGCGCAGCGCACGACGATCGACCGCTACACCGACTGGAGAGGACGCCCCCGCGAGGTCGTGACCCGGGCTGGCTGTGCTGGGAGCGTGCTGGTTGTCGACCGCGACGTCGCGACGCTCGGCGATCGGCGGCTCGTCGCTCACCTTGCGGCGGATGAGCCGTCCGAGAATGCCGCCATCGCATCGCAGTGCTATCTGACCCAGGCCCGATGCGGGCGCTGTCGCTGTCGGCCTCTGCTGCCCGAGGATCTGAGCGCAATACCCTTTGCCGGCGATCTGCACGACGAGCCGATCCTGACCTGCGAGGCGGCAAACGAGCGGGCGATCGACGGATTCGGCCGCGGCTATGAGCTCACAGAGCTGCAAACCGGGATGTCGATCCCTGAGTTGCGCTGGTGTCGTCGCCCCTGCGGGAGCGATGTCGAATGCGAGCCTGTGAGCCTCAGGGAGGCGATCGCCTCCCTGGAGAGTTATGAGCCTGTCCGAGCTCTCACGCGACGTGCGCTCAAGCTCCATGGCCGTGACGGCACCGTCTCGACCACGATGCTGCGCGGGGAGCTGTCGCGCATTCAGGACAGCCCGATCGTGCTCAATCGAGGATTGCGCGAGGCGGCGCTCCTCGCAGCCGAGCGCCAAGGGTTGAGCATGAGCGAAATTGCCATTCGCTGCGGCCGAATCAAGCGTGATTCCGCAGGCAACGAGAGCGGTGAGACGAGCTGGCTTGCCCGGCGTCTCGGCCTGCTGCCGGAGGGCGGCAGGGATGCGCCCACGCCGTGGATTCACAGCGACGTGCTCGCGCTGATAGCGCGCGATGGCCTTGGCGTCAGCCCACGCGAGGTCGAAGTCGGATAGCCGCTCGCCGCTCGCTGATCACGCGGCGGGGGAGCCGCGCCCTGACGCCAAAGGCGGACACATCCCGGAGGGCCTGACCCGGCCCGACGTGCAGCAGGACACGCGATGGCGGGCCCCAGGTGCTCGCCATCGCTCGTTAACGACGGTCGGTCTCCACCGGCCCAATCGAGCGTGCCGGAAGGCCCGCTCGGGAAGGAGGACGAAATGTCCCCATCGAACCCATATCCGAGGGCCGCAAGCCCTTTGGCACCTGTCGCCTCGCTTGCGCATTGGCTTACCCATGCAATCGCCATCGTCGCGATCGGAGTCCTCGTCGGCATCGTCGCGGCGCGGCTGTTGCGCGCGAGAGGTCTTCATTGGGGCTGGGCGGCCGGCGCACTGCTCGTCGCATGGCTCCTGCGCACGACGCTCGCAAGCCTCGCGCCGATACTCGTCACGGCGGCTCTCTGCACTACGGTGCGCAGCCGGCGCTGGCATCGGGAAGACCTCGAGGCGGGCGCCGACCTGGCTGCCGTCGCTGTTCGCCGGTGCCGGCCAATCGATCTGCTCCGAATAGCGGCGGGCGCCGTGGTGCTTCGCCGTCGCCGAGCGCTCGCGCCGGACGGCTGGTTTCGTGCCGGCGAGATGATCGTGGGGCGCGACGAGCGTGGCGGTCTCGTCTCGATCCCCTTCGGCGGGGCTCATGGAGGGACGCACACGCTGCTCGTCGGCGCAACGGGCTCGGGCAAGACGGTCACCCAGACCTGGATGGCCGTCCGGGCGATCGAGCGCGGGATGGGCGCGATCGTGATCGATCCCAAGGGCGACGGCGACATGCGTGCCGCCATCGCACGTGCCGCCGATGCAGCTGGCAGAGGGTTCATCGAATGGACTCCGCGGGGTCCATCGGTCTACAACCCGTTTGCGCACGGCAGCGAGACTGAGATCGCCGACAAGGTGCTCGCGGGGGAGCGGTTCACCGAGCCGCATTACCTGCGCCAGGCTCAGCGCCTGCTCGGTCACGTGGTGCGCGCCTTGCGCGCGGCCGGTGCCGAAGCGGATCTATGCACGATCGTGCAGCACCTCGATCCCGCCTGTCTCGAGTTGCTGGTGCGCACCCTCCCAGCCGATCAGGCGCGGGCAACAGAGTCCTACCTCGACTCGCTCACCGCGCGCCAGCTCAGCGAGATCACCGGCGTCCGCGACCGCCTGGCGATCCTCGCCGAGTCCGACGTCGGCCCGTGGCTCGATCCGCGCGGGAGCGGGCGAAGCCGCTTCGATCTCCTGGAGGCGGTCGCGAGGCGTGACGTCGTGTACTTCGAGCTCGACGCCGACAGCCGGCCGCTGCTCACGCAGATGCTTGGCGCCGCGATCGTCCAGGACCTGCAGACGACGGTCGCCTCGTTGCAAGGCCGGCCTACGCCGACGATTGTGGTGATCGACGAGTTCTCAGCGCTCGCGGCCGAGCACGTCGTGCGGCTATTCGGTCGGGCGCGCTCGGCCGGGTTCAGCCTCGTCCTGAGCACGCAAGAGCTGAGCGATCTGCGTCTGCGTGGTCGCGAGGCACTGCTCGAGCAGGTGATGGGAAATCTCACAGTCGTGTTGTCCCATCGCCAAGTGGTGCCCAGCTCGGCCGAGTTGATCGCGAGCCTGGCGGGAACCAAGGGTACGTGGCGAACCTCGCGAATCGGTGCCGGTCGGGTCAGCCGTACGCGAGTGCGCGAGGGAGCCCTCAGTCCCGACGCCGTGATGGGCCTCGGTCTCGGCTGCGTTGCGGCGATCGTGTTGAGCGATGGCCGCGATGCGCGACTCGCGCACGTGCTCTCCCTCGATGAGACGCGCTGACGAGACCCTTCAAGACACCGGCGGGCCGCGCCGCCGCGCCGCCGGAGTGGCCCGACATCCGCTTGCTCGCCTCCACCGAACGCCGGTGGCCGGCGGGCGTTCCTGACACCAACACACCCAGGAGAAGCAAATGACCAGACAGAAGCGTCAACGCACACAACCACTCGCGCACGAGCTCGTGGCCGCCCTGCAGTGGACAGCCAGGATCGGCGCGGTTACGGCCGAGGCGCTGGCCTACCTCCATGACACGAGCATCGCCTCGGCGCGAACTCGTCTGAGTAGGGCCACGCGCGAGCGACTGCTGACGCGTCACCGACTCCTCGCCGACCGGCCGGCTCTGTACACGGTGACGCGTGGTGGAATGCGTGCGGCGGGGCTCACCGGGTTCGAGCCAAGTCGCGTGAGCGTGGCCAACTCGTTGCACACCATCGCCTGCGCGCACGCAGCTGCAGCGCTGCAGCGCTGCTATCCCGAGCAGACGGTCGCCGGGGAGCGCGAACTGCGCCGGGAGGAGCGCCGATGCGGCGCTCCCGTGGCCAGCGCGATCCTGCGCCACACGGGCGCGCGTGGCCCGCAGCTTCACCGGCCCGACCTCGTGCTCTGGCCTTCGGCGGCCGAGCGCGAGCGCCCGATCGCCGTCGAGATCGAGCTGACCATCAAGGCGCCCCGCCGATTGGAGGAGATTTGCCGTGCCTGGGGGCGCTCGCGCGACGTCTCCGGGGTTCTCTACCTCGCCCCGCCGATCGTCGAGAGGGCGTTGTGCCGGGCGATCGCCGGGGCACAGGCCACCGAGCGCATCGTGGTTGTGCCACTCGACGCCCTCCCGCTCGCATTGTCCGCGCGACCGCCGATCGCGAAAACCGTCCCAAGCGGACCGTAAGTTCGTCTGGGGGTCAATCATCGAGCAATGGAGAGCTATTCATGTCCTACTTCACGATCAATCGCGTAGTCCTGGTCGGCCGCTTGACACGCGACCCGGAGACACGCTCGCTGCCCTCGGGAACCAGCGTGTGTGGTCTGCGTATCGCCTGCAACGCGAGCTGGCGCGACACCGACGGCGACCTGCGTGAGCACGCCAACTACTTCGACGTCAACGTGTATGGCGCGTCGGCCGACAGCGTTGGGCGCTACACCCACAAGGGCAGTCGGGTCGGTGTCGACGGCCGACTGGAGTGGCGCGAGTGGGAGACCGACGACCAGCAGCGCCGTCAGGCGGTCAGCATCGTCGCCGAGCGCGTCCAGTTTCTCGACGGCCCGGGCGAGGGCCGGGCTCAGGGATCGTCGAGTGAGCTGGACGGAGGCGGCGAGGACGCCGACGAGCGTGAGCTCGTCGGCGCCGGCGCGCAGGAGCTCGACGTCACCTTCTAGATCGGACGATCCGCTGTCGCCACCCAGCTATGTCACGGCGGCTTACGGACAAGTGCGTACATGGCCAGGCATTCGGACAGGGAGCGTCGCCCACGGCGGCGCTCCCGCCGGCCCGGCTGGGTCCGAGCGATAGCGCCGGCCGAATGCCCGACCGGAGCCCGTCCGCGTAAACTGCCGCGCCGATCAGCAGACAGACAGTCATTCGGCCTGCAAGGAGTCAAGTGCCAGTCAACAAGCAAGCGATCGGCAAGACCTACGACCCGGTCGTGTACGCGGTCGGTCGCGAGAAGATCAAGGAGTACGCCCGTGCGGTCGGAGAGACGAATCCGCTGCACCTGGATGTGGACGCTGCGCGCGCGGCGGGCTACGCGGATGTCGTGGCGCCGCCGATGTTCGCGGTCGTATACAGCGCGCCAGCGGTCGGGCCGCCGATCTTCGATCCGGAGATCGAACTGCACTTCGCGATGATGGTGCACGGTTCGCAGGAGTTTCAGTGGGGGCCGGTCGTCGTGGCGGGGGATGAGATCACGACGACCGCGAGCGTCAAGGACATCTCCGAAGCCGACGGTCGTGGCTACTACGTGTTCGAGTCGATCTCGATCAATCAGCGCGGCGAGCAGGTGTGCCGCGGTACGTGGACGAACATCGTGCGAGGAGTGTGACTGCAATGGCCGATCTGAAAAGCGCAGAGCAGATCCCGCAGCTGAGCATCACCCCGGACAAGTACCTGACCAATCGCTACGCGGGCGCGTCGGGTGATTTCAACCCGATCCACATAGACGAGGAGTTCGCCCGCGCCGTGGGGCTTCCCGGGCGAATCCTGCACGGCCTCTGGACGATGGCTCAGGTTGCGCGGGCGCAGACAGAGGCGGCAGGCGGACCTGCCCACCTCAAGCGCCTGTCGGTTCAGTTTCGTGGCATGGGCGTGCCCGAGCAGGAGATCGTCGTGAGCGGAACGGTGCGCGAGGTCGGCGATGGCCGAGCGGTCGTCGATACGGTTGCCGAGCAGGCCGGAAAGCAGATCATCCGCAACGCCGAGGCCGAGCTGGAGCTCTGAGCTCTGAGCTCCGAGGCCGTTTGAGCGCCACGCCTCGGCCTACAATCAAATGATGCTCACCTCGCGGCAGGAGCGAATCCTGTGCAAGGTGGTGGACGACTACCTGCGCACCGGCCAGCCGGTCGCTTCGAAGTCGATCGCCGCCGACTCGGAGTTCGACTGCGGCCCGTCAACGGTCCGCAACGAACTGGCGTCGCTCGAGGAGCGGGGCCTGCTCGCGCATCCGCACGTATCGGCCGGGCGCGTACCTACTGACTCCGGCCACCGTTACGTCGTCGACCTGATGCTGAGCTCCGGCGAGGGCCTTGAGGTTCAGCGGCGCATGGAGCTGTCGCTGATCCGTCGGGAGGTCGAGGAGGCGATGCGGACGACCTCCGAGACGCTGTCGCAGATGACCAACCTGCTTGCCGTCGTCTCGGCTCCGTCGCTGAACACGGCGACGATCCGTCATGTCGAGGTCCTCGCGCTGCAGCCGGAGGTGGCGATGGTCGTCGTCATCTCCTCTACAGGAGGCGTGTCGAAGCTGTTCGCCACGTTCGATCGCCCGGTCGACTCCGGTCTGCTGGCATGGGCCGGGGAGTATCTGCGCGAGCGCCTCGTCGGCTTCGGGCTCGGCGCGCGGATGCTCCAGCAGCGCCTGATCGATCCCAGCCTGTCCGCGCCCGAACTCGCGTTCCTGGCGCGGCTGGTCCCGGCGTTCGGCGATCTCGCCGCAGATACCGAGGACGAGCTGTACGTCGATGGGACCGCGCGCCTGTTCTCGGCCGGTCAGATCGAGGATGCCGCGCAGCTGGAGGGGCTCGTTGGCCTGCTCGAGCGCCGCGTGTCGCTCTTGCGCGTTCTGCGTGCCGCGCTCGGTCAGCGAGACATATTCGTACGCATCGGTGGCGAGAACGAGATCCCGGCCATGCGCTCGCTCGCGCTCGTGGCGACCGGATACGGCGTCGCTCAGCGAAAGCTCGGTGCCGTGTCGGTGATCGGACCGGTGCGCATGGACTACGCCGGCGCGATCGTCACGGTGCGCGAGGCGGCGAATGAGCTCTCGCGCTTCGTCGAAGACGCTTATGCCGAGAGCTGACGCGACGGGCATGCCGCGCGACCCCTATGAGGTGCTGGGCATCGAGCGCGAGGCCTCCGCACAGGAGATCAAGAAGGCGTTTCGCCGGCTCGCGCGCGAACTGCACCCTGACGTCAACGCGCATGACCCCGACGCCGAGGAGAAGTTCAAGGAGGCCGCCGAGGCCTACGAGATCCTCTCCGATGACGAGCGCCGGGCGACCTACGACCGCTATGGACACGAAGGCCTGCGCTCCGGCGGCTACGCGCCCAACTTCGACTCGTTCGGCTCGATCGGCGACCTGTTCGATGCCTTCTTCGGCGGCGGAGGGGCCTTCGGCGGGCGCTCCGGGCCGATGCCGGGCGGCGACGTCGCGGTGGCGACCGAGATCGACCTCGTGCAAGCTGCGCACGGCGCGAACGTCGAGGTCTCATATGAGGCCGTCGATCGCTGCGAGCACTGCAATGGCAACGGTGCCGAGCCGGGCACTCCGATCAGGACGTGCGAGCGATGCGGCGGCGCCGGGCAGCTTCAAGCGGCGACGCGCACGCCGTTTGGGCAGATGGTCAGAACGGTGGTCTGCGATGTCTGTGAGGGCGAGGGCCGCGTCCCGGAGCAGCCTTGCCGTGAGTGTCGCGGACGCGGTCGGCGCGCGGTAACGCGCAAGCTCGAGGTCGATGTGCCAGCGGGAATCGCCAACGGTCAGCGCATCAGGCTCGGCGGCCAGGGACATGCGGGGGAGACGGGTGCCCAGCCCGGCGATCTCTACGTGCTGGTTCGCGTCCAGGAGGACAAGCGGTTCGTGCGCGAAGGCGATGACCTGATCACGGCGCTGGACGTTCCCGCGCCGATCGCTGCGCTCGGAGGCAGTCTGCAGGTTGCCACGCTGCAGGACAGCGCTTCGGTTGAGCTGCCGGCGGGGACGCAGCCCGGTGAGGTGCTGACGCTGAAGGGCGAGGGGATGCCCGCGCTCGGGCGCAGCCGGCGCGGCAACCTGCGCGTCGTCGTCAACGTCGTCATCCCGCGGCGATTGAGCGATGAGCAGCGCGAACTGCTGCAACAGCTGAATGGGACGCTCACCGACGAGAACCTCCGCTCAGAGGAATCGATGTTCGCCAAGCTGCGGCGCGCGCTCGGTAGCCAGGCTGCGTGATCCGCCTCGCCGTCCGCGTGCAGCGGGCGCATGCTGAAGTCGTTTTGGCCGAGTTGCTCGAGCTGGCGCCGGCGGGCGTCGAGGAGGCGCAAATCGATGAGCAGACAATCGAGTACGCCGTCTACGGCGCTCCCGGCGAGCTGCCGAGCCTCCCGGATCTCAAAGCCGCTGCAGGCGATGCGCTGGTGGAGATCTCCACCAGCGAGACGGCCGATGACTGGCAGGAGCGCTGGAGGCAGTTTCACCGCCCGGTGCTCGTCGAGCCGTCCCCGCACTGGGTCGCGTCCGCCCGCGACGTCCCCGCGCTGCGCGTGCGTCCGCCGTGGGAGCCTGCGAGCGTCGGGGGCGCCGGCCCGGTCGAGGAGATCGTGATCGATCCTGGACAGGCGTTTGGCACCGGCGGACACGCCACCACTCGGCTTTGCCTGGGGATGCTGCTGGAGCTGGCCGCCACCAACGGCGAGCTCGGACCTTTGCTCGATGTCGGGACGGGCTCCGGTGTCCTGGCGATCGCGGCGGCGCGGTTGGGCTTCGCGCCCGTGCTGGCGCTCGATCACGATCGCCTGAGCGTCGACGCCGCGCGGGTCAACGCAGCGGTCAACGAGGTGAAGATCGAGCTGCGTCGCTTGGACCTGCGAAGCGAAGAGCTGCCGTGGCTCGGCGCGCGCGACGCTCCGGCGGCTGCGATCGTCCTGCTTGCCAACCTGCTGCGCCCGCTGCTGCTCGATCTCGCCGGCACGATCCCCGCGCGGCCCGCACATCTGCTCGCCAGCGGCCTGCTGCGCGACCAGGTCGACGAGGTCGTGCAGGCGTTCTCACGGCGCTTGGGCTTGCGCGAGCGAGCGCGCTCGGAGGAGGGGGAGTGGGCGGCGGTCTGGCTGGTCGCCGGCTGACGCTGCTCCGCGGATGCTTCGAGGGGTGGGAGCGCCGCAGGCCGTTCAGCCGGCCGCGATTGTCTGGTCGTCGGGGATCTCCGTCGCCGCGCGTACGATCGCTCGGTAGACGAGGTCGATCGCTGCGCGCGGCCCGTCTTGCTCGCCGACGAGCGCCTTGGCCGCTGCGAGCGCCGCGCCGATCGTCTCCAGCGCCTCGCCGTCGCCACCGGGCTGCGGGTCGCGACAGGCGGCGAGCGCCATGTCGAGCATCGCCTGCGCCTGCTCGCCTGCCCCAGTGAACAACGCGGGACCGACGAGGCTCGCGTATCCATAGACGCGCGCGAGACGCCCGGAGAGGGTGATCGAGGTCCCGCGCCGGGGCGGGCGCACGGCTGGCAGGCCCCGCCCGTCGAGCAGTGAGGCCATCGTGCCGCCGAGCACGGCCCTCGTGGACTGCTCGTCCAGACGCGCCTGGCGAGCGAGGCGCAACGCGAGGTAGAGTGTGGTCGCCGGCATGCCGTAGGGGGGGTCCGAGGCAAACACGATCCGCTCGGCGGGCACGCGCGCAAAGAGCTCGATCACGTCGAGTGGGAAGAAGCAGGACATGTCGTAGAGCACGCCCGGATGGTCGGCCAGGCGCGTAGTCAGGATGCCCTGGTCGCAGATCGCGCCGTGAGCGAGGATCAGCACCGCACCCGGGTGGCGCAGCGCGAGCTCTGCCAGGCCGTCGGCGAGCGGCGGCAGGCCGCGTCCGGCGTGGATCAGGATCGGCACCGCCGCCTCTTCGGCCAGTGCGAACACGCTGCCCATCTCCGGCCCGTCGAACACGAACTCCTGCGCGCGCGGGTGAAGCTTGATCCCACGTGCTCCCGCCGCCAGGCAGCGTTCGGCCTCGTCGCGAGGGTCTTCCGCCGGATCCAGCCGGCAGAACGGCACCAGCCGGCCATCGCTTTCGTTCGCCCACGCCAGCACTCGGTCGTTGGGCAGGCGATAGGACGGATGGCGTTCGGGGTCGTGCAGTGCAAACACGCACGCCCTGCGTGCGTCGGCCGCGTCGAGCTGGGAGAGCAGTTGCTCCAGCGTCAGCGAACGCCCGTCCTCGTCAAGGCCGAGGTGTGTGTGGGCGTCGATCACTTCGGCGCCCGGCGGACGCAGCTGCGCCGCCTCCGCGAGAAATGGGGCGAGCGCGTCAGCGTACAGCGAGTCATTCACGCGCGAGACCATATTCTGTCGCGCTTGCTCGCTACGCCGCGAGCGCGGCCCGAACACCGGCCGATCCCCCCGGGTATCGCCCGACCGGCGTATCCTGAGTAGAGGATGGCGATAGCGGATCAGATCAAAGTCGACCTGCACGGCGCGATGCGTGCAGGTGAGAAGCAGCGGGTCGGCGCGCTGCGCCTGGTGCTCTCGGAGCTACAGAAGGCCGCCAAGGAGGGCGCCGACGACGAGTTGGCGGTACTGCGACGTGAGCGCAAGCGACGCCTGGAGGCGGCGAAGGCCTACCGCGACGGCGGGCGCGCGGATCTCGCCGCCGGAGAGGAGGCCGAGGGAGAGCTGATCGGTGCCTACCTGCCGGCTGAGCTTTCCGACGCCGATCTCGACGCGATCGTCGCGCAGGCCGTGCGCGACAGCGGCGCACTGACGGCCAAGGACATGGGTCAGGCGATGAAGCAGGCCATGGCCGCCGTCGACGGCCGCGCCGATGGCAAGCGCGTATCGGGACTCGTGCGAGCGTCGCTGCAGGGATGAGGACGCAGGTAGAGCTCTCCAACGAAGTCGCCGTCGAGCTGGCCGGCAGCCAGGACGCGGTGCTTCGTGCGCTGCAGGCCCATCTGGACTGCAAGGTCTACCTGCGCGGCAACGTGCTCACGTTCGACGGCGAGGAGAGCGAGAACAACGCGGGCGAGCGGGTGGTCCGCGAGCTGTCGGAGCTGATCGCGCGCGGGCACCAGATCGGCCCCGGGACGATCGCCGCCGTCACCGGCGCGCTCGACGCGCACGAGTCGCCCGCGCGCGTGCTCGAGGACGTCGTCTGGAGCCACCGCGGTCTGCGCATCGCGCCGAAGACGGTCAACCAGAAGCGCTACGTAGATGCCGTTCGCTCGAGCACCGTGACCTTCGGCGTGGGCCCCGCCGGGACGGGCAAGACGTTCCTCGCCGTGGCGATGGCGGCGGCGGCGCTCTCGCGCCACGAGGTCAACCGGATCATCCTCACCCGACCGGCCGTCGAGGCGGGTGAGCGCTTGGGCTTTCTGCCCGGCGACCTGATGGCCAAGGTGGATCCCTACCTGCGCCCGCTGTTCGATGCGCTGCACGACATGCTCGATCCGGAGAAGGTGTCTCAGCACATCGAGCGCGGTGTCATCGAGATCGCCCCACTGGCGTTCATGCGCGGACGCACGCTAAACGACTCCTTTGTCATCCTCGACGAGGCTCAGAACACGACGCCCGAGCAGATGAAGATGTTCCTCACGCGTCTTGGCTTTGGCTCGCGGATGGTAGTGACCGGCGACATCACGCAGGTCGATCTGCCGCGCGACCAACGATCGGGGCTGATCGTCGTCGGCGATGTGCTCGATGCGGTCGAGGGGATCGAGTTCGTGCGCTTCGGCGGCGAGGACGTGGTCAGGCACAAGCTCGTGCAGAGAATCGTCGCGGCATACGACGTGCACGCACAGCGTGAGGCGCCCGGGCTGAGGTCGGCCGATCGCAGCGCCTGAGCGGCGATGATCGAGGTCGAGATCTTCGGCGTGCAGACGTGGGGTCCGGGCGCCGTCACTGGCGCCCAGCGCGACCGAGCCGTTCCCTCGCTGCAGGAGATGCGCCATCTGTGCGCGCTTGCCGCGGGGTCGGCGGGGATCGGCGACGGGCACGTGGCGATCGAGTTCGTCGACGAGCGGCGGATCACCGAGCTGAACGCGCGCCACCGAGCGCTGCAGGAGCCGACGGATGTGCTGTCTTTCCCGGTCGACGGCGCCGAGTCGCCGCAGATCGCGCGTGAGCTGGGCGATGTCGTGATCTGCCTGCAGCACACCGAGGACGTGCGCGAGGCGATCGTGCACGGCGTGCTTCACCTGGTCGGCATGGACCACGAGACCGACGACGGCCAGATGCTCGCGCTGCAGCACGAGCTGTTGGGGCGGCAGGACAGTTGACGCGCAGCGGGTTCGTCGCGTTGGCCGGCCGTCCGAACGTCGGCAAGTCGACACTTGTCAACGCGATCGTCGAGGAGAAGGTGGCGATCGTCTCTGATCGTCCTCAGACCACACGGCGCGCGATCAGGGGGATCCGTTCACGCGGCGACTGCCAACTGGTGCTCGTCGACCTGCCCGGTGTGCAGCGCCCCCGCGACACGCTCACCGCGCGGATGGCCGGTCGCGTGCAACAGGAGCTCGCCGGCTCCGACGTCGCTCTGCTGGTGCTCAACGGCGAGCAGGGCGTCGGGCCGGGCGACCGATTCATCGCCGCGACGCTCGCCGACGCCAAGCTGCCTGTGACGATCGCCGTCAACAAGATCGATCGGCTTTCGCGCGCCGCCACCGCCGCGGCGCTCGCGCAGGCCGCCGAGCTGCCGATTGGCGAGGACGTGTTTCCAATTTCCGCGCGCACCGGATCGGGCGTGGCGGCACTCGTTGAGCACCTGTCGGCGCGCATGCCCGAGGGGCCGTTCATGTTCAGCGAGCGCGCGATCTCCGATCAGCCGATGGCCGTCGTGTTGGCGGAGCTCGTGCGCGAGGCCGTCATCAGGCGCACGTTCCAGGAGGTGCCGCATGCGGTCGAGGTGATGGTCGAGGAGATCGAGCATCCTCGGGCGGGATTCGCCCGTGTTCGTGCGCTCATATGGGTCGAAAGCGCCTCGCAGAAGGGGATTCTGGTCGGCGCTCAAGGCCGAATGGTCAAGGCCATAGGCACTGCCGCTCGGCGGGAGATCGAGCGTGAGCTCGACTGCCACGTGCATCTCGATCTGTCCGTGCGCGTCCGCGGCGACTGGCGCGGCGACGAGGGCCTGCTCGACCGTCTTGGGATAACGTAGCGCCGCGCGGGCGCCGTCCCGATAAGCACATCCTCTCGACTGGGCGAAAGTTCCATTCGATCTGATTCGTGGCATCATTGGAATGCAGCTGATCGTCAATTGGAGTACCGTCTGCGCGGACGCCAGTTGACAAGGAAGGGCGCGGAATGTCGGCCAAGCATGCGGTACTGGGACTCGTGATCGAGCGTCCCGGCTATGGGTATCAGCTGGCTCAGCGGCTCGATGAGCGCTTTGGCTCGTCAGGCTTCGCGCCCTCCGGCGTGTATTCGGCGCTCGATCAGCTGAGCCGCGACGATCTCGTCCGCAGCGCCGGCGAGATGGGTGCCGGCCCAGCGCGCCGCGCGGCGCCGCGGACGATCTACGAGGCAACCGAGGAGGGCGTCGACCACTTCGAAGCGTGGATGCTCGATCCGTCGCCCGCACCGCCGCTGCGCGACGACCTGCACATGAAGATCGCGCTGTGTCGGCCGCGCAACCTGCCGCGTCTGATCGAGATGGTCGGCGGCCAGGAACTTGTGTGCCTGGGCCGGCTGCAGGACCTCAAGCGCCTCACTGAAGAGGCCTCGACGTCGTCGCGCGATTGGCCGGGGCTGATGCGGATGCTCGCGGCAGAAGCCGAGATCGCCTTCTGGAACGCGAGAATTGAATGGCTGCAGAACGCGCGTGAGTTGCTCGAGCAGTTGCACGACGAGCACGAGCAGGCCCAGCGCGCAGGCATCACCGCCGCCGTCGCCGCCCCCACCGAGCGGCTGCGAGGGCTGTAGATGGCCGACGCTCTGCTCTCGCTGGACGCGGTCAGCAAGAGCTACTGGCGGGGCACGTCGGAAGTACGCGTCCTGTCCGACGCGTGTCTGGCGATCAACGCCGGCGAGTTCATCGGGGTGTGGGGCAAGCGCGGCGCAGGGAAGACGACGCTGTTGCGAATCGCCGCAGGGCTGGAGACGCCGGACCGTGGCTCGGTCCGCTTCGCCGGCGAGGATCTGTCGACGCTGTCCGAACGCGCGCATGCTCGCGTGCGGCGAGGAGAGGTCGGCTTGGTGCGACGGTCCGGGCCGAAGAGCGAGCTGTGCATGCTGGACTACGTCGCGTTGCCCTTGCTCGTCGAGCAGGGCCGGCGCAAGGCCAATCGCCTCGCCGACCACGCACTGCGGCGGGTGGGCATGGCTCAGTGCGCCGGCCAGCTTTGGCAGAGCCTGTCCGACGGAGAGCGCGCGTTCATCGCGATCGCCCACGGGATCGCGCGGGCTCCGCGGCTGCTGCTGGTCGACGATCCGACGGCGAATCTCGATCTGCGCGAGCGTGAGGAGATCCTGCTGCTGCTGCGAACGCTCGTGCAGGAGACCAATCTCGCGGTCTTGATGACCGTGCCCGACATGCCCACCGCGCTCGGGTCCCACCAGCTCAGGGCGCTCAGTGGCGGACGGCTGCTCACACCATCGCCGCGACCGCAGGGCGAGGACAACGTGATCAACTTTCCCGGCTACCAGCGCTCTGCCTAGATGTCCGGCGCAGCGCCCGCAGGGATGCCCGTCCCGCCCCACCAAGAGCCGCGCCGATGCTAGAGCTGCGCGAGCTCGTAAAGCACTTCCCTGCTGTCTCGGGACCGCCCGTGCGCGCGGTTGACGGGGTCTCGCTGTCGGTGTCCGGCGGCGAGTTCGTCGCGCTCTACGGGCCCAGTGGCTCGGGGAAGACGACGCTGCTGATGCTGATCGCCGCGCTACTTCGACCCGACGCTGGCTCGATCGTGCTCGGCGACCGCGATGTCTCGAAGCTGAGCGACCGCGAGGCTGCGCATTTCCGCCTGCATGAACTCGGCTTCGTGCGCCAGGCGCTGAACCTGATCCCGGGTGCCAACGCCCTCGACAACGCGGCACTGAAGCTGATGGGAACGGACGTGGGCTCGCGGGAGGCGCGCCGTCGCATCGCTCCGCTGATCGAACGGCTCGGACTCGCCGAGCGCAGCACCCATCGGACCGAGCAACTCTCGATGGGCGAGCGCCAGCGCGTGATGATCGCGCGCGCTCTCTCGACCGAACCGAAGCTCCTGCTCGCAGACGAGCCGACCGGCAGCCTCGACACCGAGCGCGGGCGCCAGGTGCTCTCGCTGATCGCCGAGACGTGCCGCGAGCGGGAGGTCGCAGTCGTGCTCGTCACGCACGATCCCCAGGCTGCGGCCTTCGCCGATCGTGTCTACGCCCTGCGCGACGGACAGCTCACCGACTACGAGCCAAGTCAGGCGCGCGCCTCCATCGATGCAAGCTGATCGCCGTGGCGGAAGTTCGCCATGAAGCTGTCGAGCATCCTGCGGCTCTATCGCGTTCGCCTTCGCGCGCGCCTGACGCAGGAACTCTTCGCCGTGCTCGGGATCGCCATCGGCGTCGCCCTGCTGTTCGCCTCGCAGGTCGCCAACACGAGCCTCGACAGCTCCGTGCAACGACTCACGGACGGGATCGTCGGGAAGATGCGCTTTCAGGTGGCAGCCCGCGACAGCGCCGGCTTTGACGAAAGCCTGCTGAAGGAAGTCGCCAGGGTGCCCGGCGTGCAGGCCGCCGCGCCGGTGATCGAGCAGAACGCCAACGTCGTCGGCCCGACCGGCCAGCGCTCGGTCGACCTCGTCGGCACCGATCCCCGGCTGGCCCGTCTGGGCGGGAGCATTGCTCGACAGGTCAACGCGGTGCCCATCGGTGGGGCGAGGGTCTTCACGCTGCCTGCCCCGATCGCGCAGGAGATCGGCGTGCTCTCGATCCGCGCGGTCACGTTGCAGATCGGCGCCCGCGCGGTCAAGGCCCTGCTGGTTCCACATCTGTTCGAAGGCGGCGCCGCCACGCTGGGCGAGAGCCCGATCGCGCTCGCCACGCTGCGGACGGTGCAGAAGATGTCGGGCATGCAAGGCCGTCTGACGAGCATCTATGTGCGCTCGCCGGCGCGTCTGGATCGGTCGGTGAGGGCCGCGCTGCAGCGCTTGGCCGCAGGGCGGCTGAACGTGCGCCCCGCGGACATCACCACTCGTTTGTTCCGCCGCGCCGCCGGCCCGGTCGATCAGTCGACCGGGCTGTTCTCGGCGCTCAGCGCACTCGTCGGTTTCCTGTTCGCCTTCAACGCGCTGATGCTCACCGTCCCGCAGCGCAGGAGCCTGATCGAGGATCTGCGCCTCGACGGCTACACGCGCCGGATGATCATCGAGGTGCTGTTGCTCGACGCGCTCGTGCTCGGCGTGCTCGCCTCCGTACTCGGCCTGGTGCTCGGTGAGGTGCTGTCGGCGGCGCTGTTCAGCGCGAACCCCGGCTATCTGTCGTTTGCGTTTCCGATCGGCAGTGAACGAGTGGTGACGGGGTCGAGCATCGCGCTCGCGCTGGCCGGTGGCCTGCTCGCAGCCGTCGCGGGCGTGCTCGTGCCGCTGCGCGCGGCGATCATCGAGCGTCCGGCGGTGAGCGTGCCCGCCTCGCAGCCGCTGTATGGGCATTCCCGGTGGCTGCTGGTCGGCGCCGGAATCTGCCTCGCCGCGACGACCGCGATACTTCTCGCGGCAACACAGGCGGCGATTGTCGCTGTCGTCAGCCTCACCGCGGCGCTGTTGCTGTGCCTGCCGGGACTGCTCGACGTCGCTGTGAAAGTCAGCGGGCGACTGCAGCACCTGCTCTTCGGCGCCGCCTCCTATCTGGCGTTGATCGAGCTGCGCTCGCGATCGAACCGCGCTCGCTCGCTCGCCATCGCTGCCACCGGAGCGATCGCCGTCTTTGGCAGCGTCTCGATTCAGGGCGCCAGAGGCAACCTGCAGCGCGGCCTTGAGGCTTCGGCGCGTGGGATCGACTCTCGGGCGGCTATCTGGGTGACACCCGCCGGCGCGTCGAACTCGTTCGCGACGACTTCCTTCAAGAACGTCTACGGCGCCGCGCTGGCGCACCTTCCGGGTGTGCGAGCCGTCGAGCTGTATCGCGGGAGCTTTCTCGACTGGGGCGATCGCCGCACGTGGGTCCTCGCACCGCCCCGCTCGGACTCGCGGCAGATCGCGGCCAGCCAGATCGTCAGCGGCAGCGTCGATCTCGCGAATGCGCGTCTACGCGGGCGTGGCTGGGTCGTGCTCTCGCGCGCGATCGCCAACGAACACGATCTGCACATCGGCCAGGCCTTCACGATCCCGACAGCACAGCCGGTCACGCTACGCGTGGCGGCGCTCAGCACCAACCTCGGCTGGCCGCCCGGCGCGGTCGTGATGAACGCCGACGACTACGCGGACGCGTGGGGCAGCGGCGATCCGAGCGCCTACCAGATCGAGCTCGCACCGGGAGCGGGGCTGGCCGGCGTCAGTCGCGAGGTGCAGCAGGTGATCGGTTCACAGTCGGGCCTGCGCGTGCAGACCCGTCCCCAGCGCGAGCGTCTGCACTACGCCCAAGCGGCTCAAGGCCTGTCTCGCCTCACGCAGATCCGAACACTCGTGCTGATTGCCGCGGTGCTCGCGATGGCGGCTGCGATGGGAGCGATGATCTGGCAGCGCCGCGCGCGCCTGGCCGACATGAAGGTGGACGGGTTCAGCCGGATCGTCCTGTGGCGTGCCCTGCTGTGGGAGAGCGCGATTCTGCTCGGAGTGGGCTGCTCGCTCGGCGCGGTGTTCGGACTGTACGGCCAGCTCGTACTGAGCAGGGCGCTGTCGCTCGTCAACGGCTTCCCGGTGATCGAAACAACACCCTTGCCGGCAGCCCTCGGCAGCTTCGCGCTGATCACGGCGGTCGCCGTCGCGATCGTCGCCGTGCCCGGCTATGCGGCCGCGCGCGTACGTCCATCAGTCGGCATGCAGGAGTGAGAAACAAAGCAAAAGGAGTCGACCGAAGCGCTAACTACTATCCGGGAGAATTCCGATCCATGGATAGATGCCCGACCCGCTACCACTCTCTCCGAGGCAGGTCTGGGCCCTTCTGGCAGCTGCTGCGAGGCAGCTGCTCTGGGGCCTGAGAGCGGTGTCGCGCGAGATGAACGCGTGGCAGGCGCGCGCGCAGAGCATTCCCGACGCAGCGATCCGCGAAGACGCGCTGAGCTCGATCGAGCGCAAGCGCGGGCACACCGACGGCGCCGCTCTGTTCTGGATACTTCCTCGCCATCGAAACCTGAGCCTGCTGCGGCTGCTCGTCGCATACGAGATCATCTGGGACTTCCTCGACTGTGTGAACGAGCGTGCAGCCGGTGCGGGCATCGCCAACGGTCGTCAACTTCATCTCGCGCTGATCGAGGCGCTCGACCCCGCCGCGCCGATGTCCGACTACTACTGCTACCACCCGTGGCACGACGATGGCGGCTATCTGCGCTCGCTCGTGGAAGCGTGCCGTCACAGCTGTGCGGCGCTCCCGTCCTACGGACGTGTCCGTCCGGTGGTCGTGCGCGAAGCCCGGCGTGCGCAGGTTCTCGCGCTGAACCACGACACCGATCCGCTGGACCGGGACGCCGCCCTCAGGGCATGGGCCGCACGCGAGTTCTCCGGCGAGCAGCGCTTGAGTTGGTTTGAGCTCAGCGGCGCCGCGAGCGCTTCGATGACCGTCCACGCGTTCCTCGCGCTTGCGGCGCAGCCCGACTGCACAGACGCCGACGTGCGGCGCACGTGTGCCGCGTACTTTCCCTGGCTATCGGCGGCGACGACGATGCTCGACAGCTACGTCGACCAGTCCGAAGATGCGCTCAACGGCGATCATCGCTACATCGCCCACTACCCGAGCGAGGCGCTCGCGGGGGAGCGCGTGCGCGAGCTCGTCACACGATCGGCGCGCGAGGCCCGGCGGCTCAGCAACGGCCACCGTCACGCGGTCATCGCCGCGTGCATGGTCGCCATGTATCTCTCCAAGGACAGCGCGCGCACGCCTGACATGCGCGCGAGCACGGCCAGCATCGTGCAGGCGGGCGGGTCGCTGACACGCGTCCTGCTCCCGATTCTGCGTCTCTGGCGCGTCGCCTTCGCACAACAGGCCGCCTGATGGGAGGCGAGGCCAGGTTGCGAGGAGTAGTCAGAACTGAATATTCAGAACAGCCTTTGCGGACGCCAAGGGCACCGGCATGATTGGCGCAACGCGATGACGGATGAGAACGGGACCGGGGTATTGCCAGCCAGGAGAGAGAAGCAGCGTCGTTCGCGGCGCGCTAAGGCTGGCGCCTCCGGCGCCGCATCCAAAGCCGCGTCGTCTCGCCAGTGGCAGCGAGCCGGACGCCCTTCGCGGCGTTCGGCTCGCACTGATAGCGAGTCCGACGGGCAGGCTGTGGTGATCGAGCTGTCCAAGTCGCAGGTCGACCAGGTGGTGCGCAGCGCCGGTCAGGGTGGAACCCTGTCGGTGCTGCTCTCGGCGGTCAAGGATCCGCACTGGCCGCTGGCGCTCGACTCCGAGGAGTGGTCCTACCCGGCTCAGATGGAGGACCGTCGCCTGTCACGCTCGCTGCTTTCGGGCCTGCTTGTGCTGTCGTGCTTTCCCTCGGACGGGGGATATCTGGGAATCGCCGAACTCGCGCGCATGCTCGACATGAACACGAGCACGACGCATCGCTACGTGACCACGCTGCTCGCCGTCGGGCTGCTCGAGCGCAATCCCGGCACTCGCAAGTACCGGCTGATCTCTCAGTAGGCCTCGATGAGGCGGGATGGGTGCCAGCTACCGGTTCGCAGCGAGGTGATCCACGGACGCTGCATCCCAGCCCGCTCTCACAGCTTGCGCCGCAGGTGCTCGGCGATGCTGCCGATCGCCGCGAGATCCAGCTTGGCGGCGAACTGGAAAGGCACGCTGATCACATCGAACTTCCGTCGCCGCAGACGCGCGAGCTGATTGTGCTGGAAGCGCGCGCGGTCTGACACCGCGTGCGCGGCGACGACCGCTGAACGTCTGAGCGCCGTCGCCGATGTCCCGCGGCCGCCCGCGCCGCGGGTCCCGCCCGCGCCGTTGGCGGTGCCGTCGGGAGCAGGCCCGAGACGCTCGAGCTCAGGTCCGCTGAAGCGCTGTGGCAGCACTCCGTTGACGATCACCGCATCGAGCTCGCGCCCGAGTTGGTCGTGCAGGCGCTGCTGCAGCTCGAGCGTCTCGGTGATAGCCATCTCGGTCGGGTGGGCGACGGCGACGTAGCTCGAGCGCGTGGGATCCTCGAGCAGCTTGCCCAGCCGGTCGGCCTGTCCGGCGATCGGGCCGACGCGCGCGATCGCCCCGAACGTGCGCGGCGAGTCGAGCAGGCCGAGAGCGTGCCCCGTGGCCGGGGCGTCGAGCACGACGAGGTCGTAGCTGCGTCCGCGACGACGCTTGGCCTGGGTCAGATCCCAGATCTTCACCATGCTCACCAGCTCCTTCGCGCCGGGCGCGGCCGCGGCGAAGTACTGGAAGGTGCTGCTCGACGCGAGCACCCTTCCGGACACGCGCCCGCCGAGCGCCTGTAGCCATTCCAGCAGCGCTCGGTCGGGGTCGATCGAGATGCTCCACAGCCGCTCTGCGAGCTCGGTCTCCGTTCCGGGTTCCCCTGCGGGCAGGCCGAACAGCTCGGGGACCCGCGCCTGCTCGCCCATCTCCACGACGATCGTGCGCAGACCGCGATCGGCCGCGAGCAGGCCCAGGGCGGTCGCAAGCGTCGTCTTGCCGACCCCTCCCTTGCCTGTCACCACGAGTAGCTCGCGTTCCAATAGCGACATCCTGTCGGGGAGTCTTTCTCAAACGCCCGTGCGCGGGCGCGACCATGCCGGTGCGACCTACAATCGTGCGGATGAGCACGCCGCGAACAGACGATCGGATCGACTCGCAGATCGCCTATGACGAGCGCGGCCTCGTGCCGTGCGTCGTGCAGGACTGGACGACGGGCGAGGTGCTGATGCTCGCGTACATGAACGCGGAGGCGCTCGCGCGCACACGCGAGACCGGCGAGCTGCACCTGCACAGCCGCTCGCGCGACGAGCTGTGGCACAAGGGCGCGACCAGCGGGAACGTGCAGGTCGTCAAGGCGCTGCGGCTGGACTGCGACGGTGACACGGTGCTCGCCCTCGTCGGCCCGGCCGGGCCGGCCTGTCACACCGGCGAGCGCACGTGCTTTCATCGCGGCGAGCTGAAGCCGGCCGCTCCGGGCGAGGTTCTCCCGGGGTTGGAGCGCACGATCGTCGAGCGCGCCCGCGAGCGTCCCGCCGGCTCCTACACGGTCGAGTTGCTAGACGATCCGCAGCTGATCGGCGCGAAGGTGATGGAGGAGGCCGAGGAGGTCGCGCGCGCCGCCCGCGAGGAGTCTGACGAGCGCGTCGACGAAGAGGCGGCCGATGTCGTCTATCACCTGCTCGTGCTCCTGCACAGCAGGGGCCGGTCGTTGGCCGATGCCGAGCGGGTGCTCGATGACCGCCGCGACTGATCAGCTGACCGGCGTGCCGGAGCTCCAGCCGAGCCTTGCGCAGGCGCGCTCGCTCGCCGAGCAGCACAACCTGATCCCCCTGCGCCACCAGTTCATCGAGGACTGCGAGACCCCGGTTTCGGCCTTTCTCAAGCTGCGCGAGCTTGCACCGGGCGAGCCGGCGTTCCTGCTGGAGTCCGCCGAGCAGGGCCAGCGCGTCGGGCGCTACTCGTTCATCGGCGTTCGCCCGCGCGCCGTGCTGCGCTGGTCGCTGGCTGACGGAGGCGATCCGTATGCGCTCGCGGCCGCCGACCTGGCGCGCTTCAGCCAGGCGCCGATTGCCGATGCGCCGCCGTTCACAGGCGGCGCGGTCGGCTTCTTCGGCTATGACCTCGTGCGCACCGTCGAGCCGCTGGAGCCGGCCAATCCGGACGCCTTGGGCCTTCCCGACATGGCGCTGATGCTGACCGACCTGCTGGTGACCTTCGATCACCTCAAGCACACGGTGACGATCCTCGCCAACGCGGACCTCGACGCCGAGCCGGACGTCGAGCGCGCCTACGCGATCGCCGCGCAGCGGATCGCCGAGGTGCGCGCCCAGCTGACCGGGCCCGTCCCGCGCCCCGAGCGCCCGACCGAAAGACGTCAGTCGCCGGCGTTTGAGTCGAACATGACGCGTGAGCGCTTTGAAGCGATGGTTGCGCGGATCGTCGAGTACATCCACGCGGGAGATGCCTTCCAGGTCGTCCCTTCCCAGCGCTGGTCGGCCGCCGTGCCGGTTGAGGCGTTCTCGATCTACCGCGGGCTGCGCGCGGTCAACCCGAGCCCCTACATGTACTACCTGGACTTCGGTGACTTCCAGATCGCGGGCGCGAGTCCCGAGCCGCTGCTCACCGTCACCGGACGTCACGTGAGCACCAAGCCGATCGCCGGCACCCGCCATCGCGGCGCGACGCCCGAGGAGGACCGGCGGATCGCCGCCGACCTGCTGGCCGACGAGAAGGAGCGCGCCGAGCACGTGATGCTCGTCGATCTCGGGCGCAACGATCTCGGGCGCGTGTGCGAGTACGGCACCGTCGCCGTAGACGAGCTGATGGAGATCGAGTTCTACAGCCACGTCATGCACATCGTCTCCTCGGTCTCCGGGACGCTGCGCCCGGGCGTCGGGGCAATGGACGCGCTGCGCTCGGTGCTACCGGCGGGAACGCTGTCGGGCGCGCCGAAGGTGCGCGCGATGCAGATCATCGACGAGCTCGAGCCGGTCAAGCGAGGCGGCTACGGCGGCGCGATCGGCTATCTCAGCTACGCCGGCGATCTCGACACGGCGATCCACATCCGCACGGTCGTCGTCAAGGACGGCATCGCGCACGTGCAAGCGGGCGGGGGCACCGTCGCCGACGCCAAGCCGGCCTACGAGTACGAGGAGTCGGTGGCCAAGTCGACCGCTGCGGTGCGCGCGATAGAGCTCGCGTGCGGGCAGGCGGACTGGCCATGAGAGTCCTCGTGCTCGACAACTACGACTCGTTCACCTACAACCTCGTCCAGTATCTGGGCGAGCTCGGGGCCGAGGTGGAGACCGTGCGCAACGACCGCGCCAGCGTCGATGAGCTGCTGGAGAAGGACTTCCAGCGTTGCGTCATCTCGCCCGGCCCGTGCACGCCGGACAAGGCCGGGATCACGCTGGAGCTGGTCCGGCGGATGCCCGAGTCCGGCGTGCCGACGCTGGGCGTCTGCCTGGGCCATCAGGCGCTCGCGCAGGCGTTCGGCGGGTGCGTGCGGTTGAACGCGCCGGTGCACGGCAAGGCGACGACGATCGAGCACGACGGCCGCACGATCTTTCGCGGCCTGGACTCGCCGCTGACCGTCGGGCGCTATCACTCGCTCGTCGTCGATCCCAAGCTGCCGGACTGCCTGGAGGAGTCGGCGCGCGGGGGCGGCGTCGTGATGGGCGTGCGCCATCGCGAGCTCCCCGCCGAGGGCGTGCAGTTTCACCCCGAGTCCGTGCTGACAGACCAGGGCAAGAAGCTGCTCGCGAACTTCCTCGGTGAGGGTTGATGCCCAACCCGACCCTCACCAGCGCGATCGACGCGCTCGCCTCGCGCCGGGATCTGAGCGCCGACGAGACTGCCGACGTGCTCAACGAGATCATGCACGGGGAGGTGTCCGAGACGCAGATCGCAGGCTTCTTGATCGCCCTGCGCACGAAGGGCGAGACGGTCGACGAGCTGGCCGGCCTGGCGCGCACGATGCGCGCGCTTGCAGTGCCCGTGCCCGTCGCTCGTGACGATCTGCTGGACACCGCCGGGACCGGCGGTGGGCGGCGCACGTTCAACGTCTCCACCACAGCGGCGCTGATCGCCGCGGGCGCCGGCTGCGCGGTTGCCAAGCACGGCAACCGCTCGGCCACGAGCGCCTCCGGCTCGGCCGATCTGCTGGAGGCGCTCGGCGCGCGAATCGACCTCGATCCGCAGGGCGTGGCGCGCTGCATCGAGGATGCCGGCTTCGGCTTCATGTTCGCACCGGCGCACCACCAGGCGACCCGCTTCGTCGTGCCCGTTCGGCGCGAGCTGGCGGTGCGCACGATCTTCAACCTGCTCGGCCCACTGACCAATCCCGCCGGCGCGCGGCGCCAGGTGATCGGCGTCTCAGACGCGGGCTTTCTCGACACGATCGCCGGAGCGCTGGCGAGGCTCGGTGTCGATCGCGCTCTCGTGGTCACGGCCGAGGACGGGCTCGACGAGCTGTCGATCGTCGCGGCGACGAAAGTCGTCGAGGTCAACGGCGAGGAGATCACGCGCTACACGCTCGCGCCTGGCGACGTCGGCATCGAGCCGGTCGCGGCAGACGTCTTCGAACGCGATTGCGCCGGCGGCGACCCCGAGCGCAACGCGGCCGTCACGCGAGCGATCTTCGGCGCCGAAGGCGCCTGCGCGCCATCGTCCGCGAGCACCGAGCTCGCGGTCATCAACGCGGGTGCCGCGATCTACGCGGCGGGCGCGTCACCCTCGATCGCCGAGGGCGTGCAGGTCGCCCGTGCGGCGGTGTCCGATGGCAGCGCCGCGCAGGCGCTGCAGCGCTACGTCCGTGCCAGCCAGGCCCACGCGCCGTCTCAGGTGGCGTCGTGAGCGCGCAGACGCCGGACGTGCTCCAACGAATCCTGCAGAGCACGCGCGAGGAGCTGCAGCGGCGCAAGCGCGACGTGCCGCAGCCGATGCTCGAGGAGCGCCTGGCCCGGGCCGCGACCGGCGGCGGCGCTGCGCGCGGGCGCTCAGCGCCGTCGCCGGCGCGCGCACTGCGCGCTGCGCTGACCCGGCCGGGCATCGCCGTGATCGCCGAGTTCAAGCGCCGCTCGCCGTCGGCCGGGACCCTGCGCGAGGCTGCGGACCTCGAGGAGATCGTCCGAGCATACGAGCGCGGAGGGGCGAGCGCACTGTCGGTGCTCACCGAGCAGCCCAACTTCGGCGGCTCGCTTGACGATCTGAGCGCCGCCCGCGACATCTGCGAGCTGCCCGTCCTGCGCAAGGATTTCATCCTCGACGAGTACCAGCTGATCGAGGCGCGCGCGGCGGGCGCCGATGCCGTGCTGCTGATCGTGGCCGCGCTGGAGACCGCAGCGCTTGCCCAGCTGCACGACGCCGCGGGCGCGCTCGGCCTCGACGTGCTCGTGGAGGTGCACGATCGCGACGAGCTCGACCGCGCACTCGGCGTGGGCGCGCGGCTGGTCGGGATCAACAACCGCGACCTGCGCGATTTCTCCGTAGATGTCCGTCGCACGACGCTGCTGCGCGCCGCGATTCCCGACGGCATCGCCGTCGTCTCCGAGTCGGGCATCGCCGACGCCAGCCAGCTGCGCAGCCTCGAACAGGAGGGCGTGGACGCCGTGCTCATCGGCGAGTCGCTGATGCGCGCGACCGACCCGGCGCAGGCCCTGCGCGAGTTGATCGGCGGCACTCCCGCGCCAGCACCCGGAGGCACCGGCGCGCAGTCAGAAACCGCGAGACTGCGCGCGGCGCAGTCTTAGCCGTTGCGTCAGTAGCCTTTATTTCGTCTTCATCGGCCGCGCTCATCCTTGGGTCGCAATGAAACGCACGTTCTTCATCCCCTTCATCGCGGCCCTGCTCGGCGGAGGCATTGTCGTCGCCGTGATTGCCGCATTCGGCGACCTGGGGGGAACGGGCAAGTCGGTCACGACGGTGCAGGCCGCGCCGATCGCGCCGTCCAACGCATCGCAGCAGAGCACCGGGCTGACGCCGCACGACATCTACGTCAAGGACGCGCCCGGCGTGGTCTTCGTGACATCGACGATCGTGCAGAAAACAGAATCTCCGTTCAATCTCTTCGGCGGCGGCGGCGAATCCCAGCGCCAGGGCCAGGCGACCGGCTCGGGCATCGTGATCGACCAGAACGGCACGATCCTCACCAACTATCACGTCGTCGAGAACGCGATCAAGGTCACCGTGAGCCTGGAAAAGGGCAAGACGGTCAACGCCCAGGTCATCGGCAAGGACCCCTCCAACGACCTCGCCGTGCTGCGCATCCACCCCGATGGCCTCGCCCTGCACCCGCTCACCCTCGGCAACTCCAGTGGCGCGCAGGTGGGAGACTCGGTGCTTGCGATCGGCAATCCGTTCGACCTCGAACGCACACTCACCACGGGCGTCATCTCGGCTTTGCAGCGTCAGATCACAGCGCCGAACGGCTTCGCCATCAACAACGTGCTGCAGACCGACGCGCCGATCAACCCGGGTAACTCCGGTGGCCCGCTGCTGGACGCCTCCGGTCGCGTGATCGGCATCAACTCGCAGATCGAGACGGGCGGCTCGGGCGGCGGCAGCGTCGGCATCGGCTTCGCCGTCCCGATCGACACGGCCAAGGCCGAGATCTCCCAGCTGGAGAAAGGCGGAACCGTTCGCGGCGCGTACATCGGGCTGACCTCGCTGACGATCGACGGCTCGCTGTCGGCGCTCAACCTCCCGGTGAAAAACGGCGCGCTCGTACAGAGCGTGCAGAAGGGAACCCCCGCCGCGAAAGCCGGCATCAAAGGCGGCACGGTGAGCGGCAGCACCGAAGGCGGTCAGGTGGCGGTCGGCGGCGACATCATCGTGACGCTGGACGGCAAGGCGGTCAACAGCTCCGAAGACCTCTCAAATGACATCTCCGCCAAGAAACCCGGCGATACCGTGGCTGTCGGCCTGCTGCGCGGCAACGGCAAGGGCGGCTACGAACACAAGTCGCTGAGCGTCAAGCTCGCCAGCCGCCCCAACTCGGTTCCCAACGCGAGCACTCCGGAAGGGTAGGACCCCGCTACCGTTGGGGGCGTGTCTCAGGCGCCCCCGAGAGTGAAGATCTGCGGCCTCACCAACCTGCCCGACGCGGAGCTGGCGGTCGAGCTCGGCGCGTGGGCGCTGGGGATGATCTTCTACGAGGGCAGTCCGCGCCGCTGCGCGCCCGCCGAGGCTGAGCGGATCGCCGCCCTGCTGCGACGCAGGGCCGAGCTGTGCGGGGTTTTTGTCAACGCGCCGCTGGAGCAAGTGGTCGCCCAGAGCGAGAGTGTCGGGCTGAGCATGCTGCAGTTCAACGGCGACGAGGGGCCGGCGTTCTGCGCCGAGGCCGCGCGCCGCACCGGCACGCGGGTGATCAAGGCCGTGCAGGTCGCAGGGCCAGGCGACGTGCGCGACGTCGAGCGCTTCCACGTCGCCTTCCACCTGCTCGACGCGCGCGCCAAGGCGCGTGAGAGGCAGGGGCTGCGCGGTGGAACCGGCGAGACATTCGACTGGGCGCTCGTCAGCCGGCGGCGCTCGAAGGTGCCGCTGATCCTCAGCGGCGGGCTGACCGCACAGAACGTCGCCGAGGCGATCGCGCAGACCCATCCCTACGCGGTCGACACGGCCAGCGCCACCGAGTCAGCGCCCGGCCACAAGGACCCAGAGAAGCTGCGCGCGTTCTTCGCCGCGGTGCAGCAGTCCGTGCAGCCGGCGCTCGCCGACGAGGGCAGCGCCCTGGTCGCAGGCGCCGCCGAGAGCACCGCCGCCGAGCACACCGCCGCCGAGCACACCGCCGCCGAGCACACCGCCGCCGAGGGCAGCGCGGGCGAGCACGCCGCCGAGCACAGCGCCGCCGAGGACACCGCGGCTGCCGTCGGCGGGAGCCAGGCATGAGCGCGGACGCCATCGAGTCGCGCGTCGAGCACCGCTTCGGCGAGTACGGGGGCCAGTTCGTGCCCGAGACGCTGATGCCGGCGCTGGCCGAGCTGGAGCTCGCGTGGACGCAGGCGCGCGCCGACGAGGGCTACCGCGCTCAGCTGAACGGCCTGCTGCGCGACTTCGGCGGGCGCCCGACGCCGCTGTATCGCGCCGGACGGCTCTCCGAGCGCCTGGGCAGGCCGGTGTACCTCAAGCGAGAGGATCTGAACCACACCGGCTCGCACAAGCTCAACAATGCCCTCGGCCAGGCGCTGCTGGCCAAGCGCATGGGCAAGCGGCGGATCATCGCCGAGACCGGCGCGGGACAGCATGGCGTCGCGACCGCGACCGTCTGCGCGCTGCTGGACCTCGAGTGCGTCGTGTACATGGGTGTGCAGGACACGCGGCGCCAGCGTCCCAACGTGCAGCGCATGGAACTGCTCGGGGCGACTGTGCGTCCCGTCGACGCCGGCGCCAAGACGCTCAAGGAGGCGACCTCGGCGGCGATCCGCGACTGGGTCACCAATGTGCAGAGCACCCACTACGTGATCGGCTCGGCCGTCGGCCCGGCGCCGTATCCGTCCTTGGTGCGCGACCTGCAGCGCGTGATCGGCGATGAGGCGCGAGCGCAGATTCTGCAGGCCGAGGGTCGTCTGCCGGCGCGCGTCGTCGCGTGCGTCGGCGGCGGCTCCAACGCGATTGGCACTTTCACGGCGTTCCTCGCCGACGAGGATGTCGAGCTGGTCGGCGTGGAGGCCGGCGGCGAGGGCATCGACACCGCGCGCCACGGCGCTCCGCTTACGGTCGGCGGCCGTGCCGGCATCCTGCACGGGTCGCGCTCGGCGGTGATGCAGGACGAGGAGGGCCAGATAGTGCAAGCGCACTCGATCTCGGCCGGCCTGGACTACCCGGGCGCCGGCCCGCAGCACGCCTTCCTGCGCGACAGCGGCCGCGCGCACTACGTCGCGGTGCCCGACGAGCAGGCTCTGCGCGCGTTCAAGGAGGTGGCGCGCCTGGAGGGCATCATTCCGGCGCTGGAGACCGCGCACGCGCTGGCGTGGGTGCTTGAGCAGGACGACGGCGAGCTCGATCTCATCTGCCTGTCAGGCCGCGGCGACAAGGATCTGGCAGAGGTGCTCGGCAGCGACACCGCGCGATGAGCACGCAGGAGGCGACAGGCGTGCAGCGGATCGCCGACGCGTTCGCAGGGGCCCACAAGCGCGCGGCGCTGATGCCGTACGTGATGGCCGGCTTTCCCACGCTGGCGCAGTCGATCGCGATCGGCCAGGCGTGCGCACACGCCGGGGCCGACCTGCTCGAGCTCGGCGTGCCCTACAGCGATCCGCTGGCCGACGGCCCGGTGATCCACCAGGCCGGCACGCGTGCGCTTGCGGCGGGCGCGAACGTGGGAGGCGTGCTGGAGGTCGCGCGCGCGCTGTCGCCGAGCATTCCGGTTGTGCTGATGTGCTACGCCAACATCGTCTTCGCGCCGGGCGCGACGGCGTTCGTGCAGCGACTGGCAAGGACCGGTGCGTGCGGGCTGATCGTGCCCGACCTGCCGCTCGAGGAGGCCGGCGAGGTGCGCAAGGCGTGCGACGATTGTGGCATTGCGCTCGTGCCGCTGGTGGCGCCGACGACCCCGCGCGATCGGCTCGAGGCGATCGGCGCGAGCGCACGAGGTTTCCTGTACACGGTCTCGGTCGTCGGCACGACGGGCGAGCGCGAGGCGATGCAAGATCGCTTCGCCGAGGTGGTCGCGCGCGCGAAGGCGAGCACCGAGGTGCCGGTCGCGCTCGGCTTCGGCATCAGCACCCCCGAGCAGGCTCGCCAGGCCGCCGACGCCGGCGCCGACGGGGTGATCGTCGGCACGCGTCTGGTCCGTGCGGCGGGGGAGTCGCAGGATCCGGTGGGGGCCGTGGGCGCGCTCGTCGCCGAGCTCGCGGCGGGCCTCGCCGCGACCGATCGCAGATCGGCCAGCTAGGATTCCCGCGGCATGGGATTCATCCTCACCGTCACCGCCGGTCTGCTCGTGTGGGTCGTGCTGTGGGCACTCGGAGCAAAGGGCTTCGACGCGTTCATGCTCGCCGCGGCGATCATCCTGGTCGGCGCCTCATTGAAGATCCTCTCCGGCTACCTCCCCGGTCGTCGCAGCTAACAGACCCGTGCGCGCGCGCTGGCTGTGTCTGGCCGCTCTCGCCGCGGTGGTCCCGGCGGTGGCCGGGTGCGGCGGAGTGGGCATCTCGGGCGGCGCCGAAGCGACCGGCAACCAGTTGGCGGTCTACTCCAGCCTGCCACTGCAGGGTCCGGCGGCGCCGATCTCGCAAGAAATCGTCAACGGAGAGCGCCTTGCGCTGTCACAGGCCGGGGGACAGGTGGGGCCTCTGAAGGTCGGCTACGTCTCGCTGGACGACGCCAATCCGAAGACCGGCGAACTGGACCCCGGCGCGACTTCGACCGACGCGAAGACCGCCGCGCAGGACACGAGCACGATCGCCTACCTTGGAGAGCTCGGCTCGGAAGCGACCGCCGTGTCGCTGCCGCTGATCAACGCAGCCGGGATCCTGCAGGTCAGCCCCGGCAGTCCCTACATCGGGCTGACGTCCTCGCTGGACGCCGGGCAGGACGAGCCACAGCGCTTCTATCCGAGCGGCAAACGCAACTTCGGCCGTCTGGCGCTCGGCGACCAGGCGCAGGCGACCGCGCAGGCCAAGCTGATGCGCGGGCTCGGCGTGCACAAGCTGTTCGTGCTCGACGACCAGAACCCGTTCGAGGTGCCGCTCGCACAGCTGGTGGCCACGCAAGCCCAACGCGACGGCATCGCCGTCGCAGCCCACGACAGCATCGTCACGACGCCCGGAAGCGTGTTCACGGGAGAGATCGAAAAGATCGTGCGCAGCGGCGCGCAAGCCGTGTTCTTCGCTGGCGGAGGCGGGTCGGGAGCGGTCACGCTGTGGCGCGCGCTTCACCGTGCCGAGCCGCATTTGCTGCTGCTCGGTTCGAGCGCTCTGGCCGGGGAGGCGTTCGCCTCGGCGATCGGCGCGGCGGGGGCGAGCACGTACCTGACGACGCCCGTGCTCGCATTGGCCGAATACCCACCCGCGTCGCGCCGCGTGCTCGACGACTACCGGCGCCAGTTCGGTGGCCAGCCGGGTGCCTACGCGCTGTACGGCTTCGAGGCGATGAGCGTCGTGCTGGACGCGATCCGCCGGGCCGGCTCGCACGGCAACGACCGCCAGACGGTCATCGACCGCTACTTCGCGACCGCCGACCGCGACTCCGTGCTCGGGCGCTACTCGATGCAGGCCGACGGCGAAACCACGCTCTCGCGCTACGGCGTCGATCGCATCGTCGACGGCCGCGCGCAGTTCTACCGCGCGCTCGACATCCACTGAGCGCGCGGTCGGCTCCCGCCGGCTCAGCCGGTCTGCTGCAGACCGAGGACCAGCCGGAAGCGTTCGATGCCGTTGCCCGCGCCGGTGCCCCCGCCCGACAGCGTCGTCAGCGATCGCAGATAGGGCACGAACGGGGCGATCGTCGGGTCTTCGCTGAGCCCGACGCCTTCCAGCAGCCCGAGCAGCGTGGGGAAGTCGACGATCACGCTCGGGTGGCCGCCGCCGAGCGCCGCGGAGGCCGTCCCGTAGGCGGCGGCGCCCGACAGCGAGCCCGACGGGTTCAGCGCCGCCTCGATCGAGGCTTCGCCGATGCCGATGACGAACTTCGTCTTGCCGTTGACATCCTTGCCGTCGGCGATGTAGAGCACGACCGGGAGCCCCGACAGGCGCGCGGCGACCGCCGCGTCGGTCCCCGGGATGCTCGCGCTCTGCACCGATCCGCCGCTCTTGCGCAGTTTCGCCGCGAGCTTCGCGACGGCCGCGCGCGACAGCGCGGGGTCCTTGGATTCGATCACGATCCCACCCTTCAGTTCGAGCAGGCCGGTGCCCGATGCGAACAGCCCTGCCGAGCCCATCCAGCTCGTGAAATCGTGCCGTGCCTGCGCGCTTTCGCCGGCGAGCTCGCGCAGCGGCTGCAGGATCCCCGCGAGCAGGCCGTTGACGCTGATTCCCGCGGGTTGCCCTGCTTCAGCGCCCGAGCCCGTGAGCAGGCTGCCGAGCGAGGCGATGCCCTGCAGTGCCCCCGGGTTGCGGCCGAGCGTGCCGCCGACGTCGCCGAGGCCGACCGCCAGCCACGATTCGCCCGGAAGCTCGCCCATTGCGCCGGCGGCTTGCGAGCTGGAGGCGAGCAGCCCGCCGGCGCCCGCACCCGAGTCCAGCGTGTCGGCGTCCACGGCGATCGAGGTCTTCGAGGGGACGAGCGAGACGTTCGCCGTTCGCCCGCCCGCGAGCAGCGAGAGCGCCGATGAGGAACCCCGCGCCGCTGCGCCGGGCGACCCGCTGAGCGCATCGGGGTTGGCGTAGATGTGCGCGAGCGCGCCCGAGGGGGCGGCGGCCAGCAGCTTGGAGTAGCTGGGCGCGCGCGCCAGCGCCGGGCCGCCGGAGGTCGTGTCGATCACCGCGTGCATGGCCGGCTCGGTGCCGATCACCGCCAGGCGCGCGACGACGGCGAAGGCGATCCCGCTCGTCGTCGCCTGGTAGGAGATTCCGCGATAGGAGGTCGTCTGCGCGCCCGCCCGTCCCGCCAGTGCCTTGACGAACGACCGGGCCTTGGCCGTGTCGCGCGTGTCGAGCACGATCGCGCCTTCCACCGAATGGGCGGCGAACGGGAATGCTCCGCCTGACTGGCCGAGCAGGCCCTGCTGCACGAGCGTCAGCAGCTTGCCGACGGCCTGTTCTGAGCCACCGGACCCGCCCGCGCTCAGGAACACACCGGCGCGAGGACCGAGCCAGGGCGCCACGTCGCGCTTGAAGTCCACCGCGCCCGAGCCCGGGGTCTGCAACGCGCCGAGCAGGCGCAGGTAGGGATCGGCCTGG
>Ga0208714_1000059_pt1 | contig 34630 bp, 30 predicted proteins | sample NGESurshal072012_3_FD_184461 | JGI IMG/M metagenome (GOLD analysis project Ga0208714, IMG submission 184461) | Arctic peat soil microbial communities from Barrow, Alaska - NGEE Surface sample 415-1 shallow-072012 (SPAdes) | ecosystem: Environmental > Terrestrial > Soil > Wetlands > Peat ... | reverse complement strand
TCCTCAACCAACCCCAGCGCTGAGCCGTCAAATCACCCACGAATCCCTCGGACGAGGCTAAAATACAGGAAAAATCGAGCCGCCCCCTGTTACCGTGCCACCCACGAACGGAACACCGCTCACGGCGTTAATCTGGCTGATTCTGCACCAGGGCCGTGCGATACGAGGAACGAGGCCCGGCAGTGAGCGAAAGGTCGAGGAAAAAACGCACGGCGAGGATGATCCAGGAACTTCGACTCCTGGGCTACCGGGTCGAAGCAGCGAGTTCTCAGCGGGGATTTTCGACTTTGGGTATTTCTCTCCCGCGCTTGGCGTGACTGGCACTCAGCGCTGGCCATGGTTCGACCCGAGACCGTCGTAGCATCTACCCCTCGTTGCCCGCCACTGCACGGCACTCCTTGCACAGCAACGCAAACAATTCCTCCATGTGCTCCTGGCGAGTCCGGAAATTCACTGGGTTGATGCGAAACCACGCTTTGCCCTTTAGTTCGGTGGTAGAGATCCAGAAGCGTCCGCCCTGCTCCACTCGGCGAGCCACGTCAGCGTGCAATTTCTTGGACTCAAGCTCGCCCAGACCAGCGTTCTTGTATCGGATGCAAATCGCCGACATGGGTGGATTGCTTGCCGACTCGAATTCAGGATGCTCCCGTGCTAGGGCGTAAAGGTGCGACGCCTGGCGCACGTTGTTGTCGATCCAGTCGCCGATCTGAGATGCACCGTGCCGCTTGAAACTCATCCACACTTTCAAGCCGCGAAAGCGTCGCGATTGCTCGAATCCGTGCACATAGTACTGATAACGCTCGTTTGCTTCATCGAACTCGTCGGTGAGATACGATGGCTTCATGCCGAATGACGCGGTGAGTCGGCGGTGGTCTTTAATTAACACAGCCCCTGCGTCGAGTGGAGCGTAGAACCACTTGTGTGGGTCAATTGTGATCGAGTCCGCCAGGTCCAAACCACGATCACGCATCGGCCATTCATGGGATAACAACATTCCGCCCCCGTATGCGGCATCGACGTGCAGCCATATGCCTTCGCGGTCGGCAACGCGGCGCAACTCACGAATATCATCGACTGCGCCCGTATTCGTAGTTCCGAATACTCCAATGATGCACATGGGCAAAATGCCGTTCTGTTTGTCGTCAGCTATGGCAGCTTCGAGTGCGTCGAGTCGCACCTCAAAACCGGCGTTCGTCGGCAGGGGCCGGAGCGCATTACGTCCCAGACCGATAGCGTCCACTGCCTTGTCGATCGAAACGTGTCGTTCTTCCGTTACATACACCGCCCAACGCTTATCAATTCCATCGAATTGCGCTCGGTCCTTTGTGACGGCATCGCGTGCTAACTTGAGACCGATGAAGTTGGCCATCATCCCGCCGCTGGTGAGATTGCCTCCGGCTTTCTCATCGTAGCCACAAAGATCAGACAGCCAGCGCACAACGCGGCGCTCTATTTCCACTGCGGCTGGGCCGATCGAGTAGGTTCCCAGATTTTGATTGATGGCCGAGCAGATGAAATCCGCGATGACACCCATGGGATTGGGCGATGGCGTAATCAAACCCATGTAGCCGGGATGGCCAACATTAGTGCAATAAGGAAGCAATTTGGTCTCTACTTCACTGAGCACGGACTGCGGTGAAGCTGGTTGCTGGGGCAGAGGCTGCGAAAAAAGCTCCTTCACGGTACGTGGCTCGACGTCAGGGAAAACAGGCTTCTCTTCGATCTGATCGAAATATTCCGCGAGCAGATCCACGACCTTATGTCCTATATCCCTGAACTCCTTGGCATCCATCAAGGTCCTCCAAGAACTGGTAGAGCACTAACTGGTGTAGCTTGCGACACTCCTTCTTTGTGTACTGAACTGCTGGACAAGCGGGGGATATGAACCGCCTGAGACGGATATGCGAAATGTCACTGTGACAGCAGATTCAGCTTCTCACCAGCGGCATCGCACGCAAGCGCTCTCCGCTCGCTGCAAAAATGGCATTTGCTATCGCCGGTGCGACGCCGACGATCGGAGTCTCACCCGCGCCCGCAGAGGGTTGATCTTTGCGATCGACGAGCACGACGTCAATCGCGGGCTTATCGCTGAATCGTGGTACGCGATATTGCGAGAACTGCGCATTCAAGATGTGGCCGTTCTCAAAACGCACCTCTTCGAACAGAGCGCCGCCGATGCCCATCATGATTGAACCTTCAATCTGGTTCCTGAGACCGTTGGGATTGACGATCGCGCCGCACTCGAAGGCTTCCACGATTCGAACAACCTTCACGCTTTTTCTCTGGCCAACTTCAACTTCGGCAATTGTCGCGATGTGCCCGCCCTTCTCGAAGCCACCGGCGATTCCGAAGGCGCGGTTTGCACCGGACTTCTGCTTTCCCCAACCGGCCTTCACCGCGACGGCTTCAAAGACAGCACGAAGTCGGTCGTCGGTCGTGTTCTTCAGACGGAATTGCAGCGGGTCCATATTCACGGCGTGCGCTACCTCGTCCATGTGAGACTCTCTGGCAAAGTGATTGGCCGTGGCTGCCAGTCCCCTATACGACCCCTGCCGCAGCGGCGGTTGTTCTGCAGGATGAAACTGAATGACCTTGTTCGCAATGTTGTACGGGACGCCAATTGCGGCTGGGCCCGAGTTGTAGTTGTGACATTCCCATGCCGTCAAAGTTCCATCACGCTTGGCCCCGCTCGCAATCTCGATCACACCAGCTGGCCGAAAGTAGGCCCAGGTGAACTCTTCTTCGCGGGTCCAGACGACCTTGACCGGTTTACCTGCCGCCTTAGCCAGACGCGCTGCTTCCACGGCGGCGTCACCCGTATGTTTTCCACCATAGGCTGAGCCGGTATCTGGCATCAGTACATGGACGTTCTGTGGTGAGATGCGAAACGCCGCTGCAAGTTCATCGCGGACAGCGAACGGGCGCTGCGTGCCGGTCCATACTGTTAGTTTGTCGCCCTGCCACTCCGCCACAGCGGAGCGTGGTTCCAGCGGCGCGTGCTGAATATAGGCCACCGTATAGGTCTGCGAAACTTTGACATCAGCCGCTGCCATGGCGTCAGTAACAGAACCGGAGATTTCCGGAGGTTCCCCCTTCTGTTTGTCGGCATTCGCCTTGAGGTAAGAAAACAACTCACGGTTCGAGATTTGCTGGGGCACTTTCCATTCTGCCTTCAGTCCGTCAAGCGCCTGCTTGGCGGACCAAAGATCCGTTGCCACAACTCCCGCGAAGTTTCCGTCATGCACCACTGTGACGCCCGTCAATTTCTTCGTGGCGGATTCATCCAGCGACGTCAATGTTGCGTTGAGTCCGGCTGGCCTCAGGACTTTTCCGTAAAGCATGCCCGGGAGGTTGATGTCGGACGCGTACTGATGCTTTCCGGTTACAAAGCTCTCGCCATCAACCTTGGGAACTGCGTGGCCAGCGACCTTCCACTCTGGCGCTGGAGTAAACGGTGGACTGCCATCGATGACCTTTACCAGTTTCTGACCGTGCGTCAGCTCTCCATAGCTTCGCGATTGACTAGTCTTCGGATTGGCAACTTTGCCATCTGCTGCGACGAGAGTGGACGGATCGACATGCCACTCCTTCGCGGCCATGCTCACCATCAGGTCGCGGGCCGCGACTGCCATGGTGCGCAGCTGCGGACCCATGGTCGGAGTGGTGCGGCTGCCGAACGTGCCCGCATCCCACGGCACCCGGTCTGTGTCGCCCATAATCAAGGAAATGGATTCCAAGGGAGCGCGCAACTCTTCAGCCACCTGCTGTGCCAGGGATGTGCGAATGTTCTGACCCACCTCGACTTTACCTGTGAACACAGTAGTGTGGCCGTCTTCTGCGATGTGGAGCCAGGCTGCGATGTCCTTCGCCAACTCGTGCGAACCGCGTATCCGACCTGACTCTTGCGCGATTGACTGTCCTGCGCTTGCACAGATGAGAACGCCACCGCCAAACAGCTTCAGAAAATTCCGGCGGTCCAGCTCAAACAAATACCGACCTCCATCGACTTCCTGCTGCCGAGTCTCCTGCTCAAGTTGTAAGTCGCGATTTGAACTCATGGCATTACTTCTTTTGGCCAGTCTGCGCTGCTTCGCGCACGGCAGACAGGATGCGTGGATAGGTTCCGCAACGACAGATGTTGCCGTTCAACGCGTGAGCAATTTCTTCATTGCTGGGATTCTTGATGTTGCTGAGTAGCGCGACCGCCGAGAGAATCATCCCGGAGGTGCAATATCCACACTGAAACGCTTCTTCGTGAAGGAACGCACGCTGCACCGCGTTCAATGCGCCGTCGTCCGCTAGGCCCTCAATGGTTGTAACTTCCTTTCCTGCCGCAGCAGACAGGGAAGTGAGGCACGACCTCACCGCTTTTCCTGCCAGCAGAACGGTACAAGCCCCGCATTGACCTTCACCACAGCCATACTTGGTGCCGGTCAACTGGAGATGATCGCGCAACACCCACAACAATGGCTGTTCTGCAGAAGCAGTGACTTGACGCTGCTTGCCGTTCACCGTAAGAACTACCGAATCCATACCGTCTCCGGGAAGTGGTCGATCAAATTATAGGCCGGTCAGGACGACGAGCGGGATTGCAGCTCAAGTCAGGACGCAATTGGCGGGATCAACCCCTCCTGCGTCAGCAGGCGATCTGCTCGCAGGGCGGGGAAGTCGGGTTGTGGCATTCGAGGCAGGTTCTTTCCGGCTCCGTGCTCAACGTTGGCCTCCGCGTGCCTCCCCCAAGAACGGGGCCGTAGCGAGCCGGCTGTATGACCCCCAGGCCACTACAATCTAACCGGAGGCAACATGGCGAAAGGGTGGAGTTCGAGGCGAGGGAAGCACAAGGAAATTCCGATGTCCGAAGCGTTGGCCCAGGCCATGAAACAGCAGCTGCAGATGTTTCGGCAGAAGTTTGGTCGAGACCCTGGACCAGAAGATCCTATCTTCTTTGACCCAGACGCAGATACTCCTGTTCCAATGCCGATCGAGAAGATGGATGCGGGGTGGGATGAAGTTCTCCAGAAGGCCGGTGAACTGGGGATGGATCCTGCCATTATCTACGCGATGCGAAAGACCGGGCGCATGGTTACGGAACAGAATATGCAGTATCTTCAGCCAGAAGAGCTACAGGAGTGGGAGGATGCTGTCGAGGAATACCACAGTCTTGTGAACTCCGGGAAGTTGCAGTAAGGGGGACGTGAATCAGGCCAAGCCGCCCGCCCGTCCTGAACCCCTTCCAACACCTTCCTGGTACATGCTTGCGGAGTTTTGGGATCATGGAGGTTTCTCGACTAAGCGTCGTCATGGAAGTTGACGTAACAGCCGCTATAGAGCGCCTTGCGAGATTGATGAGCCATGGCGCGAGGGCCATGCTTCCAGGTACCGATGATCCGCCCAACGGCGCAGTGGGCAATCTGCTTATCCGGGCAGCAGACCCAGGCGATCTCCGTCAATCAAACTGCGAAGTGTGAAACGGCCATGAATTCGGGCAAGTAATAATTGCGTTGCCCCTTTTCTTCCTGAGATCCAGCATGAACGACACATCCCCCTTTAGGGGATCGAGCCAGGGTTCAGAGCTGACTTCGTCATTGTCCCAAATCCTCGCCTCAATCAAGCGCGCCGCTATTACCTGTACAAAACCGACACGATACCCAAGAAACGTCGCTACGCGATCGGTATAGGGTCCAACCATGTCGGACGCGAGCAGAACCATTGCTGCCTGAAAGGTGTAGCTGTCCTCCGCCAGTTCTTCGTCCATGTCCCAGACGTCGCTCTTCAAGGATTGCAGGGGGATTGCTTGATCGGCTCGATGCCACGTTCCCATGCCGATTCCCAATTCGTTTCACTGCTTGCCATGGCACGAAGATTATCGGCATCTGCGGTTACGCTGTACCAGGCATGCTGTTTTCGTGAGGTGTTTATTGGGGTGGGTCAGATTTGGGTCAGGAGAAAAGCGGGGATGTTGGGTCTGTTGACATTTCGCGTCGAGGAGGCGACGTGGCTGTCGCCTAAGTCACTGGTATGCGTCCTTCTCTCCACCATGGCATGGAAGGGAGCGAACGACTTAACGTTATCGGATTCTGCAGCGGTTGGCCTATGTTGTACCGTTCCACTCCCGCATCGTCAAGACCACGATTTGCCTTTGCGTAGATCGGCAGCAGGTGTAACGATTGCGGGTCATCGAACGGCGCGTACTAATTCGTGATGGCGGCCTACGATGCTTTGTGAGGACGGTGCGTACAAGGCAGTGTGTGCAAAGCAATCCTAATTCGTTCCGTGCAGCGAAACGAAGTGACAATGGTACGCCGGTTGAGCACCTGATTAGTTCAGCGCTGGCCTGAAATCCAGCAGACACCCAAACGACCCAGCAGGTAACTAACGACTGGCTCCCGCCCGATCCCTACTGCTCGAGGATGTCACTACTTTGCTCGACTACACGACTACACTTGTCCTTACGGTTTGCTCTGTCCCGTGAGTGACGAACTGTCTGGGCTGTTCAGAAGATTCCATTCTCGTGCAAAATTCGTGCAGAATTCGCCGGATGTGCGGCAAATCAGGGGTTGTGCGACAAGGTAAGTCTTTCAGAATCAGTCAGCGGTGGGATATACGTCCGCTTTCGAGGCGGATCGTTTCAACCGCTCACGCACCTCTCCGCGCGGATACAACTGGCCGAAGTAGCCAGCCTTGTCAGTTTAACAAAAGCGTTAGGGTGCGTCATTTCGCGAGTAGACGGCGCGGCGCGATTAGCCGGATTGAGCCTGGCGCTTCTGGCGAAAAAATGCCTGAACCAGATCCATACATCGAGCAGCCTGCACTCCGCTGGTGACCTCGATTTGGTGATTCAGCTTGGGATGGTTAAGCACTTGGAGCATGGAATGGACTGCGCCCGCCTTGGGATCCTCGGCACCATAGACCAGTCTGCGGATTCTCGCGTGGGTAATGGCTCCGGCACACATCGCGCAGGGTTCCACGGTCACGTAGAGATCACAATCCAATAAGCGGTAATTGCCAACCACGTGGCCGGCTTCGCGCAGGGCCTGCACCTCCGCGTGCGCTGTGGGATCGTGGTCGGTGACCGGGCGGTTGCAGCCGCGTCCCACAATATGACCATCGCGAACCACAATTGCTCCAACCGGCACCTCGCCCAGCGCGAGAGCACGTTGCGCTTCGCGTAGAGCTTCCTCCATGAAGAGTTCGTCAGAGTGGGACATGAAGGGGAAGGGTAAATTAGCAATAAGTAATAAGCAATTAGCCGTAAGCAATAAGTCTTCAGCGACCAGCAGGCCTTGGATCACACTCGCTGTTCACCAGGGCATTGTCGCTTGCCGGTTCCTCATTCGAGAACGCCGAAGTGCTATAGGAGTGGAAGATTCGTGAACCAGACTAATTGCTTATTGCTGGCTGCTACTCCTGCTTCAACATGATCCGTTCAATGCTGCTGGCGCGGCCGGTCACCGGATCACACTCAATGAGTGCGGCGCACAGACGGACGTCTTCCACTGCTGGCTCAAAGCGCGATGGCATGTTGGTCAGGAACTTCTGCACGATGAGTTCCTTCTGCACACCGATCACACCGTCATATGGTCCTGTCATGCCCACGTCCGTCTGTACGGCGGTGCCTCCCGGTAAGACCTTTTCGTCGGCCGTCGGAACGTGGGTGTGGGTGCCGAGCACCGCAGTTACGCGGCCATCGAGATACCATCCCAACGCCACCTTCTCGGAAGTCGCTTCCGCATGCAGGTCCACCAGGATCACCTTCGCCGTGACTTGTTTCAGTAGTTCGTCAACGACGCGAAATGGATCGTCGTTGTTGGCCATGAACACGCGGCCCTGGACGTTGATCACGGCGTAGTCCACGCCACTGCGGGTGCGCCCCTGATACCAGCCAAAGCCCGGGCTGCCGGCTGGATAGTTTGCCGGACGCAACAATCGCCGCGCCAATGAAGCTTCATTACCGTTGGCCGAGTTCATGTAGTCGATGATCTCGCGCTTGTCCCAGACGTGATTGCCGGTGGTGATGACGTCGGTGCCCAGTTCAAAAAGCTCTTCTGCGATTTGCGGGGTGATGCCGAAGCCCCCGGCGGCATTCTCACCGTTGGCCACGGTGAGTTCCACGCCGTACTGTTTCTGCAACTCGGGGAGGCGCTCGTGAACGATAGTGCGGCCCGGTCGTCCGAAGATGTCACCTACAAAAAGGATGCGCAATGCTGGTGTGGCTCCTGAGAATGCGGAAGGTCGATGCTGAATTGTGATGGTAACACGCGATTGAAGAACAATTGCGCAGCATCGAGAGGGCGATCATTGAACGAGTTCGGTGTTGCGCAGAAACTCGTAATTGCCGGCTGGGTTCAGTTCGATGCCCCGTACCCGGTTGGTGTGTACCAGAACATTGTCGAGGTACCAGAGGTTGATGTAGGGCAGTTCCTCAGCGACGATTCGCTGGATTTCGGCATAAATGGCCTTTCGCTTCGGCTGGTCGAGCGTACTGCGGCCTTCTCGGATGAGTTCATCGACCCTCGGGTTTACGTAGAAGGTCCGATTGGCGCGCTTAGGCGGGAAGCTGTTCGAGTCAAACACGTATTCAAAAATATCCGGGTCTTGATTGCCGCCGATCCATCGCATCGAGTACATCTGAAACGCGCCCTTGGTGATGTCACTGAAGAAGGTCGCAAACTCATAGGTTCGAATATCGAGCGCAATTCCAACTGCGCGGAGTTGTTGTTGCAAGACCGCCGCCAGCAATCGCGTTGACTCGTCGGTCGAACTCTTCAGCGTGACGTGAAACCGGACTCCGTCGATTGCCGTGTAGCCCGCCTGATCGAGCATTCGATTGGCCTCGGCAGGATCGTAGGGATACTTGGGACCGTCGGCATAGTGGGCCCAGTGTTCAGGCGGCAGAATGCTGTACGCAGGTTGGGCCTGGTCGCGCAGCAGGTAGTGCATGATGGGCTGTACGTTGATGGCATGGGCGAGCGCGCGACGTACCCGCAAATCTCTCAGTACGGGATCACGCAGGTTTAAGGCGATGTACGCATAAATGGTTCCGGGAGCCTGAATAACGGTGAGTCCAGGGTCGTTGCGTAGTGCCAGCACGGTGTCGGCGGTGAGGGAGTTGATGGCGACATCGGCACTGTGCTTGCGCAATTCCAGCGCGCGCGTCGTGGCGTCGGGAATCACCCTGAATTCCACTCGCTGCAATTTGGCGGGCGTCTCCCAATAATTTGGGTTGCGCTCGATTACAACTTCCTTGTCCTGTTGCGCGCTGACGAAGCGGAAAGGACCCGAGCCGATGGGGTTTTTGTTGAACTCCTCGCCGCTGCCGAAAGGCACGATCCCAATCGCGCCATCGGAGAGGTTCCACAGCAGCGACGCCATGGGTTCCTTTAGGTGGAAGATGACGGTGTAATCGTCGGGTGCGTCGATGTGGTCGATCTTGTTAAATGCAGCCACTTTCGAGCTGCGGATCTTGCCGGTGAGTAGCGAGTCCAGCGTCCACTTCACATCACGCGAAGTCAGGGGCTGGCCATTGTGAAATCGCACACCCTTGCGCAGATGAAACACGTAGGTTTGTGGATCGGGAATTTCCCACGACTCCGCCAGCCACGGTTTTAACTCAAAATGTTCATCACGCCGCACCAGCGAGTCGAAGATCAGTTCGCCAATTCGTTCCGCCTGGGCATCAATTCCCACGCGCGGATCGAGGTTGGTGGGACTGCTCTCGATGACCATGACCAGGGTATTCGGATCGGGCTTCCTGGCGCATGACGTGTCGAACAGAAGAAAATAAGCTGCAAGCAGCAGCGCCACAGCAATTCGGGTCCTTCGACTGCGCCCGGCTCGCGCCTCGCTCCTCTCAGGATGACAACAAGAGCGTGAGAATGGCTGAGGCTGCGCGCTAGGCATAGCTGATCTTGCCCAGGATGGCTGGGCGGTCGGCTCCAGTGGCCGACGGAATGTTGGAGGGCAAGTGGCGCCATGTCTGATACGCCAGCAGGGCGAAGGCCACCGCTTCTTTGGCTGCGGATGGCATGCCAAAGTCATCGCTGGTTCGAACTTTTATTTTCAGCGGCGCAAGTTCTTCCCGGATCTTACGCATCAGGGTGGTGTTCCTGGTACCGCCGCCGGAGACGACAAACTGGCGATAGCGCGACGGCCATCGCGAGGTAGGCCGCGTGTTGACTGCATCCATGGGCAACACGACATCGCGGACGGCGATACCTATAGAGCGGGCCGTCAGCGCGGTCGCAGTCGCAATAACGTCATGATGGTCGGCGCGGCGGCAGAGCCGCAACAACTCCAGCGCGAAATGCCGGCCAAATTGCTCGCGCCCCGCCGTCTTTGGTGGCTTCTGCAGAAAAAAAGAGCGCCTCAACAATTGTCGCAAGACGGCTTCGATGGGTTCACCTTTAGCTGCCAGTCGTCCGTTGCGATCATAGGGGCGGTCAAACAGGCGCTCGGCAACGGCGTCAATCACCATGTTGCCCGGACCGGTGTCGAAGGCCACCACTTCCTCAGGAGTGGCTCGAGGCGGAATCGCAGTCAGGTTTCCAATACCGCCGATGTTCTGCACGATGCGCCCGTAACGGCGATGCCGGAACAGCACATAATCGAGGAAGGGAACTAGCGGAGCGCCTTTGCCACCCGCCGCCATGTCAGCTGGGCGAAAGTCAGAAACCACTGGCACGCCCAGAGTGGCAGCGATCATTGCGCTCTCCCCGGTCTGCCAGGTGCAAACGACGGGGCCACCGAGGTATACGTTCGGTGCTCCCTGGTGATACAGCGTCTGACCGTGGCAGCCCACGAGTTCGCACTCCAGCTTGGCTCGCCGTTGGGCTGCGCGCACAGCGTTGGCATAGAGCCCGCCGAGCGTGAAGTTGAGGCGGGCGAGATCGGCTACCCGGCCTGCCGGAGCGTTCATCGCCTGCAGCACGGCGCGGCGAACCTCAGTTGGGTAGGGAAACTCGTAATGCGCCAGCAACTCAAGCCGCGAACGAAATCCTCGCCCTTGAATACGAACCAGCGCGACATTGATGCCGTCGGCGGACGTGCCGCTCATGACTCCGGCGACGATCATCGTGCGAACTCCTGATGACTACGCTGGCGGTGGTTCACAGCGCGCGATCCTCCGCAGCAACCAAGGAATTTGCACGCAGCTCTTCGGCAAACTCCCAGACGCGACGGCGTACAACATCGACCTTGCTGGGTGACGGTGGCGGACTCATCCGGGCTCGCAATTCGTGAGACTTGGCTTTGAAATCAGCCACCCGCTTCGCCTTCAACGCTACGAGTCTGGCGAATGCCTTATCACGCTCCGCCTGCTTGTATACAGCCTCGTAGGCCCGCCAGACGTGCTCTTCTTTCTGGCATACGAGGAACAGGTCTGACCCGGCGCGCAGCGTTTCAACCGCTGCGTCTTCAATCGACGCGGTATTGAGTACACCGCCCATGTCGAGATCGTCGGAGATCACCAAACCGCGATAGCCGACCTTCTCGCGCAAAACGTCGCTGATCCACTTCTTTGAGAGCGACGCCGGGATCCTGTCGCCTGTAACTTTTGGATACGCGATGTGCGCCACCATGACCAAGGAAAATTCTTTGCGCATCTCACGATAAGGGACCATGTCTTCGCTCCAGAGCTGCTTGTAAGTTTTGTCGATCGACGGCAGAGCGTGATGACTGTCGAGGCTGGCTCCGCCGAGCCCGGGAAAATGCTTGCCGCAGCCCAGGATTCCGGCATCGTGAAGTCCGCCCAGAAACTCGCGCGCATAACACACGGTTTCTCCCGGATCCGCCGAAACCGTGCGCGGGCCAAGCGCACTCTTCGATTCGTCGAATCGCAGGTCGATGCACGGCGCGAAGTCGGTGTTGAATGCGAGCGCACGAAGTTGTTGGCCGATCAGCCTCCCGTGCTTGCGAAACAGCTCTAACGATCCAGTTGCGGCGACATCGGCGACCGAGGGAAGGGGCGCGATGACATCACGGAAGCGATCGACGGTGCCGCCTTCCATGTCCACACAGCGAAACATCGGGGTCGCCACTGTCTTCTGCGCATCGCGCAAGAGAGCATGCGTCTGTGTGGCATCTGTAATGTTGCGTTTGAACAGGATGACGCCGCCGGGATACAGCGTTCCCAGCATCGAGCGTAAATGTGCCGACACGCCGGTGCTGTCGAAGCCCATGATCAGCAACTGGCCAACTTGCTGGCGAAGGTCGAGTCTGGAGTTCGAAGGCATAGAGTCTCTGGAAGTGTATCGCGTTATTTGGCGGCAACTCAGTGCGGATTCAGATACGCGCTACTCGATCTGGCGCTTGAGTTCGTGCAGTAGATTGAGCGCTTCAAGCGGACTGATGGAGTCCAGATCGGTCTCCTTGATGCGGTCAACGACCTTTTGCGAGAGCGGCGTGAAGATGGTCAACTGCATGGGGCCGGAACCCTTCGCCTCATCCTTGGCGAGATGCGTCACCGCGCTTTGCTCAGCGGCTTCGTGCTCGGCCAGCACCTCGCGTGCGCGGTGAATCACATCAACAGGCAGTCCTGCCAGCTTCGCGACTTCAATGCCATAACTCTTATCCGCCGCGCCCTCCGTGACCCTTCGCAGGAAGACGATCCCGCCTCCACTCTCTTTTACCGTGACATGGAAATTCTTCACCCCACTGAGTCGGTCGGCCAGCTCCGTCAACTCGTGATAGTGCGTCGCGAAGAGGGTCTTGGCGCGGGTGTTGGCATGAATGTACTCGATTGCAGCCCACGCGATCGCCAGACCATCGTAGGTCGAGGTGCCGCGCCCCACCTCGTCGAGCAGGATCAGCGAACCGGGCGTCGCGGTATTGAGAATCGCGGCGGTCTCGGTCATCTCGACCATGAAGGTCGAGCGGCCACGCGCCAGATTGTCGGATGCGCCGATGCGGGTGAAGATGCGATCCACCAGTCCGAGCCGCGCCGAACGCGCCGGAACGTAGGAACCCATCTGCGCCATCAATACGATGAGAGCAACCTGGCGCAGGTAAGTGGACTTGCCCCCCATGTTCGGCCCGGTGATGACCAGCACGGAATGTGTGGTCCCGTTGAGGTAAAGATCGTTGGGGACGAAGCGATCGGCCACACCGGATAAATCCTGCTGTTCGATGACCGGATGGCGTCCGTCCACGATCTCGATGTCATTGGAGTCGTCAAAGCGAGGCCGACAGTAAGCGCAATTGGCAGCCTGGGCGGCGAAGCTCGCGAGAAGGTCGATCTCGGCAAGCGCCAGCGCCGTCTGCCGGATGCGCCGCGCCCCGGCGGCTATCGCGGCCCGCAATTCGGCAAACCGTCGGCGTTCGATCTCGACCATCTTCTCCTGCGCATCGAGCACCTTGGTTTCGTATTCCTTGAGCTCAGGCGTGGTGAAGCGCTCGGCATTGACCAGGGTCTGCTTGCGCTCGTAGTCCGCTGGGGCGTGTTGGAGATTGGCCTTCGAGATTTCGAGGTAGTAGCCAAAGACGCCGTTGAACTTGACCTTCAGCGAACCGATTCCCGTGCGCTGACGCTCACGTTGCTCGATTTGCGCGATGTACTGTTTGCTGTTGCGGCTGAGGTTGCGTAGTTCGTCCAGCGTAGGATCAACTCCAGCGCGAATCACTCCGCCGTCGTTGAGCGTGATGGGAGGCTCGTCTTCCAGGGTGGAGGTGATTCGGTCGTGCAAATCGGGCAGTTCGTCGCATTGCGCGTGCAACTCTTGCAGCCTCGCGACAGAGAATCCCGATAGCGCTGCACGTACTGCCCGAAGCCGCGCAAACGACGCCGCCAAGGTCAGCATATCGCGCGGGTTGGCGGTTTCTAGGGTCACGCGGCTCAGCAGGCGCTCCAGATCGAGAATGCCCTCCATCGAGCGGCGTAATTCCTCGCGAGCCACCAGGTCTTTCACCATGATCTCGACCGCGTCGAGGCGCCGTGCGATCTGGGTGCTGTCGATCGAGGGGCGAAGTATCCAGGCGCGGAGCAAGCGCTTACCCATCGGAGTCACAGTGCGATCCAGCGAGCGGAAGAGAGTGATGTTGTCGCCGCCTCCGGAGAAGAGCGGTTCTAAAAGCTCGAGGTTGCGGACCGTGACGGCGTCGAGCACTAGGCAGTCCTGCCGCTCGTAATAGCCGACACGATCGACATGGTCGAGGGACCCACGCTGGGTGGAGCGAATGTAGTGGAGAATGGCTCCGGCAGCAGTGGCCGCTGCGCTGCGGTCAGCAAGGCCGAAGCCTTCCAGCGAAAGCACGCCAAAGTGATTCTCGACCAGCGGAATCGCATAATCCGGCGCGAACACCCAGTCTTCGAGCGGCGTTTCCGCCCAGGTTGCGTTCTCCAGGCTGGCCAATCGCGGTGCGGCGGCGGCCATGGGAGCGGCCGTCTGCTGGCGTGGTTGGTCGAAGAGCGGCATGGAAGAGGCGAACAAAACTTCGCGCGGACGAAGAACCAGCAGCTCTTCGCGAATGCGCCGGTCGGCATCACTGCCGCGGAACTCGGTGGCGCGAAATTCTCCGGTGGACAGATCGAGCGCCGCGAAACCGATCACGTCTTTCGCTCCGGCGATGCAGGCCAGGAAGTTGTTCTCCCCGGCCCCAAGTTGCGTATCAGCCGCAGTCCCCGGAGTTACCACGCGAGTGACTTCGCGCTTCACCAGTTTCTTGGCAATGCGGGGATCTTCCATCTGCTCGCAGACGGCGACCTTAAAACCCTTGCGGATCAGCTTGGCGATGTAGCCCTCGGCCGCGTGGTAGGGAACGCCGCACATGGGTATCGCGATGCCTTTTTCCTTGTTGCGCGAGGTCAACGTAATCTGCAATTCGCGCGCCGCTACCTGCGCGTCCTCGAAGAACAGCTCATAGAAGTCCCCGAGGCGAAAGAACAGCAGGGCGTTGGGGTGGTCTTTCTTGATCGCGGCGTACTGCCGCATCAGGGGAGTGGAAGGCTCGCTCATCGAAGCAAAAGTCTATACCAGCCAGGCGTGCTGCTACAGATTCGCGATGGTCGCGGCAGGTGCTACACTGCGAGGTTTCCGGGGCAATATACCAATGGCTAGAATTCTCTGCTTTGAATGTAGCAAGTGTGGGGAGCAGCTGACCGCCGATGTTGCTCGCAATGTCTGTCCCAAAGACGGCGGGCCGCTGTACGTCCGCTACGACCTGGCGGGAATTCGTCAACATACATCGCGTGAATCGGTCAGCGGCGGACCCAACAGCATGTGGCGCTATTCCGCCGTACTGCCAGACGCCGAACCGGTGACCCTGGGCGAAGGTATGACTCCCATGCTACCCAGCCGCAAATACCAGAACTTGCTGATCAAGGACGAGGGCCTGAATCCCACCGGCTCGTTCAAGGCACGCGGTATGAGTGTCGCCCTCTCCATGGCGCGGCGTTATGGACTGAAGAAACTTGCTGCACCCTCGGCGGGCAACGCGGGCGGAGCGCTGGCCGCCTATGCAGCGGCAGCCGGAATCGAAGCATACGTCTTCATGCCCAAAGATGTCCCTCTCGCGAATCGATTGGAGGTCGAAGCAAGCGGTGCTCACCTCACATTGGTGGACGGATTGATCAGTGATTGCGGACGAATGGTGGCCGAGCGCAAAGATCAGGAGGGCTGGTTTGATGTTTCCACACTCAAGGAACCCTTTCGCGTCGAAGGCAAGAAGACTATGGGCTATGAGGTGGCCGAACAAATGGGCTGGAGTTTGCCAGACGCGATTCTCTATCCCACGGGTGGCGGGGTGGGACTGATTGGGATGTGGAAAGCATTCGAGGAGATGGAGGGGCTGGGGTGGATCGAAGCAGGGAATCGACCCAAGATGATCTCCATTCAGGCCAGTGGCTGCGCGCCAATTATTAAAGCCCTACATGAAGACAACGCCGCTTCCGAAATGTGGGCCAATGCGCATACCTTGGCCGCTGGATTACGCGTACCCAAGGCGTATGGCGACTTTATAATTCTCGACATCATTCGCCAGAGCGGCGGCACCGCAGTTGCCGTGCACGACGACGCGATCATGCGAGCAGTTAAGCAACTGGCAGCGACGGAAGGCATATTCGCTGCGCCAGAAGGAGGTGCTGCGCTGGCAGCGTATCACAGGCTGCTCGAAGAGGGCTTCCTGAAGGAGAATGACAAAGTCGTGCTCTTCAATACTGGCTCCGGCTACAAATATCTCGACACATTTGCCGAGTACTGGGGAGTCGAGTCGTTCGCACCGCCTGTTCAGCTACCGGCGTCCCGTAACATCGGCGGTATCATCGGACCATACTGACAAATCCGTGACTTGTCCTGACTTCGCAGCTCGCGGACGTGCGATATTCGATTGATGTGGTTCCCAATCAAATTGCGAGTCCTGGTATGGTGCGCCACCGCGGTGGGAGTGTTGGCAGCTTCACAATGCGCGTTGGCGCAACCGCCCTCGACGTTCCTGGGCATGGACCGCAACGATTATCCGGGTGACGCCAGTATGCAGGCGTTGCGAAAGACATTCGGGTTCACCGGTTACTGGCTGAGCAATCCCCCCGGAGCAGGCCGCAATACTTGGGTAGGGAAGCGCGCCAGCTTGCAGTCGATGGGTTTCGGCTTTCTCCTGCTCTTCGACGGGCGTGAGTACAAGGAACTGAAGGCCTCAGGCGATGCTGCCGGCGTCGGCTCCCGAGACGCCGCATCGGCGGTGAAGGCAGCGTCTTCGGAAGGTTTTCCGAAGAAGGCAATCATTTTTCTCGATCAGGAGCAGGGAGGCCGGATGCTTCCCGAGCAGCGCGCCTATATTCACGCCTGGATCGACGGCGTCGTGAAGGCCGGTTACGGCGCGGGTGTGTATTGCTCAGGGATTGCCTTTCGCGAAGCTAACAATGTATCGGTGATTACCGCCGATGATATTCGCGACAACGCCTCGGGCCGTAACATTCACTTCTTCATCAGCAATGATCATTGCGGGCCGGCGCCGGGCTGCGTGTTTCCAACGGCCCCGCCCGCTCCCGCGAAAAGTGGAGTCTCCTTTGCCGAAGTTTGGCAGTATGCGCAATCGCCGCGACGTCCCGAGATGACCGCGGCCTGCCGAGAAACTTACGCGGCCGACAATAACTGCTATCCGCCGGGCGTTGCGGCGAGCTCCGGGTTGCATATCGATGTCAATTCGGCCGACTCGTCTGACCCATCGCACGGACGCACCCATTAATCACGTTGAAAGATCGTGGACTCAATTGAATTTCCAAGAACAGTTCGGCGTGTCCCAGGACGAGATTCGGCAGGCAGCCGAATTGCTTCGAGCCGGGAAGCTGGTCGCGTTTCCAACGGAAACGGTGTACGGACTGGGCGCGAATGCTCTTGATCCCGAAGCGGTAGCGCGCGTTTTTGAGGTCAAGGGACGGCCCAGCACGAGTCCGGTCATCGTGCATGTCAGCAACCGGGAGATGATTCGGCGAGTCGCCTCGTCATGGCCCGACAAGGCGCGCCTGCTCGCTGAACGATTCTGGCCGGGACCGCTTACCCTGGTGGTTCCAAAAACGATCGCGATTCCCGACATTGTCACAGCCGGACTAGCCACCGTGGGTATTCGCATGCCGGCGCATCCGGTTGGGCTGGCCCTTATCGAGGCAGCGCAGGTTCCGGTGGCGGCTCCCAGCGCGAATCGCTTTAGCCAGGTGTCGCCCACCACCGCCGAGCACGTGCGAAGGGGGCTCGGACATCGAGTGGATTACATTCTCGATGGCGGTCCCTGCCAGGTGGGCATCGAGTCCGCTGTGCTCTCTCTTGCTGCGGGGGTGCCGGAACTACTTCGTCCGGGCGGGATTTCGAGACAGCAGTTCGAAGAGGTAATTGGAGCGATCGCGCGAGCCGGGCATGAACCGTCGGGATCTCATCCTTCGCCCGGGATGCATCCCCGGCACTACAGCCCGCGAACTCCGTTGTACCTGGTGCATGACGGACAAGTGCCGCTGTATGGATCGGGCGTGTATTTGCAGATAGGCTCTCCGCCCCTGGCGAGTGTGCGAGAGGTAGTCCTGATGCCAAACGGCGCCGACGAATATGCCTTTCGTCTGTACAGCGTGCTCCACGCTCTCGACACACATGGCTTCGACTGGATTGCGGTCGACACACCCGGGCCCGGCGCAGAATGGGAAGGTGTCCTCGACCGGCTGCAGCGCGCTGCGACTTCCGAAGCATGACTCCAGCAGAAGCTCGGCGTTGTTGCTGGCGCGTGTTACATTCCCACCATCGGCTCACACGAATGACGTCCGGACCCACCGCAATCACAACATCGGCAACAGAAGCTCCGGCGCAACTGCTGTGCCAGATTGGGTTGTTCGATGCCACGATGATCGTTATGGGCGGAATTGTGGGCGCGGGCATCTTCATTAATCCGTACGTCGTCGCGCGCCAGGTACATACCCCGATGCTGATTCTCGGCGCGTGGGGGGCAGGTGGGCTGGTTGCCATGCTGGGGGCGTTTGTCTATGCCGAACTGGCGGCGCGCATGCCCGATGTCGGTGGTCAGTACGCCTATTTGCGAGAAGCAATGCATCCTGTCGCGGGATTCCTTTATGGGTGGGTGTTGCTGCTGGTCATCCAAACCGGGGGAATGGCAGCGGTGACAGTTACCTTTGCACGCTACCTGCTTGAGTTGACCCACTGGCAAGTGTCGGAGCGAACCGTCGCAGTACTGATTATCGTGATACTGACCATCATCAACTGCCTTGGCGTACGGGCTGGAAGTCGGGTGCAAAGCATCCTGATGTTGCTGAAGATCGGAGCCATAGCAACTCTGGTGCTGGCGGGGCTTTTCCTGGTCCGCTCCCCGTATCCGCTTCTGCATCCAGTGCTCGATCGCGCGCCGTCCGTCGATTTGGTCACTTCGATTGGAGCGGCCATGGTGCCGGTGCTGTTTGCATTCGGAGGCTGGCAGACCGCGAACTTCATTGCCACCGAGATCAAGGACCCGCAGCGCAATCTCTCCCGTGCACTGGTGATGGGTGTCAGCGGGGTGATCGTGCTCTACCTTGGTGTGAATTTCGTTTGCGTGCGCGCGCTGGGCGCAGAGGGACTGGCGGCCAGCACGGTCCCGGCATCTGCGGTCATGCACATGGCCATGGGAAATACGGGTGCTCGTCTGATCGCCCTTGGAATCGCGGTGTCAACCCTTGGATTCCTGAGCCAGTCGATCCTCACGGCGCCGCGCGTCTATTTCGCCATGGCGAGTGATGGACTGTTCTTCGAGGCGGTCGCGCGAATCAACAAGAAATCCCATGTGCCGGTGCTCGCCATCGTGATGCAGAGTGTGCTGACGCTGGTGATCGCGCTGTCGGGCAGCTACGAGAAGATCCTCAACTATGTTGTCTCCATGGATTTCATCTTCTTTGGCCTGACCGGTGCAAGCCTGTTCTTGTTTCGCCGCAGAGAAGCCAAGCTGACTACTTCGGCGGACGCAGCGATCGGGAGCTATCGAGTGCCGGGCCACCCCTACACCACGGGACTCTTCGTCGCCATTTGCTGGCTGGTGGTGGCCAACACGATTTACAAATATCCTGCCAATACATTGTTGGGAATGGGGATCCTCGCGCTAGGATTGCCCGTGTATTGGCTTTGGGCGCGTCGCAGGAAAGCGCAGAACGAAGGAACTTAGATGCAGCAACGTACGCACATGCGGTCGCCGTACATGGAATTTTCCAAGCTGCGCTCTGACGCGAGGTACAATCTGGCCACCAGCGGAATCATGAGCTATCCTCTGGCCGATTTGCCGGTAAGTATCGCAGACCTCGAGATCGATGGGCCAACGGTTTATGGCTATGCCCCGTTGCGGGAGCGTTTGGCGCGCTACAACGGAGTGCCCCCGGAGTGCGTGTTCGCAGCCACAGGCACGTCCTTTGCGAATCACATGGCCATGGCAGCATGCTTTAATCCGGGCGATGAGGTCTTGATCGAGCATCCAACCTACGAATTGTTGGACTCGACTGCGGTTTATCTGGGAGCGAAGGTCCGGCATTTCGAGCGCCGGTTAGAAGACGCTTTTCGCATCGATCCTGCCGAAGTCGAACGCCAGATCTCACCGCTCACTAAATTGATCATCCTGACCAATCTGCACAATCCCAGCGGCGCCTATGCCGACGAAGCCGCGGTGCGGGCAGTAGGAGAGATTGCGAAGGCACGCGGGGCCCGTGTACTCGTGGATGAAGTCTATCTAGAAGCATTGTATGAAGGGCGCCCGCAGCCGGCATTTCTGTACGGCGATCAGTTCTTGGTAACGAGCAGCCTGACCAAGGCTTTCGGCTTGAGCGGACTGCGATGCGGATGGGTCCTCGCCGATCGGGACGTTGTGCACAGAATGTGGCGCATCAACGATCTGTATGCTGCTACTCCGGCGCATCCCGCGGAGTTGCTCAGCGTGATTGCGCTCGACAACCTGGACAAGATCGCGGCGCGCGCCAAGTTGCTACTGGAGAAGAATCGGAGTTTATTGAACGCTTTTCTCGATGCCAGGACGGATCTCGAAGTATTTCGTCCGGAGCAGGGAACCATTGTGTTTCCCAAACTGCGCTCGGGCGATGTCGAAGAGTTCGTAGGTGTGCTGCGGGAGAAGTTCGAGACCAGCGTGGTGCCGGGCATTTACTTCGACATGCCGCAGCACTTTCGCATCGGTATCGGCGGCGATCCGGAGATAACGCGCGTGGGACTTGACCGGCTCGGTCTGGCGTTAGACGAGTTCCGCCACAAAGCGTGATTGCCGGATTTTCCTGCCGTGATGATTGTTTGTATAATGAACAACGTGAGGTTGGTTCGCCCCTGCGATTTGGCGACGCCTTGCATCCAGCCATAGATGGGCCTGTAGCTCAGCTGGGAGAGCGCCTCGTTCGCAACGAGGAGGCCAGCGGTTCGATCCCGCTCAGGTCCACCATCGTTTCAACAACTTGCGAGTATCCCTTAGCCTGGCTGCGCGGTTTTGTGTAGTGGTCTGTGTTGTAACCACCTCCAGCTCCTCCAAATTGACCGAATCCGCCCTCCGAGTGGAGATGCTGTCCAGAACTGTCCGCTTCGCCTGAATCCGAATGTGCGAGTACCGCTGGAGCATCTTGGGAGAAACGTGTCCAGCAATCGCCATGATCGTGCCGTCGCTTGCCTGAGACTCGGCAAGCTCAGTAATCACGTGATGACGGAGATCGTGAAAGCGCAGCCCTGTCAGCGGACTCTTAACGTCTTTCATGTCTGCCTGGCATTCTGGATTTACGCAAGCGTCGGCTGCACGCAGGAGTTTGCCACCAGCAGGGCATTGGACTGCCGCCGACATATACCGCCAGGCGCTGCGCCAGCTTCTCTTAGGCCGCGTAGGGTCGAAATGCGCTTCACCGTCGCTGAGGTTCGCTTGTGCCCTTGGCGTGTAGCTGTGCTCACAGGTGGCGAATACATCATGCTCAGGCGGCACGTCTCCTGACACCATCCACAAAGGGTACCGCGTCGATGAAGAAGACGCGGTGCACGGGCACACGAAAGCCGGGGAGCGTCTCCCCGGCGTCTTAGAAGAAGTACAAACCAGCTAGAGGTTGATCTTGCGTCGCAAAATGCCCGCTAGTCCGATGATGCCGGATCCGAAAAGCGCCAGCGTTCCAGGTTCGGGAGTGGTGTTGACTGAGCCTGTGAACTGCGCATCGTCCAAGGTGAAGTTGTTGCCTGAACCGCCCGTGATGAGGACATGAACGATGCCTGGCGCGGTCACGATTCCCAACTCATTCGGGCCACAGCCGGTGCCGGAGCCGCTGTAGTTGGCGGTGCAAAAGGAATTGTAGGTCCCGAGCAGATTGCTCAAGCTGTCGTACGCCTGAACCGTCAAGCCTGAATTGTAAGTGAAATACCCCGAAAAATACCCGACCGCCGACCCAAAGTCGATCGACATCGGACCTACGGGGTTGTAAACCACGTTTATCCCAGAGTGTGGCGGGAATACCGGGTTCAGGTCCACTCCCAACGTGAGGACCGTCGCACCGTTGAAATTTACTCCCGGATACTGATTGGTGAACGCGGTACCATCTGGGTACCCTTCGAACGTGATGACCTGGTCGGCAAAGCTGAGGGCCGAGACCGAAACTACGATTGCGACTAGAAGCAGTAGATAACGGGACTTCATTCTGTCTCCTTTGTGGTACTCATGCTTTCGTAACACGCCAAAAATATGCCGAAATGGAAGCAGCCACAAGAGGTTGAACACCCCATGTATGCCTTCTCTCTCATGGTTAGGTGCTGCGGCACAAGCTGCTTGAGAAGAAAGTGCCGGGGTAAATGACACGACTGGCCATGAGAAGGCGCTGCTAGCCGGAATCACATGCACCGCACGCCAGCGCGTTCCAGATGAACTGAAAACTTGAACGCAATCGACGTCGAGTGCTCAGAATGTGGTGCTAAACCCGGAGAAAGTTGTCACACTGTCACCGGCAAAGCAAACCCAGTTTCCCATTCCAGACGGAAACAGGCGGTGCTCGAAAGTGAGTACGTCCGCGAGGAGGTGAACCACGCCGCTTCACAGATCGTCAAAGAATTGGACGAGAAATTGCCTTGCTTGTGATCTGGGTGCAGCAAGCGTTTACTACCAATCTGAATCGTCTCTACTCTGGAAAAGTCCCTGGAAACAACTTCTATCTCCAAGACGGTTTGCATTGGGAGAATTTCTTGGAAGATGGTGCATACCCCCTTCTCCCTGCACGCGAATGGAGTTTTGTCGCACTCTGTGTGGTGACCCTGCTATCCCCATCCGACTCTGTCTGTGTCGGTGAGTGTCGCTCCATGACAAGCGTGAGGCAGCGAACGGCGACCAAAGCTGCATGAACGCTGCCTCGTCGTGTCACTTGCGCTCTTTCGGTGTCGTTGCATCTTGGGACGGTCTCACAGGTTGCAACGAGGAGGCCAGCGGTTTGATCCCGCTCAGGCACACCGTCTTTTCGACAATTTGCGATCGTCCTGTCGCTGCGTACCGCCCGGTTGGTCCTTCTCACATTGTCCACGGGGCCGGGGCAGATTGGTCCCGATAGCTTCGCAGTCAAAGTGGTTTGCATTTGTCAGAAGAGAATCAACCGATGGCTAACAGGCCTTTGTTCATACGCATTCCTCGGCTAGATCGAGTTTCGCGACCGCATATAAGGCTAGCTCGACGCGATTTGAAACTCCCAGCTTGTCGAACACTCTGAACAGGTAGTTCTTGATCGTATGCTCGCTCAAGTGGAGCTTTTCGGCGATCTCCCGATTCACCATGCCTTGCACTACGAGGCGAACCACAGTCTCCTCACGCGGAGTAAGTTTGACCGGGCCGGCCTGTGCTTCGTGTGTGCCATCGCCGTTGCCGCCGCTTGTAAGCGCCTCAAGCAGATGCAGCATCTGCTTGTTGTCGACCCAGATCTGCCCTTCCGTTACTCGGCGTATGCACTTCGCCAGGAGAGCGATGTCCGATTGAGCGCGGGAGAAGACCCCTTTCGCTCCGGCGCGAAAGGCGGAGACCACCAGTCGGGGTTCACTTTGATCGAGCAACAGGATCCACGGACATTGGGGTACCCGGTTGCGAATCTCCAGGAAGCCACTCCGCCGATCGAACGGCCCGCCCCGCAGTGCGGCGCTAATAAGTGCGATGTCCGGCTGCAAGGACAAGGCCGAGCGTATCAGGGATTCGTCGTCGACCACGGACGCAACTACGGAAAGTCCCGCTTGCTTGTTCAATGCATCGGACAACAAACGGCAGGCCATCTGGTTCGAGTCTGCGACCGCAATGCGAATTGTCTTGGAACGTGAAGGCATCGTGTTCTACCGATCCGACGCTCCCGTCTTTTCCGGGAAGTTCGTCTAACTTCTAGATCGTCACTTTGACCCAGTTACTTTAGTTCCCAAGAGGTTCGCCTTGGAGACGAAAGTTCACGGGTAGCATGGCTCCATTTGGCCGGAACGCCCCTTAGCGATCGTCCGGCACGAAGAGCGAGGGCACGATCGGCAACTCCGATGAGTGCATGGCCGCAACCTTGACCATACCCGTGGTGCCGGTCGGACTACGACCTTCTCCGGCAAATGTCCTCCAGGTAGTGCCGGTACCTCGGCGCAAGACAGGCACGAATTGGGAGACTCGCTCACCAACCGATGCCCAGTTGGGGGTCTGGATCTCTGCTGGGCGGCGCAGAGACAGGGGCGTGGCAGCGATCTTCTGGAACCACCCCTGTGCCGGTTCGACGCCTGGCGCAAGGGAACGCCGGTAGGGATGGCAGCGAAGTCCCGCGGCAGCTAACTCGGTTTGTTGTCGCCTCAGTGTATGGTGACAATCCCAGAGGGCGAAGGGCCTGTGCCGGCGGTCGGCGGCCGGAGGGCTCTCTCCGTTGCTGGCAGCATGAGTTGTAACAGTGCGAGAAGACGCTGCTACCGCGTTTCGCAGGGTCGTGAAGTCCTTGTAGCGCGACGAATCAAGGCCCGCGTGGTCACACAGTGCCGCAACATCTTCGGGCAATGGATCAGCCATAATTCTCCGTAGAGCCCCAGAATTCCAACCCAGCTCGCGAAGATCCGCATCGTCCCCTGTTGAAGGTTGACAGTACCGGACGTTTTGTGCGTCCCGACCACAAAGCCAGCGATGCCACTTCAGGAGAGCGAACGATCGGTTGTGCGGGTTCGGCCGTCCATGGAAATGCCGTCCGGTCAAAGGCCGGCGTGTTCAAGGGTATAGAAGCCATGACCAAGGCAACCGTGTACAGGGATCGGCTGCTTTTCATTGGAACAACCTCGATGGAGCGGCTCCGCGAAATGAGTCCACTGGTTATGAGGCAATCAGATCGCCATTTGGCGGGGCACTGGACAAAACTCGCAACACCCGTCCTGTCAAGGCCTTGCAAATTGTGTGGGAAGCAGTGGGCGGGCTGAATTCTGGACGAGGGGTTCGGAGTTCGAACCCATCGGGAGCGGGAGCGGCAACAGCCGGCCTCAGGATGTCCGAATCCGGATGCCATTCGGATCCGCGGTAATGCAGATTCCACATGGACCCTAAAGCTGGTCGGGGTCCTGAGCACCGTCTGGGTCAAGCTGGTGTCGACCCACCCACGGTCATAAGTGCGCGCCTGGCGCACGCTTCCACCATCGCCGCGGTCGCCTACCAGCCCAAACTCGCCGTCGCCGTCGATCACGTTCATCCCTCCTGGTTTGCGGTGTGCAAACAGCAAGGGCCGTGGCTGCGGCACCTGAATGGGGAGAACTGCATGCGTCAGGCCAACCGGCAGTACCGGGCAATAACGGACGAAGGACTCCACGCTTTTCGTGAGTCTCACCTCAAGGAATGCCGGTGGGCGGCAATCGCCGACGGTGGGGGAGCGCCTTTGCCTTCTGACTTCAAGGACGCGGGCCTGCGGTGAAAGCCAACACAATGCCACCTCCTAAACGGTGGCTGTTTCCTGAATTCCCGACCGACGCCGCGGGCGACGAATTTGAGGACTTCTGCTGTGACCTGAGCGCATGCCTGCTACGAGGAACCTTCAGCAACCACGGGCAAATCAAGGGCTTGCGGCATTGGGGCCAAAGCGTTCGGCCGGGTGACACGCTAAAGAAGTTGCGAAAGAGGAAGGCGACGACGCAGGATGGGTCAGGCTTGGCGTCGCGTGTCGTCGTGTCGGCGGCGAGTCGCTTCATCCCGGCGACCATTTGGTTTTCGTTGCCCAACTCCCCAGCCTGTGCGCTGGGGCCGCGCAACCGGTACTGGACGCCTGTTCGAACCACGACGACGGCACCCGGCGAGACTCGCTGGATTTTTAGGGGTCGGAGAGGCAGCAAGCTGCGGTGTGCATCGCCGATTCCGATGGATGTATTGACCAAGCAGACGGTCGTACTGCAACACAGTTGAAGTCGGCGCAGATCGCTAGGTTTCTTGATGAGCATCCCGACTGGAGTTGAGAGATTCACCACCACCTGATCGCGGTGGTTTCCGCGCTCCGGATGACGGATCCTTCGCTCGTGAAGAAATCGGTCTGTTGGCGGATTTTTGAGTTGCAACGATACCAGCCCAGGTCAAGTCGACGAAAACGTCCGTGCCGTTAGGACCGAGCAGTTCGGCGCAGCAACACGGATGAGGCATTCTTGCCGTGACCGGGGCTCAAGTACTTGCGGGCTTTACCGATGCTTAGTACGCATCTCGCCGCGCACCCAAACGTGAACCAACGCTAGGATGCGCCCAACGGGCGGCGCTGGCCGATGGCGGCGGCAAGGACGTGGCCGGAGAAACGGTTCCGCAAGAATTCGTACTTGGGTCAGTCTGAGTGCACGTGAAGGAGAGGTTGTCATGGCTGACACGGAACTTCTTTTCGATCAGATAAACAGCTCGGTTCCCCCCGATGGATGCCATGCGGGGATACACAGCGACCCATGACCCCTGCCGCGCGCGACGAGTTCCGCTATCTCTACCAGGGCATCTCTGCCCGTCGAGTGGGTGAGATCCTGTTAAACGACGGTGAGATCGCAGGCCACAGTTATTGGGGTACGGAGCGTGTGGCCCGACAGCGCGGCGAGGAACAGAACGCCAGCGATCGGGTCATCCTCCGCGTCGAGCTGCGACGCTTCGCTAGCGAGAGGCTTCGTGCGGACGACAGTTCCATCGACAAACCATCGCGTTACACGCTGCATTGCGTTCGACCGCTGAAGTACACGTTGCATGCCAACGAGGAGCGCACCCGCCGGCAGCGGTCGGAAGGCAGCTGGCAGGACATCTTGAGGATTTACGAATCGGTGCGCTACGATTCTACGCTGCGCATCACCGAAGCTGGTGTGATGCGATGAAGTCCCGGCAGCCCAGTCACCGGCGGAAATTTCTTTTTAGCTCCGCTGGACCGCGTGCCACCTCCTGCCGGTTACCTGGACGCTCCTACCGTCGCCGCGCCGATGGCGCGGGTTGCACTGCGTCAAGTGGCGGCTGCGGAGTCTTGAGGCCGGGCCGGTTACCTCCCTACGTATCGTCGTTGTCGCCATCGACATAGCAGCCACCATAACGCCGATCTTCGCGAGATACGATCTTAATCGAGTAGCGAACCGCCTCATCGGCTAGCTGCACAAACTCAAACTCGACAACTTGTCCCACCCGCAAGCGAGCGTCTGTCTCAAACCCCACTCCTCCACGGCTCAAGTTCCTGCACACGCCGGGATAGGAAGTCAGGTTGTCTTCGACGCTGAATATGGATATGGGCAGGCAAGTCAGAACGCGTTCCTGCTTTCGCCGGTCGGCCGCAATCGGGAATTGGTATTTCGGACGAAGATCAGCGAAATGGGGCATGACTACGCACTCTATCGGCAGAGGAGTAAGGAGACTTTAGCGTCCCGAGTCATTGATTTCTCGTATAAGTCGTGGGTGATTGAGCGGCGAGAGTGGCAGTGGAGAATGAGGTTGCGATTCTCTAAGCACGCTGGGAGGACGTGGCTGCGCCCACCAGACGCGACGGTGGGTAATTCTAGCTCTCCTCGGGTGCGAGGGCGCAGCCTGTTGCTTTTGGTCATAGAGCAATCTGCGGTGGGTCTAGGAAACCTCTTTTGGTCGACCTGCTCCGGACATATGTACCCCCTGGACCCAACAGTGCGATATGGAAAGCCTAACAGGACGGGAGCGGACTACCCAACGCCGCCGCAAGACCTCTCTCAGTTCTTAGCTGCATTGGCGGACTTCTTGCCCGCATCCCATCGGTCCTCCACCCGGGCGATAGTCTCTTTCGCATCGCCGGATTCATCGTGCACCCGCAGTCGACTTCCGGGCTCGTGCTGCGGCGTGCCTTGCGCGGATTCGCCTTTCCGCTGTACCCACCGCAGCTTCATTGCTACCGATATACGCGGCGAGCGGCTGCGCTCATGCTGCGTCTGCGAGGGGCTGGTTCCGGCAACTGTACCTTGGCTGGACGCTGCGGGAAAGGTGTGAAGCTAACATCGCTTCTCCAAGTGCAGCTATCGCCAAGTCCAATCGAGTGCGCGCGGCGGTGAGTTCCCACTAGGTTCCGCTCATCGTCATCGGAAGACCCTCCAATCTGGGCCGACTCTGTATAGCAGGATGACGATAATCGTACTTTCAGGCTGCATTATCCGCAGTGCTTCCATCAGAGCGTTCCGATTGCGTCGGGGTGCCCGCCGCAGTTACACAAGCAAATCGATCTCATTTCTGGAAGTTTCGTTTGAATATTGGTCGTCATCCTGTTGCGACCTAGTTACCCCCTTTGTTTTCAAGGCTGATCTCATTGGTTTGTGAATTGCAATTGGAAGAAGAAGAAATGGATTCTCACGGGTGCCACAAGAGGTACAAGTATGCATTTTCCCCCCAGCGCATCCCACTCTGTGAAGGAGCGCTCTTCCCGAATTAGGATTCAGGCCGTGGTGCTTGTCTTTTCCGCGGTTCTTTTGTCAATCTTCTGTGCGTGTGGTGGTTCTGGGAAGGTTACGCCCACGCCTACTCCTACGCCCCAAGCTTTCCTCCAGATTGCACCGCCCCCGGGCGGGTCCGCCGTAATAGCCACCGGCACAGTGCAGTTCAGCGCCACCGTGACCGGCACGTTGAATACGGCCGTGAACTGGAGCGTTGCGGAAGCCGGAGGCGGCACGATCGACGCCAGCGGCCTATACACCGCACCGGCTGCGGCGGGCACATTTCACGTGGTCGCCACCGCCCAGGCTGACACAACCAAGACGGCCAGCCTGGCGGTAACGGTCACTATCGACAAGCCGGCGTTCAGCAGCAACCCTCCTTTAGCGGCGCAGGAAGGAAGCACATATTCGTACACGCTGGCTGTCAACGATCCGGCGGGTAAGGCGGTGAGCTTCACCCTGCAGGGCCCGGGAGGCGCCACGATCAGCGGCACGAATCTAACATGGACGCCCACAGCAGAGCAGTCGCGGGTGACTAACGATTTCACGGTTACCTGTACCTCCGCTGCGGGTGGGGTCGCTAGCCAATCCTGGTCGTTGACTCCGACTGGCACCATTCAGATCAGCGATATTGACCATTATTGGAACGTGGATGAAGACAGCCATGTTCAAGCCAGCCCGCACCCGAATGACCTCTCCGACTCCACAAACTACGCAATCGCCGCACTGGTGCCACAGCCAGACGGCAGCGTAGTGCAGATCAAGGGCGTGGGCAAATCGGACGGGACTGCGACGATTGCCAATGTTCCAGGCGGGCAGTACTGGTTGCAGATCCGGCCGAACGAGATGTACTGGACTGGCACCAGCGCGTTTGATTACGGATCGGATTATGTGGGCCGGGCCCCGGTGGCTCCCATCACTACCACGCTGGCGTGGAACTTAAGCAACCTGGTTCCGTGGGACTCTAGCCTCGACTCCGTGGTGCTGCAGGTCCCCACTGCCGGAGTGTCTTATGCCGCGACGACCGTTCCAGATGACGGCAGCGTCCACTATCAAGGTTCGGAAACCTACAGTGGACAGCCGGTCGATACGGGCGAAGGGGATGCTGCGTACGTGTTGCAGAAACGGCACCAGAGTGTGTCGTCGGTTGTGGATGTAATCAGTGTGGCCGCGATGGCGGCGGTTCCCGAACTCGAACTGGACCGAGGTGGCGATCCGGGCACAGCCTCGGCCAGCCTGGCTCCACTCAGTTCCGCAAAGACTCTGGAACTTGAACTGGCAAGCTCTGCATATGCGAAGTGGGCCGGAAGCGTGAACCCCAACTTCACGTTCAGCGGCGGATCGGGAGAGCTCTTCCTCCAGCCACTCGTAACCGATCTGGTCGCGCAAGGCGGAGTCCCGCTGCTGGACTTCACGCTCTTCGATGTCTCGGCCGACCAGGACTTGGGCTCGTACGACCTTGGCAGCCCATTTCCATCGCTCTGGCCAATGCTGTTCTTCTACAGCCAAGGCGGAAGCGTGACCGCCTCCGTCCCGGATGGGCAGAGCGGCACCGTCGATCTGTGGGCGTCCTTAACCCATGTGGGCGCCAGCCTGCCGAGTGGATCGCAGCCCGATGAGCCAGAAATGTCGCCGGTGCAGGGCCCCCAGATCAACGGGGTGAGCCTGTTTTCCGCGACCAGCGTGAGCGGGCCAGCGGTATTGAGTTGGACTGCCCCTTCCGGTACTACGCCGGCAGGGTACTCGATCGCAATCGATCCGGTGGAGAAGGACGAGTATGGCTATTACGTCAGTGATGGATTCGATCTGTTCACCACTTCCACCTCGATGACGGTTCCAACCGGACTGCTTACCTCGGGCAAGATGTACGTCTTTACCATCACAGCGGTGGCGGACGCGATTGCCAACTTCGCCACTGCGCCGTGGCGGTCCGGATATCCCCTGGCGTGGGCCGATGCGATCTCGGGGGTCGTGAGCTACAGCGAAGTCGCTCCCTCGGGACACGCAGTCATAGCGAAGGTGGTCCGAAGTCCGCGCAGAACCGCCGCCGACAGAGGCCAGGTTGCCGGGCGTTTTGCAACGCGGCCGCAGGTGGCCGACCTGCAGTATCGCAGATCGCACGCGCGGAGGGCGATGGCGCTGCAATCGGCGCTCGTCCGCCCGCAACGGCAGACCAGCAACGGCACGCGATAGGCGAAATCAGTGTGCATCGTCGCCGTTGGCCGCGGTGTACCGAGAATCGAAGGAGAAATCCATGAAGAAAACGTGGGCAAGAACTCTGGGGAGCATGGCCTTGGCGATGGCTGCCCTGGCGGGAGGAATTGTTCCCGCAGGCGCGCAGATCTCGCCGAAACAGCCCAGAGCTTCGGGCGCGGCCTCACCTCCCATGCCGATGCGGAGCATCACCAACCAGCAGCGAAAAACAGCCGCGGAGGAATTGGCCCGTCGACGCACTGTCGCGCGGTCGGGTAACACTGTGGGCGCCAATAACGCCGGCTACCAGAATTCGTCCAATCCCGTGGGGTCGAGCAACTCGGGCTATCAGAATTCGAACACTGCTGTGGGTTCAAGCAACGCGGTGCACCAGAACTTGCACAATCCTGTGACTCGGAGTGGCCCGCGGCAGCAGAATTCCCACACCGGGGGTGACGAGCGATGAAAAACAAATGTCTTCTGATCACGCTCTGGCTTGCGGCCAGTGTGGCGGGCGCGCAGGTCCCCTTGCAGCCGGGCTGCTCCATGCCCGTCATGACACCCAACGGCAAGCCCGATTACATGTCGGGCTGTGTCGGCAATTATGCGAACAGCCCGTTGCCCCGGGTATCGGGTGGGGTCACCGGGCTGATGCTGCTGACTGGCGGCATCGGATACAGCAACAATCCCGTGGTCACGATCGACCCGCCGGGCGGCGTGGGGACGGCCGCTCACGCGGTGGCGAACGTTTACAACGGATCGATTGTCGGTTTTACCATCACTGCTCCGGGCAGCGGCTACACGTTCGTCCCCAACGTAATGCTCATGGATGCAACCGGGCGAGACGCGTCCGCATCGGCCGTGATGTCGGTTGTCCAGGGTACCGGTATGCGCAAGTTCGTCGATACCCTGCCGGGGCTGTGCAGCGTCTCCGGTCTCAACAACCTGCAGCAGTGCATACCGATTGCGACTCCCGATACCGTAACGTTTGGCGCGACCAATGATTTTTATCGCATCGGTGTGCGCGACTACTCGCGCAAGCTGCATAGCGACCTGCCCGCAACCAAGTTGCGCGGCTACGTGCAACTCGACAGCGGCAATAATCCTGTTGGCGCGAACCAATACCTGGGGCCGATGATTCTCGCGCAACGCAATCGGCCGGTGCGGATGCTGTTCAAGAACCTGCTGGCCACTGGACCTGCGGGGAAATTGTTTCTGCCGGTGGACACGACCTACATGGGCGCGGGCATGGGACCCGATGGAACCCCCTACTCACAGAACCGCGCTGTCATCCATCTGCACGGCGGCAATACTCCGTGGATCTCCGACGGCACGCCGCACCAGTGGATAACCCCGGCGGGCGAGGCGACCAACTACAAGAAGGGTGTCAGCTTCAACAACGTGCCTGACATGATCGGAACCGGCAAGCTGATTCCGAATCCCAGCCTGGCCGACGGGCTAGCGACCTACTACTTCACCAACCAGCAGAGCGGTCGGTTGATGTGGTATCACGATCATGCCTATGGACTGACACGGCTGAACGTCTATGCGGGTGAAGTTGCACCCTTCCTTTTGTACGATCCGGCGCAGGAGAGTGCGTTGGCGGCCGCAACCGTTCCCGGAGCTATTACCAACTCTCCCGATTTTGCGCACCTGATTCCGCTGGTGATTCAGGACAAAACCTTCGTTCCGGACGCGACGCCAAGCGGACAACTGAATGTCCAGGACCCCACCTGGGATGTGGCGAATTGGGGTGGAAAAGGGAACCTGTGGTTCCCCCACCTTTACCTGCCCAATCAGAATCCTTCCGACGATACCGGCGCGAATCCCATGGGCCGGTGGGACTACGGGCCGTGGTTCTGGCCTCCTCAGGATGCGAGTACATTTGCAGCCGACGGCAAGCCCTATGCTTGTCCGACGGTCCCGAATCCCAGCCAGATATGTCCGGGGACTCCTACGCCCTCGGGTGTCCCTGAGGGCTTCATGGACACACCGGTGGTCAACGGCACGGCGTATCCGATTCTGCATGTCGCCGCGGCGGCATACCGTTTCCTGATCCTGGACGGCGCCAACGATCGCTACCTGAACCTCTCGTTTTACCGGGCTTATGATGCGGCCACGGGGCAGATGTGCACCGGTACTCCGGCGACACCGGGCGCGGGCTCGCAGGCCCCTTCCACCTGCACCGAAGTCAAGCTCATACAGTCGTCGGACGGCATCGCGGGACAAGGCCCGGTGCCCGACCCGACGACCGCCGGCCCTGACATGGTGCAAATCGGAACCGAAGGGGGACTATTGCCGGGCGCGGTGGTCATTCCACCCGCGCCGATTTCATACACCTACAATCGCCGGGACATCACGGTGCTGAATGTCGCCGGGCACAGTCTGTTCCTGGGACCGGCCGAGCGTGCCGACGTGGTGGTCGATTTTTCGGCCTACGCCGGAAAGACACTGATTCTGTACAACGACGCGCCAGCTCCGGTACCCGCATTCGACAGCCGCAACGACTATTACACCGGGGCGCCTGGCCAGACCGATACGGGTGGCGCACCTACGCCGCAGCCCGGTTATGGGCCCAACACCCGCACCATCCTGCAGGTGGTGGTGGACGCCAATGCACCCAATACGGTTCCGTTCAATCTGGCGGTTGTGAGTTCGGCCATGCCAGCCATCTTCGCCTCGACCCAGGACCTGATGATCGTGCCCGAACAGGTCTATGGGGCAGCGAGCAACGTTTACTCGAGGATTGAGGATACCTCGCTGGGGTTCGGTCCGGTGGGCAGCCTGAGCCTTACCAATTCCGGTGCGGGTTATGGCTCAACGCCTACGGTGACGATTGCATCTCCTGGCGGAACCGGCAGGACGGCGACCGCCACGGCGACAATCGACGGCCGCTACATCGCGTCGGTCTCGCTCCTGAACGGTGGGAGTGGATACAGCAGCGTGCCGACCGTGAGCATCACGGGTGGCGGGGGAAGCGGTGCGACCGCGACAGCGACGATCGCGCCAATTTCCGTGGCGAGTCTCACGTTAACCAGCGGAGGCACCGGCTACAGCTCGGCGCCGACGGTGTCATTCACTGGTGGGGGAGGAACTGGGGCGATTGCGACCGCCAAGATCGGGACGACTACTCTCAACAGCATCACGGTAACCAACGGAGGCTCCAATTACACTGGAACGCCGACCGTCACGATCTCGGGTGGCGGCGGTACGGGCGCTACAGCGCGCGCTACGGTGGCCAATCGCCGCGTGTCCGCGATTACGATCACCAGCGCAGGTACGGGATACACCTCTGCGCCTAGCGTTGTCATCACCAATGGCGGAGGATCCGGTGCGACGGCGATGTCCACTCTGAAAGCCGCAACCGTGACCAGCGTGGCGCTGTCGAGCGGCGGTACTGGATATACCAGCGTTCCGACTGTCAGCTTCTCCGGCGGCGGAGGGACCGGCGCGGTGGCGACGGCCACGCTGTCGAACTCAGCGATCCTTAGTCTCACGCTTACCAACAGGGGTGCCGGGTACACTTCCGTTCCGACAGTCGTTTTCTCGGGTGGAGGCGGGACGGGCGCGACAGCGTCGGCTGCCTACGTGCCGGGATTTGTCAGCAGCCTGACGCTCACCGATGGCGGTTCGGGTTATGCGGCTCCTCCGAGCGTAACCCTCTCCGGGGGGGGCGGCAGTGGCGCGACCGCGACGGCAGCGACCCTGTCAAATCCCATCCTCGCCAAAACCATCCAGGAACTCTTTACGCTGGATTATGGCCGCATGAATGCGACGCTCGGCGTAGAGATTCCGTTCACCAACTTCACCACTCAGACCACGATCCCCTACGGCTATGTCGATCCGCCGACCGAGATATTCAAAGACGGCGAGACGCAACTGTGGAAGATTACACACAACGGCGTGGACACGCATGCCATCCACTTCCACCTGTTCAACGTGCAGGTGGTGAATCGTGTGGGCTGGGACGGCATGATCAAGCCGCCCGAGTCGAACGAGCTGTCATGGAAGGACACGGTGCGCATGAACCCATTGGAGGACGTGATCGTTGCGCTGCGGCCGGCGAAGATGAACGTGCCATTTCATGTGCCGAACAGCATACGGTA
>Ga0208714_1000058_pt1 | contig 35456 bp, 37 predicted proteins | sample NGESurshal072012_3_FD_184461 | JGI IMG/M metagenome (GOLD analysis project Ga0208714, IMG submission 184461) | Arctic peat soil microbial communities from Barrow, Alaska - NGEE Surface sample 415-1 shallow-072012 (SPAdes) | ecosystem: Environmental > Terrestrial > Soil > Wetlands > Peat ... | reverse complement strand
GTGCCTTCCTGCCGGCCATCGCCGGCTTCGGTCTTCAATCAACCGGGAAGGTACGCCGCCTTCCTCTTCACGCGTATCCACAACTTCTGGGTATAGCTCGTGCCGCGTCCGGCGCATGAGCTCCAGGAGCGCCCGCGGGTAGGGGGTGCGGCGATAGTCACACGGCCGGGAGCGCAGCGCGAGCACGTGCGTGGCGCCGTCGGCCAGCGCGCTGGCGAAGGGGATTGACTCGATCAGCGCCCCATCCCCCATCGGCGTCCCGCGGTACAGCGCCGGCGGCCCCGACAGGAGCGGCAGCGAGCAGCTGACCCGGACCGCGCTGATCAGCTCCTCGACGTCCGCGAAGTCGCCCAGGACCCGGAGCTCCGAAGTGGTCAGATCGACCGCCACGGCTGAGAAGGCCGGGCCTGCCGCCAGGCCCTCGACCGAGTACGGCCGCTGGCGCCGGATCAGATCGTCGAACAACAGGTCGAAATCGAGCGCCGGTCGTCCCCTGAGCACGCGCAGCGGATTGGCGAAGCGCAGGCTCGCGGTGTCGAGGTAGTTGGCCGATCCCAGCGCGGCCTGACCGGCGGCGGTGAACGAACCGTTCAGCGCCCCGGACGAGGTGCCGTAGATGGCGTCGACCGCGTCGATCAGCCCGAGCTGCTCGAGCACCACGCACATCCCGGCCGAGACCGCGCCCCGCAGCCCGCCCCCCTCGACCGCGATCGCGACCAGCGCCCCATCCGAGCGCTCTCCGCGCCGGCTCCCCGCCGCCGCGCGCGCCAGCAGCAGGTCGATGACCGGATGCCTGATTCCGTCGGGGGCGGGGAGGTCGTCGGGCGTGAGCGAGCGCCGCAGCGTCATCGCAGCTCGCCCCGCGCCGCCGAGATGGCTACCCGGACTCCAGCGGCGCCATCGTCAGGCCGGCGCCGTCGAGTTCTTCCCAGTGCTCTTCGGCGTCCTCACGCGGCCCGCTCCAGACGATCGCACAGCCGGTGTTGTGGATGCGGTCGGCGAAGCGGTACCCGTCGGCGAGGGTGACGCCGGGAATGAACCGAGCCAGCGTCTCGGCAACGTGATCGAAGGTGTTGTAGTCGTCGTTGAGGACCACGATCCGCCAGCGGCCTCCCAAGCCGGAGCCGGGTCCCCCAACGCGGGGCAACTCGACGGTCTGCGACATCTGCCCGGAGGATAGCTGCGCAGCGCCGAGATGCGTGTTCGATTGTGCGGTTGGGGCGAGCACCTACCGCACGGACTCGGCCCGCTTGCGCCAATAGCGCTCGAGTCCGGCGTACAGCTGGTCCGGCGAGGCGGCCTGGACGTAGGTGTCGACCAGCTCCGCGCCCCCGTGTGAGTCGACGTCGGCGCGGACTCCGGCGATGAACGCGTCGCGATCCTCGGTCCTGACCCGCTCGGCCCAGGTGTCCAGCCGAGCGCCGAGCTGCGACAGCTGCGCGTCGACGTCGGCGTAGGCGCCGAAGTGGGTGATGGCCAGGCGCTCCGGCTGCCAGGCGGCGATCAGCGCGATCGACTCGTGCCACGCCTCCAGGCTGATGTCGGGCGGGGGCGTGGGCGGGATCGTCAGCGCCGCGGGATCGATACGCACGCCGCCGACGTCGCCCACGTAGGCCGTTCCCTCGTGCAGGTAGGACACGTGATGGGAGGCATGACCGGGCGTGTAGGCGACCGTGAAGCGGCCGAGGACCGTCTCGCCGCCCTGGAGCTCCCGGATGTTGGCATCCGGGACAGGCAGGAAGTCGCCCCACAGCCGGTCCATGTCCTCGCCGTAGAGCCGGTGGGCGCTCATCAGCAGCCGCTCGGGGTCGACCATGTGCACCGCTCCGATCTCGTGCACGTACACCTCGAGATCGGGCCACCGTTCCACGAGCGAGCCGCTGGCGCCGGCATGGTCCAGATGGATGTGGGTCAGCAGCAGTGCCCGCGGGCGCTCGTCGCCCAGGGCCTCGAGCAGGGTCGGCAGGCACGAGGACGGGCCCGGGTCGATCAGCACGTCGCCGACCTGCCAGCAGCCGATCACCCGCTCGCGGCCGAGGTGCATGAGATCGATCAGGCGCATGCCCGACACACTAGCCATCGCGACTCGGCGGGGCGCTCTCGGCGAAGGAGGCCCGTCAGACGACGCACACGCGGGCCTCAGTGGTCGTGATCCTGGCGCTCTGAGATCGACGGGCGATCCCAGCGCAGGACCTGCGTCGTCTCACCGTCGGCGTCGGCGTCGGCGTCGGCGTCCGCGTCCGCGTCGGGCGCGCGGCCCTGCCCTGATTCCGGGGCGTTGGTCGAGCGCTCATCGACCACCTCGTCCTCGCGCTCGGCCGCCTCCGCGTCGAAGACCTCCGCTTCGCCGGCGACCGCTGCCGATTCATCCTCGGCGACCGGGGCGGGGTCCTCCTCCGCCTCCGGGAAGCGCTCGATCGCCGACTCGGCCAGCCCCGTCAGCTTGCCCGCGAGCTCGTGTACGTCGTCTACGATCCGCCGCCGCTCGGCCCAGATGCGATCGGTCTCCGCGTCGAGGTCCTTGACACGCACCTCTGCGCCGGCAGTGAACTCGGCCGCTTCGCGGCGCGCGACCTGCAGCCGCTCCTCGGCCTCCGCGCGCGACTGGGACGTGATCCGCTCCGCCGTCTCGTGGGCGCGTTGAAGGATCCCCGACACCTCCTCGCCCACGCGCTCGAGCGCGCGGCGCACGGCCGCCTCGGGCGAGCGGGTGGACTGGAGCTCGGCGACCAGTCGGGTGGTGCGCTCGACGTAGGCGTCGACCATGCCGCGGTCGTAGCCGCGCATGACGACCGGAAAGTCAGCCTGGGCCGCAACCGCCACGGCGTCGCCCGGGAGCGTCGAGAGCGGCTCCGCGACCTCCTGCAGGAGTGCATGCTCCGTAGCGGCTGTGTGCTGGTCGGGCATCAGCGACAGGCTTCCCATCTCCCTGCGTGGTGAATCTCGCCACCCGGGCTGATCATACAATGGTGCCCATGGACGCCCCCACCCACCGGCTGCCCGAGCCGGACCGCCCCTGGATGATGCGCACGTACGCCGGGCACTCCGACGCGCGCCGCTCAAATGAGCTCTACCGGCGCAATCTCGCCAAGGGCCAGACGGGCCTGTCGGTGGCCTTCGATCTCCCCACCCAGACCGGCTACGACGCCGACCACGAGCTGGCCCGGGGAGAGGTCGGCAAGGTCGGCGTCTCGATTGCCCATCGCGGCGACATGCAGACGCTGTTCGACCAGATCCCGCTCGGCCGGATGAACACGTCGATGACAATCAACGCCACGGCGGCGTGGTTGCTGGCGCTCTACATCGTCGCCGCCGAGGATCAGGGCGTGGCCGAGGACCAGCTCCAGGGCACGACCCAGAACGACATCCTCAAGGAGTACCTGAGCCGCGGAACCTATGCCTTCCCTCCCGCACCGAGCATGCGCTTGATCGCGGACACGATCGCCTACACGGTCGAGCACGTGCCGAAGTGGAATCCGATCAACATCTGCTCCTACCATCTCCAGGAGGCCGGCGCGACCCCCGTGCAGGAGATCGCCTACGCGATGAGCAACGCGATCGCCGTGCTCGACGCCGTCCGCGAGCGGGTTCCCGCCGAGCTGATGGGCGACGTGTTCGGGCGCATCTCGTTCTTCGTCAACGCCGGCGTGCGCTTCGTCGAGGAGCACGCCAAGCTCCGCGCGATGTCGGTGCTGTGGGACGAGCTCGGGCGCGATCGCTACGGGGTGCAGGACGAACGGCACCGCCGTTTCCGCTACGGCGTCCAGGTCAACTCGCTCGGCCTGACCGAAGCCCAGCCGGAGAACAACGTGTACCGGATCGCCCTGGAGGCGCTCGCCGTGACGCTCGGCCGTGGTGCCCGCGCCCGCGCGATCCAGCTGCCGGCCTGGAACGAGGCGCTCGGACTGCCCCGGCCGTGGGACCAGCAGTGGTCACTGCGCCTGCAGCAGGTGCTCGCCTACGAGACCGACCTGCTCGAGTACCCCGACATCTTCGAGGGCTCCAAGGTGATGGAGGGGCTGGTCGACGAGATGCTCGCAGGCGCGCGCGAGGAGATGGCCCGGGTGGCCGAGCAGGGCGGCGCCGTCGAGGCTGTCGGCTACATGAAGTCGGCCCTGGTCGACTCCCATCGCGCGCGGCTGCTGCGGATCGAGTCCGGCGACCTCGTCATGGTCGGCGTCAACCGCTACACCGAGACTGAGCCCTCGCCGCTCACCGCCGACGTCGAGGGCGGCATCCTGGTCGTGGACCCCGAGGTCGAGGCCGAGCGCCGCGCGAGTGTCGAGAAGTGGCGCGCCGGGCGCGATCGGCAGGCCGTCGACACCGCGCTGGCCGAGCTGGTCCGCGTGGCCGGCGAGGACGCCGAGAACATCATGCCGGCCACGATCGCGGCCGCCCGGGCGGGCGTGACCACCGGCGAGTGGTCGCAGGCCCTGCGCGACGCGTTCGGCGAGTACCGCGCTCCGACCGGCGTCGGCGAGGCCGTGGCCGTCTCGACCGAGGACCTGGCCGAGCTCCGCGACGAGGTCGAGCGGGTCAGCGAGGCGCTCGGGCGCCGGCTCAAGTTCCTGGTCGGCAAGCCGGGGCTCGACGGTCACTCCAACGGCGCCGAGCAGATCGCCGTGCGGGCGCGCGACGCCGGGATGGATGTCGTCTACGAGGGCATTCGGCTGACGCCGAGCCAGATCGCGACCTCCGCCGCGCAGGAGGGGGTCCATGTGGTCGGCCTGTCGATCCTGTCCGGCTCGCACCGCGAGCTGATCCCCTCGGTGCTGGAGGAGCTGCAGGACGCCGGCGCCGGCGAGGTGCCCGTGGTCGTCGGCGGGATCATCCCCGACGCCGACGCGGCAGCGCTCAGGGAGGCCGGCGTGGCGGCCGTCTACACGCCCAAGGACTACGACCTCAACCGGATGATGCGCGACATCGTCGCGCTCGTCGCCGAGCGCAACGGCGTCGGCGCCCCGGCGGCGTAGGTTCGCCGCCTGACCAACCCGTGCGACCGGAGTCGCCGACCGGAGCCGAGCTCGGCGCGCGCCTGCGCGAGGGCGACCTGGGCGCCGCGCCGGCCGTGCTCAACCTGGTCGAGAGTCGCGCGCCCCGGGCGCGCGAGGAGACTGAGGCGCTGCTGGCCGCAGTGTCCGCAGCCGCGCTCGGGGACGAGGCCCGTGCCCACATCGTCGGCGTGACCGGGCCGCCGGGCGTCGGCAAGTCCTCGCTGCTCTCGCGGCTGGTGGCCGAGTGGCGGGCCCGGGACCGCTCCGTGGCGGTGCTGGCGGTCGATCCCTCCTCGCGGAGGTCGGGAGGGTCGCTGCTGGGCGACCGCGCCCGGATCGAGGCCGACCCCCGCGACCGGGCCATCTTCATCCGCTCGACGGCCGCCGGCGACCGGCTCGGTGGGCTCGCGCCGGCTACCCGGGCCGCCGCGGGCGCCCTCGCCGCGGCGTTCGACGTGGTGGTGATCGAGACGGTCGGCGTCGGTCAGTCCGAGACCGAGGTCGCCGACGTGGCCGACACCGTCGCGGTGATCGTGCAGCCCGGATCGGGCGACGTGCTCCAGTTCCTCAAGGCGGGGATCATGGAGGTGCCCGACGTGCTCGTGGTCACCAAGGCCGACCTCGGCCGCGTGGCCATGCGGTCGCTGTCCGACCTGCGCGCAGCGCTGCGCTCGCTCGGCGCCCGCAACACGGCGGTGCTGGCCGTGTCCTCGATCGCGCCGGTGAGCGGCATCGGCGAGCTCGTCGACGCCCTCGACGGCCACCGCGACCGCCTCGACCTGGCCGCTCGCCGCCTGCGGGCGCGCCGGCTGCACGCGCTGGCCGACTTCACCACGGAGCACGGCGAGCGCGGCCTGCGGGCACTCGGGGGCCGCCGCGAGGCCGTGCGCTGGCTCGAGCAGCAGGATCCGAGCCTCGACGCCGGCACACTCGGGCGGGCGCTGGAGGAACGCGTGCGCTCGGCCGATCCGTCCGGATCGGGCACAATCTGAGCCATCCATGCGGGTGGACCTCGGGATCATGTTCGGCGCCTTCGTCGCCGCCAGCCTCTTGGCGGGCGCGCTCAGCGCGATCAACCTGGGCACGGCATTGGCGTTCGGGCAGATCGCCTTCGCCCTGGCCACCGTGTTCGTCATCGTACGGCGCCCCTAGAGGGTCGCGAGGCTGTGAGCGTGGACCGGATCGTCCTGCCCGCCGACCCGATCACCGACGGCGTCACCGCGCTGCGGCCGTGGCGGGACTCGGACATCGCGGCGATCGTCGCAGCCTGCCAGGATCCGGAGATCGGCCGTTGGACCCCTGTGCCCGCGCCATACGGCGAGAGCGATGCCCGCGCCTATCTGCTCCAGCGCTACGACTCGATCCATGCTGGGTCCTCGGCGCCGTTCGCGATCGTCGAGCCGGGCGACGGACCGCTACTCGGGTCGGTCGCCCTGATGCGCCCCAGGTGGGAGCACCAGCGCGCCGCGGTCGGCTACTGGCTGGCGCCCGAGGGCCGGGGGCGGGGACACGCCACCCGGGCGGTGCGGCTGATCTGCGACTGGGGCTTCAGCGCCCTCTCACTCGAGCGCATCGAGCTGCTCGCGGCGACCGGCAACGCCCCCTCCCAGCGCGTCGCCGAGCGCGCCGGCTTCGTCCGCGAGGGGGTGCTGCGCTCCTACATCCGCAATGGGGAGCTGCGCCACGACATGGTGGCGTTCGGGCTGCTGGCGGGATAGGGCCCGACGGGCACCTGAGCCGGCGCGAGCGGGCCGTGTCCGAGGGTGGGCAGATTCCGGCCGTCATGCGGCCGGAATCTGCCCACCCCCCAGCTACTTCCGCGCCCCGCCCGTCACCGGCGCCCCGAGCGACTCCACCCGCCAGCCCTGATCCGTCTTGGTCAGCTCGATCGCGTCGAGGGAGGCCTGCTGGCCGGCGGCGCTGGTGAGCGTGATCGCGGTGGCCCGCAGGCCGGCGACGGTGATCCGGCCGATGCTCAACGTCGGGTGCTTGAGGCCGGCGAGGCCGATTCGCATCGCCGTCTCGCAGGGCACGCCGCTGGCGGCGAGATGCTCGAGCAGGGACGGGCCCAGGACCTGCGTGCAGAGAGTCTTGTAGTCCTTGCCCTGAGTGGCGTGGAGAAACTGCTGAACCTTGGCCTGGACCTGATCGTGGTCACTCGCGCCGCAGCCCGCGAGGAGGCACGCGGCGACAAGCGCCGACACACCTCGTCTCGCCCACATGCGGGAAGGGTAGCCTGTACCCGATGACGCTCGAGCCGCTCCGCGACGGGCACGGCCGGCTGATCGGAGATCTCCGGGTCTCGGTCACCGATCGGTGCAATTTTCGCTGCCAGTACTGCATGCCGGCGGAGGGCCTGCCGTGGCTCGAGCGCCAGGAGATCCTGAGCTTCGAGGAGGTGGCGCGGATCGTCGCGCTGCTGGCGGCGCTGGGCGTGCACGACATCCGCCTGACTGGCGGCGAGCCGCTGGTGCGGCGCAACTTTCCCGCGCTGGCACAGATGCTGGCCGGGATCGAGGATGTGCACGACCTCTCCGTGACGACGAACGGGTTCCTGCTCGAGCGCGACGCCGAAGCGCTGGTGGCCGCCGGCGTGAACCGCTTCAACGTGTCGGTCGATTCGCTGCAACGTGACCACTTCTTCGAGCTCACCCGCCGTGACGCGCTGCCCCAGGTCCTGCGCGGCCTGGAGGTCCTCGCGCGCTTCCCGGAGGCTCACCCGATCAAGATCAACGCCGTGGCGATCCGCGACTTCAGCGAGGACGAGGTGCTGCCCTTCGCCGACTTCGCCCGGCGCACGCCCTACGAGGTTCGCTTCATCGAGTTCATGCCGCTCGACGCCGACCGCGCCTGGACACCCGAGCAGGTACTCAGCGGGGAGGAGATCCGGTCCGCGATCCACGCCGTTCACCCGCTCGAGCCCGAGCCACGTGAGCCGAGCGCCACGGCGCGCGTGTACCGGTTCGCCGACGGCAAGGGCCGGATCGGCTTCATCAGCCCCGTCTCCGAGCCGTTCTGCGGCGACTGCAACCGGATCCGGCTGACCGCCGACGGCCGGCTGCGCACGTGTCTGTTCTCGCTCAACGAGACCGACCTGCGCGGACCGCTGCGCGACGGCGCGGATGATCGTGAGCTCGAGCAGATCGTGCGCGACGCGGTGTGGCGCAAGGAGCTCAAGCACCACGTCGGCGAGCCCGGGTTCATCCAGCCCAGCCGGAGCATGTCGGCCATCGGCGGCTGAGATCCCCCCACCGCCGGGCCCTACGCCCCGCGGCCGCCGGCTTAATCACTTCGCAAGCTCCGCCCGGCATCATCTGGACCGATGCTCCTGCTGATGGTGTTCGCCTTGGTCGCGGGCGCGGGCACCGCGATTACTCCGTGCGTCCTCCCCGTCCTGCCTGCGCTCCTGTCCGCGAGCGCGGTCGGCGGCCGCCGGCGGCCACTCGGCATCGTGCTCGGCCTCGGGGCGACGTTCACGATCGCGATCGTCGCGCTGGCCCAGCTCGTCAAGGGCGTCGGGTTGGCCAGCGGCGCGGCGCGCACGCTGGCCGTCGTCGTCCTGATCGGATTCGGCGTGGTGCTGCTCATCCCCGAGGTGGCCGCCCGCGTGCAGGCGCCGCTCTCGCGCCTGGCCCGGTTCGGGCCCAAGACCCGGGGCGACGGCTTCTGGTCAGGGGTCGGCGTGGGTGCCGCGCTCGGGTTCGTGTGTGCGCCGTGCGCCGGCCCGATCCTCGCCGCGGTGACGTCGGTGAGCGCGTCCGGCGGCGCCTCGGCGAAGATCGTCGCGGTGGCCCTGGCCTATTCCGCGGGGCTGTGCTCCGTGCTGCTGCTCTACGCGCTCGGCGGGCGCAAGGTGATCGAACGGGTCCGCCGCTCGGCGCGCGGGCACTGGGTCGAGCGCACGCTCGGCGTCGTGCTGATCGCAACGGGGATCCTGATGGCCGCCAACGTCGACGTCCGCTTCGAGGAGGCGCTGGCCAGGGACACCAGCCTGCCCGCCTTCCTGGTCGATCCGACCCGGTCGCTGGAGAACTCCAATGCCGTTCAGAACCGGCTCGCCTCGCTGCGGCCCGCGTCGCGGTTCGCGCAGCGCCAGAGCCCGGCCAAGGAGGCCTCGGCGGTCCCCGTCCCGGCCACGGTCGGGATCCCGGGCGTGCAGACGCCGTCGCTGGCCGACCTGGGTCCGGCGCCGGAGTTCACCGGCAACCAGGACTGGTTCAACACACCGGGCGGGCGGCCGCTCACGCTCGCCGGCCTGCGCGGCCACGTGGTGCTGGTCGATTTCTGGACCTACACGTGCATCAACTGCCTGCGCACGCTTCCCGACCTCAAGGGCCTGTACGCAACGTATCACCCGTACGGCCTCGAGATCGTCGGCGTGGAGACGCCCGAGTTCACCTTCGAGCAGGAGGCCGGGAACGTGCGCCAGGCCATTGCCTCCGACGGCCTGCGCTACCCCGTCGTCCAGGACAACAACTACGGGACCTGGAATGCGTACCAGAACCAGTACTGGCCGGCCGAGTACCTGATCGACGCCCACGGTCAGGTACGCCACACCCAGTTCGGTGAAGGCGACTACAAGCAGGGCGAGGCCGCGGTGCGGCGGCTGCTCTACGAAGCCGGTGCCACGCGTCTGCCGCCGCCGATGTCGGCGCACGCGGTGCTCCCGTCGGCCCAGCTGGCGACGCCCGAGACCTACCTGGACCCGCAGCGCTCACAGGGATTCGCGTCGCCGCTGCACGCGGGGATCCACGACTACACGGCGCCCTCCTCGCTGCAGCTGAACGAGTTCGCGCTCCAGGGCCGCTGGAACGTCGGCTCGCAGTCGGCCACACCGGTGGCCCCCGGAGCGCAGATCCAGGCCGGGTTCCAGGCCGCCGACGTCTATCTGGTGCTGACGTCCCAGGGGAACGTCCCGCGGCAGGCGCGCATCCTGCTCGACGGCCATCCGATCAGCGCCGCCGACGCCGGCACCGACGTCAGCGGCGCGACGGTCACGGTCCGCGGCCAGCGCCTGTACTCGCTCGTGGCGCTGCACGGTCCAGAGCAGCACCTGCTGACGGTCGAGCTGCCCCCCGGCGTCTCGGCCTACGACTTCACCTTCGGCTGATCCGCCCGTCGAGGAGCGCGGCGGCGTGGAGCAGGTCCTCGGGTGCGTTGACATTGAAGAACGGCTCGGGATCGGCCACCTCCAGGATCCGCGGGTGGAGCGCCTCGACCTCGCGCCGCAACGGCGTCGCACCGCGCTCGGCCGCGGGGGCGAGCAGCGGCGCGGCGGCCGGTAGGTACATCGCCAGCAACGGCTGCAGCAGGCCCTCGCAGACCGGGACCACGGCCGGGGCCCCCGCGGGGTCGGTGTCGGCGATCCGGTCGACCAGCCCCGGCGTCACGAACGGGAGGTCGCCGGCGCAGGCCAGCACCGGGCGGCCGCCGGCCAGCCCCAGGGCGTGCACGATCCCCACCAGCGGGTGCCGCGGGGTCGCAGGCTCGATCCACACCGTCACCCCGGGGAAGCTGGGCAGCTCGGTGTCCGGCTTGGCGATGATCGCGACCTCGCTCAGGCAGTCCCTGAGTGCGGCCAGCGGATAGGCAATCAGCGGTCGCCCACACAGCTCGACGATCGCCTTCGAGCCCCCGATCCGCCGCCCCAGACCCCCGGCCAGCACCACGCCAACGGGGTCTCGGCGGCGTCGCATCAGGTCCTCGGGAGCCGGTCGCTCACGTGTCGAGCATAAGGGCCGAGGCGGGGGGGAATAGAATCAATGCGATGGAGGGCTCCACTGAGGTCCGGAGCTGGCTTCGCTGCTATCGCTGCTGGTCGCAGAACCTCGAGGTGCAGGTGCACTACGAGGGGATACACCGGATCGATGCGGAGACCGGCGAGCGCGGCGAGGTCGTCGACGAGATGCAAGAGGCTGTGGTCCAGTGCCTCGACTGCATGCACGACCAACCCCACCTCGGGTTCCACAACGGACGCGTCGAGCCGATCGAGGACCGCTGGGAGCGGATGATCGCCGGAACGCCGTGGGTCGCGTCGTGCACCGTGACCGTCGACGCCGACGACGTCGAGACGTGCTCAGGTCCCGAGGCCGGGGATGCGTTGTCCTACGCGGCCTTCGGCGACCACGGTACGCGCGAGTTCTTCACCCACGTGCGCTTCCACAAGCACGATGAAGACCGGATCGTCGTGCACCTGCTCGTCGAGCTCTACGCGCGCTCGGCCGAGGAGGCCACCGAGGTGCTCGAGGACGCCGCCCGCGGCACATTGGCGATCACCTCGCTGGCCGAGGAGTCACGCCCGCCGGCGTCAACCGGCGGCGACCAGCATTAGCGGCGTCCTCGGCGGCTACGCCCTCTCCGGCGCCCCTCGGGTCCTCGCCAGCACCGGTCGCGGCCGTCGGCGGCGGTACAGGTCCCACAGCTCGAGGATGATCAGCGTCAGCGCCACCGGCACGGTCGCGGGGAGCTCGTTGACGGCGAAGAACAGCAGGTCGAACAGCGCCGCGACCACGAACGCGATCAGCGCGGCGACACGCTGGCGCCGGGGATCGGACGCCAGCACGGCACCGAGCACCGCGGCGATGAACAGGTCGCCGTAGCCCATCGACACCGATCCGAACGCCTCGCTCTGCAGCTGCGGCAGGCCGCCACCCGGGGCGGCGGCGATCAGGCTCGCGTTGGGAGCCTGGAGCAGGTCGCTGACCACGAGCCACGTGTCGGCCCCGGCCATCAGCACGATCCCCACCTTGAGCCAACTGGCCGGCGTGACAGCGGCCAGCAGGACGCCCAGCGTGATGCAGCTGAGCGCCGAGAGCAGCACCGCGGCCCCCTCCCCGACGAGCGATCCGCGCGCCCCCCAGGCGAGCGCGAACAGGACCGCGGCCAGCAGAACCAGCACCAGCCGGGCGCCCCGCATCGCCCACCCGAGCGCCACGGCCGCGAGCGGGGGCACGGCGATCAGCGCCAGATATGTCAGTCCCGTGGCCGTGTCGTTGACGTAGCGGATCGCGAACACGACCAGCACGATCGAGGCCAGCGGCACAACCGCCCAGCCCCGGCCGCCCAGCCTCCGCAGCCGCTCGGCCCCGGGCGGAAGCCGGGGCGCGAGCACGCAGCCCGCCTGCACCGCCAGCATGCAGGCATCCGAGGGGACGAAAGCGAGCGCCATCGCCCTCAGGGTACGCACAGGCACAGGCCGGCCGGCTGCGCCGCGGGGGCGCAACGCGGCCGGCGAGGCCGGTGGCTACTGGTGCAGGCGCGCGTCCAGCGAGTTCAGCTGCTCGTGCAGCGCCGCCGACAGCCGGTCGCCGAACTGGGCGTAGAACTCGTGCAGCTGCGGAAGCTGCTGCTTCCAGCCCTCGCGGTCGACCTCGAGCAGCTTCGCCATCGCCTCTGCGGAGATGTCGAGGTCGCTGACGTCGATGCCGCCCTCGCCGATGACCGGAACCAGCCCGATCTCCGACTCGACCGCCTCGGCCGTGCCCTCGCAGCGGCGGAAGACCCACGCCAGGATGCGCGAGTTCTCGCCGTAGCCGGGCCACAGGAACTTCCCGTTCTCGTCCTTGCGGAACCAGTTGACGTAGAACACCTTGGGCAGCTTGTCGCCCTTGTGCTCGCCGACCTCCAGCCAATGGGCGAAGTAGTCGGCCATGTGGTAGCCGCAGAACGGGAGCATCGCCATCGGGTCGAAGCGGAGCTTGCCGACAGCGCCGGCCGCGGCCGCCGTGGTCTCCGAGGACATGATCGAGCCGAGGAACACACCGTGCGTCCAGTCGCGGGCCTCGTGCACCAGTGGCACCACCGTCGAACGGCGACCACCGAACAGCATCGCGTCGATCGGCACGCCCTTGGGGTCCTCCCACTCGGAGGCGATCGACGGGCACTGCGCGGCAGGGGTGGTGAAGCGGGCGTTCGGATGCGCGGCCGGGGTCTCCACCTCGGGCGTCCAGGATCCGCCGCGCCAGTCGGTCGCGTGAGCGGGCGGCTCCTCGGTGAGGCCCTCCCACCACACGTCGCCGTCGTCGGTCTTGGCGCAGTTGGTGAAGATCGAGTTGCGCTCGATCGTCTTGATCGCGTTCGGGTTGGTGACCTCGCCGGTCCCGGGGGCGACGCCGAAGAAGCCGGCCTCGGGGTTGACCGCGTAGAGCCGGCCATCGGCGCCGAACTTCATCCACGCGATGTCGTCACCGATCGTCTCGACCTTCCAGCCCGCGAGCGTCGGGATCAGCATCGCCAGGTTGGTCTTGCCGCATGCGCTCGGGAAGGCCGCGGTGAGGTACTTCACCTCACCCTCCGGCGAGGTGACCTTCAGGATCAGCATGTGCTCGGCGAGCCAGCCCTCGTCGCGCGCCATCACCGAGGCGATCCGCAGCGCGAAGCACTTCTTGCCCAGCAGCGCGTTGCCGCCGTAGCCGGAGCCGAAGGACCAGATCTCCCGGGTCTCCGGGAAGTGAACGATGTACTTGTTGTCGCCGTTACACGGCCACGGCACGTCCTCGACGCCCTCGGTCAGCGGCATCCCGACCGAGTGCACGCAGGGCACGAAGTCGCCGTCCTCACCGAGCACGTCCAGCGCCGCCTGCCCCATGCGGGTCATGATCCGCATCGAGACCGCGACGTAGGCCGAGTCGGTCAGCTGCACGCCGATGTGGGAGATCGACGAGCCGATCGGGCCCATCGAGAACGGCACCACGTACATCGTCCGCCCACGCATCGTCCCCTCGAACCGCTCGTTCAGCGCCGTCCGCATCTCCACCGGCTCACGCCAGTTGTTGGTCGGGCCGCTGTCGGCCTCCTTCTCGGAGCAGATGAACGTCCGGTCCTCCACTCGAGCCACGTCGGCCGGGTCGGACAACGCCAGATACGAGTTCGGACGCTTGGCGTCCGAGAGCTTCTCGAAGGTGCCCGCCTCGATCAGCTTGGTGGCGAGCTGATCGTATTCCTCGGCCGACCCATCACACCAGTGAATGTCGTCGGGCTGGGTCAGCGCGGCGACCTCCTCCACCCACGCCAGAAGGCGTTCGTGGTCGGTGGTTGCCTGGTGCGTGGGGGGTGCAGTGTGAGCCATTGGTGTTCGACAACTCCTCGTGGCTGGGGTGGCCGCAGAAGGGTGTATCCGCGTTACGGACGACATAATCCCCGCAGTCGCGCTGCCCTGCGGGGATTGGAGCCTAACCGACGCTCCATGGTCAGTATGTCAGCAGAACGAGTTTGAAAATGCGGAGATTTCGCGGGGCGCTCACCGGCCCCGGAACACCGAAACGCTCTACTCGACGTTCGTCTCGGCGCCGGCCAGCGGCGCTCCGGGCTCCTTGCGGGGCACGAGCACGAGTCGCTTGAACTCGGCCACCATGACTCCGTCCTGGTTGAGCACGCGGGTGTGGACGCGCACCGTACCGCGATCAAGCTTGGACTGCGAGGGCTTGACCTCGAGCACCTCGGACTCGCAGAACAGCGTGTCGCCATGGAACACGGGGGCGGGATGCTTGAGCTCCTCGGTGGCGAGATTGGCGATCGCCTTCCCGCTCACGTCGGATACGCTCATGCCGAGCGCCAACGAGTAGACGAGCGGCCCGACCACGACATTGCGGCCCTGCTGCGACTGCTTCGCGTACACGTCGTTGATGTGCAGCGGGTGGTGATTCATCGTGATCAGGCAGAAGAGGTGATCATCGGCCTCGGTGACGGTCTTGGCGGGCCAGTGCTTGTACACCGCGCCGACCTCGAACTCCTCGAGGTAGCGACCGTAGGGATGCGCGCCGGTCGCCTCGCGCGCCGCCTGGTCGGTGTCGACTTGGGTCATCTGGGACGGTCTCCTGGTTTCTTGGTTGAGATGGCGGGCATTGTGGCGCACGGGCACCGGGCCGACGCCGGCCCGACTACGATTGAAGCTCAATTAAGGACCCTGACTTCAGGAGATCACCTCTTGCGCAACCCCCGCGATTTCGGAAAGCCACTCGCCATCGGCGCTCCCACCCCGCTGCTGGAGATCCCGTTCAAGCCGTCACGGATGATCCATTTCTTCGATCCCAGCAACGAGAAGATGGCCGCCAAGCTGCCTGACCTCGCGGCCAAGTCGGACATTCTGCTGGGCAACCTCGAGGACGCCGTCTCGGTCGACAACAAGGAGGCGGCCCGGCGGGGCCTGGTCCGGGTCGGCAAGGAGATCGACCTCGGCGACACGCCGCTGTGGACGCGGATCAACAGCCTCGAGTCCCCCTGGGTGCTCGACGATCTGACGACGCTGGTGACCGAGATCGGCGACAAGCTCGAGGTGGTCATGGTCCCCAAGGTCGAGGGACCATGGGACATCCACTACGTCGACCGGCTGCTCGCCCAGCTGGAGGCCAAGGCCGGCCTCGATCGCCCGATCCTCATCCATGCGCTGCTCGAGACCGGGCTCGGCGTCGTCAACCTCGAGGAGATCGCCACTGCCAGCCCGCGCATGCAGGGCATGAGCTTCGGCCCGGCCGATCTCGCCGCCTCGCGGCGGATGAAGACCACGCGGGTCGGCGGCGGACATCCCGGCTACCGGGTGATCAACGACCCGGATCCGGACAATCCCGATGCGCCCCGGCCGACCGCCCAGCAGGACCCGTGGCACTACTCGATCGCGCGCATGGTCGATGCCTGCACGAGCGCCGGGATCCTCCCCTTCTACGGGCCCTACGGCGACATCCGCGACGTCGAAGGGTGCGAGACGCAGTTCCGCGCCGCCTTCCTGCTCGGCTGTGTCGGCGCGTGGTCGCTGCACCCCGTGCAGATCGAGATCGCCAAGCGCGTGTTCAGTCCCGACCCGGAGGAGGTCCGCTTCGCCAAGAAGGTGATCGAGGCGATCCCCGACGGCCGCGGAGTCCACATGATCGACGGCAAGATGCAGGACGACGCCACCTGGAAGCAGTGCAAGGTGATGGTCGAGCTGGCCGAGATGCTCGCCCGCAAGGATCCGGAGCTGGCCGAGGCCTACGGCCTCGAGCCGGCCGCGGTCTAGGTCTCGATGCGCATCTCGGCCAAAGTCGACTATGCGGTCCGAGCCGTCGTGGAGCTGGCCGCGGCCACCGACGAGAAGCCGATCAAGGCTGAGCGGATCGCGACCGCCCAGGAGATCCCGCTCAACTTCCTCGAGAACATCCTCGGCGAGCTCCGCAACGCCGGGATCGTGCGCAGCCATCGCGGGGCCGAGGGCGGATTCCGGCTCGCCAAGCCGGCCGAGAGCATCAGCGTGGCCGATGTGATCCGGGCCGTCGAGGGGCCGCTGGCCAGCGTGCGCGGAGGCGCGCCCGAGGACGCGTGCTACACGGGTGCGGCCGAGTCGCTGCTACGGGTCTGGATCGCGGTCCGGGCGAACCTCCGCGGTGTGCTCGAACACGTCTCGGTGGCCGAGATCGCCGGGGGGAAGCTCCCGGCGGCGATCGATCGGCTGGCCGAGACCCCCGAGGCGTGGGTCACGCGGTGACGCGATCGCCGGCCGGCGGGCGCACGTAGACCACGTCGCCGCGGACGAGCTCCAGCTCGTCGGCCTGCGCCCGGGTCAGCTGGGCCCGCGCCGGCTGCCCGCCGGACAGCTCCAGCTCCACTCTGACCTCGAAGCCGAGGTAGACGACCCGGGAGACCATCGCCTCGATGGAGTCCTCCTCGGGCGTCAGCACCAGGGTCACGTCGTGCGGGCGCACGAGCCGGTCGCCGAGCTTGCTGACCGGACCGAGGAAGCTCATCACGAAGTCGTTGACCGGGCTGTCGTAGACCTGCAGCGGCGCGCCGACCTGCTCGATCCGTCCGTCGTGCATCACCGCGATCCGGTCGGCGACGTCCATCGCCTCCTCCTGGTCGTGGGTGACCAGGACGGTGGTGACGCCCTGTTCGTCGTGGAGCCGTCGCAGCCAGCGCCGGAGCTCCGCCCGGACGGTGGCGTCGAGCGCGCCGAAGGGCTCGTCGAGCAGCAGCACATTCGGCTCCACCGCCAGCGCCCGCGCCAGCGCCATCCGCTGGCGCTGGCCGCCCGAGAGCTGATGGGGACGCTGCTCGGACCAGGTGGTGAGACCGACCAGGGCCAGCAGCTCGTCGACCCGCGCCGTGACCTCCGGCCGCGGGCGCTTGCGGATGCGCAGGCCGAAGGAGATGTTCTCGCGCACGCTCATGTGGGCAAACGCCGCGTAGTGCTGGAACACGAAGCCGATGCCGCGGTCCTGTGGACGCGCGGTCGTCACATCGGCGCCGTCGATCAGGATCGTGCCGGCATCCGGCACCTCGAGTCCGGCGATGATCCGCAGCAGCGTCGACTTGCCCGATCCGCTCGGGCCGAGCAGTGCCGTCAGCGAGCCCTCCGGCACCTCGAGCGTGACGTCGTCGAGGGCGCGGAACTCGCCGAACTGCTTCGACACCGCCTGGGCATCGATCCTCATTCGGAGCGCCTCCTTCCGGGGGCCAGAACCGTCATCGCCAGCAGCACCACAAGCGAGATCACCGCCAACAGTGTGGCGGCAGCGTAGGCGCCGCGGGTGTCGAAATTCGAGTAGCGCTGTTCGACGAGCAGCGGCAGCGTCAGCGTCGAGCCGGCCACCTTCGAGGACACAACGCTGACGGCGCCGAACTCGCCCAGCGAGCGGGCAGTGGTGAGCACCACCCCGTAGGCCACCCCCCATCTGATCGACGGGAGCGTCACACGCCAGAACGTCTGCCAGCCCGAGGCGCCCAGCGTCGCGGCCGCCTGCTCCTGCTCATCGCCGACCTCGATCAGCACCGGCACGACCTCCCGGACCACGAACGGGAGCGAGACGAACATCGTCGCCAGCACCATCCCGGCCGGGTTGTAGATGATCGCCAGCCCGTGCGCGACGAGCCAGTTGCCGAACCAGCCCCCCTGGCCGTAGACGAGCACCAGCGAAAGCCCGATGATCACCGGCGAGACGACGAACGGCACGTCGACCAGCGCGTCGAGCACCCCCCGGCCGCGCGTTCGCGTACGGACCAGGACGAGCGCCGCAACAACGCCGAAGATCGTGTTCAGCGGCACCGCGATGGCCGCGATCGTGACCGTCAGCCAGAACGCGCTGACCGCGGCAGGCGTCGTGATCGAGGTCCAGAAAGCCCCGATTCCGTGCTCGAAGGTCTTGATGAAGATGACGCCGACCGGCAGCAGCAGCAGCAGCGCCAGGTAGATCAGCACGACCACCCGCACCGACAACGTCGCGCGGCGACTAACGTGCATCCCGAGCTCCGAACCGGCGCAGGCCGAACAGCACCACCAGGGCGATCACGAGCAGCACGATCGAGAGCGAGGCGGCCGCGTCGGGAGCGTCGCTCTCGATGTCGGCGAAGATCACGATGCTGGCGATCGGAACCTTGCCGGCCAGCAGCACGATCGACCCGAACTCGCCCACGGCGCGGGCAAACGCGAGCGCCGCGCCGGAGACGATCGCCGGCCGCAGCGCCGGGAGGATCACGCGCCGGAGGGTGACCGCGTTCGAGGCGCCGAGCGATGCCGCAGCCTCCTCGACCTCGCGGTCGAGCTCGATCAGCACGGGCTGGACCGAGCGGACCACGAACGGGAGCGTGACGAACAGCAGCGCCACCACGACCGCGACGCGGGTGTAGGCGAGGTGGATCCCGAACGGGCTGTCGGGCCCGTACAGCGCCAGCAGCGTGAGGCCGGCGACGATCGTCGGCAGCGCGAACGGGAGGTCGATCAGCGCGCTCACGAAGCGCTGGCCCGGGAACCGGTCGCGGACGAGCACCCACGCGGTCAGCGTGCCCATCACCGCGCCGATCGCGGCGACCACGAGCGAGGCGCCGAGCGTGATCGCCAGCGCCTTGAGGGAGACGGGATTGGTGACCGCATCCCAGAACGCGCCCGGCCCCTGGGAGGCGGCCTTGACCGCGACCGCGGCCAGCGGGATCAGCACGACCACGCTCAGGTAGAGCATGCTGACGCCCAGGCCCAGGCCGCCCCCGCCCGCGCGTCGGCGCGAGCGGGGACGGACCGGAACCGGAGAGGGAGCCGCGGTCGCGGCGCTAGCTGGAGGCGGTGGGGAAATTGGCCGCCTGCTCGATCTTGGTCACCGAACCGCCCGCCGGATCGAAGAACGTCTTGCTCACCGCCGTCCAGCCGCCGAGCGTCTTGATCGTGAACAGCTGCGGCGGCGTCGGGAACTTGCCGGCGAACTGCGCCAGCACCGACGGGTCGACCGGGCGGTAGCCCTGCTGGGCCCAGAGCGTCTGGGCCTCCGGGGTCCACAGCCAGTTGACGAACGCCTGCGCCTGTGTGGCGTGCGCGCTCTTGGTCGTGACCGCGATCGGGGTCTCGATCAGGATCGTCTGCTTGGGGATCACGTAGTCGACCGCGATGCCCTTCTTCTGGGCCCCAAGCGCCTCGTTCTCATAGGAGATGAGCACGTCGCCCTCGCCGCCCGCGAACGTCTGCAGCGCGGCGCGGCCGCTCGCGTCCTCCTGCTTGACGTGCTGGGTGATCAGCGTCCTGAGGTAGGCGAGCGCCTGGGCGGGGGTCTTGCCCTCCTTGATCTGGGCGCCGTAGGCGGCCAGGATGTTCCAGCGCGCGCTGCCCGAGGTGGACGGGTTGGGCGTGATCACGGTGACGCCCGGCTTGATCAGGTCGTCCCAGCCGGTGATGTGCTTCGGGTTGCCCTTGCGCACCACCAGCACGACGACCGAGTCGGTGACGATCCCCTTCTCGGGGTTGGCGTTCCACGTCTTGGCCACGATTCCGCTCTTGACCAGGCGGGTGACGTCAGGGGTGGTCGAGAACGCGACGACATCCGCGGGCTGACCGGTGGCGACGGCACGGCTCTGGGCGCCCGAGGCGCCGTAGGACTCGCTGAAGGTGACGCCCTTGCCGCCGGTCGTGGCCTGGAACTTGGGGATCAGCGCGTCATACGCCGTCTGCGGCGTCGAGTACGCGACAAGTGCGAGGTTCGCGCCACCGCTGCCCGAGGAGGCTGCGGAGTTGCCGCTGCTGCTCGAGGAATCCGACGATCCGCCGCAGCCGGCGAGCACGAACGCGGCGCCGAGCGAGGCGACGGCACCGGCCCGCCCTGAAATCGAACGGAGCCCTAGTGGGCCCCAGTGTGCTGACCGCATTGTGCCTCCTTGACAAAGCTCGTTTTCCCGATCCAGTTTATCGAGATTATTGGCTTGATGATGTTGACGTGCGGCGATGCGTCGATCCTCGAGCGAGTTCTTATAGGGTTGGAACGGATGCGATTCTTCGAGTACGAATCCCGGGCGGTCGTGGCCAAAGCCGGTATTCCGGTGACCAAGCACGGCCTCGCCAAGTCGGCCGATGAGGCTCGCAGGATCGCCGAGCAGATCGCCGGTCCCGTGGTCATCAAGTCCCAGGTCCTGACGGGTGGGCGGATGAAGGCCGGCGGCGTCCAGTTCGCCGACTCGCCCGAGGAGGCGGGGCGCCATGCCGAGCACGTGCTCGAGCTCGAGATCAACGGCCACATGCCGCGCGGCGTGCTGGTCGACTCGCGGGCCGCCGTCAAGCACGAGTACTACGCCGGCGTCGTGTGGGACGGGCTGCGCAAGCAGCCGGTGATGCTGTTCTCGGACATGGGCGGGATCGACATCGAAGAAGTCGCCGAGCAGCATCCCGACCATGTCGCGCGGGCGCACTTCTCCACCTTGCGGCCGCTGTCGGATTGGCAGGCCAAGCAGTTGATCGCCTCGCTCGGTATCACCGGCTCGGCGCTCAACCGGCTCACCCCGATCGTCTCCCGGCTCGCGCAGCTGTTCCTGCGCTACGACATGACCCTGGCCGAGATCAATCCGCTCGGTGAGCTCGAGGACGGCTCATTCATCGCGCTCGACGCGCACATGGACATGGAGAACGAGGCGCGCCCGCGCCAGAAGGCACTCCTGCACGAGCTCGGCGTCGGCGACGAGGAGACCCGCCAGGCCCGCGAGGCGACCCCGTTCGAACTCGCCGGCGAGGAGGTCGATGCGCAGGACCACCGCGGCGTGGCCGGGAACGTGACCGAGTTCGACGGCAACCTCGGACTCGTGATCGGCGCGGGCGGTGGCTCGCTGACCCTGTTCGATGCCGTCCGCGCCCATGGCGGCAAGCCGGCCAACTACTGCGAGATCGGCGGGAATCCGTCCGTCCGCAAGGCCTGCGGCCTGGCCAAGCTCGTGCTGCAGAAGCCGGGCGTGGACAAGATCGCGGTGATGATGTCCATCGTCTCCAACACCCGCGTGGACATCGTGGCCCGCGGTGTGATCAAGGCCTGCGTCGAGCTCGGCTATGACCCGGCCGAGAAGATCGCGATCTTCCGCATCCCCGGCGCCTGGGAGGAAGAGGGCTTCAAGATCCTCGAGAAATACGGCGTCGAGTACGCCGACCGCTCGGTGTCGCTGCACGGGGCGGCCAAACGAGCCGTGGACAAGATCCAGGGCACGAACGGAGCCACAGCCTGATGTCGATCCTGATCGACGAGAACACCACCTTCATCGTCCAGGGCATCACCGGCCGCGAGGCGGTCAACCTGACCCGCGAGTGCCTCGATTACGGCAAGGGCGCCAAGGTCGTCGGCGGAGTGACACCGGGCCGGCTCGGCCGCGACGTCCACGGCGTGCCGGTGTTCGACACCGTCGCCCAGGCCGTCGCGCACCACGGCCCCCCGATCGACGGATCGGTCGTCACGGTCCCCCCTGCCTTCACCAAGGACGCTGTCTTCGAGGCGCTCGAGAACGGCGTCAAGCTGATCGTGATCGTCACCGAGCGGATCCCGCGTGGCGACGTCGCCCAGATGGTCGAGCTCGCCCGCGAGCGCGACGCACGCATCATCGGCCCCAACTGCCTCGGGATCATCGTCCCCGACGTGATCAAGATGGGCGGCATCGGCGGCCCCGCGCGCGACGCGGCCAAGTCCTACTCCCCCGGCTCCGTCGGCGTGATCTCCCGCAGCGGCGGAATGACCACGGAGATGTCCTCCACGCTCACCGCCGCCGGGCTCGGCCAGTCGACTGCCGTGTCGATCGGCGGCGACGCGATCATCGGCTCGAGCTACGCCGAGCTGATGCCGCTGTTCGAGGCCGATGAGCAGACCGAGGCGATCGTCATCTACACCGAGCCGGGCGGCCGCATGGAGGCCGAGCTCGCGCGTTGGGTGACCGAGAACAACTCACGGCTGCCGATCGTCGCGTTCATGGCCGGGCGGTTCATGGACGAGATGCCCGGCATGAGCTTCGGCCACGCGGGCACGATCGTCGAGGGCAAGGAGGACACCGCGACCGAGAAGATCGCGCGCCTCGCCGAGGCGGGCATCACCGTCGCCGAGGAGATCTCCGATATCCCCGAGATCGTCAAGGCGAAGATCGCCGAACGGTCCGGAGCGGCGGAGATCGGGCGAAGCCCGATCGGCCAAGCGAGGCCGGAGGCCGAGCAACGTGATCAGGACGCGGGGCTGGAAGCCCCGCGGAGGTGACCATGGCCGCTCTGTTCATCGACGTGCAGGTCGACGACGAGGTCGCCAGCGACCCGGAGGTCGCGGCGAAGCTGGCCGAGGTCTGCCCCGTCGACATCTTCCATGCCGGTCCGAACGGCGTCGAGATCGTCGAGGACAACCTCGACGAGTGCGTGCTCTGCGAGCTCTGCCTGCGGGTCGCCCCGCCCGGCACCGTCAAGGTGATCAAGCTCTACGACGGCAGCGCGGTCCTCGGCGCGTAGCGCTTCGCTCCCGGACCTGGGAGCACGCCGTCCGGGAAAAGGACCTGCCGACGGCCAAACGGCCCGCCGGCAGGCACAGCCCCTGATATGTCACCGTGTCCCTTGGACCGGATCGCCCCTTCCGGTCCGCGGTGCCTCTCGACTGTGAAACCTATTCCCGCCGCCGACGGGTGTTTGTGACATCGGGCACGTAGACGGAATCCCCATACGGGCGACGAACGCCTATAGGATCGGCCCGTGGTGGCCAAGACCCTGATCCGCGGCTCGATCTTCCGCGCCGCCTACGGCGTGCTGGCGCTGCTGCTACCGAACCTGCTGGTCAAGCTCGCGGGCATGCAGCCCGAGCAGCTCGACCAGGACGCGCGCTACTTCAACCGGCTGTTCGGAGGCCGTGACCTCGTGGTCGCCGGCGCCACGGTGGCCGCCGCCAAGGCCGGCGCCGAGCGCGAGGCGCTCAAGGCCAACATTTTCTGCGAGCTGACCGACTCGGTCTCGATCATCGAGGAGCTCCGTGCCGGACGCGGAATCGACCAGACGCTCGCGATCGCGGTCGGGTTCAACGTGATCGGCTACCTGACCTGGCTCAAGGCGCTCAGGGCGCTGCGAGCCGGCAGCGACGACACGGCCTCCTGACGATCCACCCGGTCGCCCGCGCGGCGACCCAAGCCGTCTCTCAGTGCTTGGCCTTGCGCGTCCGCGAGCGTTCTTCCTGGCGCTCCACGACGTTGACGATCAGCTTCATCACCTGATCGATCCCGGTCGCCTTGGCCTCACCCTTCTCGAACGCCTCGCGCCAATCGCGCACGTGGCCCTTGATCGCGAGCTCGTTGAAGTGCGAGCGGGAGACCGACAGGCGCACCTTGGCGTCGGTGGCCAGGTCCTTGCTCACCTTCGGCCCCGGGAGCTCGACGCGATACAGCTGCACGTCGCCGCGGCCACGCAGCTCGAGCCCGGCGACGAGCTTCAGCGGCTGGAGCGACGGCACCTCGTCGAGGAACCGCGTCACCGCGGTCTCGATCAGCGTCTTGGTGTCCGACGGAGAGGTCAGGCCCGGGAGTCTAGATCTTGTGCCGCTGCAGCAGCTTGCGGCCGATCACCATGCGCTGGATCTCCGACGTCCCCTCGCCGATCAGCAGCAGCGGCGCATCGCGGTACAGACGCTCGATCTCGTACTCCTTGGAGTAGCCGTAGCCTCCGTGGATGCGGAACGACTCCTCGACGCAGAAGCGACCCGCCTCCGAGGCGAACAGCTTCGCCATTCCCGCCTCGATGTCCGAGCGCTCGCCGGCGTCCTTGAGCCGGGCGGCGCGGTGGGTGAGCAGCCGGGCGGCGTCGACCTGGGTGGCCATGTCGGCGAGCTTGAACTGGATCGCCTGGTGCTGGGCGATCGCCTTGCCGAACGTCTTGCGCTCCTGGGAGTAGCGCAGCGCCAGCTCGAGCGCACGCTGGGCGATCCCCACGCCGCGGGCGGCGACGTTGACGCGTCCGAGCTCGAGTGCATCCATCATCTGCACGAAACCCTGGCCGAGACCGGCATCCTCGCCGCCGAGGATGTTCTCGGCCGGACAGCGGTAGCCGTCGAACACCAGCTCGGTCGACTCGACGCCCTTGTAGCCCATCTTCTTGATCTTGGGCGGGACGTTGAAGCCCTTGTAGGCGCCCGTGTTCTCTCCGACGCCCGGCTCCTTCTCGCAGATGAAGCAGGTCATGCCCTTGAACCGGGGCTCGGCGCTGGGATCGGTCCTGACGAGCGTGAACACGAGTGTCGACAGGAGGCCGTTGGTCACCCACATCTTGGCGCCGTTGATCTCATAGTCGCCGTCGTCGGTCTTCTTCGCCGCGGTCTTGATCGCCTGGACATCGGAGCCGCACTCGGGCTCGGAGAGGGAGAAGGCGGCGCGGATCTCGCCCGTGGCCATCTTCGGCAGGTACTTCTGCTTCTGCTCGTCGGTGCCGAACTTCATCAGCAGGTAGGAGCCGATGAAGTGTGTGTTCACGATCCCGGAGATCGAGATCCAGCCGCGGGAGAGCTCCTCGACGATCATCGCGTAGGTCGTCAGGTCGAGCCCCATTCCCCCGTACTCCTCGGGGATCATGACCCCGAACAGCCCGAGCTCCTTCATCTGCTCGACGATCGGCTCGGGGAAGGTGTCCTCGTGGTCGTAGTGCTCGGCGTTCGGGATGATCTGTTCGTCCGCGAACTGATGCACCATCTCGCAGATTGCCTTCTGCTCGTCTGTCTTCTCGGTGTAGGGGGTGGCGACGGCCATAGCGTTTCGTTGCTCCGTTCCGGGAATTTCGTTACCCCGAGGATACCGGCGAAGGCCGGAGCCGGGCCCACCGAATGCTGTTTCAGCCGCGCGTCTGGGCCGGCGGCAGATTGGCGCCTGGAGTGGCTCCGCTGCTCCAGGGGCTCTCCGGCCGCTGCTGGAGCTCGCCGTCGACCTCGACGTCGACGCGCTCGTTGAAGAAGCAGAGCAGGCCCGCGATCCTGACCGTCTCGGCCAGCGGGTTCTCGTAGGTCCAGACGAGGTCGCGGACCGTCTCACCGCCGGCCAGAACGACCGAATGGTAAGAGGCCACGCCCTTGTAGGGGCAGCGCGTGACTGTCTCACTGGACGCGAGCTCGGTCACCACGTCCTCGCTCGGCATGTACCAGCGCGGCGGCAGGTTCGACTCGTACAGCGCCAGCGCGCGGGAGGTCTCGGCCAGCAGCTTGCCGTCCAGGGAGATGCGAATCCGGCGCAAGGTGGTGAGCACGTCGACGCGGTGATAGGGGTCGCGCGGGTGGACGAACACCTCCTCGTCCTCCTCGAGCCAGGCGTCCATGCGGTTCCAGTAGAACGCGATCAGCCCGCCGATCGGCGGCGCGCTGTCGATCGGATCCGGGTAGGACCAGGCGCCGTTCTCCACGACGTGATCGCCAACGCGGATCGAGTGGTAGGACGCCTCGCCCTTCTTGGGACAGCGAGTCCTGCGGTCGCTCGGCTCGAGCAGACCGGCGCGCACGTCGGCGGGCGGGAAGTAGTAGATCGGCTGGTGGCCGCTCTCGTGCAGCATCTGCACGGATCGCGAGTCGGCCACCGTCTCCCCGGCCACGACGACGCGGACGCGCTTGGGGCTCGGCTCGAGGAACAACGCCCGCCCCGGATCCGGCGGCTCGAAGTTGAAGCTGCCGAGCGGTGTGCGGCCGAGCGGCCCGGTGCCCGTCATCAGACCCATGTGGCCTGGAAGGCTACCGAGGCGGGTCAGCCGGCGACCACGATGCCGAGCCACACGATGGCCAGCGAGACCAGGAAGATCGCGCCGTCGAACGCGTGCGACTGCGGCCGGCGCATGTGGGCGCCGATCAGGATGCCCACCAGCACCACGAGCCCCAGCTTGACCTGGAGCGACGAGCTCTTCCAGTCGTGGTTGTGCGACGCCAGCGCGGCGCCGGTCGCGACCAGGACGCCGATGGCGATCAGCGTGCCCATGCCGAAGCGGCGCGCGGCGGCGCGCATCGGCTCGCGGTCCTCGAGTCCGCGCAGCGCCGGGACGACCACCGCCGCCAGCATCAGCTGGCCGCCGACGAAGAACGCCATCGCCAGCAGGTGCAGCCACAGGACCCCGTTCCAGAACGTCATCGGTGGCGATCGTAGTGGGCGGGGTGGGGCGGGTGGGGTTGGGGTGGTGGCGGTGCGGGCGGGGGTGGCGCGGTGCGCACCGGATTCCGAGGTGCGGAAGTCGACAAACAACGTCCGCTGGCCGCGTCCTCGGCCATCTGAGCGCCGTGGCGGCGCTTAGATGGCCAGATTCGCTGACAGCCGTCGAATCTGTCGACATAAGCACCCCCTGGGCGTGTTGTCCCGAGCCGCCGGCACGGCCAGCCGCGCCGGTGGCGACAGCACCCCACCTGACACACTGGCCGCCGGATGAACTTCGCCCGTGACGTCGTCGACGCCGCCGCGCCCGGAGACCGGGCGATCGTCGAGCTGGCTCGCGACGATCGCCGACGGGAATGGACCTTCGGCGAGGTTGCCGACCGCAGCGCCCGGGTGGCGGGAGCGATCGCGGCCCGCGGCGTGCGTCGCGGCGATGTTGTGATGACGCTGATCGGCAACCGGCCCGAGTGGATCTTCACGATGGTCGCCTGCTTCCGGATCGGCGCGGTCGTCCTGCCGTGCAACGAGCAGTTGCGCGCCAAGGACCTGCGCCAGCGGCTGGCGGTGGCGAATCCGCGGCTGATCGTGGCCGACGAGCGCGATGCGGCGGAGCTCGCCGCGGCCGGCGTCGGCTGCCCCGTCCTGACGATCCAGGACGACGCCCTGTTCGCCGCCGAGCCCGCGCCGGCCGCGGAGCTGGCCCCCACCGATCCGTGCCTGATCACGTTCACCAGTGGCACCACCGCGGAGCCGAAGGCGGTTGTCCACGGCCAGCGCTACCTGCCCGGGCAGCGGCTCCAAGCCGAACACTGGCTCGGGGCGCGCCCCGGCGACGTCGTGTGGTGCACGGCCGCGTCGGGCTGGTCCAAATCGGCCCGGAACGCGTTCGTCGCGCCGTGGCTGCGCGGCGCCGCGGCCCTCCTGCACGACGCCCGCTTCGACCCGACCCAGCGACTGGAGATCCTGGCCGCCGAACGCGTGGACATCCTGTGCATGGCGCCGACCGAGTACCGCGTGATCGCCAAGCGGGTCGCGATCGCGCCGCTGCCGGATCTGCGGGGGCTCGTGGCGGCCGGCGAGGCGCTCAACCCCGAGGTGCTGCGGGCCTGGAACGAGGCCGTCGGCCTCGACATCCGCGACGGCTACGGCCAGACCGAGACGGGTCAGCTGACCGGCATGCCGCTCGGCGAGCCGGCGCGGCCGGGCTCGATGGGCCGGCCGCTGCCAGGGATCGAGCTGCGGGTGCAGGACGGTGAGCTCGTGCTCGCCGATCCCGGGACCGATCCGACCTTCTTCGTCGGCCATCTCGGTGAGGCCTCCTCACCGGCGGAGCGTCCGTGGCACACCGGCGACCGCGTGCATCAGGACGAGGACGGCTACCTGTACTTCGAAGGCCGTGCCGACGACCTGATCATCTCGGCCGGCTACCGGATCGGGCCGTTCGAGGTCGAGTCGGCGCTCGTCTCGCACGCCGCCGTCGCCGAGGCGGCGGTCGTCGGGACGCCCGACGATGAGCGCGGCGCCGTCGTCCGCGCGGTGGTCGTGCTCCGCGACGGCTTCGCGCCGAGCGCCGCCCTCGCCTCCGAGCTCCAGGATCACGTCAAGCACGAAACGGCGCCGTACAAGTACCCGCGGATCGTCGAGTTCGCCGACGAGCTGCCGAAGACGGCCAGCGGGAAGATCCGGCGTGCCCAGCTCCGCGGCGAGTAGGCCCCGCTCCCCCCGCGTGGCCCGCTAGGCCCCGCCCACCCCGCCCCGCCCCGCGGCGTGCGCTCCGCCCCGTCCGCGGCGCCTCAGTGGTAGATCCCGCCGCCGCTGTTCGGCGACGTCGGCGTGGTCGCCGGCGGCCCGCTCGGGCCCGCTGATGGATGGCCGACGATCAGCACGCCGTGCATGCCGAGCCGGATGTGCCCGTCGATCGGGCAGAAGAACGCGTAGCGCCCGGCGCGGGTGACGTGCACCGTGAGCGTGGCCGAGCCACCCGGCGGGATGTCCGCGGTGCGGACGAGACCGCCCGGACCCTCGATGGCCAGCGCGTGGATGACGGTGCCGTGGTTGTGGACGCTGATCGCGATCGTGCCCGTCCGCGCCACCGCGGGGGTCGACGGCGTGATCCTGAACTCGGTCTCGGTCAGCGACAGCCGCGCCGAGGGCGGAGACGCCGGCGTCGTCGAGGTCGTCGTGGTCGGGACCGTCGTCGAGGCTGTGGTCGTGCGCGGAGGCGTCGTCGAGGACGCGGTGCTCGAGGAGCTCGAGGAGCTCGAGGAGCCACATGCCGCGATCACCACGGCGGCGAGCGCTGCGCACAGCACGGCGATGATCGGGTTGAAACTGCGCATCTCGTGCCCCTCCGAGGATTGTGGCTCGACCCAGAGCTGGGTGCGGCTTCGGCTGGTCCGATGCCTCGATACGCTCACATTGTGACTGACGCGAGACCTGTCATCGGAATCTGCGCTGCGCTCGAACGGGCGCAATGGACGAGCTGGGATCAACGGGCCGTATTGCTGCCCTTCAGCTACATCGAGGCGATCCAGCACGAGGGCGCGCTGGCGCTGATGATCCCCCCGGATCCGCGCCTGGTCGAGAACCCGGATGAGCTGCTCGACCGCGTCGACGGCCTCGTGCTGGCCGGCGGCGCCGATGTCGACCCGGGCTCGTACGGGGAGGACCCGCACCCGGAGACGAACGGGACCGTGCCTGCGCGCGACCAGGTCGAGATCGCGCTGACCCGCCGAGCGGTGGAGCGCGATCTGCCGGTGCTCGGGATCTGCCGGGGCATGCAGGTGATGAACGTCGCCTTCGGCGGCACGCTGCGCCAGCACCTGCCCGACGACCTCGGCCACACCGAGCATCGCCGCCGGCGCGGGACGTTCGACAACTCAGAGCACGACGTGAGGCTGCAGGACGGATCGCTCGCGGCGCGCGCCGCCGGCGAGGAGATTCATTCGACCAAGTCCCACCACCATCAGGGTGTGGCCACCATCGGGACGGGCCTCGAGGTCACGGGCTGGTCGGCGCTGGATGAGCTCCCGGAGGCGATCGAAGCTCCGGCCAACCGGTTCGTGCTCGGCGTCCAGTGGCATCCCGAGGCCGACGCGGACAGCCGCCTGATTGGTTCCTTCGTGGCCGTGGTCCGGGATCACCGCAGGACGCGGGTCTCGTAGCCGGCCGCGCGCACGGCCTGCTCGACCTCTCCGGCGTGCTCGGGGCTGCGCGTCTCGAGCACGAGCTGCACCGCCGTCTCGCGGACGTGCAGATCGACCCCCTCGCGCACGTGCTGCACGTCGAGCAGGTTGGCCCGTTGCTCGGCCACCAGCGCGAGCAGTCGCGCGAGGGCGCCGGGAAGATCGGGGAGGCGGGTGACGAGGACGAGGCGCCGGCCGGCCAGGGTCTCGTGACGGCGCGCCAGCTCGCCCAGCAGGCCGGCGTCGACGTTGCCGCCCGAGATCACGACCGCCGTGCTGCCGGCCGGCGCGGGGCTGACGAAGCCGCCGAGCAGGGCGGCCACTCCGACGGCTCCAGCCCCCTCGACGACCAGCTTGGCCCGCTCGAGCAGGAACATCATCGCCTCCGCCACATCGTCCTCGGCCACGACGACGATGTCGTCGACCCAGCGCCGGATCAGCTCCAGCGTGAGCTCACCGGGTCGCTTGACCGCGATCCCGTCGGCGATCGTGAGCGATGACTGCACCTCGACCGGCGCTCCCGCGGCCAGCGAGGCGCGGACCGCCGCGCACCGCTCCACCTGGACCCCGATCACCTCGACCTCCGGCCGCTGGGACTTCAGCGCCACCGCGACGCCGCTCACGAGGCCGCCCCCGCCGACCGGAACGAGCACCCGCGCGAGGTCCGCGGGTGCCTGCTCGAGCAGCTCGAGACCGACGCCGCCCTGACCGGCGACGACATCGCGGTCGTCGAACGGATGCACGAACGTGAGCGGGGTCGAGTCGGCCCGGTCACGGGCGGCGGCGAGCGACTCGTCCACCGTCGTGCCGACGAGGCGGACCTCGGCGCCCAGCGCCGCCGCCGCCTCGACCTTGGCGATCGGCGCGATCTCGGGCATGAACACCTCGCACCGCACGCCGCGGGCGCGCGCGGCATAAGCGACAGCCTGGGCATGGTTGCCGGCGCTCCCGGCGACCACACCCTCGGCACAGGCCGGGCCCAGCGCCGCGATCTTGGCCAGTGCCCCACGGAGCTTGAACGAGCCCGTGCGCTGGAGGTTCTCGGCCTTGAGCACGACCTCACCCCCGGAGCGCTCTCCGAGCGTCCGCGAGCTCAGGACGGGCGTCTCCCGGATCACGCCGACGCCCGCCCGCACGGCGCGCCGCACATCGTCGAGGGTGACCGGGTCAGCCAGGGAGCGCCACCACCGCGTCGATCTCGACCTGGGCGCCGCGCGGGAGCGCGGCCACGCCGATCGCCACCCTCGCGGGCGGGCTCGCCTCGAAGAAGGAGCCGTACACCTCGTTGACGGACGGGAACGCGCTCATGTCGGTCAGGTAGACGGTCACCCGCACGGCGTCGCCGAGGCTCGCTCCCGCCGCCTGACAGACCGCGGCGAGGTTCTCCAGGCAGCGACCCGCCTGCTCGGACGGTGTCTCCCCCACGAGGTCTCCGGTCCGCGCGTCCAGGGGGATCTGGCCGGAGCAGAACAGCAGGTCGCCGGCGCGAACGGCGTGAACGTAGGGCCCGATGGCTGCGGGCGCATCGGGTGCGGTGACCGGCTCGCGGTGATGGGACAACTCGTCTTCTCCTGATGTCGACCGGCGCGGTTGGCGCGCCTGGTTGGCGCGATCGTTTCACAGGCAGGCGTGTGAACGGCGTGTGGACGATCGATGATCGCCGGCGCATTCCGCCGGCGGCGTACCGGGAGGCGGTGTCTGGGTAGCCTCCCGCGTATGCCCAATCGGTTGGCGCGGGAGACCTCGCCCTATCTGCTGCAGCACAAGGACAATCCGGTCCACTGGTACCCGTGGGGCGAGGAGGCGCTGTCCCGGGCCCGCGACGAGGAGCGCCCGCTGCTCGTCTCGATCGGCTACTCCGCCTGTCACTGGTGCCACGTGATGGAGCGTGAGTCGTTCGAGGATCCCGAGGTCGCGGCGCTGATGAACGAGCACTTCGTGTGCATCAAGGTCGATCGCGAGGAGCGCCCGGACGTCGACGCGATCTGCATGGAGGCCGTGCAGACGATGACCGGCCAGGGCGGATGGCCCCTGAACGCCTTCCTGACGCCGGAGCAGACCCCGTTCTACGCCGGGACCTACTTCCCGCCCGAGCCGCGTCACGGCCTGCCGAGCTGGCGGATGGTGCTGCTGGCCATCGTCGAGGCCTGGGACAAGCAGCGCGACGAGATCCGCGCCCAGGCCGCCAGGCTGGTGGAGGCGCTCGGGGCGAGCGCGCGGATCGAGCCCTCGTCGGAGCCGATCGTCGGAACACAGCTCGACGCGGCGCTCGAGGCGCTGCGCGGCGCCTATGACTCCGTCAACGCCGGTTTCGGCCGCGCGCCGAAGTTTCCGCCCGCCTCGACGATCGAGCTGTTGCTGGCCCGCGGCGAGCAGGAGATGTCGCTGGGGACCCTGCGCGCGATGGCCCGCGGCGGGATCTACGACCATGTCGGCGGCGGCTTCTCCCGCTATGCGGTCGACGCCACCTGGACCGTCCCCCACTTCGAGAAGATGCTGTACGACAACGCTCTGCTCGCGCGGGCCTACCTGCACGGCTGGCAGGTGTCCGGTGAGGACCGCCTGAGCTCGGTGTGCTGCGAGACGCTCGACTGGGCGATCCGCGAGATGCGCGGCCCCGAGGGTGGCTTCTGCTCGGCCCTCGACGCCGACTCGGAGGGCGTCGAGGGCAAGTTCTACGTGTGGACGCTGGCGCAGCTCGAGGAGGCGCTCGGCCCTGACCTGGCTCCCGACGCGATCGCCTACTTCGGCGCCACCGAGCACGGCAACTTCGAGAGTGATGCGAACGTGCTCGAGGGCCGCGGGCCAGTGCCCGCCCGGCTCCTCGACATCCGTCGGCGCCTGCTCGAGGTGCGCGCGGACCGCGTCCGGCCCGGGCTCGACGACAAGCGGCTGACGTCGTGGAATGCGCTCATGATCTCGGCCCTGGCCGAGGCCGGAGCCGCACTGCGGCGGCCGGCCTACCTCCTGGCCGCGCGGGATTGCGCGGACTTCATCCTCACCGAGCTGCGTGACGCCGGCGGCCGGCTTCTGCGCACCTGGAAGGACGGGCGCGGGCGCCTCGGCGCCTACCTCGAGGATCACGCCTTCCTGCTCGAGGCGCTCGTGACCCTGTACGAGGCGACCTTCGAGCCGCGCTACTACCACGAGGCGGTGCTGCTGGCCGACACGATCATCGCGCGCTTTTCGGACCCCGAGCGGGGCGGCTTCTTCTCCACCCCGGAGGACCATGAGCACCTCGTCACGCGCCGCAAGGACCTCGACGACTCACCGATTCCGTCCGGCAGCTCGGCGGCGGCGTTCGGGTTGCTGCGACTGGCGCTCCTGTCGGGCGAAGGCCGCTACGAGCGCCACGCGCTCGGCGTGCTGCGGCTGCTGTACCCGATCGCGGTCCGTCACCCACAGGGGTTCGCCCATCTGCTGCGGGCGGCCGACTTCTACCTGGCACCGGTCAAGGAGGTGGCCATCGTCGGGCCGGAGCGCGAATCCGAGGCGCTGCTGGAGGTCGTGCGCGGCGCCTATCGCCCGCACATCGTCCTGGCCGGGGGCGCGCGCGACGGCGTGCCGCTGCTCGACGATCGCGAGCCGGTCGACGGCCGGGCTGCCGCCTACGTGTGCGAGCACTTCGTGTGCACGGCCCCGGTCACCGAGCCCGGGGAGCTGGCCGCGCTGCTGTAGCCGGCGAGCGGCAGGGCGGGGCGAGGCCGGCCGGGGCGAGGCCGGGCGGGGCGAGGCCGGGCGGGAGGCGGCTACAGGACCGGGAGGTAGCGCTCGAGCTCCCAGGGGGTGACCTGAACGCGGTAGTCGTCCCACTCCTGGCGCTTGATCTCGATGTAGCGGTTGAACATGTGCTCCCCGAGCGTGCGCAGCACCAGCTCGGACTGGGAGGTCAGCTCGATCGCCTCGCCGAGCGTCTCCGGCAGCTGGTCGATCCCGAGCCGCCGGCGCTCATCGGGCGAGAGGTGGTACAGGTTCTTCTCCATCGGGTCGGGCAGCTCGTAGCCGTTCTCGATCCCCTCCAGGCCCGCCTGCAGCAGCGTGGCGAAGGTCAGGTAGGGGTTGCAGGCGGGGTCGGGGCAGCGCAGCTCCATCCGCGTCGCGGTCTCCCGGCCGGGGTGGTACATCGGCACGCGCACGAGCGCAGAGCGATTGCGCCGCGACCAGGCGACGTACACCGGAGCCTCGTAGCCGGGCACCAGGCGCTTGTAGGAGTTGACCCACTGGGCGAAGATCGAGCAGATCTCCCGGGCATGACGGAGCTGCCCGGCGATGAACGCCTTGCCGACATCGGAGAGGAAGTACGGGTCGTCGCCGTCGTAGAACGCGTTCCGCTCGCCGCGGAACAGCGACTGATGGGTGTGCATGCCCGAGCCGTTCTCGCCGAACAACGGCTTCGGCATGAAGGTCGCGTGCAGGCCGTACTTCATCGCGTATTCCTTGACCGTGATCCGGTAGGTCATGCAGTCGTCGGCCATCTTCATCGCGTCCGAGTAGCGCATGTCGATCTCGTGCTGGCTCGGCCCGACCTCGTGGTGCGTGTACTCGGTGTGGATGCCCAGCTGCTCGAGCGCGAGCACGGTCTCGCGGCGCAGATCCGAGCCGGCGTCGAGCGTCGTCAGGTCGAAATAGCCGCCCTCGTCGAGCACCTCGGTCGACTTGGAGTCCCGGAAGTAGAAGTACTCCAGCTCGGGTCCCACGTAATAGTGGTCGAAGCCCATCGCTTGGGCCCGCTCGACCGCGCGGCGCAGCACGTGCCGCGGGTCGCCCTCATACGGCGTGCGCTCCGGGGTGAGGACGTCGCAGAACATCCGCGCCGCCCCGTCCTCGCTCGGGCGCCACGGGATCAGCGCGAACGTGCTCGGGTCGGGCTGAGCGATCATGTCCGACTCCTCGATCGCGTTGAAGCCGGTGATCGATGAGCCGTCGAAGCCCATCCCGCCCTCGAACGCGTCTGCCAACTCGGTGGCGTTGATCGAGAACGACTTCAGCTGCCCGAGGATGTCGGTGAACCACAGCCGCACGAAGCGGATCTCGTGCTCCTTGGCGAGGGCCATCACGTCGTCGGCGGTAAGCGGTGCGTCGGCCATCGGCGGAAGCCTCCTGGGTGGGCGGGCTGGGTCGTGCAGCTCGGTCGTGCGGACGCCGGAGGTTACTTGCCCGCGTCCCGCGGGGTCCGTAATGTCGTCGCGATGCGCAATCGGGTGGCACGGCTGCTCGCCGTCGCGATCGCCGTGGCGCTCACCGCCTGTGGGAGCTCGTCGGGGCGCTCCGGGATCGTGAGTACCGCGACGTCGACGGGCGGCAGCGCTCATCACGCGGCTGCCTGCCACCCGCCCGGCACGCGGACGCTGGCCGCCGCCGGCGCGGCGCGCGTGTTCGCGGCCGGCACCTCCGTCTACGCCTGCTCGGAGCGCACGGGCCGGCGCACCTACCTCGGTCAGACCCGGAGCTGCATCCGCACGCCCCGGATCGGGGTGCTCGCCGCGGCGGGGGATCTGGCCGCCTACGCGCTTCAGCTGTGCGGTATCGACACCGGCCGCGCCCAGGTGATCGTGCGCCGGCTCACGGACGGGCGGCAGGTGCTGAGCGCACCCGCGTTCACCGGTGCGCTGGGACCCGAGTCCTACACGACGGTCGACGCGCTCGTGCTGCGCGCCGACGGCGGGCTGGCGTGGATTGCCAGTGGCTCCTCGGTCGTGCGCCCCACCCGTAACCGCGAGGTACACCGCCGGCAGCACGCCGGGCCGAGCCTGCTCGACGCCGGCGTCCACATCGCGCCGGCCTCCCTGCGCCTACGCGGCGCCTCGCAGGTGAGCTGGACGGACGGGGGGACGGCGCGGACGGCAACGCTGCGGTAAAGGCTCAGGCCGGTCGGGGCCGGAGGATCGGCGGCCGGCGCGGCCGGCGCGGCCGGCGCGGCGCGGCCGGCGCGGCGCGGCCGGCGCGGCCG